>MDTB01122431.1_pt1 | contig 107802 bp, 121 predicted proteins | sample 811161 | NCBI WGS metagenome assembly MDTB01 (sample SAMN05326650, study PRJNA326480) | marine metagenome | isolation source: seawater | place: Mediterranean Sea | collected 2009
ACAAAAAAAGAAATACGATAATTATGTCTTTATGAATAAACATGAAAATGATTTAATATTCTGAATACTAATTTAAATTAATATGAAATTAAAACAACCCGATATAAAAGGTTTTAACCCATTAGACAAGATTAATGAAAAGTCCAAACCGACTCCAATGATGCAGCAATATTTGGAGGTTAAAGGTAGGCATCAAGAGTATTTGCTTTTTTATAGGATGGGAGATTTTTATGAGCTATTTTTTGAAGATGCAGTCTTAGCCTCATCTGTCCTAGGGATTGCTCTTACCAAAAGAGGTAGATTCAATAATAAGGATATTCCAATGTGTGGAGTGCCAGCTCACTCATCACAAACATATCTTTCTAGGTTGATTAATCTTGGACATAAAGTTGCAATTGCAGAACAATTAGAGCCAGTAAAACTAGAAAATTCTTTTCAAAAACACAATAAAATTTTTAAAAGAGACGTTGTAAAAATAATTACACCTGGAACAATTTTAGATGATTCTTTGTTAGAATCTAAATTTAATAATCATTTGATGAGTATCTCTTTTATAAAAGGAGAAATTTCAATCTCTTGGGCTGATATGTCCACCGGTGTAATTAAGCTTCAAAAAATTGGTGATAATGATTCAATTGATGAGCTTTTCGAATTGGTAAGTAAAATTAAGCCTGAAGAAATCATTCTTTCGGACAGAATTGAAAAAATAAAGTTATTAGGTCCTAAATTTCACCTAATCGAAAAAAAAATTTCTAAAGTTCCTAAAGAGTTTTTTGAGCCTCAAAATAACAAATCTAAAATAAAGGAGTTTTTTGCAAATTCCTGTATAGAATCATTTGGTAATTTAACCAATTCAGATCTAAGCGCCTTGGGTGCATTGATAAATTACATTGAATTAACTCAAAAACAGAACATCCCTTTGATAAATGATTTTGAGGTTATAAAAAAATTAAACTTTATGCAAATTGACGACTTTTCAGCAAGAAGTTTAGAATTGTTTGAAAAAAATGATGGATCAAAAACAAGTACCCTTTTAGATGTAATTGACCAAACAAAAACCTCCGCGGGTTCAAGATTACTCAAGGATTTCCTGAAATTCCCACTCATTTCAAAAAGAGAAATAATTAAGAGACATAAGCTGATAGAAAATTTCGAAAAAAATTCTTTGAGGATGGAAGCAGTAATTAACTTATTATCAGAACAATCTGACGTAGAGAGGGCGTTATCAAGAATTAGTTCTAAAATTAATAATCCACGAGATATGTTGTTAGTAAGGAACTTCCTAAGTAACTCTGAAAAAATATTTCTTGAAGTACAAGAGATTCGTGAAGATGGAATAGAATCACTTTTAGTAAACAATGATTCAAGAGAAAAGGCATCAAAATTAAAGGACTTAATTTTAAAAAATATTATTGATACACCACCTTTAAATCTCAACGATGGGGCGGTTTTCAGAGAAGGAATAAATAAAGATCTCGATTTTCTTAGAAATATAAAAAATGAAAAACAGCAAGAAATACTTAACATGCAAGTGAAATATTGTCGTTTAACTCAAATTTCTAACTTGAAAATAAAGTTTAATAATATTCATGGATATTTTGTTGAAGTAACAAATAAAAATGCAGAGAAAGTTATAAACTTTCAGAATTTAAAGTTTTCATTAATTCAAAACACAGTAAATAATTCTAGGTTTCAAACTGATGAACTTAAAAAAGCATCAGGCGAAATACAAACTGCACAAGAGGAGTCAATCTTATTAGAAAAAAAACTATACAACAAAATCTGTGAAGAAATTAACGAGTCGAGTAAAAATGTTTATCAAATTTCAAAAACGATTTCATTTATTGATGTTATTACTAGTTTTGCAAGTTTAGCAATTACACATAACTACTGTAAACCTAATCTCATCGATAAATCGCTTATAGACATTAACGAGGGTCGACATCCTGTTGTAGAAGATAGCTTGTTAAGAGATTCTAAAGAATTTACGCCTAACGACTGTAAAATGGATCAAAAAAATTCTGCATGGTTGATGACGGGGCCAAATATGGCTGGAAAAAGTACGTTTCTGAGACAAACGGCTATAATAATTATTTTAAACCAAATCGGTTCGTTCGTTCCTGCAAAGTCGGCAAATTTAGGAATATTTGATAAAATTTTTACTAGAATAGGGGCCTCAGATAATTTATCAAGAGGCATGTCAACTTTCATGACTGAAATGGTTGAAACCTCAAGAATTATAAATGAATCATCGGAAAAATCTCTTGTGATCCTTGATGAACTGGGGAGAGGAACATCAACGGAAGATGGATTAGCGATTGCGCAGGCGGTTTTAGAATACATTTTAAAGGAAGTTAAATGTTTGACTTTATTTGCCACACATTACAAGCAACTTTGCTCTTTGGCTAATGAACATAGTGTTCTGAAATTAAAAACCTTAAAAATCAAAAAGTGGAATGATGAAATAATTTTTATTTACAAAGTTATCGACGGTATATCTGAGGGTTCATTTGGAATTCATGTTGCAAATTTGGCAGGAGTAAAAAAATCAGTATTAGAGCGGTCAAGAAAAGTGCTTGAAAACATTAATTCTAAAAAGGATTATAAGGATACTATAATTGAAAAAAGTCATTTCAAAGTTGAAGATGATGATAACAGTAAAAAGTTTAATAATCTAAAAAATATGCTAAATAGACTGAATTTAGATGAACTTAGTCCTAAAGATGCATTAGATATTCTTTATGCAATGAAAAAAAACTTCTAAAATGGAGTTAAATCAAAATAAATTAAAAACTAGGATTAAATGTTTAAAAAAAGAATTTTTAATTCAAAGAGATGAAATAAAAAAAGAATTTTTAAAGTTAAACAATTCTTTGAAATGTTGTAGAGAAAACTCCAAATCAATTGACAGGTTAATTAGTAATTTATCTGAGTTAAAACAAACTCAAAAGTTAAATTTTAAATATGGGATTTGTGCAGTAGGAGGTTATGGAAGAGAAATGCTAGCTCCTTATTCTGATTTGGATTTACTTTTTTTGTTTCAAGAAAATACAAAGTCAGAGGATATGCAAAAGATTGTGGAGTTTATTCTCTATCCGTTATGGGACCTTGGTTTTAAAATTGGATATGCAGTTAGAACAGTTGAGGAGTCAATTAATTTTTCACGAAAAGACCACGTAATTCAAACATCAATGTTAGACGCAAGGCTAATCATTGGATCTGAAAGCCTATTCAACGAGTTGATTCATAAATTCACAATTGAAATAAAAAAAAATGGTCTAAAGTTTTTGAGAAAGAAATTACTTGAAAGAGAAAAAAGAGTCATCGATGTTGGCTATGATTATTTTAGAAATGAACCTAATCTAAAAGAAAGCGAAGGTTCATTGAGAGATATAAACCTGATTTTTTGGGGATTAAATGTTTTTAATTTTCTTAACAAAAACAATAATAAATCAATTAGTTTTCTTTCACTAAAGGAAAAAAAATTATTAGAATCGTCGTTAGAATTTCTGTTGGTTCTTAGATGTCACCTTCATTATCAAAGCAATAGAACAAATGATAAATTATCTTTTGATTATCAACAAGCCATATCAAAATTAATATATAAACCTTTGAAAAGAAAAGAAGTCTACAATTCAAATTTTTTTGTAGAAAAAATGATAGGAAATTATTTTAAACACATAAAAAATACAAAAAATTTAACAGAAATATTTTGTCAGATAATTGAAAAAGCAATAAAAGAAAAACTTCAAGAAACTTTTATTCCAAATAAAAAACCAAAACTAATACTACAAATGTTTATGGAAAAACTTCATAAAGGATCAGATGATGCAATGGATAAAAGAATAATTATAGAGTTTTTAGATAAATTAGATAAAAGTGAGATTTTTAACTCTAAAAATATAAAGCTTTTTAAAAAAATATTTTTTTCCTTAAAGAAAAAAAAATTGGTGATCTTATTCGATTTAGAAATTATTTCAAAATTAATACCTGAATTCTCAAATATTTCTTATTTACCTCAGTTTGATAGGTTTCATTCACTATCAGTCGGTCAACATACTTTGAGAGCTGTAAACATTCTCAAGGATATCGAAGAAGAAAAAATTAAAAAAAATACTTACTCTTTTTCCTACAAAGAAATTAAAAAAAACTTGAATAAGAAGGCGCTCTATTATGCAACTCTCTTTCATGATATTGGAAAAGGCCTGGGTGGAGACCATAAAAATAAAGGAGCAAAAATCGCTAAAGATATTGTATTGAGGTTGAAGGAAAATATGAAAACAGCTGAAGATACTTCTTGGTTAGTATATAATCATTCTTTGCTAAGTGACGTTGCTTTCAAAAAAGATTTTCACGATCATTCAGTTTTAATGAGTGTAGCTAATAAGATTAAAAATATACCTAGATTGAGAGCACTATTTCTCCTTACGGTTACAGATATATCTGCAGTTGAAAAAGGATTATGGAACAACTGGAAATCAACATTGTTAAGACAACTTTTTTTAAAATTAGAAAGTCAGATTAGGCATCCTCAAAAAATTATTGGTTTAAACAAAAGAATTGAAAAAATAAAAGAAAATATCTTGAAAGGTTCTAAAAAGATCTCCAATAGAAAGTTAGACGATATTGCAAAAATTTCTTACCCTAATTACTGGTTGTTGCAGTCAGAAAAAATGATAATCTTTCAAATAGAAAATTTTTTTTTAAAAAAGATCAAAGGTTTTGATTTTATTATAAGCAAAGATGACAATGCTGATTTTTTTGACCTTATTTTGGTAACAAAGGATAGACCAAAATTATTTTTAAATCTAATATCAATTTTTGTTTCTGAAAGTTTATCGATTTTAGAGGCAAGAATATTCACACTTGATGATGGAACAGTAATTGATAATTTCAAATTGTCATTTAATGAAACTCAGAATTTAACCAAAGAAGATCAATTAAGAACATTAAATTACTTGAAAAAAAAAATTAAAGATTTGGGTGATGGGAAAGACTTTAAAATCAAGACTGAATCGATTGAAAAACTTAAACTATTAGAGAAGAAAATTGATGTTCAAATAGATAATAATTCATCAGCCACGTATAGTATATTAATTGTAAAAACAAATAATAGACCAAAACTTTTATATGATATTTCAAATGTATTAATAAAAAATAAAATCATTATTTCAATGGCAAAAATTTCAACAAATGGTGACTTTGTTGAGGATAGTTTCCATTTGCGAACTGAATATAGCTCAAAGATTGAAAATCAAGGTACAATTAAAAAAATAAAGAATGAAATCATAAATAAACTTAACCATAATCTAAGAAATGTTATTTAAGATAATCTCTATAGTAGGTTCTTTAACTTTCGTCAGTAGGATACTTGGTTATATAAGAGATTTATTAATTGCAAGGGTAATCGGTGCTGGTATGATATCAGATTGCTTTTTTGTGGCTTTTAAATTACCAAATCTATTCAGAAGAATTTTTGGTGAAGGTGCAATGAATTCAGCTTTTATCCCTGTGGTGTCTGGGGTAAAGACTAGATCAGGAAGAAAAGAATCAGACAAGTTTTTCTCAAATATTTTTTCAATTTTGTTAGTCTCTCTTTGTGTTTTCATTCTGATTGCAGAAATTTTAATGCCATTGTTAATTAACGTTTTAGCTCCAGGTTTTTCTTCAAATTCAGACAAATATTCACTCTCTGTTGATTTATCTAGACTGTCTTTCCCTTTTGTACTTTTTATATGTCTCACATCTCTCATGGGTGCTTATTTAAATACACTAGGAAAGTTTGCCTCAATGGCTATCACACCAATAATTTTAAATGTCTCTTTAATTTTAGTTTTAATAATTTTTTTTAGAAGTGAAGATAAGGTTATCATTTCAAGTTCATTGAGTTTTATGATTTCAATTGCGGGGATGATCCAGGTTTTTTGGATGTACTTCAACATTAAAAAAAATAAATCCGATCTATTTTTAAATTTTTCATTTGTAAAACTTATTAAGACTGATAAGCAAATTGCAAAGTTTTTAAAGCTCCTATTACCAGCAATTCTAGGAAATGGAGCTTATCAAATAAACTTACTAATTGATATGATTCTAGCATCCACCCTACCAGATGGATCTATATCGTATTTGTATTACGCTGATAGAGTAAATCAACTTCCATTGGGAGTTTTGGGCATAGCCATTAGCACAGCATTGTTGCCCATTCTATCAAAACAAGTCAAAAGAAATCAAAAAAAAGAGGCCTCTCAAAGTATTTCTCTAGCGATAAAATTTGGTATTTTATTCTCAATTCCTGCTTTTTTTGGATTATTTATTTTTTCAAATGAAATTATTTCTCTTCTTTTTTATAGGGGTGCTTTTGAACTCTCGGATGTGCAATTAACTGGGTCGGCATTAATTGCATTATGTTTTGGTTTACCAGCTTTTATAATGATAAAGATTCTTGTTGTACCATTCTTCGCTAACGAAGATACTAAAACGCCTATCAAAATTTCTTTATTTTGTATGTTGATAAACTTAATACTAAACTTGATTTTGATAAAAGATTTTTTTCACGTAGGTTTGGCTATTTCTACATCGATATCAGCTTGGGTAAATTCGATGTTGCTTATTTATGTTTTGAAGAAGAAAATAAACTATTCACTAGACCTGTCAATTTTGAAGGTTTTTTTAAAGGTAATAATAGCTTCAAGCTTAATGTCATATATTATTTTGCAGGCTTACGAATTTATTATAAATAATTTCAATGATTATAGTTTTTTTAATACCAATTTTACCCTTCTTATGTGTATAATTTTGGGAACAATTATATATGCCCTCTTGGTGTATCTATTAGGAACAAATGAATTAGAAATTGACAAATGGAAGAATCAGAAAAAGAAACTCAATTAATATTTTCAGGTGTTCAACCAACTGGAAACCTTCATTTGGGAAATTACCTCGGAGCTATTAAGAATTGGGTTGACCTTCAAAAAAGCACTCGTTGCATTTTCTGTATAGTTGATTTACACGCATTAACATCCTCAGATAATCGAAATCAAATTCTTCAGAATACAAGAGAAGTTGCTGCAGCTTACATAGCATCAGGGATAAACCCTGCAAAAAATATAATTTTTGTGCAGTCGAATATAACTGGTCACAGTGAACTAGCCTGGATTTTAAGTTGCCATACACCAATAGGTTGGTTAAATAGAATGACTCAATTTAAAGATAAAGCTGGAAAGAATAAAGAAAGAGCTCCTTTAGGACTTTATTCATACCCGGTATTGATGGCAGCGGATATATTGCTTTATAAATCAACACATGTCCCTGTAGGAGAAGATCAAAAACAACATTTAGAATTGTGTAGGGATATAGCTCAAGCTTTTAACAGATTTTGCGATACAGATTTTTTCCCTATTCCTGAGCCAATTATTACTGGAAATGCTACGAGAGTAATGAGTTTAAAAGATGGTTTAAAAAAAATGAGTAAGTCAGATCCCTCAGATCAATCCAGGATTAATCTCTCTGATGATCCTCTAGAAATAGAAAAAAAAATCAAAAAAGCAAAAACTGACTCTGACCCTTTTCCCGAAAATATAGAAAATTTAGAAAACCGCCCTGAAATAAAAAATCTTATAAATATATTTTCTTCATTAAGCGATGAAACAATACAAAAGGTAATTTCTAAATATCATGACAAAGACTTCACACTTTTTAAGAAAGATCTTAGTGGGCTGGTTGTAGAGAAAATTTCAAAAATATCTTCCGAGATGCAAAAACTTTTAAAAGACACAGATTACCTTGATTCAATTTTGAAAGATGGAAGTTCAAGAGCTGATGAAATTGCACGGAGAAATATAAAAGATTTAAAGAATACAATTGGTTTTTTTGTGCCATGAGTTTTTATCTTCCCATTGCAGATATAGAAATTAATTTATTATTAATTTTATTTTTTGGTTTTTTAGTTGGATTTATGTCGGGTCTATTTGGAGTTGGGGGTGGTTTTTTGATGACACCTATACTTATCTTCATGGGCATACCTCCCGCTACTGCAGTTGGAACGGAGTCAGTCCAAATTCTTGGATCTTCAGTCTCAGGAGCAATGGCTCATGGTCTAAAAAAAAATATAGATTATGAAATCGGAATTTTTCTGCTTGTCGGAGGTATATTTGGTTCTACAATTGGCGTAATCTTATTTAATTTTTTCAAAGAGTCGGGAAACATCGACCTGATTATTAAATTTTTATACATTCTTTTTCTAGCAATAATTGGTACGTTAATGTTGATTGAAAGTACGTTATCAATTGTAAGGGAAAAAAAAGTTGAAACAACAATAAGAAAAAGACGGAGAAGTTTATTGGATACCTTGCCCTTAAAACTAAAATTCAAACACTCTAAAATTTTTATTTCAATACTTCTTCCAATATCTGTTGGAATATTTGTTGGATTTTTATCGGCCTTTATGGGTGTAGGTGGAGGGTTTGTTATGGTCCCTGCAATGATTTATATTTTTGGGATGGGTACTGTAGCAGCCATAGGAACTTCACTATTCCAAATTGTTTTTGTTACTTTGAATGTTTCAATTCTTCATGCAACTTTTAATTATTCTGTAGATTTAATATTAGCAATCTTTTTATTGGTCGGTGGTGTAATTGGTGCACAATATGGCTCTAAATTTACCTCTAAATTCAAGGGAGAGCAGATTAGAGTGCTTTTAGCCATAATAGTATTGGTTGTCTGCATAAAGATGGGAATTGAATTAGTGAGTGAACCTAATGCAAATTCAAGGATAATTTTACAAAATGTTTAGAAACTTTTTATTATTATTTTTTTTAATTTCTTTTGTCAAACAAGTCGAGTCAGAAATTCTTATATTTGATCTTTCTGAAAAATTTATTGAAATTTCACAAGACAGTATTGATCCGGACTTCTCAATTTTTGGTTTTACTGATTCCAAAAGATCGTTGGTTTTAAAAATCAAAGGTCCAGATCAAAAAGTTATTCTTCAAAATAAGAAGAAGGTCTTTGGTATGTGGTCCTGGAATAAAACAGGTGAGTTTATTTATCCAGGACTTTTTCATTATTATACAAATAAAAACGATGATGAAATTGATTTTGAGGTAAAAAAAGACTTATTTGATAATGTAATACTTATTGGAAAAGATAATGACAACTTGAAGAAGGATCTTATTGAAAAAAAAATGTCACTTGGTTTGTTCTTGATAAAAAATAATTCCTTTGAGGTTGTTAATAAAAATTTAGCTAACTTTTTTAAAATTCCAGTTAAACTTCCAAAGAACTCACCCGAAGGAACTTATACAGTTACTTTAAATATAATCGACAGTATAAATAACTTCGAGAGCAAGAAACTAAGAATAAATGTATACAAGCCAGGACTAAGCTCACTTATTTTTAAATTTGCTCATAATTTCTCATTTATATATGGACTTTTTTCTGCTATAATTGCAATAGGATTGGGTCTATCTGCGGGTCTAATATTTAGAAGATACTTATGACAGAAAAAGAACTCATATTTCTTGTTGTCCTTGATGATTCTAAGGAGATATTTAGTGCCCTTAGGTATGCAGCTAGAAGGACGGCACGTACGAATGGAAGAGTTGCTTTGCTATATACTTTTGAAACCTTAGAATTCAGTCATTGGAAAGCAGTTGAGGATATTGGTGAGATAGAATTAAGAGAGGAAGCAGAATCTAAGATTAAAGGATATGAAAATTATATTTTAAAATTTACTACCAAGAAACCAAAGAAATTTATAATGAAAGGTGATAGGATGGAATGTATTATAAAGTTTTTAGGTGCTAACAAATTTATATCAAATTTTGTTTTGGCAGCCTCAACTAATAAATCTGCAGGAGATCCATTAATAAATGCGTTTACAATGAAGCAAAGTGACAAGATAAAGGTTCCGATAACAATAATACCTCCTTTATTAACAGAAGAAGAAATTGACAATCTATCTTGATTTAACTACTTTATAAATATGTTTATACAAACTGAAGAAACACCAAACCCATCTACTTTGAAGTTTTTACCTGGCAAGGTTTTAATGAAGTCTGGAACTCTAGAATTTAAAAACAAAGAAGAAGCTAAAAATAACTCATTAGCGAATGAGTTGTTTTCTCAAGATAATGTTGAAGGAGTCTTTATTGGTAAAGACTTCTTGACTATTACGAAATCAGAATCAGTAGAATGGGAGAGTCTTAAGCCATCCGTTCTATCTATTATGCTCGATTTCTTTTCAACTAACGATAAACTTAACTTCAAAAAAATTACTGAGGAAAGTGATTCTAAAAAAAAAACTTATTCAAAGAAAGATATGGAAATTGTCAAAAAAATTAACGAATTGCTTGAAGAAAGAATTAAACCAGCAGTAGCTCAAGATGGAGGAGACATCAATTTTGTTGAATTAAAAAAAGGTACTGTGTATTTGGAACTAAGAGGGGCATGTTCAGGTTGTCCCAGTTCGACTATAACTCTCAAGTCGGGCATTGAAAACATGCTAAAATATTATATTCCTGAAATTAAATCGGTTGAAGCTATAAATCAATAATGGAAAAAAGCAAGGCTATCTACAGAAACCTAGTTATACTTCTTGTTTCACTAGTTTTTGTAAATTTGGCAATTGGCTTTTATAAAGGCTTTTCAAAATTAAAGAATTCAATAAACCCATCTATCAGCTTTAAAGTCCAAGATAAATCAGTTTTAAACTACTTTACCGATAAATCTACATTTGATTACATAAGTGAAGCGGAGGAAATGATTGATATTTTTGAAAAATATGAATTTTCAGTAGAAACATTTTTGAGCAATCAGTCTTCAAATTTGATCATTTTTTCGACTTGGCCGCATGATTTTATTGATATTAAATCTGTAAATAAAAGAAAAAAACTTTTTATAAATACACTACTCCCAATCATTTTTATAGAAAATAGGAGAATACTTGAAGATAGGAAAAAAATTTTAGATTGGTGGAACCAATCGGATGGTGAAAGTTTCTCAAGGGAGTTTTGGCCAAATTGGCTTTTTGAACTCAGTGAGAAATATAATTATACTGAATCCAGTTTAGGGAATTTATTAATAAGAGTTGATATAGTTCCTTTATCACTTGCTCTTTCTCAAGCTGCTATTGAGAGTGGTTGGGGTACCTCAAGGTACATAAATCAGGGGAATGCAATTTTTGGACAATATACATATGATAGTAAAAACGGTATAAAACCGAAAGAAAGATCCAGTGGGGAAAAATTTTTTGTCAGGAAATTTTCCAGTCTATCTGATTCAGTCCAATCTTATTTAAAAAATATAAATACACACATTGCTTATGAGAGTTTTAGACAAGAAAGAAAAAAATTGAGGATGAATGGTGAGGATCTTTTGGGGAATGTCTTGGCAAACTATCTCACTAACTATTCAGAGAGAAAGCAGAGTTATGTTGATGATTTAAAACTTTTGATTGAAACAAATAATTTTATGAAGTTTGACAAAACCAGTAGTTTATTAAATTAATTTTCGCGTTTAATCATCTTTCCATACCAAAATATATCCCCTTGTTTGTCAATATAAGTACAGTTTATTCTGTACCTCTCACCTACCTGCAGATTTTTCAAATATAATTTAACTTTTTTCCCACTATTTGTTTCTTTCTCTAATAATGCAGAATTGTTTACATAACAGTTAATCATGTTGGAAGGAAATACCGATTTAAAACTAAATTGTAAGTTGCCTAAGCTTACAATTGTATCATCAAAAGAGTTTTCATAAATTTCCAAAGGCTTAGACTTAAGAATTTTTTTAAATCTTTTTAAATTTCCATATTCATCATTAAGAGAATATCTTGGCAGCCTATATTTATTTTGATTTTTATGAACTGGTGCTGAATGCTGGGAAAAAGCAATTTCATAGTCTAAAAGTTTTATTATTTCTTCAACTTTTTTATCACTTTCACCGTATGGATATGAAAAAACTTTCGGTTGAATACCAATTTTATTTTGAATAATAATTTGATTTTCTTCAATTTCTTTTTTTAATTTGAAGTCATTAATTCCTAACAAACTTTCATGGTTTTTTGAGTGGTTGAGGACAAGACCGTTGTGTTCAGATATTTCCTTGAGCATTGTCCAACTCATATAGTCTGAACTCTTTTGATTTGAAACATAACTAGAGGAAATAAAAATACTAAATGGTAATTTATTTTTTTTTAAAATAGGAAAACCATTTTCATAAAATGATTTAAAACCATCGTCGATAGTAATAAATACACATTGTTTGGGAAGATTATGCTCACCTCTAAAATATTTCAACAACTCAGTGAGTGGAAGAATTTTAATATTTTGGTTTGCTAAATATTTAATATGCTCCTCAAAAAGAACTTTAGAAATACTTGTACTTGGATATTTTTCTTCATCAAATCTATGATACATAAGTACAATAATATTTGAGTCTGTGGAGCTAGCTTTTCCTGAAAACAAAAAAAGAAAAGACAAAAAAAGAAATTTTATAAACAAATTAAATATCATTTACAATTGGAAAGCTTTTTGAATTAAAAAGTTGATAATGCCACCATTCATTTCTAAAAAAATCCCAACCTGCATCTGTCATTATTCCTAATAATGTAAGTCTATTACGATAAGCAGATTTTGAAATATCAAGACAGCCATGATAGGAGAGTCTAGAAAATTCATCAAATCCTGTTCCCATATCAAGTTCATAGCCATTTAGATCAACAAGAGTAAGATCGATCGCAACTCCTCTTGAGTGAGGAGAACCTTTTTTAGGGGGAGCAATGAAGTTTGGGTCAGGTAAAAATTCCCAAAGTTTTTTTTGAACGTAAACAGGTCTGTATGCATCAAAAATTTTAAAAGTAAGATCCTGTTTTTTTGCAATTTGAACTGCTAGATCTAAATGTTCATAAGCAACTTCATGGATAAAACATTCCTCTGAAAAAAATACTTTTTCCTTTGTAAAATTATTTGAAGTTGAATATCTTAAGTCAATCAAAACTTCTAATTTATTTTTGTTTAATTTAATTAAATTTCGATTCATTTTGAGGATTTAACAATATGTTATCATTATCAATTTTTAGTTCAAGTCAAAGAATTTCTGTTGCTCTTTATAAAGAAAATAATTTAAAAAAATTTCTTGAGAAAAATATCACTGGAAAGAAAATTGATTCTATATTTCTCTTATTGAATAAAGTCTTAAATAGCAAAGAGCGTATAAATAATATTTTTTTTTCAGTAGGTCCCGGAAGCTTTACAGCATTACGTTCTATTAAAGCTATTGCTCAGGGATTTTCATTATTTTATCAAGCGAACATAATAAATGTAACAGATTTTGAAATTTATCTAGCTCAAATAAGTAACAATAAAGATAATGTCTTAGTTTTTTATGAAACATTTAATAAAAAGTTTTTTTACCAATTATTTAAACCTCATGAAAATGTATATAAGTCAGAATCAACCTTATTGAATGGAGATATTGAAAGCCTAAAAAGTTTCATAAACAAAGAAAAAAGCAAAAACAAAAATTTTGTATTGATTTCAGACTCAAATAAGTTCTTCTCTTCTTTTAATTCATTAAAAAATTTTCAAAAAATAATTTCTCGCCCTTGCGCAAAGAAAATAGCAAAAGCTGTCTTTTTAGGTTACGGAAAAAGAAATCAAGATATAATTTACCATAATACATATTATGAATAAATTTTCTTTCAAAATTCTTGCTGAAGTTCATTCAGAAGAAATTTTTCTTTTACAAAATAATAATTTAGATGATTTTGGAAAAAATATTTGGAAAACAGATGAATTAAAAAAATCTATTAAAGAAAATGTCTTTGAGGGACATGTTTTTATTTATAAGGAGAAAATAAATGGATTCTGTTTTTTTAAAAAAATAGATGATTTTATTGAAATTTATTCGCTTTTTGTTGTTCAAGAGTGCCGAAAAAAGGGAGTGGCAAAAAATCTTTTAGAATGCTGTGTTAAATATTGCGAAAAAAACAATCTAAGAAGAATTATTTTAGATGTTAATGAAAATAACCTGCATGCAATTAAGTTTTACAAAAAACACGATTTTTTTTTAAGTGGTAGGAGGAAAGATTACTACAGAAACAAAGAATCTTTTAATGATTCGTTCACTATGTGTAAATTAGTATAATTTCACAAAAACTCAATCTCAAAAACTTCGTCTTTCTTCGATGTAATTTGTATTTTAAAATTTTTTTTTAGACTATTTGATAGAAGTTTTAAATCTTTTTTTCCTTTTAGGATTATTAATTTCCTTTGTTTAATATTTTTCTTTATAAATTCTTTGGTTTTTAAATAACTCATTGGGCACTGGATATCAGTAATATCTAAAACTTTTTTTTTCATTTTACTGAGTAATATGTTATATATTAAATAAAATGAAACCAATACTCTTTGTAAAAATAAAGTAATAAAAGTTTAATAAAAGTTAAGCTGGTGTGTGTGAGAAAGTGCAAGAATTGTTAGATAAAATTACTAAATTAGGTCTTAAAATGACCGATCAAAGGAGAATTATTGTCAAAGTTTTGTCCGACTCTAAAGATCACCCTGACGTTGAGTCTGTGCATAAACGAGTGTTGAAAATCGACAATAAAATTGGTATTGCTACTGTCTACAGAACCATCAAGCTTTTTCAAGATAATAACTTATTGGAAAAACATGAGTTTAAAGGCTATAGCTCCAGATATGAAACAGTTAGAGAGAATCATCATCATTTGATTGATGTAAGAAGTGGCAAGGTTAAAGAATTTAGAAACACATTGGTTGACGCAATGCAAAAACAGGTTGCAAAAGAGATGGGTTTTAAATTAATAGATTATAGATTAGAGTTGTATGGTGTTCCAATTAAAAGTAAAGGTTCAAAAGAATAAATTGTATCAACAAAGTTTTTCAAAAATTGAAAAATTTAAGTCTATGTTGAGTAAGGCTAAGTTTGTTGCTAAGAATGTAATTTATGTAAAAAAATGGTCAGAAAAAGAAGAAAAGTTTAAATTTAGAAAATTATTTTCTAGTTCTGAAATATCTAATTACAAAAACTTAGACATAAATATTAGTTGTTTCTCAATCAAAACGGTCAAAGGAACTGACCCGCTTATAATTAGAGCCAAAGAACTAAGACAGAAAAGCTTTTTTAAAAATTCGAATCCAAAAGAATTTGATTCGGATGAATTTGATGAGTTATGTGACCACCTTGTTGTTGTTGATAGATCTGTTTCAGAAGACTTTGTCGTTGGTACTTACAGATTATTACTAAAACCAAAATTTTTGAGAAACCAAAAGTTTTATAGTCAGTCAGAATTTGATATTTCAAAACTAATAAATATTAATCAAGTTACATTGCTTGAGGCGGGAAGATCTTGTGTGCATGAAAAATATAGAGACGGTAGAATTATTAAGTTATTATGGAGAGGTTTAGCTACTTATATTATTGATAATAATGTTGATTTGATATTTGGATGTGCAAGCTTTCCATCTAGTAATTATCAATCATTTGTAAAACAGCTTTCTTACCTTCATCATTATCACAAAGCACCAAACTCTTTTTACACACAGCCAATTGAGAAACTCAAAGCTGGTTATAATATCATTGACAAAAGTGCTCTTGATATTGAAGAGCAATTTAGAAGCCTTCCACCTCTTATCAAAGCATATATAAGAGCCGGAGCGTGGATTGGCACTGGTGCAATAGTAGACAAAAAATTTAACACAACAGATGTTTTAATTATTTTAGATTCAAAAAAAATATTGAAAAAATATTCGCAGCTTTCTTTTCAAAAAAATCATTAATGCTTTATTCACCAATCTTATCAATCCTAAGATTAATTATTTTGATACCTTGGATAATATTGATAACTATAATGCATATAATATTATGTACTATTTCTAGACGCTTTTTCTTTGTTTGTTATAAAATTCTATTTTTAGGTTTAACAAAAATTTTTGGAATCAAAGTTAAACTTACCGGAGTTTCAAAGCAAAAAAAAGTCTTATATATTTCAAACCACATTTCCTACTTGGATATAATAATCTTAGGCTCTGCAGTTGATGCTATTTTTGTCGCTAAATCTGAAATTAAGAAATGGCCATTTATTAATAAACTATGTGCATTAGGTAAAACAATTTTTGTTGAAAGAGAAAACATAAAATCACTTAAAGAACAGACACAATCATTAAAACAAAACCTAGAAGTCGGATACAATATAATTCTCTTTCCAGAAGGAACTTCAAGTGATGGATCAAAGGTTCTTAGGTTTAAAAGCTCACTTTTTGGTTTGATTAATGATGAGAAACTAAAAAATTTTTATATTCAGCCTATTTCAATATCTTACAACAAATTAGATGGACTGCCTTTGGTTAAGACTCATAGACCATTTCTTGCTTGGTTTGGCGCTATGGATTTTGTTTCACATGCTTGGCAATTTCTTGGATTAGGGGTGAGTGAGGTAAATATCAAATTTCACAAGTTTAGGCAGTTTTCTGATTTTACTGATAGAAAACAGGCGTGTAATTATTGTTACGAGAAGATATCTCAGCAAATTATAAAAGATTTTCGTTCATTAGAAGTTGATGATAAAATGAAATTAAATGAATTTAAATTCTTGTAAAACAAAAAAAATTATTTAATTATTTATAGTCATGAATCAGTCTTTTTTCATCAAAACTTACGGTTGCCAAATGAATCAATACGACTCTGAAAAGATGAATGAGTTGCTAAAATTCAATGGGTATAAAGCATCAGCTAATTTCGAAGAGTCAGATATTGCAATTCTTAATACATGCCATATTCGTGAAAAAGCTGCAGAAAAACTTTATTCTGATTTGGGCAGACTTTCTAAATACAAAGAATACAAAAAAAAAATTGGAAAAAAAATGCACATCATCGTAACTGGATGTGTTGCTCAGGCAGAGGGTGAAGAGATCTTAAAGAGAAATAAAAGTGTTGACTATATTTTTGGACCTCAGAATTTTCACAAACTTCCAAAAATTCTTGAAAAATCTGACAGAAAGAAAGTGTATAATGATTTTTTGTGTGAAGATAAATTTTCTTCATTAACTCCTTCATCAAGTAAAGAAGTAAGTAAGTTGGTAACAATTCAAGAGGGTTGCGATAAGTTTTGCTCATTCTGCGTGGTGCCATACACAAGGGGAGCGGAGTATTGCAGGTTAGTTGAAGATGTTTACTTTGAAGTAGATGCTTTAGTCAAGAATGGTGCAAAGGAAATAACACTTCTTGGACAAAATGTTAGTGCATATGAAGCAGATATTTTAAAGAATGGTAAAAAATCTAAAATCAGGCTCGGAGCTCTATGCAAAATTTTATCTAAAATTAATGGTCTTGAAAGAATAAGATATTTGACATCTCATCCTACCGATATTGATGACTGCTTAATCAATCAGCATAAAGAAAATTCTAAAATGATGCCTTTTCTTCATTTGCCGATTCAATCTGGTTCTAATAAAATCCTAAAAAAAATGAATAGAAAACATAGTAAAACTTTTTATCTAGATTTAATTGATAAGATAAGGAAAAATAACAGAAATATGGCTTTTTCTTCTGATTTTATAGTTGGTTATCCAGATGAGACAGACAATGATTTTCAAGAAACAATAGATGTAATTGAGAAGGTAAAGTTTGCAAGTTCATACTCATTTAAGTATTCACCAAGACCTGGAACACCCGCCTCAATTAAAAATAACTTTGTTGATGACAAAATTATGGACAAGAGATTAAAAAAAATTCAAAAAATACTAAATCAACAACAGAATGAATTTAATGCTTCTTTCCTGGGTAGAACTGTTGAAGTTCTTATTTCAGGAAAAGGAAAAAAAGCTAATCAATTTGTAGGAAGATCTCCTCATCTACAGCCAGTTCATATTTTCTCAACTAGGAATTTAGTGGGAAGACTATTGAAAGTTAAGCTTCAGGATCTCACTTCTTTTTCATTTCACGGAAGATTATCTAGCTAGAGAAAAAGTTGAAAAAAAAATTAAATAAAGTCTCGAATATTTTTTCTAAAACAATTTCGTTTAATGATAATGCTATTTTGCTAATTATTTATGGTGAACATGATAAATTTCTAAAGATTATTGAGAAAAAACTAAATGTATCAATACTAACAAGAGGCAATTTCCTAAAAATTAGCGGTGATGAAAACAAAGTTATTAAAACATGCAATTTATTGGAAACCTTATTTAAAAATGCACAAAAGAATAACTTTTTAGACGAAGGTGAAGTTCATGGAATGATTAATCTATTTAAAGATTCCAAGAATGAAAATTTGCAAAATATAGAAAATATTGATTCATTAAGTTTTCATGCCGGCAAAAAATTAATTAAGCCGAGGTCTAAGAAACAAGTTGATTATTTTAATTTGGTAAAAAAGAAAGATTTAGTTTTTTGTTGTGGAACGGCAGGCTCAGGTAAGACATACTTAGCAGTGGCACTAGCTGTATCTATGTTAAAGTCAGGACAAATTGAAAAAATCATATTGTCACGACCAGCGGTAGAAGCAGGCGAAAGACTTGGTTTCCTTCCAGGTGATCTGAAAGAAAAAATAGATCCATACCTAAGACCTCTTTATGATGCTTTAAATGATATGTTATCTTTTTCTGAAGTTCTAAAAAAAATTGAAAATGGAATGATTGAAATTGCACCACTCGCTTTCATGAGGGGAAGAACATTATCAAATTCTTTCATAATTTTAGATGAATCACAAAATACAACTGCAATACAAATGAAAATGTTTTTAACAAGACTAGGAGAAAATTCTAGAATGATTGTAAATGGCGATTTATCTCAAGTGGATCTTCCTTCTGGAACTAAATCAGGACTTAGGGAATCTATAAATATCCTCAGAGGAATAAAAGACATTGGATTTATTGAATTTGAAGAAAAGGATGTTGTCAGAAACCCTTTAGTTTCAAAGATTGTTTCTAAATACAAGGAATTTGAGAGGATTCAGGGAGTAGGAGAAAAGTATAAAAAAAAATAATTTAAAAACGATTGATGTGAAATTTGGATGCGGAGGAAATTTTAGAACAAAAGAAATAAGAAATTTTGTTGAAAAATCAGTTGAACAAACTCTCAAAATACTTAAGCTTGGTTCAAGTAGGACGTATATATCAGTTTTTTTAACTAACAACAAAAAGATCAAAAGAATTAATTTGAAGTTCAGGAATATTAATAAAGAAACAAATGTATTATCGTTTCCTCAAAATGAAGAGAGAATGTTAAGTGATTTGGAAAATTATTTTCTTTTAGGGGATATAGTTATTTCTATGGAAAAAATTTTATCTGAGGCAAATGAACAAAAAAAAAGTTTTTTTAATCATCTTCAACACATGATTGTTCACAGTATCCTGCACTTAAATGGATACGACCATACTAATAAAAAAGATACTCATATTATGGAAAAGAAAGAAGAGGAAATAATGATGAAGTTATCTCTTAAATTATGATAAACAAAATTTTCAGTAAAATCACTTCAATTTTTCGTTCTAATGATAAGGAACAACTTAAGAATGTTATTGAAGATTTAATTGATGAAAAAAAAAATAGTTCGGAAAAGATCGATGATGGAACAAAAAATATTTTCAAGAATGTAATCAATTTAAGTGATAAATGTATAGAGGATGTTATGATTCCTAGAGCAGATATCGATGCTGTTTCATCGGATATAAAAACCAATAGCCTTATAAGCTACATCAATAAAACAAAGCATTCTAGAATCCCAGTTTTTGAGGATAATTTAGACAAGATTGTGGGAATGATTCATATAAGAGACTTGTTTGAAAAAGTTAATAACAAAACAAAAAGTAGTAGAAGTCTTAATCTTTCTAAAACTATAATAAGAAAAATTTTATTTTCTTCACCTTCAATGAAAATTCTTGATCTATTATTAAAAATGAGATCAGAACAAATTCATATGTCTATTGTGGTTGATGAATTTGGGGGGACAAATGGTTTAGTAACGATCGAGGATCTTGTTGAGGAAATTGTGGGCGAAATAAAAGATGAACATGATTTTGAAGAAATTGAAGAGATAAAAAAGATCTCAAAGAAAACTTATGATGTTTCTGCTAGGTTGCCTGTTGAAGATTTAGAAAAAAAAATAGGAGGTTATTTTACTAAGGAAGAAAAAGAAGACATTGATACAGTAGGTGGATTAGTCTTTAATTTATTGGGAAAGATTCCAAGTAGAGGTGAAGTTATTAACCATAAAAGCGGTTTAGAATTTACAATACGAGATGCAGATACTAGAAAAATCAAAAGAATTCTAGTTAATGTCAAATAAAATAAATTATTATTTAAAATTTTTTATTGGTGGCTTGATCAGTGGAATCTCATTTTATTCAGTTATTTTTTTACCTTTAATTTTTTTAGGTCATTACTTTTTGATTAAAGGGCTACTCAAGAAAAATATCTTAATTTTGAATTTTTTTGCTGGCTGGTTATTTGGACTGGGTTTCTTTTTGACTTCTATGCATTGGATTATAAACCCATTCCTTATTTATGAGAAACATTTATTACTTGCTCCATTGATATTTATTATTTTCCCATCCTTTATGGGTTTGTTTTTTACATTACCATGCATATTGATTACTAAATTTGTTAGCCTAGAAAAAATCAATGAAAAATTTTATTTTCAAGCCTTTTTAATTACCTTTTTTTTATTTATTTCTGAATTATTTAGATCAAAACTATTTGGTGGTTTACCCTTTAATTTATATGCACATCTCTGGATTTTTAATGAATATTTTATTAAAATAGTATCTTTCATTGGTGTTTTTGGATTATCATTCTTGACGACATTATGGATAGTTTTGACTGTTTTATTTATAATGAAACAAGAAAAGAAATTTATAATAACATTAATTTTTTTGCCAATCATTCTAGTTTCTTTTTCAATGTTAAATGAAAATAAAAGTTTGAATGGACATGAGACTATTGACGTTAGAGTCGTGCAACCAAACATTCCTCAAAAAGAGAAGTGGGATAGATCTCTCTTCCAAAAACATATAGATAAAATTATAGCCTTATCAAGCCAGGGGGGGGGAACAAAACAACTTGTAGTTATTTGGCCCGAAGTTGCAATGACGGTATTTTTGAATGAACATAAAAACTTAATAGATTATATAAAAAAGAAACTCGATGATGATACCATAATTATTACAGGTGGATTAAGGCGTGTATTTGATGGAGATAGTTTCAAGATTTTCAATTCAATCTATGTCATTCAAAAAGACAAAGTCATCTTTTATGATAAAAAAAGATTGGTACCATTTGGAGAATTTATTCCACTTAGGTTTATTCTAGATATTATAAAATTAACACCAGGTGATACTGATTTTAGTAAAGGAGAAATTGAGAATTCTTTGACAATTAAGTTTGAAAATAAGAAAATAATTTTTGAACCTTCAATATGTTACGAAGCAATATTTCAGACATTTAATTATAAAAAAGTGGATCTTATAGTTAATATCACAAATGATGCTTGGTTTGGAAATACAACTGGACCAAAACAACATTTAAATGCCTCAATTTTTAGGTCTGTGGAAAAAGGAGTTCCTCTAATCCGATCAGCAAATTCAGGTATTTCCGTAATAACTGACATCAATGGCAAAATTTTGAAAAAATTAGAACTTAATAAAACTGGTTTTGTAGAATCTAAAGTAACATTAGGTAACAATTCAACATTTTTTATGAAGTACAAAAATAAAGTGGTAATATATTTGATCTTTATAATTTTTATTATGCATATGCTTGCTGATTTTTTAATAAAAAAAAGAAAAAGTTTGAAAATTAATAGATAATGAAATACTAGTTTACATCTATGTCAAAAAACCAAGTAGATTATATTTTCACAAGTGAATCTGTTTCAGAAGGTCATCCTGACAAAATTTGTGATCAAATTTCTGATTTAGTTGTTGATTTATACATGAAGGCTGACAAAAACTCAAGAGTTGCCTGTGAGACACTGGCAACAACAAACCGTGTTATTTTATCAGGTGAGGTGAAGATCAATCAAAACCATGAAGAGGTTGGAAATGAAATTATCGATGAAAAGATAAGAGAAAAAATTAAGAACATTGGTTATGAGCAAGATGGGTTCCACTGGAAAAATTTAAAAATAGAAAACTATTTACATCAACAATCTCAAGATATTTCCCAAGGTGTTGATTCAACAGGGCCTATCGGTGCGGGTGATCAAGGTATAATGTTTGGGTATGCTTGTTCAGAAACTAATTCTTTAATGCCTGCACCAATTTATTATTCCCACAAAATATTGTTGAATCTAGCTAATTTCAGGAAAACTAATAATTCTTTTTTTGGTCCAGATTCCAAAAGCCAAGTATCAATGAAATATGAGGATAATAAACCGAAAAATATATCATCAATTGTTGTTTCAACTCAACATTTGCCTGATATAAAAAATGAGGAAATTAGAAAAAAAGTTATAGAAATAATTGAAGATTCAATACCCCTATCAATGATTCCTAAATCTGACAATATTTTGATTAACCCTACAGGTAGATTTGTTGTTGGAGGCCCTGACGGTGATACAGGATTGACTGGAAGAAAAATTATTGTTGATACTTATGGTGGTTCTGCTCCGCATGGTGGTGGAGCATTTTCAGGAAAAGATTACACTAAAGTTGATAGATCTGCAGCTTACATAGCTAGATATTTAGCCAAGAATGTTGTTGCTAGTAAGCTGGCAAATAACTGTTTAATTCAACTTTCCTATGCAATAGGTATATCTGATCCAATTTCTATATATTTAAAGACAGATGATGCGTCAAATCTAGACTCAAAAAAAATCATAAATATTATAAAAAATTATGTTGATCTATCACCTAATGGAATAAAAACTTTTCTTGAACTTGATAGACCTATATATGAATCAACGGCTAGCTACGGTCATTTTGGGAGAGATTTCATTCCAAAAACAGGAGGTTTCTCATGGGAAAAGTTAGATTTAGCAGAAAAAATATTAAATGAATATTAGTCATGCTCCCTTTTTACGGAAGAAAATTATCAAGAAAAACAAAAAATTTTAGTTTAACTTGCCTCAGAAAAAATGAGTTTTTTTTTGATGAATCTAAGTTTCGTATTATAAGAAAAAGAATAAATTCATCTTATTCTGATGTTAATCTTGAAATTGGTTTCGGAAGAGGCGAAAATATGATTTTTCAGTCTCAAATTAAAAAAAACGAAATTTTCTTTGCAATTGATCCTTACTTATCAGGAGGCATGAGATTACAGAGAAAAATAGAGATTCTTCAAATTTCAAACATTCTTTTTTCATACCTGCCTTTTTCAGAATTTTTTAATTTAATAAAAGATGTAAATTTTAAAAGAGTCTATATTTTGTTTCCTGACCCATGGCCAAAAAGAAAACACAATAAAAGAAGATTGATTAATAAAGAATTTGTTAATAATTTAAATAAAATTACACACAAAAATTCTGAGATTTTCATCGCAACTGATGATCAAGGTTACTCAGATCAGATTTCAAAAAATTTCTCCAGAGAAAAGAATTTTAAACTAGCTCTAAAAAGAGATGATGATTTAAGTTTCCATGACTATGAAATTTATCCAACAAAATATTTTAAAAAAGCAAAAAATGAAAATAGAAAGATAAATTTCTTTATATTCACAAAATAAGAATCTAAAAAAAAAAATATTAAATTATTTATGTTTAGCAAAAGTCTTGGTATGAATATCTTAAACTTTTTAATTATAAATTTAAATATAATTTAGTTAAATATATATAGGGTGAATAAAATTGGAAAAGAATGAAATCAAAGACATCCAAACGTTTGATATTATTGATGTAGCAAAGAATATTGCTAAAGAAAAAGGTATTGACGAAATGGAAGTTATTGATGCTATGGAAATGGCTATTGCAAAAGCTGGTCGAACAAAATACGGATTTGAACTCGATATAAGGGCTCATGTCGATAAGAAAACAGGAAGAATAGGTTTGTTCCGTTATCAAGAAGTTGTTGAGGACATAGAAGCTCTACCGTTGGAGGAAAGAATTAATAAAATTAATGCCTCAAGTCTCAAGAAAGATGATAATTCACTTAAAGTAGGTGAATACCTAAGAGAGGAACTGCCCCCACTCGACTTTGGAAGGATAGCAGTTCAGACAGCTAAACAAGTAATTTTTCAAAGGGTTAAAGAAGCTGAAAAAATTATGCAGTTTAACGAGTATAAAGATAAGATCGGCGAAATTGTGAATGGGATTGTTAAAAGAGTCGAGTATGGAAATTTAATTGTAGATTTAGGTAAGGGTGAAGCAATTCTCAAAAGAGAAGAACTTTTAAATAGAGAGGTATTTAGAAGATCTGATAGGATAAGAGCATATATTAATGAGGTGAAACATGACCTCAAAGGTCCTCAAATATTTTTATCAAGGGCACATAATAATTTTTTAGTGAAACTATTCTTTCAAGAAGTTCCAGAGATTTATGATGGAATAATAGAAGTAAAATCTGTCGCTCGTGATCCAGGAAGCAGAGCTAAGATAGCGGTCTTTACAAAAGAAAAAAGTATTGATCCTGTAGGTGCATGCGTTGGAATGAGGGGGAGTAGAGTTCAGGCAGTAGTAAATGAGCTGCAAGGTGAAAAGATCGATATAGTTCTTTGGTCAGAAGATATCGCAACATTTGTTGTTAATGCTCTTGGTCCTGCTGAAGTAGATAAAGTAATAATAGAAGAAGAACTTAAAAAGATAGATGTAATTGTACCCGATGAACAATTAAGTTTAGCAATTGGAAGAAAGGGACAAAATGTTAGGTTGGCAAGTGGACTTTCAGGCTGGAGTATTGATATTTTGACTACATCTCAAGAATCAGATAGAAGAAATGAAGAGTTTAAGAGTCTATCCCAAAAATTCATAGGCTACCTAGATGTTGATGAAGTGATTGCGCATTTACTTGTAACCGAGGGATTTAGTTCTATCGATGAGGTTGCCATGGTTTCCCTGGAAGAATTAACTTCAATTGAAGGTTTTGATGAGAATTTGTCAAAAGAGTTAATTCAAAGAGCTAAGGCTTGTGTTGAAAAGATTACAGAAGAGAACTTGTTAAAATTAAAAGAAGCTGGTTTTGATGATTATTTATTAACAACAAAACTATTCAATACTACGCAATTATTAAAATTGAACGAAAACAATATTAAAACAAGAGATCAGCTTGCAGATCTTTCAAATATGGAGTTAATTGAAATATTTAGAGACATGGATAAAGATATAGCTGACGAAATAATAATGGATTCTAGAAAACATTGGTATGAAAGTTAAATCTAAATGGAAGAGAATAACGACAATAAGAATAAGGTAACTGGAAAACTACAACTGAAAAAAACTATCAACGCTGGTCAAATCAAACAAAGTTTTTCTCATGGAAGAAGCAGATCAGTGTCCGTAGAAGTTAAAAAGAAAAGATCATTAAGTGGTTTCTCAAAAAATGAAATAATTGAGCAACCAAAATCTGATGAAACACGATCAACTCTATTAGAACCATTGCCTAAAAAAGAGAATTCAGAAATACCAAAAAGTGAAAAAAATAATGAGATCTCAACCGAAAAAGATAATAAAAAAAGTTCAAAAAAAGCCGTTGTTAAAAACTTTAATGAAAACAAATCAAGTGATGATCTTAAAACTGGGGCCAATGAAAAGCCCAAGCAACCTAAGTTTGTAAAATCACCTAAGAGCTTCGAAAACAGAAGACAAGGAAAACTTACAATTTCTCAAGCCTTAGATAATGACAATGAGAAAGTGAGGTCACTTGCGGCTGTAAAAAGAGCAAGAGAGAAAGCTAAACTTAGGAATGTAATAAAGTTAGAAAATAAAGAAAACTCTGACTCAAAAGAAAAAAAGAAGCGAGAAATAATAATACCAGATATAATAACTGTAAATGAACTTGCATCGAGGTTGGCAGAAAAATCATCCAATCTTATCAAATCCTTGATGAAACTTGGTGTGATGGCAACAATTAATCAAACAATTGATAGTGATACAGCAGAGTTATTAGTGATAGAATTTGGGCACACACCCCGAAGAGTAAGTGAATCAGATGTTGAAGTTGGATTAAATGGAGCTTCTGATTCACATGATGACCTCAAGCCACGACCGCCGGTTGTAACAATAATGGGGCATGTGGATCATGGAAAAACTTCACTATTAGATGTGATAAGAGAAAAAAAAGTAGCAGCAACAGAAGCAGGAGGTATAACTCAACATATAGGCTCTTATATTGTTGAAGCAAAAGAAGGGCAAATGATAACTTTTATAGACACCCCAGGTCATGCTGCATTTAGCCAAATGAGAGCAAGAGGTTCAAATATAACTGATGTTATTATTTTGGTAGTTGCTGCAGACGATAGTGTGAATGAACAAACAATAGAGGCAATAAGCCATGCAAAGGCTTCAGGTTGTCCAATTCTGGTAGCTGTAAATAAAATAGACCTTCCAAATGCAAACCCTCAGAAAGTTGAATCTGATTTAATGAAACACGAAATCATAAGTGAAAAGATGGGTGGACAAAATGTTTTTATAAATGTATCAGCAAAAACAAAAGTCGGTATTGATGAATTGTTGGACGCAATAATACTTCAATCTGAAATTTTAGAGTTAAAGGCTAATCCGAATCGAAGTGCAGAAGGAACTGTCATTGAATCTAAAATTGAAAAGGGAAAGGGAACAGTTGTTTCTATTTTAATAAAGACCGGATCTTTAAAAGTAGGAGATATAGTCGTTGTGGGAAAAGAATGGGGTAAAGTTAGAGCTATGTATAATGATTCATCCGAGAAAATAAATTTAGCTTTACCGAGTCATCCCATTGAACTTTTAGGACTCTCTGGTACGCCTAATTCAGGGGATAAATTAGTGGTAGTTGAAAACGAATCAAGAGCAAGAGAAGTAACTCAATATAGGTCAAGAATGAAAAGACTTGAAGAAAGCTCTTCAGTTAAAAGGATATCTATAGATCAAATGCTAGAAAGTGCCTCTAAAGACGAGAAAAAAACAATTTCAATAATAATCAAAGCTGATGTTCATGGATCTAAAGAAGCAATTGAACAGAGTCTTGGTAAAATGAATTCTGAAAAAATAACAATTAAAATAATTCATACGGCAGTTGGTGAGATTAATGAATCAGATGTAACACTAGCCATTGCGTCAAATGCAAGAATCTTTGGTTTCAATGTAAAAGCAAATACTCAAGCAAAAACACTTTCAAAAATGGAAGGAATAAGAATTAATAATTTTTCAATAATTTATGAAGTAATTGATGAAGCCCAAAAAATTATTGATGGTTTTGATAAAGACATGGATGTTGAGAGCTTAATTGGAAAAGCAATAGTTAAACAAGTGTTTGAACTTTCTGATTCAAACAAAGTTGCAGGATGTGTGATCGAGGAAGGAAAAGTTATTTCAAAAGCATCTGTTAAAATTATAAGAGATGAAAAAATAGTTCATGAATGTGACATTCAAAGTCTGAGAAGAGAAAAAAATCAAGTTAAAGAAGTTTTAAGTGGTTTAGAGTGTGGTATTGTTCTTTCCAAATTCAATGAAGTTGTTCAAAACGACAGATTGGAATTTTATGTGAGAGAAAAAGATGAAAAAAAACCTTAGTTTAGAAAAAATTAAGGAAGAAAGAAAAAAATCGAGAATTGACAAAATTTCTTCATTAATAAAAAGAACTATCGCCGAAGTTTTATTAACTTTTGACTTCAATGATCATAATGTAAAGAATGTTTTTATATTTGTGTCGCATGTAGTTTTATCGTCTGATGGTAAAAGTGCCACGGTATTTCTCGAAACTCTTGATAATTTGGAGATTAGTTATGATAATATTCTTGAAACAATCACCAAAGACTCTTCACGAATCAAAAAGGAATTTTCATCTAGAATCGACCTAAGGTACACACCCAGGTTAAAATTTGAACTTATTAATTCTAAGGATTATAAAAATTCAAATGATAAGTAATTGTATTAGTGGATGGTTTTTTCTTGATAAACCAATCGGTATAACTTCAAATTCTGTGTTGCAGAAAATCAGAAAAGTTTTTAATAAATCCAAAGCAGGTTTTGTTGGAACACTTGATCCATTAGCTTCAGGTTTTTTGCCGATAGCGCTGGGACCAGCCACTAAAATTATTCCTTACATTGAAAACAATAACAAGAAATATTCATTTACTATTAAATGGGGGACTAAAACCGAAACAGGCGATTCAGAAGGAAAGGTCTTACAAGAAAAAAAAAAATATCCAAAAGAGATTGAAATTATTAATGCTCTCAGACTGTTCAAAGGCACAATAGAACAAACTCCACATCAATATTCTTCTATTAAAGTTAATGGATTAAGAGCATACCGCCTTGCTAGAAATAATATTCCATTTAAGTTAAAGAAAAGAAAGATAAATGTTTATCACATAGAATTAATAAAAATAATTTCTAGAGACTTAGCATGTTTTGCAATTGAGTGTAGTGCTGGAACTTATATAAGAAGTTTAGCTGAAAGTTTAGCTGAATCTCTTGGTACATTGGGCTCAATTACAGAATTAAGAAGAGTTGGTTTTGGTCATTTTGATAAAAAAGTTATTTCACTGGATTATTTACTAAGTTTGGTGCATAGTGATGACCTTAATAAGCTTGTTCATCCAGTTGATGCAGTTTTTATTGAAGCAAAGAAAATTCAACTGGATAAAGATCAGGTTAAAAAAGTTTTAACTGGAAGTTTCATCGAAATGGACAAACATTTTGTTGAAACAATTAAAGATAAAATGGTTTTTGCTAAACATGATAATAATTTTATAGCTTTAGGTTCAATAATAAAAAGTAACTTTCACCCAAAAAAGTTGTTAATTACTTGATTTAAAACATATGTTATAATTGTAATTTGATTATTAGAAAATTTAGGAATTTAAAATGGATAAAACTTCAAAAACGAAAAATGAAACTCAAGAGAATGCTGGGAGTAGTGAAAACCAAATCTCAATTTTCTCTAAAAGAATTAAGAATTTAACTGAACATTTAAAATCTAACAAAAAAGATCACAACACTAGAAGAGGTTTGATGAAACTTGTAGGAAAAAGAAAGAAACTTTTAAGCTATGTTAAAAGCAAAAGCAATGAAAGATACGAGTCAATTGTAAAGTCTCTAGGTCTAAGACGTTAGGCAAATTAAGGAGATTAACAATGTTTAATATTGCATCCGTTGAGTTGGACTGGAAAGGTTTAGCTCTAAAATTAGAAACAGGTATGATGGCTCGACAAGCCGATGGTGCAGTCAAATGCACTCTAGGCGGAACAGTTGTTTTATGCACTGTTACGGCATCAAGAGAATCTGACAGCTCTCTAGACTTTTTCCCGCTTTCGGTACATTATATCGAAAAATCATATTCAGCAGGAAAAATACCCGGGGGGTTTTTTAAAAGAGAAGGTCGGCCCGCAGAAAATGAAATTCTCAGTTCGAGACTCATAGATAGACCAATTAGACCTCTGTTTCATCAAGATTTTAAAAATGAGACTCAAGTAGTTTGTACAGTAATTAATTATGATGGAGAAAATGATCCATCAATATGCGCAATGATTGGTGCATCAGCAGCAATAACTATATCTGGTCTACCATTTCTTGGCCCTATAGCCTGTGCTAGAGTTGGCTTTATGGATGGTGAATACATTCTTAATCCAACTAAAGATGAGCTGAAAGATAGTGAACTGGATTTGGTTGTGGCAGGAACAAGAGATGGTGTGTTAATGGTTGAATCTGAAGCTAACGAACTTGAAGAAAAAATAATGCTGGGAGCAGTTCAATTTGGATTCAAAGAATTTCAGAATGTAATTGATTCAATTATAGAATTAGCTGAGCAATCTGCAAAAGATTCCTGGAAAGTACCTGAGAAGAAAGATCCAAAATATATTAAAGAACTGAGAGATTTATCTCATAAAGAGCTAACTCCAATCTACAAAATAAAAGAAAAGAAGAAAAGAAATGAATCACTCAGCGAAACCAGAAAAAAAATTATTGAAAACTTTAATAAAGATCTTGAAGACGAAGCACCACTAAAAGAAGAGGTTAAGAAAATCGAAAAGGAAATAGTTAGATCATCAATATTAAATTCCCAAAAAAGAATAGATGGCCGAGGTTTGGATGATGTAAGAAGTATAGATTGCAGAGTTGACTTACTAGAAAATGTTCATGGAAGTGCACTTTTTACTAGAGGAGAAACCCAAGCATTGGTTACCACAACATTAGGAACTACTTCTGATGAGCAAATGCTTGATGGTTTGGATGGTGACTCTAGACAAAAATTTATGCTTCACTACAATTTCCCGCCATTTTCTGTCAATGAAGTAGGAAGAATTGGGGCAACGGGACGAAGAGAAGTTGGACATGGAAAGTTGGCCTGGAGAGCAATTAATCCAATATTAAAAAGGTCAAAAGACTTTCCTTATACAATCAGAGTTGTATCAGAAATCACAGAATCTAATGGTTCGTCATCAATGGCTACTGTATGTGGAGCATCTCTAGCATTAATGGATGCTGGGGTGCCCCTTGAACAACCGGTTGCTGGTATTGCAATGGGCCTTATCAAAGAGGAAAAAAAGTTTGTTGTTTTAACTGATATACTAGGGGATGAAGATCATCTTGGTGATATGGACTTTAAAGTTGCTGGTACGGAAAGAGGGATTACTTCTTTACAGATGGATATAAAAGTAACTGGCATAACAGAAGAAATCATGAAAGAGTCTTTAGCTAAGGCCAATTCAGCCAGACTACATATTCTAAAAGAAATGAATAAGGTTCAAAACAAATCAAGAAAAGGCACAAAATCCAACGCCCCGCAAATTGATAAGTTAAAAATTAATAAATCTAAAATTAGGGAAGTTATTGGCTCCGGTGGAAAAGTTATCAAAGATATTTGTGAGAAATCTGGAGCAAAAGTCGAAATAGATGATGATGGAGTTATCACAATTTTTGCATCTAAGTCCAGTGAAGGAAAAATTGCTATTGAAATGATAAATGAAATTGTAGCCGAACCAGAGGTTGGAAAAATTTACGAGGGTAAGGTTGTTAAAACTACAGACTTTGGAGCATTTGTTAATTTTATGGGTAGTAGGGATGGGTTAGTCCATATTAGCCAATTAAAACAAGAAAGGGTTGAGAAGACAACCGATGTGGTTAAAGAAGGCGATAAAGTAAAAGTAAAAGTAATTGGAGTTGACGATAGAGGTAAAGTAAAGTTAAGTATAAAAGACGTTTGACTATGAAAAAAATTGACTCAATGATTTTGTCAGGTAAGGAATCACTTCCAATTATTGAAGGAGGCAAAGGGATTGCAGTCTCTAGTGGTGAAAGTTCAGGTGCGTGGGCTAGAGCAGGAGGTGTTGGAACATTTTCAGGAGTTAATGCCGACTCATATGATAAAGAAGGCAAGTTAATACCTCAAGTATACAAAGAAAAAACAAGATCAGGAAGGCACAAAGAGTTGGTTGATTTTTCGGTTTCAGGTGCAATTGAACAAGCGAGAATAGCTCGAGACATAGCGGGTGTTAAGGCTCCAATTCATATAAATATATTGTGGGAAATGGCAGCTGCTGAAGAAATTCTAACAAGAACTCTTGAAGACGCGAGTGAAATAATAGACGGTGTTACTTGTGGGGCTGGTATGCCCTATAAGCTGTCAGAAATTGCTGCTAGATACTCGATCTATTACTATCCAATTGTTTCATCAGCAAGGGCCTTCAATGCCCTATGGAAAAGGTCATATAGAAAAACTTCAGAGTATTTAGGAGGTGTTGTTTATGAGGACCCATGGCTTGCAGGAGGTCACAATGGTTTATCAAATAGTGAAAATCCATTAAAACCTGAGCCCCCTTATGCTCGAGTAAGAGATTTACGCAAACTAATGAATCAATTTAATCTCCAAAATACGCCTATAATAATGGCAGGGGGAGTTTGGAATCTTTCAGAATGGGAAGATTGGATAGATAACCCAGAAATAGGAAAGATAGCTTTTCAATTTGGGACTAGACCATTACTTACCGAAGAAAGCCCAATACCTGATGCTTGGAAAAAAAAACTACTTAATATCAAAAAAGGAGAAGTCAGTCTTCACAGATTCAGCCCTACAGGCTTCTATTCATCTGCAGTAAAAAATGACTTTCTTGTTGAGCTTGAAGAAAGATCAAAGCGTCAAACTCCTTTCCTTAAAGAACAAACAAATGAATTTAATGAAAAAATTGAAATAGGACCAAGAAAGAGAGCTTTTTATGTTAAGCATTCTGATAAATCTAAAATAATGGAGTGGATAAAAAAAGGTTTCTCTAAGCCAATGACTACTCCTAATGATACATTGATCTGGGTGACAATTAAAAAAGCTAGTCAAATTGTAAGAGATCAAATAGATTGTATGGGTTGCCTTTCGCAATGCCTTTTCAGTAATTGGTCACAAGATGATAAAGGTACAACTGGAAAGAAAGCCGACCCCCGATCTTTTTGTATTCAAAAAACACTTCAAAAGATTAGCCATGGGATCTCAAATTTAGAAGATGAATTAATGTTTGCAGGACATTCTGTATACAGGTTTGCGTTGGATCCATTCTACAAGGGGGGGTTTATACCTAATGTAAATCAATTGGTTGACAGAATTATGAAGGGGCTATAACTTCTAAACAATGGTTTTAAATGAAAGATAATGATTACATAAATAATGCTTTAAAAATGTTAGATAAGTCTCCTCTAAAACTCACTGCGCAAAGAGTTAATATGATTAATTTACTTTTTAAAAACGGGGCATCTCATTTTACTGCAGAAGACATTTATCAAGAAGTAAATAAAAAGAGGTTAAAAATATCATTGGCAACAATATATAATTGTCTCAATCAATTTAAGGAATGCGGGATTATAAAAGCAGTTAAGGTATCAAGTGAGAAAATATTCTTTGATACAAATATGAAGGATCATCATCATTTTTTTTGTCAACAATCAGGAAAACTAATCGACATAAACAACAACCAAGTAAAAATTTCAAAACTTCCAAAACTTCCTAGAGGCAAAAAAATTAAATCAGTCGAAGTTGTAATAAATATAACTGATTAGTTAATTTGATTTTGAATAAAAAATCATCCTCCCCATAAAGTTTTTTTTCTCATCCAACCTTCAATGTTGTCATCTTTTATAAAACACCAATTTTTTTTGCACTTTTTTTTTTCTAAAATGAAATTCCTTTTTACCACTGCAATTTTCTTAGAACTTATATTTGGAAATTTAAAAATGAATCCCTGCGAAACATTAACAATAAAGTAGCCTTTATTTGATAATTGTGAATCAGATATCCATCCAGTTATTCTATTAACGTCGATAACTTTTTTCCAGTTTTCAAAGGTTTTTATAACCTCAAGTGGGTAACCTTTTTTTAGAATTTTATATATTATCAAATGATTTAATCCGGGTCCATTTCTGACATTAACTTCATTATACTTTGTGGTTAGAATTTTTTTTTTTATCTCTGATAAGCTTGTTTTTGGTGATATATTGATGGCAATAACTAATAGAAAAATCAAACATTTTAAAAAAATGAAACGAAAAAACATACTTATCTTGATTACAAGAAAATTACCAGAAAAGATAGAAAAAAAATTAAAAGAGGATTTTAAAGTTGTTTTCAATAAAACTGATAAAAAATTGTCCTACAATGAGCTCAAGAAAAAAGTTAATGATGTTGACGTTTTGATTCCGTGTGTAAGTGATACAATTGATGCATCAATAATTAAATCGGCAAAAAACTTAAAGTTAATTGCAAATTTCGGTAATGGAGTCGATAATCTTGATCTCGTTACTGCTAAAGAAGAGAATGTGCTGGTCACAAATACACCAGATGTTTTGACCGAAGATACAGCAGATCTTGTTTTAACATTGGTACTTATGATAAGTAGAAAAGTGATTGAAGCTCAGAAAAAAATAATTGGGGGACATTGGACAGGATGGGGGCCAAGCGAAACTTTGGGACAAAGAATTAACGGTAAGAATTTTGGAATAATAGGAATGGGAAGAATTGGAAAGGCTGTGGCGAAAAGGCTGAGTATTCTTGGTGTAAGAATTCTTTATCATAATAGAAAACGTATGAATATAAATGACGAAAAGTTTTATAAAGCCAAATATTTTGATAATTTAGATATGATGATTCCACAATGTGATATTATAAGCATACATTGTCCTCACACTCCCGAGACTTTTCATTTATTATCAAAAAAGCGATTAAGATTATTAAAAAAGAATTGTATTGTTATCAATACTTCAAGAGGAGAGATAATTGATGAACAAGCTCTAGCTAGCCTTTTATTTCAGAAAAAAATTGGTGGTGCTGGTCTCGATGTGTTTGAACATGAGCCCCAAATTACGCAAAAACTTCTAGAATCTGATAATGTTATTTTATTGCCTCACATTAGTTCAGCAACAATTGAAAGTAGAATTGCTATGGGTGAAAGGGTTATAAAAAATATCAAAGTCTTCTCTGATGGAAGACCCCCCCCGGATTTAGTTAACAAAATTTACTATGATTAACGACATTTAATTACATTCTTGACAGTTTTTATTTTTACTAACGACAATTTTTTTAATATCAAAATTTAGGCAATCAAATAAAATAAACTCTTTAAAATTATTTCTTAGTTTTAGAATATAGTTGAGAGCAAGATTAGCTTGAATTAACCCACCAAGTCCAGCAACAGAGGCAACAATGCCCATATCATCACAACTTAGATTTGCATCATTTTTTAAGTTTGGAAATATACATTTGTAGCAAGGGTTTGTGTTATCACTCCATGAAGAAAAAATGAAGGCCTGGATATCAAAGTTTTGTAAGGCTGCAGAAATTAAAATTTTCTTTTCTGAATGACAAAATTTATTAATAATAAATCTTGATTCAAAATTGTCTGTGCAATCTAGAATAATTGAGGGTTTTCCTAAATACTGATTAATATTACGATTTGTGATTTTCTTTTGATAGTGACATAGCTCTATGGACTCGTTTATGGATTTAATTCTCCTTGATAACACCATACATTTACTTTTTCCAATATCTTTTTCAGTAAATAATGTTTGACGATTTAGATTGCTTAATGCGACTGAATCATGATCTATGAGCGTTATATTTCCCACACCACTCATTGATAAATATTGTGCAGCTGATGTTCCAAGACCTCCACAACCAACTATAGCGATTGAAGAATTAGAAATTTTCTTTTGACCATCAATTCCTATCTGCCCCATGATTATTTGTCTTGAATATTTTTCTAAGAAGTACTCTTTTTTTTTTTCCATTTTATATCTCAGAAAACAAAGGAGTTGATAGATATCTTTCGGCAAAAGATGGAAGGATTATTATTGTATTTTTATCTTTCATATTAATTTCTTCGTTTAACTCTGTTGCTGCGGATAGAACAGCACCTGAGGATATTCCACCGGCTATCCCCTCTATCTTTGCTAACATTTTTGCAAAATAGAAAGCAGAATTATTACTTACAGATAATACTTTATCAATTAGTTCTAGATTGAGATTTTTTGGCAAAAAACCTGCACCAATCCCTTGAATTAAATGTTGACCTGGAGTTGAACCACTAATAACTGATGAATCTTCAGGTTCAACTGCGATAATTTTAATCATTTTATTTTTTTCTTTTAGATATCTTCCAACACCTGTGATGGTTCCACCTGTTCCAACGCCGGAAACAAAGCAATCAATCTTTCCTTTACAACAGGACCATATTTCTTCAGCGGTAGTTTTATAATGTATTTCTGGGTTAGCGTCATTTTCAAATTGGTTAAGAATAAAGCTATTAGGTATTTTGTTTTTAATTTCTCGAGCTTTATTGATAGCACCTACCATACCCATCTTTTTTGGTGTGAGAACTAGTTTGGCACCAAAAAATTTCAGCATTTTCTTACGCTCAATTGACATGCTATCGGGCATTGTGAGTATCAAGTTATAACCTCTAGATGCGCAGATGAAAGCTAGTGCAATCCCAGTATTACCTGAGGTCGGTTCAATAATAGTTGTTGAGGAATTTATAAGTTCTTTTTCTTCTGCTGACTTAATCATTGCCAACCCAATTCTATCTTTTACTGAACCTAATGGATTAAATGATTCCAGTTTAGCAATTATATTCCCATGGAGATTGAGTTTTTTTTTAAGTTTCTTTAACTTGACCATTGGAGTGTTACCAATAGTTTCATCAATTGAGTTATAAATTCTTGCAGAACCTTTATATGACAAAATCAACTCTCTTTGAAATGTTTTTCTGTATATTTTTTTCCTTTGCAATTTTGCATACTTCTTCGATAGAAATATTATTTAATTTCTCTAAACATTTAAAAGAAATCTCATTGATGAGTGGAATAACTATTTTTTTTGAAAGTTCTGAATTAAAATTATTTATAATCTTATCATCCTTAGAAACAGATTTTATGATATCTGAAATTTTTATTCTTCTTCTCTCTTTGGCTAAACTATAACCACCCTTTGGCCCTCTGCATCCTACGAGAATTTTGTTTTTTACGAGAATTTGAAGTGTTTGTTCCAAGTACCTTTTTGGAATACCTTGTCTGCTGGCTATTGCCTCGTTTTGAACCGGGTGTGGACCAGAATTCAAAGCTATATCAACAACTGCTTCAATTGCATAGACTATTTTTTTATGTATTTTAAACAATTTTTACCTATCAAACACCAGTAGAACCAAACCCACCAGATCCCCTGTCCGTATCATTTAATTCTTTGGTCTCAGCTAATTCTATCTGAGGCAAATTCATAAATACTAACTGAGCAATTCTCATTCCTCTATTAATTTTAAATGGCTCTTTGCCATGATTTATAAGTATAACACAAATCTCCCCTCTATAATCTGAGTCTATTGTGCCTGGAGAGTTTAGAACGGTAACACTATTTTTGAGAGCAATCCCGGATCTTGGCCTAACTTGAGCTTCAAGACCGTTCGGCATTTGTAATGAAAAACCACATGGTACAAGTTTTGTTTTAGTGGGTTCGATTATTATTTTCTCCTCTATTGCAGATAGCAAGTCAAACCCTGCACTTCCTTTGGTTGCTTTTTCTATATGATAAAGGTCTTTCCCATTTTCAAGTTTTTTAAAAAATATTTTTTTCATTATATTAATTTATTTTTTTTAAAAAAATTAACAATTTTTTTTGTAATTTTTTTTGCTACTTGTGATTTTTTCATTCTCACCCAGTTTTCAATTTTGTTTTTTGTTATAAAGGAAACTTGGTTATAATTAGAACCAAAAACACTACCTTTTTTTATATTATTAGCTATAATCCAATCACACCCTTTTCTATTTAATTTTTTTATTGAATTTGAAATCAAATCTGATGTCTCTGCCGAAAAACCTATAACTAATTTTGGCTTAAACTTATGTTTTGATATGATTTCTAGAACATCAATATTTTGTTTTAAGATAAGACCAATTTCATCACTTTTTTTTTTAATTTTATTAGAATATTCTTTTTTGATTTTCCAATCTGAAATTGCAGCAGTGGATATAAATACATCACATGGAAAATTTGATAAGCTCTTGCTGTAAAAATCTTGGGCATTAATTACATCAACCACTTTAATATTTTTTGGTTTGTCAATGTTAGTCTTACCACTTATTAATACAACATTTGCCCCAGAATATTGAAGTGATTTAGCTACTTCGTAACCTTGAATACCTGAAGAAAAATTACTTATATATCTTACTGGATCTATTTTTTCTATTGAAGGACCAGCAGTTACGATAATTTTTATTCCATCTAATTCTTTTGGACTAAAGATATTATTAACCTTGTCAACAATATCATCCACATCCATTAGTTTGCCTCCCCCAACAGTCCCGCAGGCTAAGCGGCCCTTTTTAGGAGAGAGGATTTGAATATTCATTTTATTTAATGACCTAAGATTTTCTTTTACAGCATTATTATTCCACATATTAGAATTCATTGCTGGCGCTACGATTTTAATTTTATTAGAGGCTAAAAGTACATTTGATGACAAATCGTCGGCAATACCATTAGCCATTTTTGCAAGAAAGTTTGCAGTACAGGGAATAACTATTATTGCATCAAAGTTTGTTGCTAAATGTATATGATTCATTTCTTTTTCTTGAGAAAGTGTAAAAAGATTAGAATGAACTTTTTTACCTAACAAACTTTCGAAAGTTATTAAATTTATAAATTTTTTAGCACTTTCTGTTAGAATACAATCAATTTCTACATCTTTTTCTTGAAGCCTTCTGATAAGATCAAGCGCTTTATAGCTTGCTATACCTCCTGTAACAATTAAAAGAATTTTTTTGTTCTTTAGAAAATTTATCATAATTCAGAAATATGAATTGACGCCACTCCATCTAATATATCTATCACCTCGACATTTTTGAAACCTGCATTTAGTATTTTTTTTGTTAGTTGAATTTGATTTGGAAATTCCTTTATACTTTGAATAAGATATGAATAAGCTTCATAATTATCTAGTATAAACTTTCCATAAATTGGAATTAATTTGCTGTACAGATCAAATATTCTTCTAAGCCCTTTATTGTTGATTTCACTAAACTCTAAGCAATAAAACTTTCCCCCAAGTTTTAAAACACGTTTTATTTCACTCAGAGATTCATCTATATGTGTAAAATTTCTTAACCCAAAACTTACAGTAGCAATGTCAAAAATATTTTTTTTAAAAGGGATTTTCTCTGCTCTTCCATTAACATAAAAAATATTTTCTTCAGATATTTTCTTTTGTGCTTCAACCATCATGTCAATATTTGCATCATAACCAATGCAAATACAATTAGATTTTCTTTTTATTAGTTGTAATAAATCTCCAGATCCGGTTGCTATATCTATAAGGATGTCATTTTGTTTGAATTCGATAAGATTGACAAACTCCTTCTTCCATATTCGATGCAGTCCCAAACTCATTACATCATTCATCAAATCATATCCTTTAGATACTTCTGTGAAGATTTTATCAACTTTTATTTGTTTTTCTTGTTTATTTGACGAGCTCATTTTTTTTTGTAATCTTTGTTTCATGCCAGAGCTTCCTGAAGTTGAGACTGTAAAAGTTTTTTTGGAGAATAATGTGGTTCATCAAAAAACCTTATCAATCAAAATAGAAAATAATAAGTTGCGTTATCGGATTACCAAAGACATCCCGATTAAGTTAAGCAATTCAATGATAACAAAAATCTTGAGAAGAGGTAAGTATTTATTATTTTTATATTCCAATGAATATGGAGTTTTATTTCACCTTGGCATGACTGGGTTTTTTAGATTAGAAGAGAATTATAACTACAGAAAGCATGACCACTTCATATTTAATTACCATAAAAAAAAATTAATTTTTAATGATATAAGAAAATTTGGATTCATTAAAATTTACACTAGAAAGAGAATTTTTGATTGTTCTCATCTTAAGAACTTAGGTCCAGAACCGTTAAGTTCTGAATTTTGTAGTGAATATTTCTCAAAGAATTTAAATAGAAATACATGTATAAAAAATTTGTTGATGAATCAAAATTTTGTTGCAGGTCTTGGAAATATTTATTGCTCTGAGATTCTTTTTGAATCTAAAATTGATCCCTTGCGGTCTGTTAAAAGTCTTAAAGATAAAGAAATTGAAAGGATTGTAAAATCAGCAAAAGATATATTATCTAATGCAATAAAATTTGGTGGCACAACAATTAAAAACTTTGTTGTTTCAGATGAAAAAGTTGGATATTTTAAGAATCAACTAAAAGTCTATGGGAGAGATGGTATGATCTGTTTAAAATGCAAAAATTCAGTTTCCAAAATAAAACAATCAGGAAGATCAACATTTTTTTGCTCAAAATGCCAAATATGAAAATATATGTATTTGTGATTTTCCTTTTCTTATTTACTTCGAAGCCCCTTTTCGGATTAAAGTTTATAAATGGGCTTGAAGATATACCTATTTTCAAGGAAATGCAGTATGTTGAGGATTCTCTGGTTTTATTTGATAAAATTGATGGTAGATATGTCTCAACAGAAATAGAAGGTATATATAAAAAAGAAGAAGTAATTAATTTTTATAAAAGAATCTTACCAAATTTAGGTTGGAATGAAATAAAACCTCTAACTTTTGAAAGAGCAAATGAAATACTAGAAATAAAAAGCAATAAAACAAATGATAAAATATCAATTATATTCAATATTTATCCAAAAAAATAAATCAATTATAGCTTGACCAAGAATGAATTGGAAAGTATAAACTGCTCAGTATGGCTAATATAAAATCTTCAAAAAAAAGGATTGTTCAGAACATGAGACGTTCTGAAATCAACAAATTTAGGAGATCTAGAATTAAAAGTTCTATTAAGAAGATTCATTCTTTAAAAAGTGTCAAGGACAAAAATGAAGTTAACAAAAATTTTCTTAAAGTTGAGTCAGAGTTAGCGAAAGCTGTCACTAAAGGTGTTATGAAAAAAAATACTGCATCGAGGCTTGTTTCTAGGTTATCTAAAAAAATAAAATCAATAGTTTAATTTTTTTTTTTTCCGTTATTGATTCAGAATTTTATATTAGTTAATCTCATAGTTTGTGTATTATGAATGATTTGGATTATGCGGGTGATATGAACCCTGAGGAAGCTTGGAATCTCTTAAAAAAAGAGGATTCTTATCTTATTGATTGCAGAACTTCAGCAGAATGGAACTTAGTTGGAGTGCCAGACTTGAATTCTCTCGATAAAAATGTTTGTTTTATCGAATGGCAGACTTTTCCATTGATGGAAAAAAACAGTAATTTTCTTAAAGAAATCAATGATCATGGTCTTTCTAAGGAATCTAAGCTTATTTTTATATGTAGGTCAGGTGCAAGATCGAGGTCTGCAGCGGAATTTTTGACTAACCATGGTTACAAGAATTGTTATAACTTTTGTGAGGGTTTCGAAGGTTCTCACGATGATAAAGGCCAAAGAGCAAGTGTTAATGGTTGGAAGTATTCAAAACTACCGTGGAAACAAGGTTAAAGTAAGTGGTTGAAATCAACTCAAAAGATTTTGGAGAGATTCAAGCCCAATGGGCAACAGTAAGGGGAAGAATTAGGCAAAAGATAGGGGATGCACAATTTAAAAGCTGGATAAAGACGATAACTTTGAAGGCCTGTATTGACAGAAAGGTGATATTAAGTGTACCGAGTACATTCGTTCGCACAAGAATAATTGAACAATATCTAGACATAATAAAAAGTTATTGGCTTGTTCAGAACCTAAAAATTAATGATATTGAGATAGTCGTCTCACAAGACGATGACCTCAAGAATTCTTCAAAAGACAAGCCTAACCAAAATATTATTGCCACAAAAAATAAAGATTATAAGCAAGATGATATTGTTAATTCTATCAGATCCGATTTAGACACAAGATTTACATTCTCAAATTTTATAGTTGGAAAACCAAATGAATTAGCTTTTGCTGCTGCTAGAAGAGTTTCTGAGGCTGATGATGTGCCTTTCAATCCATTGTTTCTTTATGGTGGGGTTGGTCTTGGTAAAACGCATCTTATGCACGCAATAGCTCATGAAATAAAACATAGAAAACCTCTTAGAAGAGTAATTTACATGTCAGCTGAAAAATTTATGTATTATTTCATAAAAGCATTACGGTTCAAAAATACAGTTGCTTTTAAAGAGCAGTTCAGGAATGTTGATGTATTAATGATTGATGATGTTCAATTTATTTCAGGTAAAGATTCCACTCAAGAAGAATTTTTTCACACCTTCAACGCATTAATAGATCAGAACAAGCAATTAATAATTTCAGCTGATAAATCTCCGCAAGACTTGGAAGGAATCGAAGAAAGGATGAGATCAAGATTAGGCTGGGGTTTAGTAGCAGATATTCATCCACTCACATATGAACTAAGACTAGGAATACTTCAAGCTAAAGAAGAGAAACTATCTGCAAGTATTTCTCCCAATATATTAGAGTTCTTAGCTCACAAAATAACATCCAATGTAAGGGAGCTCGAAGGGGCTTTGAATAGACTTGCTGCTTTTTCATCATTGGTTGGAAGAGAAATAAATATAGATATGGTTCAAGACTTACTTAAAGACTTGTTAAAATCCTCTCAGAGGAAAGTAAATATTGAAGAAATTCAGAAAAAAGTCTCGCAGCACTTCAATGTAAAAATGTCTGATATGAGTTCATCTAGACGATCAAGGACAATTGCAAGACCTAGACAGATAGCAATGTATTTATCCAAAAATTTAACATCCAGGTCATTACCGGAAATTGGAAGGAGATTTGGAAATAGAGACCATACAACAGTTATTCATGCTGTAAAAAAAGTTGAAGAATTACGAAATAAAGATGTTGGCTTTGATGAAGATGTTCAATTGCTTATAAGAATGCTCGAGTCTTAAAATGGAATTTTCTATTTCAAAAAATATTCTTTTGGATTGTCTAAATCATTTCCAAAGTGTTGTTGAAAAAAGAAACACGATTCCAATACTCTCTAATATTAGAATTATTGTGGATCAAAAAAGAGGATTAGAAGTGACTGCCACTGACCTTGCAATTGAGATTAGTGAATCACTTTCTGCAAACATTACAACTCCCGGGGGTATAACTATTCCTTCTCAATTATTTTACGATATTATTCGTAAAGCCCCAGATGGTTCAAATATAACTTTACGTATGGATGAAAAAGTAGACCTTGTTTACGTTTTTTTTAATGAATCAAAATTTTCAATTCCAACACTTCCCACCGATGATTTTCCAGTCATGGATTTAAATGAGTTGGAATCAACAATTGAGTTGGAATCACAAGTGTTTAAGGATTTAATTGATAACTGTAAATTCTGTATGGGTTTAGATGAATCAAGACAATATCTTAATGGAATTTATCTTCATCTTAGTAAAAATTTAGTTTCTACCGTATCAACAGACGGCCACAGACTAGCAAAAAGTTCACTAACAAAAGATTTTTCAGGAGAATTTGAGGGTATAATTATTCCTAAAAAAACAGTTTTTGAAATATCCAAAATACTTGAAGAGTTCGAAGGTAAAATAATTTTAAATTTTTCAAAAACAAGACTAAAGATTCTTTTAGGAGATATAAAAATAATTACAAAATTAATAAACTCATCATTTCCTGACTATGAAAGTGTGATTCCATCAACAAATGATCAAATTATGGTTGTGGATTGTAAGAGTTTTAGTGAAAGTATTGACAGAGTGTCAACTATTTCAAATGAGAAATTTAGAACGGTTAAATTTGATGTTTCTAATAACGTTTGTGTTGTTAGCTCATTCGGAACGGAAAAGTCAATTGGTACAGAAAATGTAAAAGTCGAATATAGCGGACCTGCATTTTCAATAAATTTTAACTCTAGATATGTTCTCGATGTTCTGAATATTATTAAAGATGGTAAAGTTAAGTTTTATTTTTCTAAAGATACTGCTCCAACAATTTTGGAAAGCAATGCAATTAAAAACACACTTTTTTTGATTATGCAAATGAGAGCCTAAAACTTTTCTTATGAAAAATAATTTTAGGATTACGCAGCTTAAACTAAGTAATTACAGGAATCATAAATTTTTACAAATAAACCCTACAAAAGATATCGTTATGATTTCTGGGAGAAATGGTTCTGGTAAAACTAATATTCTTGAATCTATTTCAGTTTTTGATTCAAGTTCAGGTTTTAGAAATTCAAGTTTAACTGAATTGATACGTTCTGATATGGTTGGTCCGCCCGAACTCTTCGGAGTTAATTTGAATGTTTGTTCCGGAGAGGAAAATTTAAATATAGGTTTTGGGCTAAAAGGAAAATTAAACCTACTTACAAAAGTAATGTCTTTAAATGATAAAAAAAAAATAAATTTTAAAAATTTATTTAGTATTTTTTGGGTGCTACCACAAATGTCACACTTACTTCAAGGAAGTCCGGAAGATAGAAGAAGTTTTTTAGATTTAATGATATCTGCTACTGATGAGTCATATAAGAAAAAAATTTTTGAGTACAAGAAACTTAAGAACGAAAGATTAAGAATTTTAAAAAACACAGAAATTTCTAAGAGTGATAAATGGCTTGATTTAATAGAAAAGAGAATGTCTGAAGTAGGAGTTGTAATATGTGATTGTAGAAGAGTCTTTTTAGATTCACTTAACAAATGTTTTTTTAAAATTGATGATGAAATTCCATTATTAAATTTGAAGCTAGATGGCTTGGCTGATCAAGTATTAAAGATAAAACCAGCTTTATATCTTGAAGAGCTAATACTTGAAAAATTAAAAAAAAATAGAGTAAAGGACTCAATATCAGGACGGACAAATTTTAGTATTAATAAAACAGATTTACTGGTCTACGAAGAAAAGACCAACAAAGAAGGAAAAGATTTTTCTACTGGGGAACAAAAGATCATAATAATATCAATTTTATTTTCATTTTTAAATATTCTCGAAAAAATTAAAGACTCCAAAGTACTTTTCTTACTTGACGATATTTTTTCTTATTTAGATATCAGGTTTATAAGAATAATAATTCATAGATTAAATGAATTAAAACTACAAACTTGGATGACTGATGTTAGATCTGACACTTTTAATAAGATTGAAGAATTTAAATCAATTATCCATAACATAAATATTGATGATTATAGGTTTAAAGTTATTAATAATTAGTTATAATAGAAAGATCAATTTAGGTTTAAAATTTGGAAGTAGAAGATAATCAAATTAATCAGCAAGCATATGATGCTGAATCAATAAAGGTTTTAAAAGGTCTCGATGCTGTTCGCAAAAGACCGGGCATGTATATCGGTGATACTGATGATGGTTCCGGTCTACATCACATGGTTTATGAGGTCGTCGACAATTCAATAGATGAAGCCCTTGCTGGTCATTGTAAATCGATTTCAGTAAGCTTGAATTCAGACGATTCTGTTACAATTATTGACGATGGTAGAGGAATACCCACAAGTATTCACAAAGAGGAAGGGATTTCAGCTGCTGAAGTTATCATGACTCAACTGCATGCTGGTGGAAAGTTTGATCAGAATTCATATAAAGTCTCAGGTGGACTGCATGGAGTTGGTATTTCTGTTGTAAATGCTCTTTCAGAGTGGTTGGAACTAACAATAAAAAGAGAAAAAAGTGAATATTATGTCAAATTTAATAATGGAGTTGCATTAAAACCGTTAAAAAAAGTCGGAGATTCTGATTCGAGTGGCACGTCAATAACATTTATGCCATCAAAGAAAACATTTACTAAGACGAGTTTTGACTTTTCCAAACTAGAAGCACGTCTAAGAGAGCTTGCTTATCTTAACTCTGGGGTGAATATAAAATTATTAGATAAAAGAAAAAGCGAGATAGAAGAATCTCAGCTATCTTCGAGGGGTGGACTAAAAGGTTATGTAAAGTATCTCGATAAATCTAAAGAATCTGTGACTAGTGAGATTATTTCAGTTCAAGGTGACTCCAATGGTGTTCGTGTTGAAATGGCACTACAATGGAATAAAAGCTACCATGAAAATTGTCTTGTATTTACAAACAACATTCCACAAAGGGACGGGGGAACCCACCTTGCTGGATTTAGATCTGCACTTACAAGAACTATAAATACAGCCTCAAATAATTTAGGGCTACAAAAGAAAGATAAAATTAATTTAACTGGTGATGACGCCCGTGAAGGGCTCACTTGCGTTTTATCAGTCAAAGTTCCAGACCCAAAATTTTCTTCACAGACCAAAGATAAGTTGGTTTCTTCTGAAGTTAGACCTATAGTAGAATCGATTGTTTCAGATAGATTATCAAGTTGGTTTGAAGAAAACCCAAAAGATTCTAAACTTGTTATCACAAAGATCTTTGAGGCCGCAGCTGCAAGAGAAGCTGCAAGAAAAGCTAGAGATGTTTTGCGAAAGAATTCAGCTTTAGAAATCTCTTCGTTACCCGGTAAACTTGCTGACTGTCAGGACAAATCCCCAGAAAATAGTGAGTTGTTTATTGTTGAGGGTGATTCTGCTGGCGGTTCAGCAAAGCAAGCTAGAGATAGAAAAAATCAAGCTGTTCTGCCTTTAAAAGGAAAGATACTTAACACCGAAAAATCAAGAAAGGATAAAATTCTTAATTCATCAGAAATTGCTACTTTAGTTCAGGCAATTGGTGCAGGTTATCATGATACTTTTAATTTGGAGGAACTTCGCTATCACAAAATTATAATAATGACAGATGCGGATGTTGACGGATCACATATAAGGACATTGCTGTTGACTTTCTTTTATCGTCATATGACTGATTTAATAAAAGAAGGCTTTGTTTATATAGCCCAACCACCTTTGTTTAGAATAAAAAAAAATAAGTCAGAATTATATTTAAAAGATGAGAAGGAGTTAGATAATTATTTTATTCAAGAAATGGTTGAGAACAGCGTTTTAAAGCTAAAAAGCGGTGATGTCTTAAAAGGAGATCATTTGCATAATCTATTTTCAAGTTTAAATAAATTTATTTCTCTACTTGAACTAACGAGTAAGAAGAATGAAAATTATCTTTTTTTATTAGAACAAGCGACAATTGCAAACTTTTTCAATAAATCAAATTTTCAAACATCACAAAAAACAAAAGAGACAGTAGATTATATATTAAAAAGATTGAATTATATTGATAATAATTGGACTGTAGAAATACTAGAAAAAGAGGAGTTCGTATTTAATAAAGAAGAAAATAAAGTCAAAGAAAGTTTTAAAATTAAGAAAGAAGAGATTGATAATGGATTATTTGAAAATTTAAATCAATTTAGTCAAATTATTCAAGAGTCATTCCTCAGCCCCTCTAAACTAACTTTTAAAGATGAAGAATTAGAAATAAAAACTCCAAGAGACTTGATGAGTTTGAGCTCTGAATTATCCAAGAAAGGAATAACAGTACAGAGATATAAGGGGTTGGGAGAGATGAATCCAGATCAACTGTGGGATACAACTTTAGACCCTTCGTATAGATCGATTTTAAAAGTTAAAGTAGATGATGCGCAAAGAGCAGATGAGATTTTTTCAGAATTGATGGGAGAAGACGTTGATAAAAGAAAAACATTTATTCAATCTAATGCTAAAAAAGTCTCTAATTTAGACGTTTAGCAATAATTACTAATTTTATTTTGGATTAAAAAATTTGAAGGCTTTAAGGTGGTTGCTAATTATTTTCATTTGGCTTGTATTACTATCAAGCATGGCAGTTACTTGGTCTTTATTGAATTTGCCTGAAACAGAATCCATACAAATATCAAGACAGCCAAGCATCACTTTTTTGGATAAAGATGGAAGAATAATAGCTTCTTACGGTGATATTTATGGAAAATCAATAAAATATAATAATTTACCGCTAAATTTAATTAATGCTGTAATAGTTACGGAAGATAAAAGATTCTTTAAACATTACGGCGTTGATATTAAAGGTATTCTGAGAGCTATTTATGTAAATCTAAAGGAAGGAAGAATTGTTCAAGGTGGTAGTACAATTTCACAGCAGTTGGCTAAAAACTTATTTCTAACCCCAGAAAGATCTTTTACAAGAAAACTTCATGAGTTGATTCTGAGTCTGTGGCTTGAATTAAGATTCACAAAGAAGCAAATATTGAGTATATATTTAAATAGAGTTTACTTGGGTTCTGGAACATATGGAGTTCAAGCAGCCTCGGAAAAATATTTTAACAAAAAGGTTGAAGAGTTAAATCTTTATGAATGTGCAGTAATAGCAAGTTTATTAAAGGCGCCCTCGAGATATAACCCAATAGCCAATAAAAAATTATCACAAGAAAGAGCATCTTTGGTATTAGAAAATATGGCCAAAGTAAAAATGATTAGCAGATCTAAAGCTAATGAGGCGAGGACTAACAATAAAAAACACTCTAAATTTACTACTCCACCAAAAAGTACTAGGTACTTTATCGATTGGCTATTACCACGAGTAAAAGCATACGTTGGAGAGATTAATGAAGATTTAATTGTAAGAACAACATTAGATGTAAAATTACAAAAGATGGCAGAAGAATCTTTGAATAAAATAACAATGAAATATCCGTCAGCTGATCAGTCTGCTTTGGTTGGACTTAACTTAGATGGTGGAGTGATTTCTATGATTGGTGGTCGCGATTATGGTGACTCACAATTTAACAGAGTGACACAAGCTAAAAGGCAGCCAGGTTCAGCATTTAAATTGTTTGTATATCTTGCTGGCTTAGAAAATGGATTTGGTCCGGAGGAATTAGTGATTGATTCTAAGATAAATGTAAATGGTTGGTCTCCAAAGAACTATAAAGATAAATATTTAGGTGAGGTAAGTGTTAAAGAAGCCTTCTCGAAGTCAATAAACACAGTAGCCGTAAAAATATCCGAGGAAATTGGCAGAGAAAAAGTCATTAAAATGGCTAAAATTATGGGTATAGCAAGTCCAATCTTAAACTCACCTTCGCTTGCGTTAGGGACCTCAGAGGTAAATCTTTTAGAACTAACAGCAGCATATGATGTTCTAGCTAACAATGGTAAAGGTATATTTGTGCATGGAATTAGATCTATAGAAAACACCAATGGAAAAAATCTTTTTACACGAAAAATTCAGGGACCAGGAAAAATCTTAAACTCCTATACAGTCAAAACTATGACGGAAATGATGGAGGAAACAATTATGAATGGAACAGGTAAAAAAGCAAAAATCAATCGTCCAGCAGCAGGTAAAACTGGAACAAGCCAATCGTTAAGAGATGCATGGTTTATTGGGTTTACATCAAATATAGTTGTAGGCGTATGGTTTGGAAATGATGATGATTCTCCGATGAAAGAGATTACAGGAGGAACTGCTCCTGCAGTATTATGGAGCGAGTTTATGACGGAGGCTCATAAAGATACTCGACCTCAAGCCTTAAATTATGGTTTACAAGATTTAGACTCTGTAATGCAGACGAGAAAAAAAATAGACAAAATAATTGAAAAATCAAAAATCAAACCAAAAAAAAATGTATTCGAGTCCATATTAGAAAATTTTTTTTAAAATAACTTTTTAGCCCCTAACTCGAAATCTTTGGGTCGGAAATGAGATACATATTTATCATTTTTATCTAACAAAAAGAATAAGGAACTGTGATCAACTAAATAGTTTTGATCATTAGATGAGTTTTTATTCTTTCTTACATAAATTCGAAACTTTCTAACTACATTTTGAATTTCTTCCTCAGTTCCTGTTAAACCGATAATAGAGGGATTAAAATTTTCCAAGAAACTTTTTAATTGTTGAGGTTGATCTCTTTCGGGGTCAACAGTAATGAAAATAAATTCCAACTTATTTTTTAATTGGGGGTTTTGATCTATCAATTTTGATAATTTTAGAATATCAAATGGACAAACATCAGGACAATAAGTGTATCCAAAATAAATCAACTTACTTTTTTTTAAAGATTGAGAGTGAAATTTATTCTGATTTTGGTCCGTTAGAGAAAAGCTACCGCCTATAATTGATTCACGATTGGAAGTCTTATTTTCTAAAATTTTTATAAGAACTACTACTGTTGTGATCACAATAATTAATAATAGCATTAGAAAAAAATTTCTTTTAAAGATCTGTTTATATTTTTTCATTATTTTCAATTATTATATAAGTAGGAATATTAGGATCCTCAATGATTTTGACATTATGTTTTATGCCTGTTCCTATTTCTGAATAAATAGTCAAAGATCGCTTTTTATTTGATGTTAGATTTTCTATCATATTAGATAATTGTTTAAGTTCCTTTCTACTTTCTATAAAAAGAATAATTTTTTCAAAATGTAAATTCTCTATTATTTCTGAAACTTTTTTAATATTGAGTTTTTTAAAAAAGCTGGATGAAGAATTTTTTTCTCTATTTGTCAATAAGTTGGAATTGATGTTAAGGTGATTTACAACTTTTATCACACCTGAAATTATTTGGCATTTGATATTTTTACTTTCAAAAAAATTAGATTCTTCAATTCCATCTTCATCAATATTAGGATCTCCATCAATCAAATGTGAGATAATATAGTTTTCTTGAAAAAATTCATGAATTTTTTTCCATAAGTTGTCGTTATTTTTTTTTGATAAATCTTCTTGAAAGATTATTTTTTTATTATTTGTAAACTTTAAAAATTCATTATTGAACTTTTTGGATAATATTAATAATTCAGATTCTTCAATTTTTTTAAATGCCTGTATTGTACAATCTAAAAAATCAGATGGATTAGTACCAATTATATAGAATTTTTTTTTGTTTTGAAATATCATATAATTGTATCAATAAGAAAAATGTTAATAAAAAACCATACTTATTTTATTTTTTTATTATTTTTTATTCTTTATGTGAATAAATTTGCAGTTTCAGTTGACGATAGTGATATTTTGATAGACAGAGTTTTTATGACTGCAGTAAAAAAATCAAACTATACGAAAGTTGAAGAGATGCTGGATAAAGATGCAGCTGTTAACTACAAAGATTCTAAAAAATTAAATGCTCTGGCTTATGCTCTAGAAAATGATGATAAAAAGATGTTTAAGCTTTTAATTGCAAATGGTGCTAACCCTAAGGCAACTATATTAAATAAAAGCTCTTTATTAACATATTATGTGATCTCAAAAAAATATTCTCTCATCCAAAATCTAATAGAATCAGGGATCGATATAAATTTCCAAGATAGGTTGGGAATGACAGCTTTAATGCACAGTATTGAGAAAGCTAATGTTAATGCAGTAAATATATTAGCAAGAAATAAATTTAATAAAGAAATAACTGATTTTTCAGGAAAAACAATTTTCGATTATTCAGATTTATCGAGAAATTTATTGATAAAAAAAATGATTGAAAGTTTAAAAGTTCCTTAATAATTTAAGAGATATAGCTTCAATTATTTCATCATAATGAGACAAAGGAAGAAGTTTGAGTGTTTTAAATGATTTAGAGAAAATTTCTGTGTTTTTTTTGTACAAAAAACCATTGAAAAAAAAAACTGGATGAACAATTATTTTTTTAACTTTGTATCTATCTAGTTGTTCTAAAACTTTATTTTCATTACCTACGAAATGAAATAATTTTTTTTTTATATTGAGGCTAAAAGATAATTTCTCAGTATATTCTTCTAATTCACTAATAACCTTTTTACTTTTACTATAGGAACACGAGGTTATTAGCATTTCGCATTCACTGAAATTAAAATTACCAATAATTGTTTTTATATGAGGCAGAATATCATCTACAAGTGAAAGCTTTTCAATTAAGTGAATCTCTTTTTCAAATTTTTTAGATAAATTATATATTTGATTATTGACATCTTCGATCATATGTTTTCCTTCAAAAAGAAGAAGAGGGAAAAAAAAAACTTTTTTGTATTTGTTTATAATTTTAGATATACAATCTTCTATTGAAGGTTTGTTAATTTCTATAAAACAATCGTAAACATCATGATTTATTTTTTTTTCTAATTTAATTTTTATCTTTTGAAGATCTTTATTATAGTTTGAGTTTCTAGATCCGTGACCACAGACAACCAAAGCGAAATCTTTAATTATTTTTTTGGTAGGCATCTACTTTATTAAGAATTTTAGATAAGTTTGATATTCCTTTGGATATTGATTTGTCATTTAAAATTTCTTTAGAAGATAATTCTTTTCCATGGATTATTTTATTTAAATCATTCCTAGGTTGAAGGTATGTACCCTCAAATGAACCGCCAACAAATAATCCTGAGTTATCAGAAAAAGAATATATATCAGCAAGCCTCAATGTGCTCTCTGCAGAAAAACCTATACCCGAATTGATTATAGCCGTGTCAACATCAACTCCCAATTTCACCCTTTCTTTGAGAATTGAATTCAACCCCCTATTAGTCATAACAGTCATTGCGACTTGAGCAGATTTAACTCCGATTTGAAGTCCAAAACTCAAACCTCCAATCGAATAAAAGAATGGGCCAGAATATTCTGTATCTGATCTTTTAATCAATAATACTCCATTACCTCCCTTGGCGCCAAATATCAAACCACCTTCATACAATTCTGGAAATATAAGAATTGCCCTAGCATTTTGTAAATATTTTTTTAAGTTAGTTAGCTCACCATTCGATATCAATTTCTTTAGGCTATCTTCCGAAGAGTAAATTAACTCCATAACCTTCACCTTATTTTTATTTTCTGCAAATGATAAATTCGGATATGAAAATGTAAAAATAAGAAATAATATTAATTTTAAAATGTAATATCTCATTTTAGATGATATTAATCATACAAACTTTGTTAATATTAAGATATAAGAAAATTGAAAAAAATGAAAATTAATTTCTTAATTGTTGTTCTCATAATTACAATATATTCTTTCAATGTTAATGCAGGACAAATCAAAATTTCAGTTTCTAATATTGATGAAGAAAAGGGAACAATCCACTTCGGTGTTTACAATGATTCAAAATTATTTCCTAGTAAAGATGGAAGAATAATTGGAGGCTTCGAGGAAGTTTCAAAAGTAATCACAAATGGTTTGTTAATAAATGATCTTGAAGAGTCAGACTATGCAATTGCAATATTTCATGATAAAAATTCAAATAAAGAGTTTGATACTTTTCTCGCAATACCCACGGAAAAGTATGGGTTTAGCAATAATGCAAAGGTATTTTTGGGTCCACCAAAATTTGAAGATGCGTCTATTTTTGTTGGACGAAACGCATTTGTTGAGATAATTATAGAGCTGAGATGAAAAAAAGAATTTTAGTAACGGGTGGTGCAGGTTTTATAGGTTCGTTTCTATGTGAAAGTTTGATAAAAGATGGACACTACGTTATCTGTTGCGATAATTTTTATACTGGAAACGAAGAGAACTTAAAGAATATTTTCAATCACAAGAATTTTGAACTACTTCGACATGATATTACTTTCCCTCTTTATGTAGAGATTGACGAAATTTATAATTTTGCGTGTCCCGCATCGCCCATACATTATCAGAATGACCCTGTTCAAACAGTTAAAACCTGTGTTCACGGTGCCATAAATATGCTTGGTCTTGCAAAGAGAACTAAAGCAAGAATTATGCAAGCTTCTACATCAGAGATTTATGGTGACCCTGAGGTCCACCCACAAAATGAATCTTACAAAGGAGCAGTGAGCATTGAGGGTCCGAGAGCATGTTATGATGAAGGAAAAAGATGTGCTGAAACAATATTTTGGGATTATCACAGGCAACACAAATTAGATGTAAGAGTAATCAGAATATTCAATACATTTGGTCCACGCATGCAACCTAATGATGGTAGAGTGGTGTCGAATTTTATTTTGCAAGCTCTAACAAATAAAAATATTACAGTTTATGGAAAAGGACAACAAACAAGATCTTTTTGTTACATTGATGATCTAGTTTCAGGGATTTTAATGATGATGAGACTAAATGATTTTTTTGGTCCAATAAACTTAGGCAATCCTAGTGAAATTTCTATTTTAGATCTAGCTAATGAAATAATTGATTTAACGGGAAGCGGATCAAAAATTATATATAAAGACTTACCCACTGACGATCCTCAGATGAGGTGTCCAGACATTTCTTTGGCAAAAAAAAAATTAGGATGGACACCAAAGTTCGATAGAAAGACTGGCCTAAAAAAAACAATAAAATATTTTGATTCTTTGTTGAAAAATGAGCTAATCTAATAACATGATTGGTAAAGTTCTATGTATTGGTGATATCATTCTTGACACATATTCTCATGGAGATGTGAAGAGAATCTCTCCGGAAGCACCAATACCTGTGTTAAAAGTTAATAACAATAAATATGAAGTATTAGGTGGGTGCGGTAACGTGGCAAAAAATATTTGTGCTGCTGGGAGCCAGTGTCATATAATTTCTATAACAGGAAGCGATCAAGAATCGAGAGTTTTAAAAAAATTATTGGGTGAGTCTAAGGGACTTAGTTTTAATCTCATTGTTGATAATGATAGATGTTCAACAAAAAAAATAAGATTTGTGTCAGGTAACCAACAAATACTTAGAGTTGACCGTGAACTTACTCATCCAATTAATTCAAAAATACAAGAAAGAATATTAAAAATTTTTAAGAACAAGATTGATGATTTTGATATTTTAGTTATTTCAGATTATAATAAAGGAATGTTGACTGATAGTTTGTTGAAAGCTGTTATAGAAATTTCTAAAAAGAAAAAAAAAAAAATTATTGTTGATCCAAAGAAAAGTAATTTTTCACCTTATAAAGGTGCGACCATAATAACACCAAATTATAAGGAACTCATAGAAGCATCTAACTATGAAGAAATAAATAAAACAGATGAAGATTCTAAAATAGTAATAAAATTATCTAAAAGTTTACTTAAAAAGTTTAATTTTGATGCAGTTGTTACTACAAGAAGTTTTGATGGAATTTCAATTGTAGATAAGAAATACAAACACATACATTTACCTTCTAAAGCTCAAGAAGTTTATGATGTTTCAGGAGCTGGAGACACTGTAATTGCATACATTGCATCAGGTCTTGCAAAGGGACGTTCTTTATTTAATGCTACTGAAATAGCTAATGATGCAGCAGGTATAGCTGTAGGTAAGTTTGGGACAACCGTTGTGAATGAAAATGACTTATTAAATGCAAATCAGAATGTTAAAATATGTAGTTTAGAGGAAATATATTCAGATTTGAAAAAGATTAGGGGAAAAATAATTGGCTTCACAAATGGGTGTTTTGATTTGATTCATCAAGGACATATTTTTTATCTTAAGGAGGCAAGAAAACATTGTGACTTTTTGATACTTGGTTTAAATAGTGACACTTCAATTAAAAAGATTAAAGGCAAAGACAGACCTATATTGAATCAGTCTGAAAGATCTGAGGTTCTAAAGAATTTTAATTTTATTGATAGAATTTTGATTTTTAATGAAGTAACACCTATTAAATTAATCAAAAAGATAAGGCCAAATATAATATTTAAAGGAGATGATTATAGCATAAATGATGTTGTTGGTTCAGAAGAGGTCAAGAAATGGGGAGGGCAGGTTATATTGGTTAAATGTGTTAAAGGCAAATCTACTTCTAATATTATTAGGAGAATAAAAAATGTTACTTAGCGCGGTATTATTTGATCTAGACGGAACAATTGCAGAAACAGAAGATTTTCATCGAAGATCCTTTAATGAATCATTTAAAGAATTTAATCTGGATTGGTTTTGGGATGAGCCTATTTACAAGGAACTTATCAACGTAGGAGGAGGAAAAGAAAGAATTGAATATTACATTAAGAGGGCATGGCCTGAGATGTTGGAATATAAGAACTTAACTAAATATATAAATTCAATCCACAAAGTAAAAAATGAATTATTCAAGGATTTTATTATAGAATCAAAAATTAGTCTTAGACCTGGTGTTAAGAGATTAATAGATGACTTAAAAGAAAATAAAATAAGAATTGTGATTGTTTCATCAACAAGTGAAGAGGATCTAATGACTCTATTTGAAAAAGGGTTAAACATAGACCCAAAATCTACATTTGATTTAATTGCTCACGGAGATTGCACAGCTAATAAAAGGCCTTCGCCTGAGATTTATGAATGGATACTTGAAAAATTAAGGTTACCACCCCAGTCATGTGTTGCAATCGAAGATTCTTTGAGGGGAGTGAAATCAGCAAAGGATGCGAATATTAATGTCCTTGTAACCCCATCTATTTACACAAAGGGAGAAAATTTTGATGACGCTAAAGTTGTAGTCTCAAGCTTGGGAGAGTTAGACCAACCATTTAAAATTATTAAAGGTGAATTATATGGAAATAGAATTGTGAATTTTGATCTTTTAACAAAAATTTTAAATCACTAAATAAAACTATAAATTAAAATAAGAGTAATTATCTGAATGATAAAAATAAATACACTAAGTGAGTGCAATCTTTCAAATTGTGTTTTTTCTTTTTTTGATTTTGATTTTATGTCACTAACTCTATTAATCCATTTGACTAAAAATTGCCTAGAAAATAAAAATCCTAAAGAGACAATAAATATAGTTAAACCAAAACTAACCTTATAAAAGGCAATCAATAAAGAAGCTATAAGACTGATTAAAAAAGCCCACAGGTAAAGTTTTGGAAAAATACTACGAATGAATTTTCTAGCATTTTTTTGATCCAAATTAAGGAAAGTATTTGGTGCGACAATTATTGAAAAAAAAATCAGGCTTCCAATTAAAAAGGGCAGAAGAAAGTTAACGACATTTAATGAAATATTTATAAATCCAGTCATTCTTAAATCAGTTTTAAATTTTTTTGAATAATGTTAATAAAGAGTTAATGAGTTTAAAAATAATTTTTCTTTTACCAATCCTAGAAATACTAATGTTTATATTATGTGGGGATTTTTTTGGATTTTTTCCAGTTATTATTTCAATAATAATAACAACTTTAATAGGATTGTATTTTTTAAGGTCTGGAATTAGTCCGCAAAATATTGTCCAAAACCCAAAAGAATGGGTTTTCAAAAAAATTGCAGGAATCTTGTTGTTAATACCAGGTTTTATAACAGATTTACTTGGAGTTTTTTTGTTGATTAAATCTTTAAGATATTTAGTTTGGGACTTTGTACCTGAAAAAACCAAAAACCATTTTTCTAGAAATCAACCAAAGTCAAATAAAGAAGAGATTATAGAAGTAGATTATAAGGATTTAGATGACAAATAACTTATTAAATGTTTATTGTAAAATTTATGGTAGAGTTCAAGGTGTTGGTTTTAGAGTATGGACTAAAAAAAAAGCAGAAGATTCCTTTTTAACAGGATGGGTTAAAAATTGTAAAGATAGAACGGTAGAGTGTGAAGTGAGCGGTGAAAAAAAGAATATAGAATTATTCTTGATGGTATGTAAAAAAGGGCCCTTACTATCTTTTGTTAATAATATTTACACAAAAGAAATGTCTTTCAAAAAATATTTAAGTTTTAATATTTATTACTAATGAAGCTCTTTTTTTTACGACATACTTCATTAAATGTAGATATAGATGTTTTTTATGGACAAACTGACTTGGACGTATCAAATACATTCGAGTCTGAAGTTGATTTAATCAAAAAAAAGGTCAATAGATTTAATATCGATATCAAATGTATAAAAACTTTTACCAGCCCATTGAAGAGATGTGTTAAATTAACCAAAAGATTGAAAGAAAATTATATTATTGATGACAGAATTAAAGAAATGAGCTTGGGTGATTGGGAAATGAAAAAAATGAATTCTATACCAATGAATAAAAAATTAGAATGGGAGAATAATCTATTGACTTTTAAAATTCCTAATGGAGAGAGCAATGATGAATTTTTATGTAGATTAGAAAATTTTTTAAATGATGTATTACAGCTAAATGAAGACATTCTAGTAGTTTGTCATGCTGGATCAATTAATGGCATGCTGTCTATTTTATCAAATGAACCATTTGACAAAATGGTTAAGAACTACTGGGAAAAAATAAAACATGGATCATTATCAATTATAGAATTAAAAAATAAATCTGTGGTCGAAAGAATAATTGGGAAGTAATTTTGAATCTTTTAAAGTTAAAAAAGTGGATGGCATTAAATTTCAAGTCAATTGAAAACAAAACCTACAGAACTGAAAAAATTGAAAATGTTATAGTTAAAAGGACTTCTAGAAGATTGAAAACAGTAGTTTTAAGAATAAGAAATGGGGATGTTGAGATCTTATGTCCTATGCACACATCGAATATTTTTTTGAGGGGTTTGATACACGAAAAAAAAGAATGGATACAAAAAAAACTTAAAAATTCATTGAAGAATTTAGAAAATATTGATCAGATATCTAATGGCTATATAAAATATAAAGGTTTAAAGTTATGGCTAATTTATGAAAAAGCAAATTTTGAAAAAATAGTTTTGTGCAGTAAAGAACTTAAAATATTTTATAATCAAAACAAAACAAAAAATTTAAGAAAATTAATTTTAGATTGGTTGAAATTGAAATCAAAGATATTTTTAAAAGATAGGCTTATTTTTTTATCAAATAAAATTGATATAAGATTCAATACTTTGAAAATAAAATCTTATAAAGCAAGATGGGGAAGCTGCAATGATAAGGGAGAAATTTTTTTAAATTGGAAATTAATTATGTTACCCGAGAGTGTGATTGATTATGTATTGATTCATGAATTAGCTCATATAATAGTACCAAATCATTCAAAGGACTTTTGGAGTTTAGTTGAAAGCAAAGATCCTAGTTATAAAGAAAAAAAAAGATGGTTAATGGATAATGGCTCAAATCTAATCTCAATTAGTTAGCCCTATTTCCTTCTTTTCTTTTTCAATAATTTCTTTTGCTTTAGTTATATCATTTGAATCCACTAATATTCTAATTGGTATCGCGGTTATATTTCCCTCCATAATTGACATTTCTTCGTCTAATGTAACAAAATTTATATTGTTGGAGTTTAAAATGCTTTTTACCCAACTAATATATACATGATTATTGCTTTTGAGTAATGTTTCCATGTTAGATCGTTTTATTATTTATCAAAGTAAAAATTTATTTTGGTGCGCCCGAAAGGACTCGAACCCTTAACCTTTTGAGCCGAAATCAAATGCTCTATCCAGTTGAGCTACGGGCGCATTTTTCAATTATTAACTCCATGTGATAATTTAGAAAGCCTTTTGTTAAATAAAATTACAATTAAACCTAAAAAAGTACAAACAATTGTTATACCCAAAAAAACATACTTTTCTCCAAGCTTTTCAGAGTTTTGACCAATTATGCCCGCTAATTTGTTTCCTATTCCAATAGCCGCAAAATAAACCCCCATAATTGTTGAAACTAGTCTTTGTGGAGATAATTTTGTAATATAAGATAATATGACTGGAGAGGCACAGAGTTCACCGATTGTGTGAAATAAGTAAGCTAAGACAAGCCAATACATTGATGATTTTCCAAATAATTCAAATTCAATAGAGGCAAAAAACATAAATACAAAACCTAATCCCATTATTATGATTCCAGTTGCAATCTTAAACATAGAGGAACTTATAAGTTTCTTTTTTTCTATAAAATACCAAAATAAAGAAACATAAAATCCTAAAAAAATAATCATCAGCGGATTTATAGATTGAAACCAACTGGCAGGCACTTCAAAGTTCAAAAAACTAATAAATCTATCTGTTTTTTGATAAGCAAAAAGGTTCATGAGCCCACCAGCTTGCTCAAATGATGCCCAAAATATAATAAGTATAAAACTAGCTAGAATTATTAGTTTAATTCTATCGAATTCAAATTTATTAATTTTTTTAGACCTAAAGTACTTCCGTTCACGTTTTATATATTTAAAGTTTTTTCTTCCTAAAAAAAAAGAAATTTGCCCAACAATCATTCCTATGCCAGCCAAGGAAAAACCATAATGCCAACCATAATTCTCACCAATGTATCCAACAATTATACTCGCAAGAAATGCACCTATATTTATTCCAATATAAAATATTGTGAATCCCTGATCCCTTCTAATATCACTTTTTACATATAGAGCCCCCACAAGAGTTGAGATGCTTGGTTTTAAGAGACCTACCCCAAGAACAATAAGAATCAAACCTGCATAAAAGAAATTAATACTATCAATTGCTAGAGATAAGTGACCTAAACATAAAAGGATTCCTCCATAAAGAACCGCTTGATCACTAGAAATAAGTTTATCAGCAATTATTCCGCCTGGGATGCATGCCAAATAAACAAATGCAGTATACCAACCATACAATTTTATCGCTTCATAGTTTGACCATCCCAAACCAGGGTTTGATGAATTTGTTTCAGAGACTAAGTATAATACAAGTATAGCTCGCATTCCATAGTAGCTAAATCTCTCCCATAACTCTGTAATGAAGAGTGTTATAAGCCCATTGGGATGATTCGATAAAAGATTATTTTTAAATAATTTCATTTAAATTTGGCATAAATATTGCTTATTACTAGTATATTCTGATAAATGTCAGAATTTTGAATGGTGGGAAGATCTAAAAATAATATTTCCTCCCTTAAAGTAAAGAGATCTTCCCAATTCAAATTTATTTGTCTATTTTTGCTATAAACCTCTTCAATACTTCGACGTTATTATCAGATACATCTTTATAAGAACATTTAAAGTTTTGATTAATTAAACTACATATATGCGCATAGGGATTTCTTCCTCTTGGATGATTTGGATGTGATTCTAATTTATCTTTTAAATAATCACCATGATTTTGGATAAACTTCCAAACACTTTTTTTATTTTCTTGATTCATTTATCTAATGCCCTGATTTGTCCGTGTTCTAGCTTTTTTTTCTGATCGTTTGATTTTTTTTTCTTTCTCTACTTTTTTGTTAATTAGCTTTTTTTGAATAACATATTTATTTCCAGGTTTAGGAGCTGGAAGTTTTTTATAAGTACCATCTTTTTTAATTAAAAAATAGTTTCCATTTTCATCTATTATAATTTGATTAGAATCTGAAGGGTTTTTAAAAATAAGAATTAATAAAAAAATTAAAATTTTAGTCATTTGTAAAAATAATATTTTTTATACACTTTGGTGTCAATTGAATCAGTTTTAGATATTTGCAACTCTTTTCTTGATAACTTCCATTCTTTCTTGAGGATTCTAAGCGCTGAAGCACTTTCTTTTCTAAGCTTTTTATTTTTCCACCAAGAACTTGAACCTACAGCTAGAATCACCTCTTTATTCATAGATCAAGTCTATGGTAAAATTGAGCATTTTCAAATTCTTTAAAAATATCCTTATAAGGAGTGCGGGTGTTTAATAATTTTTTATTGATAATCCAATCTTTTAAATCTCTTGTTATTTTATTTCCATCTAGATCTCTTAACATCATATGATAACTATCATTGTATAAACCTATTCTTATTTTACTAGATATGTTTTCTCTGATTTTCTTATCATTTAAAAGTTTCATTAGGGGCTTTCTTGGAACTATCTCATCTTTGAGAGGCACTAATATGAGAGTTTTATAAGATGGACTTTTTAAATATTCAACTGCGTCCTTGTATGATTCGTCCATTAAATCAACAATACCTTGGAGACTCTTAAAAGTTGGTTTGTGAACAAAGAACTTATCATTAGATAATTCCTTTAGCATAGTTAAATTATTACTAGCTTGAACTTTAATTATTCCTTTTCCGCTTACTTTGAAATGTGGAAAAACCTTTGATAAAAATCTCAATGGAATACTTTTCCAAAAGTTAGTTTCTGTAAAATTCCATAAAGCGGGCGCAACTAATATAACCCCATCAATTGGGAGTCTTTTATGACGATTTACCAAACTCACAGTAATCGCCCCACCCATACTTTCTCCTAAAAGAAAGATCCTTTTTTGAGGGTTATTTTTTTTTATTTGATTTAAGTTTAAAATTACATCATTAATATGATCATTAAGTTCATACCATTTCCCTCTATTATTGTTCCTTCCAAAACCTTTTAAGTCAAATGCACTAACTGCAATTTTATTATCTGATAAATAACTTCCAGGTAGCTGAAAAGAGTTTGAATAATCATTATAGCCATGAATGGCCAGTATTATATCCGAATATTGACTTTGCGGTTTCCAATGCATGAAGGAAAAGTAATCTGATTCATAACTTTTTTCTTCTTCTAAAACATGAGAACAAGATGTAAAAAAAATTGTGAATATTAGAACTAATTTTTTAGTAATTTTATAAATATATCCTCTAAATCTGATTCTTTGGTTGTTATATCTTTTAATTCCAACTTATCATTAATGAACTCTTTTATTAATTCAGCAGTATTAATCTGACTTCTATTAAATTTTAAAGTAATTGAATAATCACTTTTTTTTATACAAAAAGATTTAATTTTACTAGGAACCTTCTGTATTTTTTTTGCAAATTCAATTCTGATTTCTTTGTCATCTAAAATTCTTAATAAATTTTTTTTTGAATCATTTGCAATAACTTTACCTTTATTTATCACAGCAATATCATCACACAGTAACTCTGCTTCTTTTAAATAATGAGTAGTGAGAATTATTGTTGTTCCCTCCCTATTAAGTTTTTTTATAGATTCCCATAATTTTGATCTTAGCTCAACATCTACACCTGCAGTGGGTTCATCGAGGATTAATACAGGGGGGTTATGAACCATTGCTTTTGCTACCATTAATCTTCTTTTCATACCACCTGACAAACTTCTTGCATATGCATTAGCTTTGTCTCCAAGTCCAAGAATATCCAATATTTCATGATTCCTAATTTTTTTCTTTTCTACAGCATACATTCCAGCTTGTATATTCATGATTTCCATCGGCGTAAAAAATGGATCTATCATTATTTCTTGAGGAACAATTCCTAAGTTGCCCCTTACAGTTTTTGGGTCTGTATCTAAGTCAATTCCGCAAACGGAAACATATCCACTGCTTTTATTGACTAACCCAGCTAGAATGTTTATGAAAGTACTTTTTCCAGCACCGTTTGGACCTAGAAGTCCAAAAATAACACCCTCATTTATTGATAAATCAATATGATCGAGAGCATATTTTAACTCTCCGTTATACTGTTTTGCTAATTTTTTAACTCTTATTATTTTTTTTTTCATTATATATATATATATTGTATGTGATTTAAAAAAATATGATATTTTTGAACTGTAATGGTATGAAACCAAATTTTCAAACAGAATTAAAATATATAGATGGTGATTCAACAAGTTGTAGTGGAGATGGAATGGCACAATCTCATCCATTGATTTATCTTGATCTATCATCAGGAAATATAACAATTTGCCCTTATTGTAGTGCAAGATTTAAAAAGAAAACATGAAATTTGATGAAAATGAGTTGGTTCTAGTTGATGGATCTGGTTATATTTTTAGGGCATATTACGCTTTGCCCCCTATGTTCAGATCTGATGGCCTACCAGTAAACGCCGTATTTGGTTTCACAAATATGTTACTAAAATTAATAGAGGATATTCAGAGTGAGAAAGGAGGAAATGTCTCAATTGCAGTTATTTTTGACGCAGCAAGAAAAACTTTTAGAAATGAAATTTATCCAAATTATAAAGCTAATAGATCTGACCCTCCTGATGACTTGAAGCCTCAATTTGATATAATAAAAAAAGTTCCTAGAGCTTTTAATCTCGAATCAATAGAATCATTAGGTTTCGAAGCTGACGACTTAATAGCATCCTATGCAATAAGAGCAAAAGCTGAAGGTAAAAAAGTAACAATTATTTCTTCAGATAAAGACTTGATGCAATTATTAGAAAAAGATGTATCAATGATAGATCCATTAAAGAAAAAAGAAATTACAGAAGAGAATGTGATTGAGAAGTTTGGAGTGGGCCCTGAAAAGGTAATAGAAGTTCAGGCATTAGCCGGAGATTCATCCGACAATATACCTGGAGTCCCTGGAATTGGGCCTAAAACAGCTGCACAATTGATAAATGAATTTGATAGTATAGAAAATTTGATAGAGAATGTTGATAAAATAAAACAACAAAAAAAAAAAAGAATCAATTCTATTTAATAAAGAGTTACTTTTGATTTCAAAAAAACTTGTAACATTGCGAAATGATTTAGATTTACCTGTTTCCATAAAACAGTTGGACTTTAAACCACTCAAAGTTGAGAAGTTATTAAAATTTTTAGATGAAATGGAATTCAACAGAATTAAATCCTTGGTTGTTAGTAGGTTTGGCCTTTCTGACAATATTAATGAAAATAAAAAAATCATCACAGAAGATGGTAAATACTTCATACCTGAAAGAAATAAAATAAATAGAGATATTTATGAATTAATTTCAAACAAAAATGAATTAACTAAGTGGATCAGTAAAGTTTATAAAACAGGGGTTGTTGCTATTGACTGTGAAACAACCTCATTAAATGCCGTTGAAGCAAAAATTGTAGGTTTTTCAATGTCTTTAGAAAATAGTAATGCATGTTATATACCTTTAAATCATTCAAACTTTGAAACACAAATAGATTTGAAAGATTTTATAAAACAAATTAAAACTTTATTAGAAGATGATTCGGTTTTGAAGTTGGGTCAGAATATAAAATATGATTTTATAGTTTTAAAAAGACTTGGAATAGAAATGGAGAACATGGATGATACCATGCTTATGTCTTATGTTTTGAGAACAGGTCAAAGAGGACATGGATTAGATGAACTTTCTTCTGATTATTTATCGCATGAAACAATAAAATACTCAGATGTAACAACAGTTAATAAAAAAAAAGTTCCTTTTTCAGAAATACCAGTTAACCAAGCAAAAGATTATGCTGCTGAAGATGCAGATATAACCTATAGACTTTGGGAAATCTTGAAAGTTTTATTGATAAAAAATAGTTTATATGACTTTTATTTTTATATAGAGAGACCCTTAATAAATGTAATTGCTGACATGGAGATTTCGGGATGCAAAATTGACAATGTAAAATTAACCAAGCTCTCCAAGGAATTTTCTGAAAAAATGATGAGTATCGAAGATGAAATATTTAAATTATGCGAAGGGGAATTCAATTTGGGATCCCCAAAACAATTGGGAGAGATTTTATTTGACAAACTCAAACTTCCTCATGGAAAAAAAGGAAAAAGTGGAAACTATCAAACTGATGTAAAAGTTTTAGAAAAATTGAAAATGGAAAACTTTAAGATTGCCTCCTTGGTCTTGAACTGGAGGCAATTCTCAAAATTAAAAAGTACGTACTGTGAGGGTTTATTATCTAGAGAAAATCATGAAACAAAAAGGATTCATACATCTTTCGGCATGGCTAGTACCTTAACAGGAAGGTTGTCGTCGAACGACCCAAATTTACAAAATATTCCAATTAAAACCCCTGAGGGAAGAGAAATTAGAAAAGTCTTTGTTAGCGAAGAAAAAAAAAGAATTTTATCTATTGATTATTCTCAAATTGAATTAAGAATTTTAGCACATGTAGCAGATATTGAAACTTTAATTAATGCTTTTGAAAATGACAGTGATATCCATACAATCACTGCAATTGAGGTTTTTCAGTTATCAAGAGATAAAGTAACTCAGGAATTAAGAAGAAAAGCCAAAATAATAAATTTTGGAATTATTTATGGTATATCGCCATATGGTTTGGCTTTACAATTAGAAATATCAAATAATGAAGCAAAAATGTATATGGAAAAATACTTCAAAAAATATCCAGGTATCAGGGACTATATGAGGAATACAATAGAAAATTGTAGGTCAAATGGGTATGTGAAAACTCCTTTTGGAAGAAGAATTTTTATTCCATATATAAATGATAAGACTGCGATGAGAAGGAATTTTGCTGAAAGATCTGCTATTAATGCTCCTATACAGGGAGGTGCCGCTGATATGATTAAATTAGCAATGCCAAGAGTACATAAGTTTTTATTAGAAGAAAAACTTCAAACTAAAATTCTGCTTCAAGTTCACGATGAACTTCTCTTTGAATCTCCACAAGGTGAAATTAAGATTATTCAAGATATGATACCGCATATAATGACAACTTCTCACGAAAAATTTATTTCGTTAAATGTACCGATAAAAGTTGATTCTGGTATTGGTGCTAGCTGGGATGATGCACACTAGAGCTTACTGGATGCAATCTTGTGCAGATTTACGAATATCCCTCTTAATTTTTTTGCGTTATTAACTGTTTTTTCAAAAGAATAACGAAGTATTTTTTCTTTTTTTCTTAAGTCAAAACCATCGGGATCAACACCAACTAGTTTCCATTTTTCTTTGGAATTCAATGAAGCTCCTTTAATAAGTTGAGACGCGTATAAGTCTATAGATTCTTGATGATGATCGTTCATATGAGAAATTATATCATTCTCTGATTTTTCAAAGTTTAAATACTCGCTACAAATTAAATCACTTCTAGAAAACCATTTTACACTTGCGAATCCACCTATAAGGTGTGCTCCAGTTATATCTAATTTGTAAAAATTCATATCCTGAAAACCTGCATATAATTTGGAGGTGGGGTGTCTTGACAAGAATCTTTTTTGATGATTTTTATCTTTTGTTATTTTTAGTTTTCCTACGAGTGTGACCCTTGGTCTTGACATAGGATCTTCGTAATTAAAAGGATTTTTTTTAAATTCAGGAAAAAAACTGTAAAGTTTTTGTTCCTCACACAACATTAGCGAGACAAGATTGTTATTTAATATATTTGTAGTATGTTCTGATAATTTGGATAATAGAACTATTGGCTCGACATCGTAATCATACGCCGTAATTGTAAATGTTGAATAAGGAAATATTTTTTTAAGATCAATTTTTTTATTTTCAAACTGCTTTGGATCAAAGCTTGTTGATAGATATCCTCTAGTTGAAGACCTGATTAACTGTCTTGTTGCATAATTAATTTTCATTCTATTTCTCTTCTTACATATAATGTATAATGAATTGAGGAATTAATTTAAATGAGAAATTTAAAATACATTTATTTTTTTATATTATTACTGTTATTTGATCCAATAAAAGCTGGTCAAAACTCTTTGGCTTTTCATGGAGCATATACCTTTGAGACCTTTGATGGACAAAGAGCCAGTGCAGTATATGTTTCAATCTTTAATAATACAAATGAAGACTTCTCAATTTACTCAGTATCAACTGATGTTGCTGAAAGAACAGAAATACATGGAATAGAGACTAAAGAAGAGATAGTTAAGATGAAGAAAAAAAAAAAATTACTAATTAAATCCAAAGAACAAGTTTTTTTACAACCTGGAGGCACACATTTAATGTTAATGGGATTAAAAAAAAAGTTAACAGATGGATCTTCTTTTTACTTAGAATTTTTGTTGAGCAATGGAAACGTAAATAAAGTAAAAGTTTTGGTCTTAAATAAGAAAATGAGAGAAAATTTTATCGAATAAAATGGAATTAAAAAGAATCCATAGCTCCTCTGTAGTTATAGACGACAATGGAGTTTTGATTTTAGGTCGCTCGGGGTCTGGAAAATCAGATTTAGCATTAAGGTTGATTGATACTGGAGCCACTCTAATTTCTGATGATGTCTCAATTTGTAAGAAAAAATCAAATGATGTATATCTTTTTTGTCCTTCTCAAACAAGAGGTTTGCTTGAAGTTAGAGAAATAGGAATAATAACAGTTCCTTTTGTTGAAAAAATAAAATTAAGATTAGTGGTTAAGTTAACTGGTAACAAAACTGATAGAACTCCTAAAACTAATTTTTTTAAAATTTTAGGAGTAAAACTTCCATTATTAAAGATTGATGGAAAAAATTCATCAGCGGTTGTAAAAGTTAAGGTGAAATTAAATGAAATCAGAGAAGAAATATAAAATTTTTATTGTCACAGGTTTATCAGGTGCTGGAAGATCTTCAGCATTAAAGATTTTTGAGGATATGGGCTTTGAGGCAATTGACAATCTACCAACATATCTACTTGGTAAAGTAATAAATACAGAAGTAAAAAAAAACCTTGCAGTTGGTATTGATGTGAGAACAAGAGACTTTGATCCGAAAAAAGTGGCTAAAGAAATTAAAAGAAAAAAAAAACATGTAAATCTTTCTGTTATATTTTTTGATTGTGATAACACAAACCTTCTCAACAGATTTAAAGAAAGTAGAAGAGTTCACCCACTAAAACTTGATTTGCCCATTGAAGAAATAATTGAAACTGAAAGAGCCTGGTTAAAACCTCTATTAAGTATTAATGATTACTATATAGATACATCACGGTTGAGTATAAATTTATTAAAAAATCAGATGCATAGTATTTTTAAAACACTTTCTGATTTAAAAATTAATATAAGAATTATTTCCTTTGGTTATAAGTATGGTTTGCCGAGAGAAGCAGACTTGGTTTTTGATATGAGGTTTTTGGAAAATCCATTTTATGATAAAAAATTGAAGAATCTAAACGGCAAGAATATCAATGTAGTAAATTTTGTCAAAAAACAAGAGTATTTTAATTTTTTTTTTTGATAGGCTTTTATCAATATTTAGGAAGATCTTAGAAGGATATAAAAAAGAGGGCAAGGAATATATTACAATAGCTTTTGGTTGTACGGGAGGATTACACAGGTCCGTGGTATCAAGCGATTATTTTCATTCATTAATACAAAATAATAAAAGATTAAGAATTTTTTTAGAACATAGGGATATTGAAAAATGATTGGTGTAGTTTTAGTTAGTCACGCAAATATTGCAAAAGAAATGTTATATGTCATTCAGCATATTGTAGGTCCTCAACAAAATATCATTGCAATATCAATTTTTCCTGAAGATGATATGGAAAAAAAAAGACAAGAAATCCTTGAGTCAGTGAAAAAAGTTGATTCAGGAAAAGGTGTAATTGTCCTAACTGACATGTTTGGAGGGACACCCTCAAATTTAGCTATTTCGGTTATGGAAAAAGAAAAAATTGAAGTTGTAGCAGGAGTAAATCTTCCGATGCTGATTAAGATGATGTCAATTAGAGGAAAAAAATCTATCAAAGAATTAATTAAGATCTCCCAAGAATCAGGGAGAAAATACATAAATGTGGCTTCGGCTTTTTTTGAGGATAAAAAAGATTGGAACAGAAAAAAGTAGAAAGAAAGATTTTAATTACTAATAAGCTTGGTCTTCATGCGCGTGCTGCAGCAAAATTCGTAGAGTTAACTTCTAAATGTAATTCAGAATTCATAGTTAAGAAAGGTGCTAAAGTTGTAAATGGCTCTTCTCTTTTAGGTTTAATGACATTAGCTGCAGCTAAAGGAACTGAAATCAAAGTCCAATGTTTTGGAAAGAATGCCGAGAATGATCTAAAAAAACTAATAAGTTTGATTAAAAATAACTTTGGTGAGGAAAAACCCCTTTCGGAAAATATTGATAAAGAATTAGTTTTAAAAGGTATTGGAGTCTCGAGCGGATATGCTATTGGAAGGTGTTTTGTTAAACAGAAGACAAATCTTAGTAATGTTCGATACAATATATCTATTTCCTCTGTGCATAAAGAAGTTGCAAGGTTAGATCATGCAGTAAAAATTTCTATTTTAGATATAAAAAAAATAATTAAAAAGATAACCCAACATAAAAATGACATTTACAAAGAAATGAAATTTATGTTGGAGGCAAATATTTTAATAATTAGATCATCTTCACTCATGAAAGATGCAAAAAAAAGGATAAGAGAGGATCTAATTAATGCTGAATTTGCTGTGAATGAAGAACTTAATAAGCATTCAAAAATATTTAAAAGAATAAAAGATGATTATTTAAAAGATAGATTTGATGATGTTCGCGATGTCTGCACAAGAATTATAGAAAACTTGCAAAAGAAAAAAAAAAATCAGAGTAGTATAACAAATAACCAAATTCTTGTTTCGTCGGAGTTAAGTCCTTCAGATTTGCTGGCGTATTCAAAAATTAAATTCTTAGGATTAGCAAGTATGTTTGGAGGTCCTGAGGGTCACTTTGCAATAGTTGCTAGATCATTATCCATCCCTACTGTAGTTGGTATTAAAAATGCCTTAAAAAACTTAAAAAATGACGAAAAAATTGTAATAGACGGAGACAAAGGTTTGTTAATAAAAAATCCTACGCAAGATACAATCTTGAGTTATAAAAAAAAGATAGAAGAAAAAAAGAATGAAGATAAAAAACTAAATTCATTTATTATGACTATCCCAACAACAAGTGATATGAAAAGAGTAAAAATAGAGGCAAATGTTGATGATTCTAATGAAGTAAAATTGTCCATGAAAAAAGGAATTGATGGGATAGGTTTATACAGAACGGAGTATCTTTTTATGAACAAAAAGACTATACCATCTGAAGAAGAACAATTTAATTCAATAAAAAAAACACTTAAACATTTAAAAGGTAAACCACTAACAATTAGAACTTTAGACGTTGGAAATGATAAAAAAGTACCATCAATTGAAAGATTTTTAACTAAATCACCAAACCCAGCACTAGGTTTAAGAGCAATTAGGTTGACTTTAGCTTTTCCTAAAATTTTCAAGCGACAGATCACTGCAATTCTGAGAGCAAGTTTTTTTGGTAATATTAGGATAATGCTCCCTATGGTATCTAATGTATCAGAGTTAATTGAAACAAAAAAAATAATTAATGAAGTTAAGAATGAGCTATTAAAAAAGCAGAAAAGACTCAAAATAAAAATTCCTAAGATTGGAGTTCTAATTGAAACACCGGCAGCAGCTCTAATATCTGAGGCTTTAGCAAAAAATTGTGATTTTTTTGCAATTGGTACAAATGATTTAACAATGTATACATTGGCAATAGACAGAGGGGACGAGGAAGTTGCAAAAATATATGACCCAGGCCATCTATCTGTTTTAAAGTTGATATACATGACAGCAAAATCGGCTGAAAAGAATAATATTCCTATAAGTGTTTGTGGGGAAATGGCTGGAGACACATTATTCACGTCAATTTTAATAGGAATGGGTATTAGAACGTTGTCAATGAGTACATCGAGAATATTAAAAGTTAAACAATATTTGAGTAAGATAAATTCAATTGAAGTAAAAAAAATATCAGATGATATTTTAAAAGAAGATGATAATGTGACTATAAAAAATCTTTTAAACAATTATAACAAAGAAATAAATAGAAGGATTAGAACAAAAGAAAATGGATGATTTTAAAGTTAAAGACTTAAACCTAGCTGAATGGGGAAGAAAAGAAATTAAAATAGCAGAAACTGAGATGCCGGGCCTGATGCAACTTAGAGATGAGTATAAAAATGAAAAACCTTTATCGGGTGCTAAAATTGCTGGATGTTTACACATGACAATTCAGACCGCGGTTTTAATTGAAACCCTAATTGATTTGGGTGCCTCAGTTAGATGGAGTTCTTGTAATATTTATTCAACACAAGATCAAGCTGCAGCAGCTGTCGCTCAAGAAAATATTCCTGTTTTTGCATGGAAGGGAGAATCAGAGGAGGAGTTTTGGTGGTGTATTGAAAAAACAATTACTGGTCCTGATAATTGGAAACCAAATCTAATACTTGACGATGGTGGAGACTTAACAAAATTAATGCACGAAAAATACCCGCAATATCTCAAAGATATAAAAGGTTTATCTGAAGAAACAACCACCGGAGTTTTAAGGCTGTTGGAGATGGAAAAGAATAATGAACTTTTAGTACCAGCAATTAATGTCAACGACTCAGTTACAAAATCAAAATTTGATAACAAATACGGTTGCAGGGAGAGCTTAGTGGATGGGATAAGAAGAGCGACAGACGTAATGATGGCAGGTAAAGTTGCACTGGTTGCAGGATATGGTGACGTTGGAAAAGGCTCAGCAGAAAGCCTAAGAAATGCAGGATGTAGAGTCGTTGTTACTGAGGTTGATCCGATATGTGCTTTACAGGCTGCCATGGATGGTTATGAAGTAAATACTATGGATGAAGTTGCTCCTAAGGCAGATATTTTTGTCACAGCAACTGGAAATGTTGATGTAATTACTATTGATCATATGAGAAAAATGAAAGACAGAAGTATTGTATGTAACATTGGTCACTTTGATTCAGAGATTCAAATTGATGCTCTTAGAAACTATAAATGGGATAATATAAAACCCCAAGTAGATGAAATTGAGTTTCCTGATGGTAAAAAAATAATTGTTTTGGCAGAGGGTCGCTTGGTAAACTTGGGGTGTGCTACAGGTCACCCAAGCTTTGTAATGTCAGCTTCTTTTTCAAACCAGGTTTTAGCTCAAATAGAGCTATGGAAAAATAATAGTAATTATAAAAATAAGGTGTATGTACTTCCAAAGAAACTAGATGAGAAAGTTGCTAAAATTCATCTTGATAAAATTGGTGCAAAATTGACTGAATTATCCAAAGAACAGGGTGAATACATAAATGTTCCAGTTGGAGGACCTTACAAAAGTGAGGAGTATCGTTATTAGATTTTTTTAATACCTGAAGTTGTCGAGTATTCGAAGTGAAGAACTTTATCAGGAAAAATCCTCTTAAAACAACTATGTGCTGCCATGGCAGCTTCCGAAAACCCTGTTAAAATTAATTTAAGTTTACCTGGGTAATTGCAAACATCCCCAATAGCAAATATACCTTCAGTCGATGTTTGGCATGATGATTGATCAACCGCAAGAAGGTTTTTTTCTATATCCAGTTCCCAATCTTTAATAGGACCCAAGTCAGATGATAGCCCAAAGAATGGAAGAAAGTAGTCAACGTTAAGATTTCTTTTGTCCTCATTTAAATTCTTAACAACCAATGAATCAATTATACCATTTGAACCATTAAGTGAATCAATTTGGAAAGGAATTACCATTTCAACTTTATTTTCTTTTTCGAGTGAAAAAAGTTTTTGAACATTACTTGGAGCAGCTCGTAATTTATTTCTTCTATGGACAAAAAAAATTTTTTCGGTTATTGAAGCCAACTCAATAGCCCAGTCAACTGCGGAATCTCCACCCCCAGCTATCGCAACCTTTTTATTTTTAAAAATCGACTTATCAATTATATTGTAAAAAACAGACTTATTTTCATATTCTTCTATATTTATAATTGGAGGTTTATTAGGACCGAAAGCTCCATTTCCTGCGGCGATAAGAATGCATTTACATGAGATTCTTTTATTAGTAGATGTTGAAACTAGGAATCGATTTGACTCTTCTTTATTTTTTTCAACTCTTTCACCTAATATAAGTTTTGGATCGAATGGTTTTATTTGATCCATTATATTATTTATCAATTTTTGAGCAGAAATCTCTGTAAAAGCTGGGATGTCATATATAGGTTTTTCAGGATATAGAGATGAACATTGACCACCCACAATTTCTAGGGAATCAATAACACATGACTTAATCCCAAGCTGCCCAAGTTCAAATACTGAAAACAAACCAACTGGTCCGGCTCCGACAATTAATACATCAGTAGAAGTTTTAATCATAATTATTTTTTTATTTTAAAAATATTTAATACATATTTATATTAGAATAATAAAAAAAAATGAAAGATGTATTTAAATTAAATTTATTGGACCTAAATGATACTGAAAAATTAGCAAGAAAAATTGCAATATACGTTAAACCAAATACCTTCATCTCAATCAGAGGTAAGTTAGGTATCGGAAAAACTACTTTGGCAGGGCTGATTATTAATTCTTTATCGAAGAAAAAAATAAGAGTTTTGAGTCCAACCTTTTCTCTTGTAAATATTTATGATTTGGAAAAAGTAAAAGTTTGGCATTTTGATTTATATAGATTGAAAGATAAACAAGAAATATTTGATTTGGACTTTGATGTGGCTCTCATGGATTGTGTGATAATGGAATGGCCAGAAATCATTGAGGATTACTTACCAAATAAAAGAGTAGATATCTTTATGAATGAAGATAAAAATTTTTTAAGAAGTGTCACAGTTAAGAAGATAAATTAAATTCCAAGAAATATTTTATAAAATGACAATAGAAATTAGAGAAGAGCTAAAAAGGAGAAATATAAGATTTGAAGACTTAACTTCTCTTGGTGGAGATGCATCTAATAGAAAATACTATGTGATTCAGCAAGGTAATAAAAATAATATTCTTATGTTTGATAATGATGCCAAAAATCTGAAAAACTTTATTAAGATTTCTAAATATCTTAAGGAGCATGTTAGCACTCCAGCAATAATTAAAAATTTTAAAAAGTCAGGAATTTTAATTATAGAAAATTTTAATAACAATAAGTTTGGTGAAATATTATCAAAATCAAATGTGATGATGTTATATAAAATTGCAGTTGATGCTCTAATTTATATCCACAAAAATAAACCAAATCTAAGATTGCCAAAGTATACTAACAAGATTTTTTTTGAAGAATCAAATTTATTTTTTGATTGGTATGTAAAAGCCCCTAAAAAGAATGTTGAATTGATAAAGGATGAATTTAATTCAATTTTCATAGATTATCTAAACAAGCTTTCATCAGTTCCCGAGGTTTTTATTCATAGAGATTATCACGTTGATAATTTATTTTTCTTGAAAGACAAAGAAAATCATTTTAAGTGTGGTTGGATAGATTATCAAGATGCATTATTTGGTCCTTGTGTTTATGATTTAGTTTCACTTACCCAAGATGCTAGAATTGATGTAGATAAAAAATTAGAAAAAACCATTGTAAAATATTATTTAGAAAAGTTTTCTGATGTTGACAGAGATTCTTTTCATTTTTGTTATTCTGTTTTAGCAATTCAAAGACACCTCAAAGTACTAGGTATTTTTTCAAGACTCGCAATAAGGGATAAGAAAAAAAATTATCTTAGACATATTCCGAGAGTTTTAAAATTACTTGAATCTAATCTCAAAAAAGACGAATTTAGCTATATTCACGAGGTTTTGAAATATCCACTGGGTATAAGATGATAAATGAAGCAATGATCTTTTCTGCTGGCTTAGGTAAAAGAATGCTTCCTCTAACCAAAGCAATGCCCAAGCCTCTTGTGAAGATAAATAATAATAGTCTTTTAAAAAATAATATTGAAAAATTAATTCAAAGTAATTTTAAAAATATTGTAGTAAACGCTTTTAACTTTCCTGAGCAAATTATTAGTGAAACCAGCGAATTTCCATATGTGCAAGTCCTAATTGAAGAGGAAAGGCTTGAAACAGGTGGAGGTTTGCTAAACGCTATAAAAAAAAAATATTTTAAAAAAAAATCACCAATAGTTTTATTAAATGGAGATATTTTTTGGTATAATAAAGATTATAACTCAATAGATAAAATTAAAAGCCTATGGAATCCAAATAAAATGGACATACTAATTTGCCTCAAAAAAAAGAAGGATTTTCTTGGTTATGACGGTGATGGAGATTTTGAATTAAAAAAAAGTGATTATTTATATCATTTGCTTGAGAAGAAGAAACTTGCCTCGTATGCATTCACTGGTCTTCAGATAATTAAACAAGAAATTTTTAAAGATATTAAAAAAAAGTCATTTTCCATAAGAGAACAGATATTTGAATCTCTAAAAAATGAGAAATTATTTGGATATGTTGATACTAATCCATGGTTCCATATTGGAACTTTAGATGATTTAAAAAAATTTAAGAAAGAATCATAAATGAATAATTTCATAGTCTATGATTTTGAAACTTCGGGAAGAAGCGCTAGATTTGATCAAATTCTTCAAGCTGGAATTATTATATATGATAAGAATTTCAAAGCTTTAAAAAAGTTAAACCTAAAATCAAGAATCAACCCGGATACTGTTCCTTCAATTAACGCCTTGAGAGTAAACAAGTTGAAAATTCCAGATATTCTATCTGAGGAGAAAAGTTATTATGAAATGACAATGGAAATGTACAGTTCTCTCTCTGAATTCCACGACTCTTTCTTTGTAGGCTTTAATTCAATTAATTTTGATGAAGAATTCTTTAGACAATTACTTTGGGAACATTTTATTTTTCCATATTTAACAAATACAAAAGGAAACTCTAGGTTGGATATTCTGAATTTTGTTACATTAGTTCATGCATTCAGAAAAGATGCATTAAATGTTCAGAAAAGTGATGAAGGTAAGATGACATTCAAACTTGAGAGTTTAGCAAAAGCAAATTCGTTTGAGTCTAATAATGCGCATGACGCAATTGCAGATGTTGAAACAACAACCAAACTATTAGAAATGTTACTAAAAAATAATTATGATCTTTTTAATATATTTATAAATAATTCATATCCTAGTAAGTTAGAAAACAAAATTATTGATCAAGATGTTTTCACTTTACATAATTATATTTTTAGTAAGCACAGAGTTTATCTTGTTAAAAATTTAATTAATCATCCAGTTTATAAAAACCAAATGATTGGATTTGATTTAAAATACGATACCTCAGAAATTGTAAATTATGATATTGAACAGCTTAATGAGGTTTATAAATCAAAATCCTTTTTTAGAAAAATAAAACTTAATAAGCAGCCATCTATTTTAGATAAATCATTTTCAAGAAATTATAGCCCTTATAATGAGTTAACAGATCAGGAAATAAATTTAAAGTGCAAGCAATTAGAAAAAAAAGAATTTTTAGATAATTTAAAAAAAATTTTAGACAAAGAATCATTTGATTATAATGAAAATCAAAGTCAAGAACTCAAGTTTGAAGAAGAAACTATTTATTCTCATAAATTAAATTTTAATGACTCAAAAATTATGAACAGATTCCATTTTGAAGAATGGGATAAAAAATGGTATTTTGCAGAAAAGTTTAAAGATCAAAGATTAAAATTTTTCGCGGCGAGGCATGTTTTTAGAAATTATCCCGAAGAGCTTCCAAAAAAAATTTTTAGATTTCTTCATAAAAAAATTAAAGAAAGAATTTGTTCTCTAGATAAAGCTAAATTTATAACAATTCCAGCTGCCATGGAAGAAGCTGATTCATTGTCTTTGGAAATAGAAGAAAATAATTTAGGAAACGATTTAAAAGAACAAATTGATCAATATAATGTTTACATAAATTTCTTAAATGATTACTATAATAATCCCAATGCGTATCCAACAAAATTTGATAAGGGTTTATCAAAAAAACTATTTGGAAATTAACGGAGTGATAAATGACAACTATAAAGAATTGTGACGATAATGATTTTGAAACTGAAGTTCTGAAATCAAAACTTCCTGTAGTAGTTGACTTTTGGGCTGAGTGGTGCGGTCCATGTAAAATGTTAACGCCTATTTTAGAAGAACTTATGGAAGAACTTAAAGATGAAATAAAAATAGTAAAGGTAAACTTGGACGACAACCAAGACTTGGCTATGAAATATTCCATAAGAAGCATACCGACTTTATTGTTGTTTAAAGAGGGGAACTTATTAGATACAAAAGTAGGTTTATCTCCTAAAAATGATTTAGTTGCGTGGCTTAAATCTAAAACTTAATCAATTATATAGCCATCTTCTTTTAAAACTTCACCAGCTAAATATAGTGATCCACAGATCATTATTTTACCTGATGAGAAGTTTTTTTTTATTCTTTTTAATACCTCTTTTATATCCAATGAACACTCAATAGGAATTTTGGTATTTAATTTCTTATTAATATCATCCTTTATTTCATACGGTTGTATATACTGTTGATTGGGGATAGGAACTAGGAATATTCCAGAAAGATTATTTATTAATTTTTCTATAAATTTAGTTGGTTCTTTGCCAACCATCATTCCGATTATTAAAAAAATATTATCGTTTGTCCAATTTCTAATCATTTTTTTTAAGATATTAGATGCATCTAGATTATGGCCTCCATCCAACCATATCTCAAATTTATCTCCAATAAATGAAGCCAGTTTCCCATTTTTTAAATTTTGCATTCTTGCTGGCCATGTTGCTGTTAATATTCCTTTCTCAATATTTTTTGTTGATATATTATTTTTATCCATAGACAAAATTGTTGCTATTGCTGTAGATGCATTTTCTATTTGATGTTGTCCAACAAGTCTGGGGAATTTAAATTCATAATTTGATTTTTCAAAGCAAAAGCTAAAAATTTTTTTTTCTAAGTTCTGCTTTTTGATTCTCCAATTCACCCCCTCTTCTAAAAGCTTTACTTTTCTTTTCCTTACTTCTAATCTTGCCAATTGTCTAACTAATAAACTCTGCTGGGATAAAATTGTTTTTTTTGAATTTTTAACGATTCCCAACTTTTCCTTTGCTATCTTTTCAATGTTTGATCCAAGAAAATTCATATGATCCATAGATATAGGTGTTATTACACTGCATATTTTGTCTTGAATTATATTCGTTGCATCAAATCTACCTCCAAGCCCCGTTTCCAGGAGTACAATATCTGATTTAATTCTACTAAAGGCTAGAAATGCAGCAGCAGTTGTGATTTCAAAAAAAGTTATTTGTTCTCCGTTATTATAATATTCGCATTCCTCTAAGAGTGTATTCAAATAATAATTATTTATTAGTTCAGAGTTGAGCCTGATCCTTTCATTAAATCTTATGAGATGAGGTGATGTGTATGTATGAACATCATAGTTGGCATTTTCAAGTATTGACCTCAAAAATGATGTGACAGATCCTTTTCCATTTGTTCCTGCTATATGAATTGTTGGAGGGATTTTAAGATGCGGTCTATCTAACTTTTCAAGCAGTCTATTTAAACGGTCAAGAGATAAATCAATTTTCTTAGGGTGTAATAGTTGAAGTCTTCTCAGGATTTTTGTTGATTTGTCCACTACTTAATTAAACTACTAGGAAATCTAAAAGATCTTCAATTTTCTTTTTTAGATCTTTTCTATGAACTACAAGATCAACCATACCTTTTTCCATAAGATATTCAGATTTTTGAAAGTTTTGGGGTAACTTTTCTTTTATTGTATCTTCAATAACTCTGCTGCCAGCAAAACCAATTGTAGCATTTTTTTCTGCAATAATAATGTCACCAAGCATTGCAAATGATGCTGAAACGCCACCAGTTGTTGGGTCAGTAAGAACAGATATAAAAGGTAACTTTAGTTTTCCAAAAGCATTGATTGCTATAACAGTTCTTGGCATCTGCATTAACGACAAGATGCCTTCTTGCATTCGTGCACCACCTGATGAACTGAAAATTATTAATGGTAGATGGTTTTTTTTGGCGAATTCACAAGCAGTGATTATGGCTTCACCTGCAGCCATTCCCATGGATCCTCCCATAAAATTAAAGTCAAATATAGCTGTCACAATCTTTTTTTTATTAATTGTACCTGAGGCTACAATTACAGAGTCATTAGTTTGATTTTTCTTTTGTGCGGTTTTTAATCTATCAATATATTTTTTACTATCTTTGAAATTAAGTGGGTCAGGTTTTATTTTTGGTGTATCCATAATAATGTAACTCTTACCTAAGAATGACTCCAATCTTTCTTTTGATGTAACCCTAAAATGATGGTCACAATGTTTGCAAACAAATTGATTTTCAGTTAGCTCTTTTTTTAACAACATCTGTGAGCATTTTGGACATGTTTCCCAAAGGTTATCTGGAACCTCTTTTTTACCTACAAAAGCTTGAAGTTTTGGTCTTACAAAATTTGTTATCCAATTCATAATCCTAACTTAACATTAATTTCTTAGATTTGTTAAAAAATCAGATATGTTTTTCAACATCATATCTTCAGAAACTTTACCATTATCATAGTCTTCAATAAGTTTTACAATTGCAGAACCAACAACACATCCATCAGAAAATTTATTTAGAGCTTTTATTTGATTTTTATTTTCAATACCAAATCCAACACAAATAGGTAGTTTTGAAACTTTTCTAATTCTTTTTATTGATTTTTCCACCTCAACTATAGATGGTTTTTTTGTTCCAGTTATACCCATTACAGAAATGTAATATAGAAAACCATTTGTATGTTTTAAAATTTGTTTTAATCTTTTTTTGTGTGTTGTTGGAGTGAGTAATCTAATATTATGAATATTATATTTTTTAGTATAAGTTTTAATATATTGATCTTCTTCGGGTGGCAGATCTACGATTATCAAGCCATCTATCCCAATATCACTACACTTACTAAAAAATCTTTCAAGACCAAATTGGAAAATTGGGTTGAAATACCCCATCAGAATTATAGGTATTTTCTTTTCATCATTTCTAAAGTCTTTGATTAATTGAAACGTACTGTTAAGGTTTGCACCGGATTTAATAGCCCTTTGGCTAGATTTTTGAATTGTTGGCCCGTCAGCCATTGGGTCAGAGAAAGGGAACCCTAGTTCTATCATGTCTATTTTTTTATCTTTAAGCACTTTAAGAATTTTTTTGGAAATATTTTGATTGGGATCCCCAGATGTTATGAAAGCTACCAAAGCATTCTTTTTCAGCTTTTTTAATTCTAATAATTTACTTTCTATTCTATTTTTCATTTTATAACTAAATCTTTACTCCTAAATACTCTGATATTGAAAAAATATCTTTATCTCCTCTTCCACACATATTCATTATAATGATTTCGTTTTTTTTAAATCTTTTAGGATTTTTTAACAAATATGCTAATGCGTGTGATGGCTCAAGAGCGGGTATAATTCCTTCTAATTTAGAACAAATTTTAAACGCTTCTAGTGCTTCTTTGTCAGTAGCACTGAAATAACTCACTCTGCCAGTTTCCTTTAACCATGAATGTTCAGGCCCAATACCAGGATAGTCCAAGCCAGCTGATATAGAATGTGCATCAGTTATTTGACCTTCACTATTTTGCAGAAGATATGTATAATTTCCATGTAAGAAGCCGGGCTTGCCTTTGGACAAAGATGCGGCGTGTTTATCAGTGTTCACACCCTTGCCACCAGCCTCTATTCCAATAATTTTTACGTCATCATTATTTAGAAAAGGGTAAAAGAGCCCAAGTGCGTTTGACCCTCCTCCAATGCATGCTAATAAATAATCTGGTAGTTTTTTTTCTTTTTTTAGAATTTGTTTTTTCGCTTCTATTCCAATTATGGATTGAAAATCTCTTACCATCATGGGATAAGGATGAGGCCCAGCTACAGTACCTATAACATAAAAAGTATTATTGACATTTGAAACCCAATCTCTTAGGGCTTCATTCATAGCATCTTTTAACGTTGATGTACCTGATTCAACTGGGATAATCTCTGCTCCTAATAATTTCATTTTAAAGACATTAGGAGCTTGTCTTTTTATATCCAAAGCTCCCATATATACAACACATTTTAAGTTAAAAAGAGCACATACCGTCGCGGTTGCTAGACCGTGCTGTCCCGCTCCGGTTTCAGCAACTATCCTTTTTTTACCCATTTTTTTTGCTAAGAGTATCTGTCCTACACAATTGTTAATTTTATGCGCTCCTGTGTGATTTAGTTCATCTCTTTTAAAATAAACTTTAACGTCCCCAACCTCTTTTGAAATTCGTTCAGCATGGTAGAGAGGGCTTGGTCTGCCAATATAATTTTTAAAGTAATAGTTGAGAGACTCATTGAATTCTTTTGATTTTTTCGCTTTTTTATATTCTTCCTCAACTTCGAGTAATAAAGGCATCAATGTTTCGGCAACGAATCTTCCACCAAATTTCCCAAATCTTCCATGCTTATCAGGAAATTTATAATAATCAATTTTCTTTTTTTTCTTCATAATTTCTCACAAATTTTAAAAATTCTTTTATTTTTTTTTCACACTTATTACCTTTAGACTTTTCCACACCTGATGAAATATCAATAAATTTTGCATTAGTCATTTGAAGTGCTTCACTAATATTTTTTATATTTAACCCACCGGCTAGAATCCATTCCAACGAGGAATCATATCCTTTTAGAAGTTTCCAATCAAATGAAATTCCTGAACCGCCACGAATTCCGACATCACACTTTGTATCAAATAATATCATCTCGCATACTTTTTTATATTTATCTGCATTTTTTATATCTGATAAGTTTTTTACTGGAATGGCTTTGATGATAGGTTTTTTAAGCTTTCTAATTTGTTTTATATATTTTAAATCTTCATCGCCATGCAACTGAATAATATCTAAATTCAAAAAGTCTGTAATATAATTTATGAGATTAAGATCTGCGTTAACAAAAAGCCCCACGAGTTTCTGATTTTTTTTTATATAATGCCTTAATTTTTTGGCTTGTATGGCATTTATGAATCTAGGAGATTTTTGATAAAAAACAAACCCTATATAATTCGCATCTGAGGCGGCTAAAATAGATTTTTTATCTTTAAGTCCACATAATTTAATTTTGAGATTCATAATTTTCCTCAATATCCTGTAAAATTTGGTTAATTGAATTAATTGGATCATGGGACTGCGTTATTGATCGTCCAATAATAAGCATGGAAGAGCCTAGTCTTACTGCTTGTCCTGGAGACATTATCCTTTTTTGATCATTAGATTTATTTTTTGATAAACGTAAACCTGGAGTAACATATATTATATTTTTATTTTTTATTTTTTGCTTTAAATGAGGCAGCTCATGTGCTGAGGAAATTAATCCATCTATTCCCGCTTTATCTCCAATTTTTGCTAGATTCTCGACATACTGAATATTACTTAAGTTAAAACCAAAACTTTTTAAATCTTTATTATCTAAACTAGTAAGCATCGAAACTCCAAGAATTTTGGTATTGTTCTTGATTGATACTAACTCTTTTAACATTTCAAAGCCTCCTGAAAGATGAACTGATAAATACTCTGGATTAAGTTCTATTAGGTTCTTTGCTGATTGTTTTACGGTATTAGGAATATCCTTTAGTTTCATATCAAGGAAAATTGGCAATCCCATTTTTCTTATTTCTAAAACTCCTTCAGGCCCATTTTTCGAAAAAAACTCAAGTCCAATTTTTATTCCTCCAACAAAGTTTTCTATTTTAGATATAAGTTTTTTTGATTCTTCAATATCTGTATAATCAACAGCACAAAATATTAGACTTCTAAAATTCATTTTTTAGCTTAAAACCTTCTTTAAATATGAACAGACAAATCCCAATAAAAATCCTAAAAACAAAAGAACTATTACAAGAATATAAATGGGTAACTCTATAACAACTGGAAAAGGAAAAAGATTAATTTTTACAGAGTATTTATTTCCTAGAGCAAAAAGGGAAAAAAAAGTTAAAAAAAAAAAAAAAAAAGGAATCCAACTAATTTTTTAATCTTTCCTGTCATTAAGTTCCTTCCTTAATTTTTTTCCAGGTATGAAATGAACAAAATATTTTTTTTTAATGTCTATTTTTTCACCAGAAGATGGATTTCTTCCTGCTCTAGCCTCTCGCGGTCTTGTGGAAAAGGTCCCAAAGTCTCTTATTTCAATTCGTGCTCCCTTTGCTAGGTTAGAAGAGAAAAACTGAATGATCTTTTCAAGCGTTCTCTCCACTTCACTTCTTGGTAAATAATCAAATTTGGTTTCAAGGTTTTTTAATATATCTGATTTTTTCATAATCCAGGTGCCCATATTGCAAAGAATCCATTATAAAAGTTTTGGTTAAAATAATTAATCTTTTTTTTTAAAAAACTTAGATTTAATATTTCCCTAATATCATTCTGAGATGAAAGGTCCTTTACTTTTACATTTTTATCCAAGCCTGCTTCATTTCTTAACCAAGCTAATGCGTCTTTTTCTGTCCCAACTTCATCAATCAGCTTCAAATCTTTAGCCTGCTTCCCTGTTAGAATCCTACCGTCTGAAACTAACTCTAAAGTACTATTAGATATGTTTCTTCTTTTTTTTACTATATTTAAAAATTCCTTTTGCATCATTTCTATAACACTCTTTAAATAGTCAAGTTTTTCGTCATCTATTTTTTCAGCTGGATTAGGTACGGCTTTTAGTTTTCCACTCTTTATTATTATTGGATTAATTCCCAACTTACTTAAAAGTTCACTAATGTCAGCAGTTTGGAGAATAACACCGACAGAACCAGTTATGGTTCCCTCATTTCCATATATTCTATCTGAACTTAAAGATGCAAGATATCCTCCGGAAGTAGCCATCTCCCTCATATATACGACAGTTGGAATTTTTTTACCTATATTTCTAATTGAGTCATGTATCTCCTTACTCCCAACATATGTTCCTCCTGGACTATTAACTACTATAATCAAACCTTTCACATTATTGTTTTCACTTAGTTCCTCTAATTGATCAATTATATCTTTTCTATCCTGAATAATTCCTTGGATAGATATCTTGGCTATGAAGGTGTCTTTCTTTTGAAATTGTAATACAACTAGAATAAATGTAATAAATATGGTTGCTGAAATAAGCAATCGGTTTATTAAAGATTTTCTTCTTTTATAAAATTGATCTAGGAAGTCATTTTTTTTCATCTTTGGATTTTGAACTTTCTTTTTTTCCTTCTTCCAAAGCAGCCCCGATTATGTCGCCAATACTAGCACCTGATGATGATGAACCGTATTCTTTTAAGGCATCCTTCTCTTCTTGTATTTCAAGATCTTTTACAGATAACTCGTAGGACTTATCTTTAGTTATTTTTTTCAATACTTTTGCGTCAATTTTTTCACCAACGGCAAATCTTGAGGTATTTTGTTCGCTTTTAAGTTTTGCAAGATTAGATTTTTTGACAAAACCTTCTTGATTCTCATTAAATTTTACAATTATTTTATCATCTTTAATTTTTTCAATAATACACGTCATTGTTTTATTTATTAGTTTATCAACCTTTCCGGTATCTTTTGTTAATTGTTTGATACCAAGAGAGACTCTTTCTTTTTCTACATCAATATCCAAAATCTTAAATTTCAAAGCTTCATCAACTTTATAATTTTTTATTACCTTTGCACCATTATCATCCCATGAAATATCTGAGGCATGGATTAAACCGTCCAACTCTGAAGTTAAACCAACAAAAATACCAAAATCTGTTATGTTTTTAATTTTTCCTTCAATTATATCTCCGTCTTTATTTTTTGATGCAAATATTTTCCATGGGTTTTCTGTACATTGTTTGAGCCCCAAACTTATTCTTCTTTTAGCATTATCTATTTCTAGAATTATTACATCTACTTCTTCCCCAACTTTTAAAATAGAATTTGGATTAATATTTTTATTTACCCAACTCATTTCTGAAGTATGAATCAGTCCTTCAACACCTTTTTCAAGTTCAATGAAAGCTCCATAATCTGCAATGCTTGATATTTTAGACTTAATTTTTGTTCCAACTTTAAAAACATTTTCTACATTTTTCCAAGGATCTTTTGTTAATTGTTTTAGACCAAGACTAATTCTATTATTTTCTTTGTCATACTTAATTACAATTACCTCCACATCATCACCAATGTTAAACATTTCAGAAGGATGATTTACTCTTTCCCACGAAAGGTCGGTAACATGAATTAAACCATCCATACCACCCAGATCTACAAAAACTCCGTAATCTGTTATGTTTTTAACTGTTCCTTTAAGTTTATCTCCTTCATTAATATCTGATAAAAGCTTGCTCCTATCAGCTTTCCTTGATTCTTCTAACAAGACTCTTCTAGAGACAACAATATTTCCCCTAAGTTTATCCATTTTCAGAATAATCATTGGTTGAGGTTTATTTAGTAGCGGAGATATATCTTTTATTGGTTTGAGATCAACTTGACTTCCTGGAAGGAAGGCTACAGCTCCATTGATATCTACAGCAAACCCTCCTTTAACTCTTCCAGTAATAACTCCGGTTATCTGCTCTTTTTGATTTTGTTGTTTTTCGAGATTTGACCATGACTCTTCTTTCCTGGCTCTTTCTCTGCTGAGAAGTGCTTCTCCTTCTTTATTTTCTAGTTTTTCAAGATATACATCGTATTTCTCACCTACTTTCACTCCATGCTCCTCTCCGGGAGAGTGAAACTCTTTTATTGGGATTCTTCCCTCTGCTTTTAGACCGACGTCTACTACAACTGTTTCGTTGATAATGGAGAGAACTGTCCCTTTGATGATCTGACCTTCTTTATATCTAAAGTCGACAAGGCTTTGTTCTAATAATTCACTAAAATTTTCTACCAATTAATTTCCTATATAATTTACTGCATTACAATTACAAAATTTTCAACTGATATGCAATTATTAAATAAAATCTGTTTGTTTCTTTATATACTCTATGGCAGTTTTAAAAACCTCGTCTTCATCTAAGTCAGAAGTATCTATTTTGAAACTGTTACTTGCTTGCATAAGTGGAGAAATTTTTCGATCAGTATCTCTAGCATCTCTTTTTTTCATATTTTCATATGTATAGTCATATTCTGAAGAATTTAAATTTAGCTGATTAATTCTCCTAGATGCTCTAATTTCTACTTTTGCGTCTATAAAAAATTTAACTTCAGCATTAGGAACGATGATTGTGCCAATATCTCTTCCATCAATGACGGATCCTTTTGCTTTTGGTGGGTTATCAGCAAAGTTTCTTTGGAAATTTACAAGTAATTTTCTAACTTGAGGTTTTTGAGAAATTAATGAGGCAATTTTTGAGATTTCTTCAGTTCTTAAAATATTAATTTCATCTTTTTTTTTAAGCCATTTAGCTATATTTTTCTCTGATACATTTTTCTCTTCAGTTTGAATTGTTTCGTATGCATATATTCTGTATAAAAGACCTGTATCTAAATGATCAAATTTTAGTTTTTTTGCTAATTTTTTTGCTAACGTACCTTTTCCTGATCCTGCAGTTCCATCAATGGCTATTACGGGCTTAGAATTTTTGAAGATATTCAATATTTGCTCCTAAACTTTGAAATATTTCCTTGAACCCCGGGAAAGACGTTTTTATCATTTCCATTTCGTCTATAACAATTGATTTTCTTGAAAAAAATCCAAAGACTAGCATCGACATGGCTACTCTGTGATCGCGTTCAGTCATGACATGATTTCCTCCTTCTTGAGATTGTTCTCCAAATATCTTAATTGAATCATCACCTAACTCTAATCTCACGCCTCCTTCTGATAAAGCTTTTGCCATTGATTTAAGTCTATTACTCTCTTTTATTTTTAATTCTTTAAGACCATAAAACTCTGAAACACCTGATGCAAAAGAAGCCGCTACGAATAGAATTGGATACTCATCAATAAGTCTTGGGGTGATGTTTTTATTAATAACAATCGTCGAGCTTAAATTCGAGCTTTCCACTTCTATATCGCCAACCAACTCACCATTAAAATTACGCTTATTACTAATTGAAATTTTTGCATTCATTTCTTTTAATACATCTAAAAGGCCGGTTCTAAAATAGTTAAGACCTAAATCTTTGATTATGACTTTACTTTTTTCTGAGAGAAGAACTGCAATAATTACAAATGCAGCAGAGCTGAAATCTCCAGGGACTTTGAGGTTCTTTGGTTTTAAAAAATTTGGTGAAGTTAGACTAATTATATTTTTTTCTCTCCTTAAGTTTGCTCCCATAAACTCAAGCATTATTTCTGTGTGGTCTCTAGACGGAATTTTTTCAATAATTTTGGTAGTTCCTTTGATATTTAAAGCTGCTAGTAAAATTGAACTCTTAACTTGAGCGGAGCCAATATTTAATGTGTGATTAATTGGTACATGTCTTTTTTTATGATTGAAAACTTTGATTGGTAATAGACCATCTTGATGTGATATTGATACATTCATCTTATTTAATGGTTCAATTATACGTTTCATTGGTCTCGAAGATAAGGATATATCACCTGACAAAGTAGCGTTAATTTCACTTGTACTTAGCAAACCCGCCATCAACCTGACTCCTGTTCCCGAATTACCAAAATCAAGTGGTGTTAGAGGGTCTGAGAAAAACCCCCCTTGACCTGAGATTTCGTAAAAACTATTTTTTTTTTCGATTTTGATATTTAATTTTTTTAAAACTTTTAAAGTGTTGATCACATCATCCGACTCTAAGAGTCCAAAGATTTTGGTATTTCCAATACAAATTGAAGATATAATTAGTGATCTTATAGAAATAGATTTATCTGATGGAACATTTATAACACCATTTAATGGTTTACTTTTTGACGATTTAAGAGTAAAAGTTTTTTTCATTCTTAATTATGATGTATAATTTATTTATTTTACTAATGAAAGTTGATTATGGAAAAATTTGATAAAGGTGCAAAAAGAAAATGTACAAAGTGCAGCACCCTTTTTTTTGATTTTGGAAAATATCCAATTGTTTGTCCAAACTGTGGTGCCGATGTTAATTCTTTGCTGACTAATGTTTCAAGACGTGGCAGACCTCCAAAAAACCCTAAACCTGTTAATACAGAAGAGACAAAAGACATACAGATTGATGAAATAGTAGTGGAAGAAACCTCTGATGATGTAGATTCAGAGGAATCAAATGTTACTGAAATAGTTGAAATCGAGAGGGAACCAGAGTCTTAAATATATAATTTAAGGGCTAGGTGTGTTTTTGCTTTAAAAGGAAAGAATTATTTAGGGGCTGTAGCTCAGTTGGGAGAGCGTCTGGATGGCATTCAGAAGGTCGTCGGTTCGATCCCGTCCAGCTCCACCAATCAAAAAACATAAATTTTTGTCTTTCTTTTTATGTGTTAATAATAAATTGATTTATAAAGCAATTTGTTGTAATTTTCTTAAATGAACGCTTTTTTAAGGTTCGTTTTAATTGCTCAATTAGAGGATTTATGAGTAGAATGTCAGTTTTTAATAGCCCATTTCTTTTGGGATTTGATCAATTCGAAAGAACAATAGATAGAATATCAAAATTATCTAGTGATTCTTACCCTCCTTATAACATTGAGCAAACCTCACCTAACAGTATTAGAATTACGATAGCAGTTGCTGGATTCAATAAAAACGATTTAGATATAAGTTTAGAGGGAAACCAACTTCACATAAGAGGGAGTAGAGATGATAATGATTCAGAAAAAATCTTTATCCATAGAGGAATTGCTACAAGGCAATTTCAAAGAAATTTTATTTTAGCTGATGGCATAGAAGTTGAAGAAGCTTCAATGGATAATGGACTGTTATATATTGATTTGTCTCAACCAATAAGTAATGAAGAATCAAAAAAGATTGAAATTAAAGATAAAAATAATAAAATTAAAGATAAGTTAATAAGCGTAGGAAACGAAAAATAAGTATGGGTAAAAGTAGTAACACATCAAGTAGGGATTTTCTTGAATATGGAAACGCTTCTCTCGCCTTTGTTAAAAAAGAAATTCATAAAGAAGAAAATTTCAGTACAGATGTTTTTTCTGTTTATTGTGCCGATGGAACTTTGTTGGCCGCCTTTGATAGCAAAGAGTCGGCAATTGCCGCTATTCTTCAGTCAGGCTTAGAACATATTTATTTACATTAGTTTTTAGAAAAAAAATTATAAATGTCTTTTGGTTTTTTTAAGCCTCTTAATTTTTTTAAAAAAGATTCGTTTTTTATGAAGCTTGATATGGATGCTAAAACTAGCAAGTGTTCGGACTGACAATTTTTAGGAGCTAGAATTACAAAAACTAGATCTACATCCTTTTTATCTGATGCTGAAAAATCGATAGCAGACTTTAATTTAAGAAATAAAACTTTTGTCGTATCAATAATGTTGATTTTTGAGTGAGGTATAGCAACTCCATTACCTATACCAGTTGAACCCAACCTTTCTCTTTCATTCAATTTTTCAATAATTTTTGAGCCTTCTTCAGAATTATCCTTAGAAGATATAACAGATATTAATTTAAAAAGGTTTTTTTTACTGTCGACATCTACATCGACAAAAATTGAATCTAAATTAATAAACTCAATTAATCTCATTTTTTAGGATCCACCCAACCTATATTTCCATCAGATCTTCTGAATAATATATTTAGCCTTTTAGATTGTATATTTTTAAAAAAAATCGCATTTTGGTCTTTTAAATTCATAAGCATTATTGCCTCACTAACAGAAACTGTTTTTATAACATCTTCAGATTCAGCGATTATAACTGGCTCTGATAGACTTTTTATATTATTTTTTAGTTCAGGGTCTTGAATAATATATTCACTTGCTTGTAAATATTTAATAGATTTTCTATTCTTTAGTCGATGATCAGTTAGTTTTTTATGATAGCGTCTAAGTCTTTTTTTTATTTTTTCATTAGCTACATTAAAAGCACCGTATGCATCATTACTAAGGGCATTTCCTTGAATAAAAATTGCACTGTCAATATGGATATTTATTTCACATCTGAAATTATATGTATCTTTTGAAAAAAGAATATTAGCGCTTATGAAACTTTCAAAATATTTTTTTAAAGTTTGTATAATAGATTCGTTTACATATTTGGTGAGTGACTTGCCGACCTTGGTTTGTTTGCCTGAAATAGATATGTTTGTATATTGTTTCAAAAATCGTTACCCAAATAAAACGTTCTAACGTTTTTATTTTTTATTATTTCATCAGGTTTTCCTTTGAATAAAACCTTTCCCTCAAAAATTATGTATGCTCTATCTACTATTTCAAGAGTGCTTTTAACATTATGATCTGTCATCAAAACACCTATATTTCTATTTTTAAGATTTTGAATTAAATTTTTGACATCTTGAATTGCAATCGGATCGATACCGGCTAACGGCTCGTCTAGAAGTATGAATTTTGGATTTGATGCAAGACACCTTGCTATTTCTAATCTTCTTCTTTCTCCTCCAGATAAAGATAAGGATGAAGCATATCTTATATGCTCAATCCCAAATTCAGCCAATAAATCTTCAAGTTTTTTATGCTTTATTTCAGATGATTTCTCAGTTTTTTCTAATATTGAAAGAATATTTTCCTCCACATTCATTCCTCTAAAGATCGATGACTCTTGAGGTAAATAACCTAAACCTAATTTTGATCGTCTATACATTGGAAATTCAGAAATTTCTTTTTTATCAAGATTTATGGAACCACTTTCTGGCCTGATTAGCCCCATGATTATATAAAACAAAGATGTTTTTCCTGCACCATTTGGACCAAGCAATGCTACTGATTCTCCTCTATTAAGATCTAATGAAACATTGTCTAATATTCTTTTATTATCATAAGACTTTGTAATGTTCTTAACTTCAAGTCCTTTATTGTTTATGGCTATAAATGGAATATCAATCTGAGTCATTGTTCTCAACCCCACCTTTATTTATAAGTGCCTTCACTTTATTTTCATTTAATTTCTTACCTGGAGCTGGCAACAACTTGCTTATTCCTCTCTTAAGGTCAACTTCAGCATATTCACCAATCAAAAAACTATCTCCTCTTTGAAGTTTGACGTTTCCAAATAATTTACAGATCTCTGTCTGATTATTATAAATAGCTTTATCGCTAAATGCTACTTCATTATTAGTTTTTATTGAAACATTATCGAAACCTATTAGTTTTTTTACTGTTGTTTTTTTATCTGTATCATGGAAGTACCAAACAAGCTTATCGGCTAAAACTAAAAATTCTTGATCTTTTTTTGCCTGAGCTTTTCCAGTTGCAATTGCTATATTCTTTGATCTCCAATATTCCAATTTCTTGTTTGATTTAAGAGTATTTTTTTCAGAAGTAAGAATTATATTTTTGCCATTAATGAGGAAATAATCTTTGGATATTTTATATTCTGCATATTCTCCTCCAGTAATCCTCATTTTATTATCTTCAACAATTACGTTTTTTTTTGCTCTTACCTCAGTGATATTCATACTAGATGATTCTTTTTCTTGATAGAAAGCTTCAATTATGTCTGATTCGAGAGATAAAGTTCCGCTTACTGCTTTTGCATTGCCTACGGCAACGTACTTATTTTTATTTTTATGCCATTCAATTCCATCGTCAGCAAAAATTTCAATAGGTTTGTCATTATTATCTATATTAGATAGTTGTTGAGAATTGAGAAAATTAAAGTAGAGAAAAACAGAAATAAAAGTAATGAAGGTATTTTTTTTAATTCTTTTCATTGGCCAATATTAATTTTGTTTTCCCAGTGAAATAAATTTTTTCACCATTATTTAAAATTTTAAAGCCTTCTGAAACTACTGACGAGTTATTTTTCTTGCCACTCACTTTGTGATTTCCTGATAAAATCTCTTTCTTAAAGTCAAAATACATTTCTGATGTTTTGAAAATCATATTATTTTCATCATTAAATTTCACATTTCCTTTCACCTTGAGTTTATCAATGTTTTTATAAAAAACACCTAGATCACCACTTAAGTAAAACTTTTCTTTTCCTGAGTTTATTTCCCCAGTTGGTTTGTCGAGATTAAAAATGTCAGGTGATTGTTTTAGTCTTGTAGCTTTCTCAGCCATAACTTTGAAAGGTTGATTTTTTTTATCAACGCCCATAAATAATGGCTTGTGTAAAACTTGTTTAACAGTTTGAAAATCACTTTCTTTAAATGAATATTCACTTAGAATTTTTTCATTTTTAAAAGAGTCATTATTATAGATTACAAGAAAAAATATTATAACTGAAGTTATCGCCAAAAAGTATTTGAGACTTTTTATAAAGACTGAATAGTTCATAAACTTAATCATTCTTTAATATGTCATGCATATGAATAATCCCAATAGGTTTTTTTTTTTCTGTAATAAAAATATTAGTAATTGATTTATCATTCATTAGTTTTAGAGCCTTGGAAATCAATGTCGACGGTCCCAATGTTCTTGGTTTTTTTGTCATTATTTCAGTAACATTTTTGTTAAGTAGGTTTTGTTTCATATTTCTTCTAATGTCTCCATCAGTAATAATTCCGATCAATTCATTTTTTTTTGATATTACTCCAACACAACCCTCTCCTTTGGAGGTCATTTCCAAAATTGCATGGCTCATTAATTGAGATTCAAATATCAATGGAACATCAGAATCAATTTTCATAACATCTTTTACTTGTGACAACATCTGACCTAACTTTCCTCCTGGATGAAGTGCACGGAAATCATTTTCTGTGAATTTCCTTTTTTTTAGCAAAGTAACAGCTAAAGCATCACCGAGAACTAACGTGCATGTTGTAGAGCTAGTAGGTGCAAGTTCAAGCGGACAGGCCTCAATATTCTTTGGTATTAAGAGATTATATGTTGCCTCTTTTGCTAAAGTACTGTTTGGTTCACTTGTTATAGAAATTATAGGAATTTTTAACTTTTTGCAGTGTAAAATTAAATTAATCAATTCAGACGTTTCTCCGGAATTAGAGATTAAAATCACAGAGTCCTTTTTTTCTAACATCCCTAGATCTCCGTGATTTGCTTCTGAGGGGTGGATGTAAAATGATGGTGAACCAACAGAGGAGAGTGTTGAAGCTATTTTAGAGGCAATATGACCACTTTTCCCAATACCTGAAACAATTATTTTTCCCGTATTTTTTAAAAGCAAATTTACTACTTTAGTAAAATCTGAAGAAATATTTTTTTTGAGCAAACTGAGTGCTTTTATTTCAATATCAATAACCTTCTTACCTGTTTTAGTTTCCATCTTCTTTTAATTAATGTGAAAATATATCTGCATCAATGAAGTCTAGAAAATCAAGTTTTATTCTCACTGGAAGAAAGGCAAACAGTGATTTTGCCAAACCCATTCTATCTTCTCTCTGAAGCATTTTTTCTAAGATTGATTTTAATTCGAACAAAAATATAACATCATAGGATGCATATTTTACTTGGTTATCTGAAAGATTCTTTGAAGACCAATCTGATGATTGTTGAGATTTATTTAGATCAACACCCAAAAGTTCTTTGCATAGTTCTCTCAATCCATGTTTATCGGTGTAAGTTCTGACAAGTTTTGATGCTAACTTTGTACAAAAAATATTTTCTAGATCAACTCTTAGAAATTTTTTTATCATAGCAACATCAAATCTTGCATAATGAAATATCTTTTGAATTTTTTTATTATTTAAAATCTTTGAAATTTCTTGATGCTGGTGAGGAGAATTTTGTGTTTCTTTGATAAATTGAACCAAGTGACATTCTTCTTTTGAAAATGCAAATTGAATAAGACATAACCTATCTCTTGTCAAACTAAGTCCAGTTGTTTCTGTGTCAATGGCAATTATCTCAGGAGGTTTAATATTTCTAGGAAGATCATTCTCGTGGAGATATATTTTTGATTCGCCAAATTTAAAAGTTTTCATTTTTTGATTATTTTAATTATGATATTAATACCAAAGTTATAAGATAAATAGTAAAAAAAATATGAATACGGAAATCAGTGGTAAGAAAGTTGTTGTTTTTGGTGGTACTGGATTCATTGGCTCGCATTTAATAAACTCTTTGTGCAGAAACTCATGCCAAGTTGAAATAATAACTAGAAGTAATAAAAAAAAACCTGACTACTTTTTAGGTAATGAACCTGGACAAGTTAGCATTTCAAAAGTTGAGCACTTTAGTAAAGACAACTTAGATAATTTGGTTAAAGGTGCAGACATTATATTCAATTTGATAGGTATTTTGTATGAGAATAAAGAAAAAAAATTTAATGAAGTTCATGAAAATATTCCTAAAGAGTTAGCTGACTGTGCAAAAAGAAATGGAGTGAGAAATTTTGTTCATCTTTCAGCCTTAAATATTGATAAAACTCATAATTCCTATTATTCTAAATCAAAACTTGCAGGTGAAGCAGCTATTAGAGGAAAATTCCCTGATTGTGTTATAGTGAGGCCAAGTGTTGTTTTTGGTAAAAGAGATAGTTTCACAAATCTTTTTGTGAATATGTCTAAATATAGCCCTTTTTTGCCTTTATTGGGCACACCTGAAATAAAAAAAAGAGGATTAATCCCATCAATAAATTTTCAAAAAAAAGTAAGGTTCCAGCCCGTCTATGTAGGAGATCTTGTTACTTTCCTAATAAACACTTGTTTGCTTAAAAAAAAAATTTTCGATCTTTCTGGTCCTAGCATTCAGTCTTTTGATGAGATATTTGATATTATTCTTGAAGTAAAAAAAAGAAGAAGAGTCTATGTCCCAATACCGTTTTTTCTAGCTAGGATCTTAGCTTTTTTCCTTGAACTTCTCCCTAATCCACCTTTGACAAGAGATCAGGTTCGTTTGTTAAAGATTGACAATACTTCTGCAAAAGGTTTTTCAAATTTAAGGCAGTTTGTAAAAAACCCTTCTTCTCTAAAAACCATAGCGGAAACTTACCTTTAGAGTCTAAACGTAAAAAAATAATATTAAAGTTCCAAATAATATCCTGTATATTACAAATATAAGTAATGAAAACTTCTTCACCCATGAAACTAGAAAAAATATAAAAAGGACAGAAAATAAAAAACTGAGAAAAAAAATCATAAAACTGGAAAAAGTCAGAATCAAGTGCATTTGATCTGCTTGATATGAATTTATCATTAAGAGTGTTGTTGCGCCTAATATAACCGGAACACTCAGAAGGTTGGAGTATTCAACTGTGAAATATCTTTGAAACCCAAAAAATCTCATAATAGTTAAAACTGATCCTGATCTACTAACACCAGGTATTAAAGCTGTGCATTGGAAAATTCCAATCAAAAAGGATATGAAATAACTTAGAGAATTCTGACCTTTTATTCTCAAAGAGAAATTATCTGCTATGTATAAAATAATCCCAAAAATGATGCTACTAGTTGCAATAATTAGTAATATTCCATCTGCATTATAATTTATTACTTCATGGAGAATGTAACCTATTACAACAATAGGTATTGTTGAAATAACCAAGTTTATTAGCAAGAATGAATCTTTATCAATATCAGGTCTATCAATTAATTTTATTGAAAATAAAAATCTTTTTAAAGTTTTTCTATAATAAGTAATTACAGCGAGAAGAGAACCAAAGTGAGCTAAGATTAAAGCTGTATCAATTGAAATATCTGAATATTCATCAATTTTGAAAGTATGATTAAAAATAATTAAGTGACCTTGAGAGCTTATTGGAAGAAACTCAGTAAAGCCCTGTAAAAGGCAGAAAAGTAAAATTATAAACAATGGCTATCTTAGGTATTTAATAATAATTATATACTATAAGAATAAACTAAAATGATTTATTATTAAAATAAATTAATTATATAAGATTCATAAAATGAATATAAAAAACTTCGACTTAAATCTCCTTGTTGTATTTAAAACCTTATTTGAGGAAAAAAATGTCACTAAAGCGAGCAAAAAAATGGGGATTACTCAACCTGCAATGAGTAATGCACTAAATAGACTAAGGTATTTAGTAAAGGATGAACTTTTTGTTAGAGGTCCAAGGGGTATGAGACCTACACCAAGAGCTAATGATTTGGCCCTTCCAATTCAAAGTGCATTAAATAATTTAGAGCTATCTCTATCATCTATAGATTTTAACCCTAAAACAACAAAAAAACTTTTTCGTATCTCAATGTCTGACGATGTTGCACCTGTAATTCTTCCAAATCTTGTCAATTTTCTTGCAAAAAATTCTCCTGAATCGTCTTTGTCTGTCAGATCTGAGCAAGGAAATGAGGCACTTAAGTTATTAGATAACAATGAAATTGACTTTGCCGTGGGTCGATTTGAAACGATTGGGAGTAGATTTGGTTATTCAGATCTTTTTACTGAAAAATATGTATGTATATTTAATAAAAAACACCCTTTGTCTCAAGAAAACAAATTGTCTATAGATCAATACCTGTCAGAAAAACACCTCAGAGTAGCCCCTATGGGTGCCCCAATACATCCAATTGATAGAGAATTAAGCCAATTAAATTTCGAAAGAAAGATATCTGTTAGAATTTCTCTTATAACGCTAGCACCTGTTATAATAAAAAATACAGACTTAATACTAACTTTACCCTCAAGAACAGCTCAAAGAATGGCAAAAAATTATGATTTCATTGTAACCGAACTTCCATTGGATTTAGAAAAAAGAAAAACAAAAATAGTTTGGCACAAGGAGCTTAGCAATCACCCAACTTTTGATTGGATTAAGAATCAGATTCTAACAATGTAATATGAAATTTATTTTTTTTGGAGCAGGATACTGCTCACGTTTTATTCTTCCTAAATTAGATTCTAGCTCTAAAATAATTTGCACTCATAATTTAGAAATTAAAGAACAAGCTTTTGATAAGGATCTAAAAATAAAAAGATTAACATTCTCAGAATTTTTGAAAAAAAAAGATAATTTTTTCAGAGGCACCACTCATATTTTGAATTCAATACCACCATTGAAAAATAATGACTTGATTTACGATTTACTAAAAAATTCAAAAAATAAAGTTTTTAAGGATTTGAAATGGTTTGGTTACTTTTCTTCTACAAGCGTTTATGGAGATCACTCGGGACATTGGGTGGATGAAGAAACTAAAATCAAACCCCTAACAATTAGAGGTATTAATCGAAAAGAAGTAGAGGATTTATATTTAAAACTATTTCAAAAAAATAAATTTCCTTCACATATATTTAGATTACCAGGAATTTATGGCCCTGGTAGATCGGCCATAGATAAACTATTAAATGGTAAAAATTTAATAATAAAAAAACCCAATCAATTCTTTTCAAGAATTTTTGTTGAAGATATTGCAACAGCAATTTTATCAAGTATGAATAAACCAACTCCAGGTCAGATATATAATATTACTGATAACTTTCCCTGTTCAGCTGAAATAGTCACGAAATATGCAGCAAAGTTACTCAACGTTAAAGAATTAAAATTTCTAGATCTTAATTCAACTGAAGTTAGACAAATAACTAGAGAATTTTACAAAGACAATAAGAGAGTATCTAATAAAAAAATAAAAAAAATATTAGGTTGGACACCTAAATTTGAAAACTATAAATTAGGTTTGAAAGAAATATTATTTAGAATTAATGGTAAAAATACTTCAAATAATTCCTTCTCTTGATAAGATAAATGGTGGAGTTGAGAGGGGAACTTTGGATGTTGCCAAAGAATTATTAAACGCAGGTTTTGAATCATCAATCCTCTCATCGGGGGGAGAGATGGCTGAAAAATATAAGTATAGAGGTGTTGAACACCATGAATTAAGCATAAAAAAAAAAAGTTTCTTTAATTATCTTTTTCTTAGAAAAAGAATAAATAAAGTTATTAGTAATATAAATCCAGATATTGTTCACATAAGAAGTAGATGGCCAGCATTTTGTTTCAATAAATTTGTAAAACAATTAAATATTCCCCTTGTAACAACTTATCATGGCACATACTCAGGAAGCAACTTTCTGCCCAAAAGAAAGTATAATAGTTTAATGACTCAAGGAGATAGGGTGATTACTATATCAAAATTTATTGACGATCATGTTAGGTTCTACTTTCCTTTAACAAAGTCGAAATTAGTCCAAATTAATAGAGGAATTGATACTGATTATTTCAATTTAAATTCTGTTACTAAACAAAGGAAAGAAAATTTATTATCCAAACTGACTCTATCTGAAAACGTACACATTTTTTTACTTCCTGCTAGAATAACTTCATGGAAAGGTCACTTGATCGCTTTAGATGCAGTCAAGTTAATAACTGAAAAAGCTCCAAAATTAAATTTTGTAATTTTATTTATTGGAAGTGAAGATGGAAAAAATAGTTTTACAAAAGTTTTACAAAAAAAAATTAGAAATCTTCAACTCGATAATAAAGTTATCTTTTGTGGAAATCTTAATGATATGCCAGCAGTTTATTCTATTGCAGATATTGTGCTTTCAACTTCTGTTGAACCAGAAGCATTTGGACGAGTCAGTGCAGAAGCATCTTCAATGACAAAACCAATAATTTCGACTAATCACGGCGGCTCAAGAGAAATTATAGAAAACGGAATAACAGGTTGGTTGGTTGAACCATCAAACCCGGAAAAGCTTGCAGAAAAGATCTTAGAGGTTCTAAGTTTGTCACAAGAAAAAAAAGATTCTATTGGTCTAAATGCAAGAAGAAGAGTTGAACAAAAATTTAGTTTAAACGATATGTTGAACAAAACTTTATCAGTATATGAAGATTTACTCTCCACAAAAAAAAATTTTAATAATTAAGTTTGGCGGCTTAGGAGATGTAATCCTCTCGTTAGATGCAATCTTTTCGATATTTAATCATTATAAAAGTAAGATTGTTTTATTAACTGAAGAGCCTTTCGATAAATTACTTTTCAAATCAAAATGGTTTGATGAGATCATTACAATTAAAAGAAGTTTGTTTTATTTTTTGGATATCTTACAGATAAAAAAAAAATTAAATCCTGATGATTTTGATTTTGTATTTGACTTACAAACCTCTGATAGAACTTCATTTTATCTGAAACTTTTTTCAAAAAATGAAACCATTACTAATGGAATTGGAAAATTTGCTAAAATCAACCATTCAAATAAAAATAGAAATAATATGCATACTTTGGAAAGACAAAAGAATCAAATGGAATCAAGTCATATTATTTGCGACTCAAAAGTTGATCTTCAATGGTTGTTTAGATCCAATATAAATATACCAAAGGCTAAGTATGCGATGATAGTGCCGGGGGGGTCTAGAAAAAGAATGAATAAAAGAATACCAATAACAATTTTTTTAAGACTTAGTGATTATTTATTAAATTGTGGTTTGGAAATCTTACTCATTGGTTCAAAAGACGATGAAAAGATCTGCAATTATATTTCTGAAAAGTTACCTAAAGTAAAAAATCTTTGTAATAAAACTAATTTCTTTGACATTGGAAAATTGGCAAAGAAATCCCTACTATCAATTGGAAACGACACAGGACCAATGCATCTAATTTCAAAAGCAGGAAATAATACACTTGTTTTATTTACAAAGTTTTCTAAACCTGAACTCTGTCAACCAATAGGAAAAAAAGTATCGATATTTATTTATGAAAATGATGATGATAATTTTTATAAAAGAGTTACTTTAAAATTATCAAATATTTTAAGTTTTTGATTGAAGATTGACATGAAACATCATTTAATTTAATTAGAACAATGCCTAAATTATCATTTCCAGACGGAAGAACTCAATTATTTAATCCAGGAACTACTGGTTTTTCTATAGCAGAAAGTATATCAAAATCATTAGCTAGACAAGCGGTAGCAGTTTCAGTAAACGGTGAACAAAAAGATCTTTGTGATGAAATTAATAACGATGCAGAAATAAGAATAATTACGAAAGATTCAGATGAAGGGCTCGAAATTATGCGTCACACATTAACTGCTCAAGTTCTAGCAAGTGCAATTAAAAATTTATACCCCAAATCTAAGCTCGCTATAGGACCGACAATAAAAGATGGATTTTACTACGATGTGCTTTTTGAAAAACCTATATCAATAGATGATTTTCCTGCAATTGAAAATGAAATGAATAAAATAATTAAAAGAGGGAGTGAAATCAAAAAAGTTTATAAAAGCAAAGAAGAGGCAAAAGAACTTTTTAAATTAGAAAAAGAAATTTATAAAGTAAAAATAATTAATGATTCTGAGCAAGAAAAAGATTTTCAAATATATAAACAGTCAGAATCAAAGTTTTTTGATTTGTGTAGAGGACCACACCTCCCTAATTTAAATCTTATAGGCCCGTTTAAACTAACAAAACTTTCAGGAGCCTATTGGAAGGGTGACTCCAAGAATGAGATGTTGCAAAGAATTTATGGAACCGCTTGGTCAAGCAATAAAGATTTAAAAGATTATCTAAATAAGCTTGAGGAGGCTGAAAAGAGGGACCATAGGAAACTCGGGAAAGAACTGGATTTATTCCACCTTCAAGAAGAAGCTGCGGGTTCAGTATTTTGGCATCCCAAAGGATGGACAATATACAAGAATATAATGTACTATATCAGGAAGAAGCTTGATAAAGCAGGTTATAATGAGGTTAATACACCTCAATTAGTTGATAGTTCTTTGTGGAAAGATTCAGGGCATTGGGAAAAGTTCAGGGACCAAATGTTTACATCAGAATCTGAACAAAAAACTTTAGCTATTAAACCTATGAATTGTCCGTGTCATGTTCAAATTTTTCGACAAGGTGTCAAAAGTTATAGACAACTACCAATTCGTATGGCTGAATTTGGTTGTTGCCATAGAAATGAGCCATCGGGAGCTTTGCATGGTCTAATGAGATTACGTTCATTCATTCAAGATGATGCACATATCTTTTGTACTGAAGAACAAATAATTTCTGAAACTTCTGATTTTTGTAATTTGTTAATGGAAGTTTATAGAGATTTTGGTTTTGAGGATATAATTATTAAGTTCTCTGATCGCCCTGAAAATAGATCTGGGAGCGATAAGGTTTGGGATCAAGCAGAAAAGTCTCTTATAGATGCTGTTGAGAGAGCTGGATATAGTTATGAACTTAATCCAGGGGAAGGAGCTTTTTATGGTCCAAAGTTAGAGTTTGTTTTAAGAGACGCAATAGGAAGAGATTGGCAATGTGGAACACTGCAAGTTGACTTTGTATTACCGGAAAAATTGGATGCTTCCTATATTGGTGAGGACGGAAAAAAATACAGACCAGTAATTTTGCATAGAGCAATCTTGGGTTCATTTGAAAGGTTTATTGGCATTCTTATCGAGCATTACTCCGGAAGACTTCCTCCATGGTTAAGTCCCATCCAAGTTGCTTTGGCAACCATTAACTCTAGTTGCACAAATTATGCAAATCAATTAGCTAATGAGCTAAAAAAGAATAATATAAGATGTATTACTGACATAAGAAATGAAAAACTAAATTATAAAATAAGAGAGCTTTCAAACCAAAAAATTAACTTTATTGGTGTTATAGGAGATAGAGAAGTTAAAGATAAACAAGTAGTACTTCGTACTTTAGGGAATAAAAACCAAGATGTTCTTGGGTTTGATGAGTTTATAAAAAAAATAAAAATTTCTTGCAGAAAGTGAAATTATGAATACTTTGAAGATGGTAGAGAAAATTGCGATGTTGGAAGGATTTTTTTAAATATGCAATCAATAAAATATGAATAAAGGTAGATTTCATTCACCTAAGCAGCAGGGTCCAGCTGTCAATGAAAGAATTAGGGCAAAATCTGTAAGAGTAATATCAGAAAAAGGGGATATGCTGGGAGTTCATAGCATTGAGGATGCCATGAAACTTGCATTTGAACAAGGCTTAGATTTAGTTGAGGTTTCACCAAACGCGTCACCTCCAGTATGTAAAATTATAGATCACGGAAAATATAAATACCAAGTACAGAAAAAGCAGGCAGAAGCAAAAAAAAAACAGAAAACCTTTGAAGTAAAAGAGGTGAAAATTAGACCAGGTATTGAAGATCACGACTATGTTGTAAAGTTAAAGTCTATCCAGCGTTTCTTGAATGGTGGTGATAAAGTAAAAATAACATTGAGATTTAAGGGAAGAGAAATGGCTTACCATCAAAGAGGTATGGATGTATTGAAGAAATTAGAGAGTCAAATTGAACCTTTAGCTAAAATTGAACAAGTACCAACACTAGAAGGAAGACAGATGATAATGGTTGTTGCCCCTAGATAGCTTTATTAAAAACGATCTTGCTTTGGACAAAAAAAACGCTATAAATGATTTTATTATGCCAAAGATAAAAACAAAAAGTGGAACAAAAAAAAGATTTAAAGTCACAGCAACTGGAAAAGTACTTATGTTTGCTAGTGGAAAAAGACATAATTTAAGTAAAAGAACAAAAACAATGAAAAGATCCTCAAGAGGACCGACAGTTATGTCAAAACAAGACACAAAAATTGTTAAGAAGTATATAAACGCAAAATTAAGGTAATCATAATGTCAAGAGTTAAAGCAGGAAGTGTTACAAGATCTAGACACAAAAAAATAATAAAAAGGGCAAAAGGCTACTTTGGCCGAAGAAAAAATACTTTTAAAGTTGCGAACCAAGCAGTTGAGAAAGCTGGACAATATGCCTATAGAGACCGAAAGGTTAAGAAAAGAGAATTTAGAAGACTTTGGATCCAACGAATAAATGCCGGATGCAGACTGCACGGCATAAAATACTCAACGTTTATGAACGGTTTAAAAAAAGTGAATTTGAGTTTTAACAGAAAAGTTTTAGCTGATCTTGCTGCACTTGAACCAGAGTCATTCAAGGAGATAGTAGCAAAAGTAAAAGCTGCCTAAAAACGACAATACAATGAATTATGATGAATTAATTCAATCAGCTTTGAAGGAAGTTAAAACCTCTAGTTCAAGTGAAAAGCTGGAGGAAGTAAGAATCAAATATTTTGGAAAAAATGGACTCTTTACTCAAGAACTAAAATTATTATCAAATCTTTCAATTGATAAAAAAAAAGAATTAGGTTTAAAATTAAATAGCTTCAAGACTCACTTTTTTTCTTCAATCACTTCTAAAAAAAATGAGATTGAAGCCTCAGAAATTAACTCAAAGCTAGAAAATGACTTTTTGGATGTATCACTTCCAGCTCGAGATCTTAATAATTTAAACGCAAAGGTTCATCCAATTAGTCATACAATTAACGAAATTATTACCATTTTAGGAAATATGGGTTTAACTTACGAAGAGGGACCAGACATAGAAGATGATTTTCATAATTTTTCAGCATTAAATATCCCTCGGAATCATCCCGCTCGTCAAATGCATGATACATTTTATATAAAAGACAAGATGGATGAAAAATATGTTTTAAGAACTCACACTTCACCAGTTCAAATTCGTTGTTTGAAAAAAAAAAAATTTCCATTAAGTATATTTGCGCCTGGAAGAACATATAGATGCGATTCGGATATAACTCACACCCCGATGTTTCACCAAGTAGAAGGACTTATAGTTGATAAACATATAACTTTTGCAAACTTGAAATGGTTTTTAGAATCATTTTGTAAGACTTTTTTTAAAAAAGATAATCTCAAATTGAGATTCAGACCTTCATATTTTCCATTTACTGAACCATCAGCAGAAGTTGATATTAATTACAAAAATGATTCTGGAAAAATTATTTTTGGTGAGGGGGAGAAATGGATGGAAGTTTTAGGATGCGGAATGGTTCATCCTGAAGTATTTAAAATGTCTGGAGTTAAAGAAAAAGTAACAGGTTTTGCATTTGGAATGGGAATAGAAAGACTTGCCATGTTAAAATATGGAATGCCTGACTTAAGAGATTTCTTTGATAATGATTTGAAATGGCTTCAACACTATGGTTTCAGTTTTTTTGATAAAACCGATTTGAGTTGGTGTTGACATGAGATTTACCTTGGCTTGGTTAAAAGAACACCTGGATTTTCAATCTTCAGTTGAGGACTTATGTGAAAAACTAACTAGTATTGGGCTAGAAGTAGAGGAATTAAAAAATCCAAAGAAAAATCTAGAGCAATTCATTGTTTCTGAAATTTTGGACATAAGATCACATCCTAATGCTGATAAATTAAAAATTTGTGATGTAAATAATGGCAAGGAAATTTTGAAAATCGTATGTGGAGCTTCAAATGTAAAAAAAAAAATGAAAACAGTTCTTGCAAGTATTGGTTCCGTTGTCAAACCTTATGAAAAAAAGGAGTTCAAAATTAGCAGAAGTAAAATAAGAGGTATAGAATCTCAAGGTATGCTTTGTTCTGAGGAAGAATTAAATTTATCAGATGATTCAGATGGAATAATTGAGCTAAACGAAAATTATAAAGTTGGAGAAAACTTTTCAAATTACCTGAATGACGAAATGATAGAAATTGAAATTGCTATAACTCCTAACAGAGTCGATTGTGCAGGAGTTTATGGAATTGCTAGAGATTTAAGTGCTTCGGGATTTGGGAAATTGATACAAAAAAAAATTAATAAGTTTCCTCATAAATTTGATACTTCTATAAATATTTCTAATACGCTTAAAGATAATTCATGCCCTCAATTCTCATTAAGGCAAATTAAAAATGTAACAAACGCTCAATCTCCTAAAGAGATCAAGACAAGGTTTTGTGGATCAGGATTGAAAGTAATTTCATCATTAGTTGATGTTTCTAATTATCTAACAGTTGATTATTGCAGACCTCTTCATGTATTTGATCTTGATAAGATAGAAGGAGATATAAAAATTAGAAATTCAGAGGACGGAGAGATTTTTTTGGGTCTTGATGGAAAAAGTTATGTTTTAGAAAAAGATATGATTGTTATCTGTGATGATAATAAAATTATTAGTTTGGCTGGATTGATGGGCGGTATAAACTCAGCGTGTGATGAAAATACCAAAAATATTTTAATAGAATCAGCGTATTTTATGCCTGAAAAAATAGCTTCTACAGGAAGAAAATTAAATATAATTAGTGATGCTAGATATAGATTTGAAAGGGGAATTGACCCCAACTCAACTATCGATGGAATTGAATTAGCTACGGAAATGATTTTAAGATTTTGTGGGGGTGAAGTAGGTTCAATTATAAGTGATTCGAAAGCATTAGAAAATAATTATGAAATAAAAGTTGAAAAAGATTTTTTTAAAAGAATTTTAGGTTGTGAAATAATTGAAAATAATATTAATCAAAAGTTAGAAAAATTGGGTTGTAAAGTTGGTGTTTTAAAAGATAAATTAATGGTAAGTCCGCCATCATGGAGATCAGATTTAAAAATTAAAGAAGACCTAGTCGAAGAGGTTGGAAGATTAATGGGATATGAGTATATTCCTAATAAAGAATTTAAATTAAAGAAGAATGTTGAAACAGACGTTACATCAACCTCTCAGAAATTAAAAAGAAAAATTAGGGAATTATTGGTTAGTCGAAATATTATGGAGACAATTACCTGGTCATTTTCAAATAGAAAATGGGAAGAAAATTTGAATTTAAATCAGGATATTATTGAAATAGAAAATCCAATTAGCACAGAATTGTCATGTTTGAGATCAAATCTAATTGGAGGACTCCTAAATTTAATCAATAAAAATAATAATAAAAATCATCAAAATATTTCTGTGTTTGAGATGGGCCCAGTTTTTACAGGTATTACACCTGGAGATCAGGTTGATCAACTTACAATTGTAAGATCGGGAAAAGCAGTCGATAAGAATTGGACAGAGGAAAACAGAAATTTTGATGTTTTTGATATAAAATCCGATTTAATTAGTATAATGAAACTACTTAAATTGCCAGTAAATAAAATAAGAATTGAAAAAGAAAAGAAAAAATATTTTCATCCAGGGAAAACTGGAGCAGTCTTCTTTTCTGATAAAAAGATTGCAAGTCTTGGAGAATTGCATCCAAGTGTTGCTAAAAAATTCAAAATTAAAAATTCTGTAATTATACTTGAACTTTATCTTTCGAATGTTTTTGCGTTTTGTAAAAAAGAAAATAACACCAAAAGTAAACTAGTTAGTTCAAACTTTCAATCATCTGTTAGAGACTTCTCATTTGAAATTGATAAGGATATGCAATCAATAGATCTTGTGAACCATATAAAAAATATTGATAGAAAAATAATTTCAGATGTTAGGGTTTTTGATAATTTTGTAAGTAAAGATTTAAGATCAATTGCTTTAGAAGTTGTTATTCAATCAGACATAAAAACATTGACGGAGGAAGAGATTAATAAATTATCTGAAAGAATTATTGATCTTGCTAAATCAAAATTCAAGGCAAAACTTAGATAATGTTGATTAATAGAATTAGAAACTTCTCTATTATTGCTCATATTGATCATGGAAAATCAACCTTAGCAGATAGAATTATTCAAAAATGTGGTGGATTACCAGAAAGGGAAATGAAAGAGCAGGTTCTCGATTCAATGGAAATTGAAAGAGAGCGAGGTATTACAATTAAAGCTCAAACAGTTTATTTGGAATACAAATATAAAGATAAAAATATTTATAATTTTAATTTAATGGACACACCAGGTCATGTTGATTTTTCTTATGAGGTTAGTAGATCTCTTGCATCTTGCGAAGGTTCACTTCTTGTTGTAGATTCATCACAAGGCGTTGAAGCACAAACATTAGCGAATGTTTATCAGGCTATCGAAAATAATCATGAGATAATCCCTGTTTTGAATAAGACTGACTTACCCTCATCTGAACCCGAAAGAATAAAAAAACAAATTGAGGATGTAATTGGTATTGACGCATCAGATGCATTACTTGTTTCTGCTAAAACTGGTAACGGAGTTGACGATTTATTAGAAGCAATTGTTGAAAGACTTCCATGCCCGATTGTTCAAAATGATGCTACTTTAGTAGCCATGCTTATTGATAGTTGGTATGACCCATATTTAGGTGTAATAATTTTAGTGAGGATTCAGTCAGGAAAATTAGAAAAAGGTATGAAATTGAAAATGATTGGAACAAATGCCTCGTATTTTGTTGAAAAATGCGGTTTTTTTACTCCCAAAATAAAATATACTCAAGTTCTACAGACCGGCGAAATAGGATTTATTACAGCAGGGATAAAACATGTGAGTGACTGCAAAGTTGGTGATACAATTACGGACGCTTTGAAACCCACAAATAAACCGCTTACTGGTTTTAAACCAAGTAGACCAGTTGTTTTTTGTGGTTTGTATCCGGTTGATGCAGATGATTATGATTTATTAAGAGATAGTCTTTTGAAATTAGGATTAAATGATGCAAGCTTTTCGTCAGAACCTGAAACATCAGCCGCACTTGGCCTTGGATTTAGATGTGGTTTTTTAGGTTTATTACATTTGGAAATTATTCAGGAAAGATTGAATAGAGAGTTTGATCTAAATTTAATTACCACGTCTCCTTCAGTTGTTTATAAAATTGAAAAAATAAATGGTGAGATTTTAGAAATACATAATCCGTCGGAGCTTCCTGATATAATGAAAATAAAAAAAATTTCCGAGCCCATAATTAAAGCAACTATTTTATTACCTGATGAATATCTTGGGCCAGTTATAAAACTTTGTACAGAACGACGAGGTATACAGAAAAATCTTAGTTATGCTGGTAAAAGAGCTATGATTGAATATTATTTACCTCTTGCTGAAGTAGTTTTCGATTTTTATGACAGACTGAAATCAATTACGAGTGGATATGCTAGTTTTGATTATGAGTTAAAAGAGTATAATGAAAGTGATCTTGTGAGAGTCCAAATTTTAGTCAACTCAAACTCCGTGGACGCTCTTTCTTTTATTTGTCATAGATCTAAGTCCGTCTCTCGAGGAAAGTTTTATTGTGAGAAGTTAAGTGAGTTGATTCCAAGACAACAATTTAAGATACCATTACAAGCTGCCATCGGCGGAAAGATAATTGCAAGAGAAACAATTAATAGTTATAGAAAAGATGTAACTGCAAAGTTATATGGTGGAGATGTAACGAGAAAAAATAAGTTATTAGACAAGCAAAAAAAGGGTAAAAAAAGGATGAGGCAATTTGGAAAAGTTGAAATACCTCAATCCGCTTTTATAAATGTTTTAAAAACCTCTAATAATTAATTGGAGAGGTGGCCGAGTGGCTTAAGGCGCACGCTTGGAAAGCGTGTAAAC
>MDTB01069589.1_pt1 | contig 107748 bp, 69 predicted proteins | sample 811161 | NCBI WGS metagenome assembly MDTB01 (sample SAMN05326650, study PRJNA326480) | marine metagenome | isolation source: seawater | place: Mediterranean Sea | collected 2009
TACTATCATGGCTTTAGCTTTTCCGCGAGCAACTTTATCTTCGTGGGCGTTTACAACGTCCATGTCTCCATCCATGCCTTTATTTACCAGATATGCGACTATTTCCTCCTTTGATAGATTATCAAAGCCACCTTGGTCGGACGTCTCCTGCTCAGCCTCCTTCAAATCACTATCATTTTCAATAGTCTTTGGAATGATTCTATCTAAGTTCTGAAGTATTTTAGACTTATTGGACCAATTGTATTGTGAAAGCACAGAAAAGATACCTCTTGAGGTTCTTGTACATGTTAACCATACACCTTTACTTGCATTATCTATTTTGAATTGAACGTATTCTTCATTGAATGGATTTGTTTTAAAAGTAAATCCAATTTTTTTTTCTTTTTCTACAGTCATAATCCTGCATTTGAACCAAGGAGCGATGGTCATCGGTCTAATTTTAAAAAATGCACCTGGCTCAATTTTCATTTTTGAAAAAGAATATTTATGAACGTACCTCTCTGTTTCAAGAAGCGGGAGTGACCTCTGGATACCAAAAAACCATATATTGTACAAATTTAAGCTTGTTAACATTTCCCACATTATGGATTTGGTTGTTGAGAAATGATGTTTCACGACACTGAGGCTTTGAAACGAAGAAAACTCTGACAACATTTCTCCTACACCATCATCAGGTATTGCCGGTTTCTTAAGAGTTGCAAAATCCTGTTTGATTCCGGTTATTTCGATGTCTTTTGAAGTGTGATGCTCGATACTACCATCTGGGAACTCGATTTCAAAGTTTGTTGGGTAAAAAAATATTTTTTTTATAATTCCTTCTTTCCCCGTTTGAACGATCGTACACTTCGATCCTGGACTGATTCTATTTAGTGCCATCAAGTCACCATTAAAATTCTTAAATGAATAAGAGCATACAGGAACCTATAACTATAACTTTGTATGAATTTATTGAACATGATTACGCTTTAAACAAAAATCTTTCGAAAACATACTGGTATATATCCATAATTTTACTGCGTCAAATTTAAAAATATTTTAACATTGTATCAGATAAAAAAAAGCAACGTGCCATTAATTATTCCGATTTGCCTTTTTTTTATAATATTATACTTGATGGTAAATATTGAAAGCTTTCAAAATGAAAATCAAATTCCTGTTATAAAAAATGTTCCTTCACTATCGTTGACTAACCAAAATGGAATCAATTTTACCGATAAAAATTTTCTTGGAAAAGTCACAATATTAGATTTTATGTTTACCAGTTGTTTAGGGCCATGTCCTATGATGTCAAATAATATGAAGTCATTGTACGATGGTAATAATTCTAATCCTGAAATACAGTTTGTATCAATCACAGTTGATCCCGATCGTGACAATGAAAGCACTCTTTTAGAATATTCTCTAGCGTATGGAGTAGATGATGATAGGTGGCATTTTCTAACTGGAGAAATAGACTCTATTAAATCAATTTGTCAAGATGGTTTTTTGTTATTCGCAAGAAACCTTCCGGAAGGACATGCGATCAAATTTGTATTAATTGATCACAAGGGACAAATTAGAAAATACTATGATGGTACGGATGAAAAAGAGGTGGTAAAGATTCAAAAAGATCTAAATCATTTCGTCAAGATAAGCAGGATAAAAGATGAAACGTAAACCATCTCCTGCGACATCCACAATTGGAGCATACATAGAGCTAATGAAGCCAAACATTACAATAATGATAGTTATCTCTACATCATTAGGATTTTATTTAGGTTCCCGAGCACAATTTGAGCCAAAGGCATTAATTTTGACGCTTTTGGGATCTTTTCTTGTATCTGGAGGAGCTGGAGCATTAAATCATTTTGCGGAGCAAAATACTGATTCAATGATGGATCGGACATCTTTACGACCAATCCAATCAGGTCTAGTATCATCGAACAACTCAAAAACTTTTGGAATTATTTTAACGATTTTGGGAACACTGTTGTTATTCCTATTTGTAAACAAATTAACTTCAATATTAGCTCTTCTAACAACAATTTTATATCTCTTCGTGTATACACCTCTTAAGCGAATTACCTGGTTGAATACCTCCATTGGTGCTATCCCAGGATCTTTACCGCCTGTTGGTGGCTGGGTAGCAGCATCGGGGAAATTAGACCCAGAGGCTTGGGGTTTATTTGCAATTCTTTTTTTTTGGCAGCATCCTCATTTTTTTGCAATCGCCTACATTTGCAAGGATGACTATAAAAAAGCAAAATTAAAGATGCTTCCTGCTATAGAGTCAGATGGAAAAAGAACGAACAGACAAATCATATGGCATGCGTTACTTTTAATACCTGTATCTTTGATGCCTTTTTCTATGGGCCTCTTAGGGGGAATTTATTTTTGGGGTGCATTTCTGTTAGGGATTTTTTATTTACTTTCAAGCCTTCCATTATTAAAAAACTATTCATTTGAAAATGCAAGATTATTATTAAAAGCATCAGTTTTTTACCTCCCAACTCTTCTAGCTATTATCATTATAGACTCGTTACTAATAAAATGATAAAAGATAACAAATTTTGGGTAAAAATTATTTATTTGATTTCTATTTCGATTAGTTTAATTGTGGCATTCCTGATTCTGGGCCCAAGGCCCAAAGGCTTAGATGGGGCTATTGACGTCTCAATACTTCCAACTGTCAACGCTTTATTAAACGGGACTACCTTTTTACTGCTGGTATATGGATACATTCAAATAAAAAAGAAACATAGAAATCGTCACCGCATAGTTATGTCTTTATCTTTTGTTACCTCCACACTATTTTTGGTATCATATGTTATTTATCACTGGTTTAAGAGCGGTCCAAAAAGTTACACTGGAGATTTTTCAACAATATATTATTTTATATTAATTACCCACGTTATTCTTGCTGCTATAATCATACCGTTGGCATTATTCACTCTTTATCGAGCCGTAATTTCAGAATTGAGGGCTCATAAAAAAATTGCTAGAATTACGCTGCCAATTTGGCTATATGTATCCATAACTGGTGTGGTCATTTACTGGATGCTTTATTTTTAGATTAAATTTATCTAAAATTAATAAATCATAAAGTTTTAACCAGGCCTCCATATTGCTTATTAATTTCAAAACCTTGCTTGTAAAAAAAATTTTCTAAATAAAAACCAACTGTGATAGTGTTTATTCCTCTTTGCCGCATGCGTTCATAATACTCTGCCAACAATCTTTGACTAAGTGATAATCCACGGAAATTATTTTTTATGGCAACCCATTCTATGTGAACTCTGTTTAATTCTAGGTTTTTCCAATATAATCCACCGGCCAATCGATTTCTTGAATTAAAAATTAAAAGAAACTCATGATTACTTGTAAATTTCCCAGCTAATAATTCATCAGATAATAGTGAATGAAATCGAGCTATTTCTTTAGGCAAAAATGGCGGTCTGATTTTATAAACTTGTCCATCATTACCTTTTGTCCGAAAGACGAGGTTTAATTTTTTTTCATCACCAGTAACTGTTGAAACAAGTTCAACATAGTCTGCAGCACTTACATGTGGAAAAAGCATTCTAGCTAAATAGAATTTTTCTTCCTCAGTAACATCTATATCTTTTTCAATTTTATCAATTTGTTCCTTAATATTGAAAGAGTTTATTTTGTTTTCCCTTAGTCCCTTTATTATTTTTTGAAAAGTACTTCTAAGGTCTTCATTCATATTTTGGAAACATGTCATCATAAAGAAACGCACTCTGGTTTCTGGATATTCATCTATTATTTCATCTAATTGGTAATCTTGGTAAAGATCCTGTAAGATGGAGGCCCGAGCTTTTTTTGTTGCATCAACATTAAGATCAAGCCATCGTTTATAGCGCAAAGATGCAAAAACTAATGGTTTTGTTAACACTCCAAAATTATCTAAGTCCTCTAAGAAATTTGTAATCCTTTTTTGGTTACAGCTAGCCTGTTTAAATTTATTTTGAGTTTCAATATTATTAAGTTCATCTCTTAATTTTTTTAATATATTAATTCCTTTTTTCACTTTAAGTGCCTGAATTGTCGCAGTAAAAATCACCTCCCAATTTGACATGTGTTTTAAACCAGGAAATTTTTTCTCCGTCATAACAATGTAATCTGTGTATAAATCAAGGAAGTGTTGACTGATTGATCTTGTTTTTGTTCTACCAGATATGGATATGATTTTGGTTCCTTTAGAGTAATCGCGCAGTGGTATCGTTAAGTTTTCTGGAATCGGAGGATGGATCTCATATTTGAAGTTTGTTCTATACCAAAATTCTTGATAAGCCTGTATGCCATTCCAAATGAAATGTAGCCAACGCATTTGCCATCGATCTAACTTTTTCTTATCTTGAATATCATCCCTATTCATTTCTAAAAACACGTCTAGGGTCTCAACTGTGATGTACTCTTCAGTATATAAATCATGTTCTGGCCAAAAGCCACCAAAGTTCTCAACAAGTGGTTGATCTTTGTAACCAGATCCCATAGTAATTAACCACTTGATTTCCTCTTCCAAAAAGGATCTTTCCAATCCATCATTCAAATTCAAAACCACATTATGGGTTCCCATTGTTAGAGTTTTAATAAGTAACCTAAATACATGTTTCTTATTTCTTGAACCAATATGTGTGATCCAAACTCCATCGCGAGCAATGTCATCTAATTGGATCAATGTATTCTTTGAAAAAATAAAAATTGATTCTCTTATTAAAGATGTTTTAACAATTGCCTCAATAATTTTTTGTTGATGAATGCGACTCACATTATTATCAAATTTAATAACTTCTTGCCAAGTAATTTCGGCACCAGTTTCCCGATTTATCGATAGAGAAATTGGTGGTCCAATCCAATCTCTAAAACCTTTTGAAAGAGCATAAAATGCTCTTTGGGCTGTAGAAAATAATGGCTTCGGAACATCTGATAATTGCCACCAAATTAGTTCTGACCTAGCCCCGATATAACTAGTTGGATGTTTTACGGCAAAATCTGAAACCATTAACAAAATTTTTTGAATAAATGATAATTGATTTTTATCGATATTATCTATGTTTGCATGAGCATTTTTTAAAAATGAGATTAATCCTTTGTAATGTTCATAATTAGTTCTTTCTATATTAAATAGGAACTCTTTCTCAGGTTTTTCAGACTTAAACAGTTGATAATTCTTCATCAAAATATCAACAAAAAATTTACCCGATAACAAGGGACCTATTGCTTCAAGTAATTTTATTTGAAACAAAATTTTTGGATGGTCTTGATAAATTAAAAACGTGTCTAATATTATACCAGTCCAAATACCCCGATCGTCATCGATAATTCCTACAAGATTTTCATAGAAATTATCATCATTTTTAATAAATTGGCATAATGCACTGTGGATTCTAAGTAGTATGATATCTTCATTTTGGACATTTTCTTTTTTTAAATACCTTCCGCCCCATGGTATCATACTCCTTTTGATTTTTATCGTTGAAATAATTTCTATTTCATTTAAGCGGAAAATCAAATCACCTACAAAAGCAACAAAATCTTTGTTTCCAAGCCATAGGGAAGGTGATTTAATTATGGATTCAAGATCAATTATATCTAATTCGGTCTCATAATAAAAAGACCCAATTTTGACATCGTTATCTTCCCAAGTCATTCTTAAAGCAATGTCTTTTTGTTTAAAAGTAATGAAACTACCATTCCAATTAACATCGGTTCTTAAAGCGCCGACTTCCCTTAGTAACCAATTAGGTATTCTTACTTCTTTTGGACCGTAGTGTATTGGAACATAGTTGCGGACATACATTGGTTTTATAATATCAGAAAAATTTTCTATTATTTTCTTCCTTTTTAAAGACTTTTTTGATGTGACTTCTCCCATTTCTTCAGAAAAATCTCGATCGATAATTGCATAATTAATAATTCTCTCAAATGGCGATAAAAATGTATTTACAGAAAGTATTATAGAGCTAAAAAGATCTCTCATTTCTTGGAGTGACGCTTTTTCTAAGTTTATGATATCATTATCGTAATTGGGATGAATTAAAACAGTATTATACTCTTTTCCATCACCAACAAGAAAAACAGAATTTACTAGTTCAAAATCTTGGAATAAATTTTCAATTTTTTGAGGAGCAATTGTTTGCCCTCTACTATTTTTATAGATATCTTTTTTTCGATCAAGAATAAAATAATGGCCATTCTTTTTTTTAAAAATATCACCGCTGTAAAACCAACCATCTTGAAAGTCAAAAGATTTTTTCTCTTTAAAATAACCATCGGATACATATGCCCCTTTCATGTATAATTCGCCTTCTTTAGTGAGTTTTAATTTGATTCCTGGTAAAGCTTTTCCAACAGAGTCAGGGATATAATCTCCGGGTGGTGTCATTGTAATTCCTCCTGTTGCTTCAGTCATACCGTAACCGCTCAACAAGTTTACCCCATTATTTTGGAAGAACTTAAATATATCCGGGTCTAGGTATCCTGCTGCAGAGAGCCCTAGTTTTAGATTGCCCCCTGTAAGATCCATTATTTTTGATCTTATTAAATTTTCATCAGACGAATCAATAATGCCCTCTTCTTCCATCGTATCATAAAGTTGTACCCAGCGTTTAGGTATGCTTATGAAAATAGTAGGCTTTGACTTTTTAAAATCTTTTAAAAGTGAATTAAAGGAGGGCGCTTCTGCAAACACGTATGTCGCACCCCAATACAAAGTTCCTATTAATTCAAAATAACGACCGAATGTATGAAATAGTGGTAAGTAAGATAGAAATATATCATCAGGACCAATTTTAGGAAGTGCAAGTGCTCTCGAAAATCGTTTTGAAATAATATTAATTTGGTTAAAGCAAATTCCTTTCGGATAATTAGTGGTTCCAGATGTATACATCACTGTGCAAGTCCAATCACAAGGGATAAGATTTAAGCGATCACCTATATCTAAATTTCTTCCAGATTCAATGAAAGAATCCCAATCCAAAATTTTTTCTTTAATATGATCTAAATTGTCAAAAGAGATCAGTCCTACATTGAACTTGTTCCTAGTACCTTTCCACAAAGCTTTGGCTGTCTTTCCACCAATAAATAGATCTGTGATATCTGAATTTTTTATAATGTATTCTAAATTTTTTGAAGTTGTGTTTAAGGGAATTGGAACTACTCTAATTCCAAAAGACAAGCATGCCAGATCTAGGATTGCTGCCCTGTATTCATTTTGAGCTAATATTCCCACAACTAACAATTTTTCACTATTTTCCAGTGAAATTAATGATTTTGCTATTTTATTTATATCGTACCAAATTTGATCATAACTCCGGTTATAAATATTATCCCCTTTTATTATTTGGAAAGCTATCTTGCTTTTGTATCTCTTTGCACGCTGCCTAAGTAAAATTCCTAAATGGTAGTTTGATTTTTTTATTACATCAATTAATTGTTCAAGCCAAACATTTACTAAACTGCTTGAAGAAATCATTTTTGTAACTTCAGGCAGATGAGCAAGGTCAAGAAATGAGTGGAAAACATTTATTTCTTTATTATTTTTATTGATATCGTTTAAAACATCCATGAATTGATTTAGATCAACATGCCCTGATGAAATATTTAACTCAAGATTCGAAATTTTTGATTGGAACTTCTCTGCCATAATAGAAATTAAACCATAGTCATTTATCGTTACCTAATCTAATTTTGCTGTGTATAAACTTTGATTCCAATTTAATATACGTTTAATATAAAATTTTTAATGCAAAAAAATAAAGACACAGAAAAAATTAAATATTTACAAGAGCAAATCCACCGACTGAGTGAAATTGGAATGGCGCTTTCCACTGAAAAAAATACGGATGCACTTTTTGAAATGATTTTAGATGAAGCCACTAGGATCACTAGAGCAGATGGTAGGACACTATATACCGTAAATAAACAAGGAAACCTTAATTTCGAAATATTAAGTAATGACACCATGAACCAAAGAATGGGTGGGACTTCGGGATTGTCAATACCATATTACCCTGTAAAATTATATCTTGAGAACGGGAAGCCTAATAATAGCAATGTTTCTGCATATGTTGCATTGACAGGAGAGACTGTAAATATTAAGGATGCATACGAAACAAAAAAAGGTTTTGACTTTTCTGGTACAAAAGCATTCGATAAAAAAAATAAATATAGATCTCAATCCTTTCTTACTGTACCGCTAAAAAACCATGAAAATGAAATAATTGGTGTAATGCAACTTATTAATGCCAGAAATGAAAATAATCAGGTAATAAGCTTTGATAAGTTAATGCAAGAACAGGTTGAATCTTTAAGCTCGCAAGGCGCTGTCGCATTGACAAACAAACGGCTTGTAGAAGAGCTGAAAACTCTGTTTGAGGCTTTTATCAAACTTATTGCTACGGCGATTGATAAAAAGTCTGAATATACTGGAGGTCATTGTGAACGTGTACCAATTATTACGATGATGTTAGCAGATGCTATGAACGATATAAGAGAAGGAAAATTTCAAGATTTTTCAATGACAGAAGAAGAAAGATATGAACTTTACATTGCAGCGTGGTTACATGATTGCGGGAAGGTTGCCACTCCGCCACATATTGTGGATAAAAGTTCTAAATTAGAAACTATTTTTGATCGAATTGAACTAATAAAAACACGAATGGAAATTGTAAAGAGAGATGCTGAAATTGTTCTTCTAAAAAGTCAGTTAAATGGTAAGAATTCAAAAAATTCCGCTGAAAAATATAATGAAAAGATAAAAAAAATTGATGATGATTTTAAATTTTTGCAATCTTGTAATATTGGAGGAGAGTTCATGCTTCCAGAGAAACAGAAAAGGGTCAAGCAAATTGCAAAAGGAACGATTTTTTTAGATGGAAAAAAACAGTTTTTACTTAGCGAAGAGGAAGTAAGAAATCTAAATATTTCTAAGGGTACATTATTACCCGAAGAAAGGGAAATTATTAACGACCACATTGTTATTACTATTGAAATGTTAGAGCAATTACCATATCCCAAACAATTGAGGAATGTGCCAGAGTTTGCTGGAGGTCATCATGAAAAACTAGATGGTACCGGTTATCCAAAGAAATTAAAAGCGAATGAAATGTCAGTTCAGGCAAAAATTATGGCGATTGCAGATATTTATGAAGCATTGACTGCAGCAGATCGTCCCTACAAAGATGGGAAAAAATTGTCCCAAGCCATGAGAATAATGGGGTTTATGAAAAATGATTATCATATTGATGAGGATATTTTTGAATTATTTGTGAAATCTGGTGTTTATAAAGAATATGCTAATAAATTTATTTCTGGTAACCAAATTGATGTTGTAGATGAAGATGCTGTGCTTGACTCCTGATGCCAAATAAATATACAAGAAAACAATTACACACTAAAATTATTGAATTGCAATATGAAGTAGCTCTTCAATTAAAAAATAATCCAAATGTCGATGATTTTATTGATAAAACAGATATTTTCGATGAATGGGAAAACATTTTACCTGAGGCAGAATTTCCAATATTTGTTATCACAATACTTAATAATATTAAAAGTAAAGCTGTAATCAGTTCTATCATAGAATCTATATCAAATTATAATGATAAAAAGATATTAAATCAATCTGAACCAGTTATTTGTAAGAAAGGTTCCAATGATCATCCGTTCTGTTAGAAGTTTATAATTCAAAACATATTTTTTTAAAAAATAATCAAAATTGACTATGGATTTTAGTTCAAGTTCCAGATCGCGTCTTGATTCATTTTTAAGTAACCCCCAAAAAGCACTTTGGACTCTTGCAATACCAATTATGTTTGGTATGGGAATTCATACCCTATATAATCTTGTTGATATGTTATTTATTGGACGTTTAGGAGGCGATGCTATTGCTGGAGTAGCGTTTAATATGCCTATCTTCTTTTTGATGCTTGGACTAACAATGGGTTTAGGCTCTGGAGTTACATCTGCTATAGCAAGGCTTATAGGGAAAAAAGACAAAAAAAATGCCGATAATACTGCTGAGCATGCAGTTGCAATAGCTTTCTTTATTGCGAGTGTTTTTACTCTACTAGGAATTATTTATGGCAAGGATATTTTATTTTTTTTGGGTGCAGAAGGAAATATACTTATTATTGCATGGGATTATCTATCGATGATAATACTTGGGTTACCATTCATGGTATTCTCAGGTTTTTTTAGATCTATTCTCGCAGGAGAAGGCGATATGAAATTTCCAATGATCGTGGCTGGATTTGGAACTGTTTTAAATACTTTACTAGATCCTATTTTTATTTTTGAATTAAAAAATTATGGAAATATTGGTTTCGGAATGGGTGTAAGAGGCGCAGCTTTTGCAACAGTTATTTCACAACTTATTGTATTTTTGATTTTTGTTTACATGCTTTTTATAAAACAGCATTCATTTATTACTTTTAAACTAAAAGCTTTTAAAGCTTCAAGATTAATTTTGTGGGATATAATTAAAGTAGGTTTACCAGCATCTTTGTCAATGATTATAATGGCTGTTGGTCAAGCTATCTTTAATAAAATATTAATATTTTATTCTTCCCAAACAGTTGCGGCTTATCAAATAGCAGGAAGATTAGATATGCTAATATTTTTACCAATTTTCGCAATCGCAGGTGCGATGACAACACTTGTAGGAATGTTCTATGGAGCAAAAAAAATCTTTGCCCTTAACCAGATAATAAAGTACGGTATTTTTAGTGCATTTATCATTACTTTGCTGTCATCAACATTTATATATTTTTTTGCAGATATTTTTTCATCCTTTTTCACTAAAGATCAGGAAGTAATAAATGTATCAGTAAAGTGTTTGAGGCTTTTAAGTTTAATCTATCCATTGGTTGCAATCGCAATTACCTCGGGACGTGTAATGCAAGGGTTAGGTAGAGGATTACCGGTGTTAGTAATAACCATTATTCGTGTGTTGGGTGTAAGTGCCCCACTGGGAATTTATTTCAGTTTTTACCTTGGGAAGCCAGTTGAGTGGAATTGGTATGCTATGATAGTAGCTGCTATCATTGCTTTCATAATCGCAATTTTTTGGGTCAGTCACGAAATAAAAAAAATAAATGAAAACTATGGAGGAAAAAATGAGTCTTTTAACTGATAAGCAGATTGATGACGCTTTGATTGAACTAAATGGTTGGGAATATCAAAATGGATCAATTTGTAAAACAATTACTTTCGATTCTTACATGGAAAGTATAGGTTTTATTAACCGATTAGCAGAAAAAGCTGAGGAATTAAACCATCATCCAGATATGGTGGTGGGGTGGTGTAAGATCAATTTAGTATTTACATCTCATGATCAGGGGGGTATCACATTAGGCTGTATCGAAATGGCTAAAAATGCTGATTCTGTTTTATAAAAATTTTTTCTCATATGGCGTTTAAAATTATTACTCATTTTTAAAAGCTAGTATTTTCATGGTTAAGGTAAGACTTACTAATTCATAGATTTACCATTTGAAAATATCATTCAAAATTAAATGGTATTTAAAAGCGATCAATTAATTTATGAGCGGATCTATAATTTTCATTCAAATTAATCTTTTGATGAAGATAAGTTATTTTATTTTTAATCAACTCATAATTTTTTTAATTAGTAATGTTGTGTTCTTTTTTAAAAAATGATAAATCCTTAATTTGAGATTAAGTTTAAAGTTTCCGAATTCCATAAATAATTACAGCAGATATAGCAGATTTCACAACATCGCCAATCAGAAATGGATAAAAACCTATAGTCAAGGCTTCACTAAACCCAACTTTGAATACTCCAAGATAAAGTGTGCCAGATATTAAAATCAATGTTGTAGCAGCAAAACAAGATAAGAAACTCGTGACAGGTTTCAAAGTCCATCCTTTTTCAGCAAGATAGCCAATTAGAAAAGCTGATACAACAAATCCCCAAAGGTATCCAGCTGTTGGGCCAACCAGTACATTAACTCCTGCCTTCATTTGGGCAAAAACAGGAATCCCAATTGCTCCTTCCATCAAATAAGTTAAAACAGCTATCGACCCTCGTCTTGCACCTAAAACTCCACCGACAAGTACAACACCGATTGTTTGCCCTGTAATAGGGATTGGACTGAAAGGTAAAGGTATCGAAAATTGGGCCATGACAGCAATCATTAGAGAGCCTAATATGATTGCAATAATATTCGTGGTGCCATCATCAAGAGCCAGTACACCCGTATGATCGAATGAAATTGTTTTTGTTTTCATATCTATAAATTATTCAATTTTTTTGTTATTGGTTTAGGAAACATTTTTTTAATTATAAAATCATATAGCCGTTTGGGAATAATACTAGTTACTAAAATTAATATATAATATTGCCAAGGATAAATGTAATTAATCTTTCCTCTTTTGATGGCAAATAGAAATTTCTCAGCAGCATCATTTGGTGATTTTAATGGCAAGATTCCTGTTGTTCTGCTTACCATAGCAGTGTCTATAAAACCAGGACATATGCAAATAGTTTTTATGTTGTAGTTTTTTAACCTTGGTCTCCATGAATCAAAAATCATTCGAACAGCTCTTTTTGAGCTTGAGTACCCACCATGCAATGGCAATGGGAAAAAACTTGCCACAGAGCTTATGCATACTAAAGAGCCTTTATTTTGCATTCTCATCTTTGGGATAAATGGCATCAAAGTATTTGTTACCCCAATTAGATTGGTTTTAATAATGTTGTTAATTTGATTGCTTGACCCTGAAAACAGATTATCAATACCACCAATACCGGCATTTGCGATTACGCAATCAATTCCTTTTGCATCCTTTATAAACTGTTTTGAAACCATTCTGCAATTTTCTGCGTCTTGAACATCTAATTTGTAAACATATGGTATGCCTCCAAGGACAATACATTTTTTATACACCTCATCAAGCAAACTAACTCTCCTTGCTGATAGACCGATTACACATTTTCTTTTTGCATATGCAAATGCAAGTGATTTTCCAATTCCGGAAGAAGCACCAGTTATGAATATTTTGTTCATAAATTAAAAAGATCTTCCTCTCTAGCTACATTAAATCTTTTTGAATTTATTATATTTGTTGCTGAGCTTGATTTGAATATTGCAGGGTTAGTATGATTTAGGTGAATAAAATATTTTTTTTCTATTCTCATTATTGAGCACTGAAAAGTGATCCATACTTTGCTCAATAAAGGGATAAGAGACCTCATCTATGTCCCTATCGGGTAACTCTTTTCTTAAAAAAAAAGTACCATCCAACAATGCATAGTCGATATGCTTAATCATCAAAATAATGTCTTGATCCCATTTCTCCCAATTATTTATGTCAGGTATAAAGAGTAAGCTTTTATTTGGACCCATTATCTGATATCCCACTGTTTCAGAGTATTCATCTCTATGTGGAATGGACGTACGTCTGATAAAAAGCTGATCGCTTGGCTTGATTTCTTTAGAGTTATTAATTTCAATTAGATATATGTTATTTAAGAAAACAAGCTGATTCCGGGGACCATTTTGTTCTAAAATTTTTTTCATCCTTGGCGTAGCGAAAACTGGAACTGCATGCTCTGCCATAACTTCTTTTCGAAAATACATCAAGCCGGTATAGTGTCCAATGTGTGCGTGTGTAAGGAATTTACCTTCTAAATTTGAATCGTGTCTTTTTGTTATTATGTGGTGCTGAATGGGAAAGTCTGGTATCGCATCAATAATCCAACTTTTTTTTAAGATTGGATCAACTATTCCTAGACAAGAAACTTTTATCTTTTTGGGTTCTCTCCATTTAGCATCACAACATCTTTTAAGGCAATTGGCATGAGGAATGCCTACATCTTGTGATGTCCCTAATACTACAGCATAAGGATTGGTTTTATTTTGAGAAAATACAAATCCGATTAACAATGTTAAATGAATGTATATCTTTACCATTAAAGTTTTATTTTAATTTTTTTTCTATGCATCCAAAAGAGTAACAGCCAGAAAGCAAAAATGTGGGTTACAGCAAATAGCAAAGAGCCATTCATTTTCCCTGCAATTTGGACGAAAAGTGTTTGATACATATAATTGTAGGAGCTGACAAGATTCCCATTTAAATAGAGTTTTATTGAAAGTATTGTTTTTGCCCATAATCCCGAAATAACAAAAATAAAAATTGAGTTTGTGCCAAAGATTTCAAAAAACCAAAATGGCTTTTTCCATGATTTAACATCAACAAGAAATATTAAAACTCCAAAGGAGATAGATGCAATACCTGATGTAAATAATACATATGAGCTGGTCCAGAGTGCTTTATTTATTGGCAAAACGTAACCCCAGAAGTGTCCAATCATGATTAATACGAAACCAAAGCTGATCATACGTTTAACGCAATCCATATAGTTTTTTGTCGTATGGAGCATACTGCCAATTAAATAGCCAATTATTACCGAGCAAACAGAAGTTATTGTACTGAAAAGACCCTCAGGATCAAATCGAACACCGAAGCCATTGTATAAGTGCTTTTCACCAAGTATGAAAATATCTATTTTCCTTATTAAGTTTGATTCTAAGCTATAAGGATTTCCTATATCACCTAGCCACATTGCACCCCAATAGAATAATAGGATACCAAAAAGTATCTTGATAAGATCACGCAAGTTATTGTGCATAATTATTATTGCGCTGATTCCATAAGCAAGTGCAATACGCTGAAGAACTCCCATGATCCTAAAGTCAGACCAATCCCAGTCCTGTTTTACAAATGGGTATGCATTTAATAAAAGGCCTACAGTAAAAATTGAGAAAGTTCTCCAAAAAACATGCTGATAAAATTTCATAGAGGCAAAGTCATGCCACCTAATAAAGGCAAATCGCATTGACGTACCAACTAAAAATAAAAAAAAAGGAAAAACTAAATCTGTTAACGTACAACCATGCCATGTTGCATGACGAAATGGTCCATATACATAGTTCCAGTTACCCGGATTATTTACAAGGATCATCAATGAAATTGTTATTCCTCTAAGAACATCTATCGCATAGATTCTGCGCGGGTTAGTCATTATCCTTATGTTACATAAATGTGGTTGTTGATAATTATTAAAATTATCAATGTTTTAATTTCTGATACATCTCCAAACTAAAAAGGATCCTACAGCAGAGCATCCAAGTAATAAGACTGCTTGACTATATTTCATAAAAATCAAACTGCCAATCCCAAATGTAAAACCATAAATCATGATTATACCAGAAACCCAGTTCAGGACAAATCCTTTTGTAACAGGGGTCATTGTGTGATCGAAGTCGTTAGAAATATTACCCCACCAACCTCCTGGCTGAACAAGTGAGTAAAACTTTAAAAGGGTCTCGTAAGGTTCTGGTTTAGTGATAAAAGTAACAAATACCCATGAAAATATTGCGATTGGAACGATGAGTAATAATTTATGATGCACCTGAAAGTCGATACCGAAAAGAGTAGGAGCTGTTCCAAAAAGCGAATAATCGCCCCCGGCATTAATTACTTGAAAGTACGAAACTAGTTCTAAAATGATAGTGATCATAATTGATGTGGATAATGCAGCAATCTCACTCCATGCATTGACGCGCCACCAAAACCAACGTAATATTAGCACAAGACCAATACCTGCTCCCATAGAAAATATAAACTCCCAAGCTTTTGAAATGCTTTGCATTTTTAATGCTGTGAACGCAGCCAGTATCATTAAAATTATGGTGAAAATTTTACTTGCAATAACATAATGCTCTTCAGATTCATTAGGTTTAAAAAAACGTTTATAAATATCGTTTATCAAATAAGATGCACCCCAGTTAAGGTGAGTGTCGATTGTTGACATGAATGCTGCTAGAAAGGATACAACGAGCAAACCTTTTAATCCTGGGCCTAATAATTTGTTCATAACCAGTGGATATCCAGCCTTAGTACCTAGTTCTGAATGAGTTTCAGGAATAATGGGGAAGAGCACAACAGAAACTAAAGCAACAATAATCCAAGGCCAGACTCTTAATGCATAATGAGCTAGATTGAACCAAAGTGTAGCCAAGAATGCGTGCTGCTCATTCTTAGCTGACGACATCCTTTGGATGAGATACCCGCCACCATCAGTTCCATGATGACTCCACCACATGATGGTAACAAATACTAAAAATTTAGAAAATGGAGATTCCCAGAACTCAAAAGAAAAAAAGTTTTCATGGGGAGATGGGGGTATGAAACTTAAACTATCTGGGTTTAAAATTTTTGAATCAATTAAATTATTTAGTTTAGGAATCAATGATTCCATTCCGCCAACATATTCTAAAGATATTATTGCCAAAGCCACTGAACCAAACATTGCAATTAGGAATTGAATTAAATCAGTTATAACGACTCCCCAAAAACCAGACAAAATAGCATAAATAAGTGCAATAATAACGCATAGCCAAACAGCTGTCCACTTGTCCATATTTAGCATTACTGACATAATAGAAGCCATTGCATTAATTACCCACCCCATCACAATAAAATTATATAAAATTGCAAAATAACCGGCTTTAAAAGCTCGGAGGAACATTGCTGGCTTCCCGGTATATCGGATTTCCAGAAGTTCATTGTCAGTTAAAACCTCAGCCCTACGCCATAACCTTGAAAAGAGGAAAGCACCTAAAAGATGTCCCATTAATAAATTCCACCAAAACCAATTTTGCCAAATACCTTGCCCCCTTATGAATTCTGTTATAGCAAGCGGTGTATCAGCAGCAAAGGTAGTTGCTACCATTGATGTACCCACAATCCACCAGGGTAAAGATCTTCCAGAAAGAAAATATTCAGATGTGCTACCAGCCGCTCTTTTTGAAAAGTAAATACCCACTCCTAAAGCAAAGACAATGTATGCTAAAATAATTGCCCAATCCAGCCAATGTAGATTTACTGATTCAGTCATATAATTTCCTGATCTCAATCGAGCTATAATAATGGTTCAAAATTTGAGTTGAGTTTTTCCCAGCAAGTGCCATCCCCAATGCTCCAATTTGACATAGTCCAACTCCATGGCCCCAACCTGCGCCTATTAAATTAAATCTTTCAGGATGGGGTCCACCTTGAAACTCTACCTGAATAACGAATGCTGAACTAAACAGAAAATCCTTGTGAAGGACTCGACGAATTTCGTACTCCGATTCTAGGATGTTTGCACCGAGGTTATCATCTTTTATATACTCAATTTTTAATTGAGTTATTCTTCCTGACATTCCTCTTTTCAAGGGGATTAGTGAATGTATATGATCATATGAATTTCCTGTTTTCTCATTCACAAAACCTAACAGCTCATTTTGTGAAATTGAAAGATTCCAACGGAAATATAATTTGTTACTATCCACACTTCCAAGATAGATGGGTAATTTATCCTCAGGAACAAAATTTGGCCCACAAAAGCATGAAGGTGATGATAAAAACCAAGATTTCTGCCCGATAGCGTTTTTGAGGGTAGGCATAGGGATGCCAATAGAGTCTTGTACTGAACGAAGATAAGGTTTTGGCAATTCAGACCAGACATTTTCATTATTTTCTGTTATTCCACCGCAAGATTTTGAATATCTTGCATCGCAAATAGAGTGATAATGAATAATTACCATCCCTCGAGTTGAATGACTAGCAATTTTAGCAGATTCTGTTAAATTGTTTATCCCTTGATATCTTTGACAGCAGTCATCGTTACAAACATCAATTTTAAGATCTTTATGTTTCTGCTCATCAGCAGCAAGAAGCCATGATCGTGCTGCAATTGTTTGTGATTCCAAGAGTGCTGATGGGCACTCAGGACTCATTTCAGATGTCGCCACGCACATAATGTAATTTTCAATAGGAAGTTTGTTAATAATAAAAAGAGAATTATCAACTGTTTTTACAATCAATTCCCCTTGGAGTTTGACGCTAATATTTTTAGACCAATGGAATCCTCTTCCGGCTGGAACAGAGTCTACTAAAATATACTCATCTTGATTATAATTTTTAGGAATAAAACGAATTTTCGATGAGTGCGTTACATTAAAAAAAATATTTCCATTTTTCACTTTTATAATATACTCATGTTCGCAACTAACATTTTTTAATGCATCAGTTTGTATGCTGAACGCTTTTGGGTCGGATAGTTTAAAAGATATTTTTTTTTGATTATCTTCTGGCAAAATAATTCCAGCTGATATTACTGGCTCTGAGTGAGGGATATTTCCTTTTATAAGCATGATCTTGACCAGGCTGCTCCTAACGCAGCTGTTCTCCTATCTAGCGAGAGAGAAAAATTTAGATCATCGCAAAAAGTAGACTTTATCTTTTCCATAAAAATATTTTTTTCGTTCCTTAAGCATAATGCTAAAGCAAGTCTTTGACCAATCACTATGTTTAACAAAGATTTACCAGTCTTTTTAAAAATGTACTTTTCTCTTTCTTCAACTAATAATTCTAAAGCATCTAAAGCAGACTTTAGCAATTGATTAGCTATTTTATGCCCCTCCTCTGCGTAATTGATAACTTCTTCTAAGGAAGATATAGGGTTCTTTTCCTGTAAGCTATTGAATCTCTTTGTAATCATTCCTGGCGATAAACAATCCTCAACTGATAGGTCTGAACTCAAAATTAATTCCCAAGATTTCAGTGGTGTATTTGGACCATTTAAATCTAATATTTTATTATTCAAAATTATTCCATCTGCTATTCCTGTCCCTCCTCCAATATAAATTGCATTACTGATATTGCGCAACTTACCAAATTCACCGTGCAATTCGCCAAGTACGCAACAGTCTGAATCATTAAAAATTCTGTTTATTGGTATTCCTCTGGAAATTAGTTCTTTGCATAACTCAGGAATTCTTGGCCCATTTTTCATAATTATTGTTCCCTCTTTTGTTTTTGTCTTAACACCAGGGAAACAGAATCCTGCGCCAGAAATACCGTTCAAATTTTTTTTGGCTTGCTCATAACAATATTTTATAGCTTTAAGAATGACTACACCTTGATTCTTTTCTGAATCTGATAATTCAATGTTTTTCTTTTTGGAAAAAAGCTGTTGCTTTTTAGCAGGTAAAGGTTTGAATTGTTTGTCCCATCCTGTGAAGTCATTATAGAAAACCTCATTTTTATAATCGCCATAGAATGCAAGATTTTCTTTATTTGAAACGAGAATCTCTTGGACTAATATTTTTGATGCGCCACCATCGATACCAATGTATTTTTTAATTTTCAAAGATCTTTTTTTGTTTTAAACGGAATGAATTAATTCGCTTTAGCGAATCATCGATTCTCTGCTCGCTAATTTCATTATTAATAACTAATTCTCTAAGTGAGTTTATGGCTGATGGAATTAGTTCATCATCGTATTTTATATTATTGCCGAGGATAAACAGATCAATTCCAGCTTCTAACATTTGCTTCAAACATGTTTTGAGATCATACTTAGATGAAATAGCTTTCATACTAGGATCATCGCAGATAATTAATCCATCGAACCCAAGCTGGTCTCTAAGCAAGCCTGAGACAGTTTTTTTTGACATTGAAGCAGGAAATACATCATCAATATTTTTATTGTAAGTGTGGGCAACAATTATTGAATCAAGTTTTTGATTATTTATGAGTTGGCGATAAGGTTCTAATTCAAATTTATTCCAAGTTTTGGTTATATCTACAACACCTTCATGGGTATCACCATTCGCAGATCCTTGGCCTGGGAAATGTTTTCCACAACACATTATTCCTTTTTTCCTCAATTCCTTAATAAAAATAATAGAATGACTGATAATTTTATTATAATCAGAAGAAAGTGCTCTATCCTGGTTACCAATAAATGAACTTTTACCCCCATTTACATCGAGTACGGGTGCAAAATTTAAATTAATTCCTAAGTCATATAGCACATTTGCCAGCCTTTCGGAGTATAATTTAGTAAAATGGAGGTTGTCTTTCAGTCCTACATCTTTCCAGGATATAAATTCTGGAAAACCATACTCGGATTTTAATCTATTAACTTGCCCGCCTTCTTGGTCAATAGCAATTAGCAATGAATCTTTTGATTTGTTTTTCAAGGACAAAATTAATTTTTTTAATTGTTTCCCAGATTTGATATTTCTTGTTGCAGGCTTATTTAGCTCTAAATCGATATCATAAAGAATTACTCCTGATAAATCATATTTATCGATCCAGTCTTGGATTTTTGTATTATTATTTATTTTATCCCCTCTAAACCCTGCAATGACAAGGTTTCCTAATTTTTCTATCATTATTTATTGTTCTATTTTTGATTTATTTTGGCCATATTTTTCATGGGGTACATAAGCCGAATAAGCTATTTGCGTAAAAAATAGGTTTCTTCTTTGATTTATTAATTGGGAAAAACTCTATCAATTTACTTTTACCAGGATTTATGTTAAAGTAATTATCACTAAAATAGCCGTGCAAATTCTGGCATAGTATATGTGTTTCATGCGAAAACGTTTCAGCTTTTATATTTAAGAAGTACCTATTTTCTTTTATCTCAAATTTTAAGTCTAGTTTAGGATCTTTTAAGTTAAGATGTTTTGGTTTTACAAAATAATAATGGTTCTTTGTTATACATTTATTATTTATCTCAATATTGCCCTCTAAAAACATAGAATTTTTATCAAGGTTTTTTGTTAAGCGATCAATATGAAATTCTGAAATTTTAGAAGAAGAGGAGGAAGGTAAAATAATTTCTTCTGAAATTTTTTTAATTCTCTCACCATTAAAATTTTTGAGATATAGAAAAAATTTGGCTTCAGGACGATAAGAAAAGTCGTTTGTTAAATAAGCTTTGATTGTGTTTTTTTCATCTAGGAAACTAAGTAAAATGGGATTGAAGAATCTTTTAGCAGCGTAATGCAGTGCTTTCCAATTTCCAAAGTAATCAATGCTAGACCATGATGCGCCTGGCCAACAGTCATTCAGTTGCCAAAATAGGGATCCCATACAAAAAGGCATATTTGATCGGTGTGATTCCACGGCATTTTTGATTGCTTTGGCTTGCATTATTTGACTTAAAACTAAATAGGATTCAAAATTTTTTGGCTCGGAATAATATAGATCAATATATTTTGTGACATTATCATTACCTAAGGAAGATCTCTGATGAGAAACGAAAACCTTAGAAGTAGCGTGGAAGTCGTCTTTTTTTGCAAAGGTTTTTATAGTTTTTGGTTCAGGGAAAGATTGCATTCCATATTCAGACATAAATCTGCCAATATTTTTTCTAAAAGCGCTGAAATCGTCGCCACCGTGCCAGACACCCCAATAGTGATAATCTCCGCTACCGTAAACCTGATCATTTGTTGGGCTTTCTAAGCTATGTCCAGGAGAGCTAGGCCAATAAAGTCTATTAGGATCAAGATTACTACACGATTTTTTGATTATTTTATGGAAAAGCACTTTATAATTTTTTGACCAAAAAGACCGAGGGAATTTTTCATTCCAGCCCCACCCAAGCCAAGCAGAGGCAACCTCGTTGTTTCCGCACCATAGGAGGATGCAGGGATGATGTTTTAATCGATTTATTTGAAAAGATACTTCCTTCTCTACAGAATTGAGAAACTTTTTATTTGCAGGATATAGTGAGCAGGCAAACATAAAATCCTGCCAAACTAAAATTCCAAGTTCATCGCAAAGTTCATAGAAATAATCTGGCTCATAAATACCTCCGCCCCAAACCCGCAATGTGTTCATATTACTTCTTATTACCGACTCAAGTAAAAATCGATATTTTTTTTTAGTTATCCTAGTTGTAAAAGAATCTGCTGGGATCCAATTTGCACCTTTCGAAAATATTGGTGTTTTGTTTATATGGATTTCAAAGGTACGTCCATGCTTATCTTTTTCACGTTTTATTATTAAATCTCGGATACCGATTCTTTTTTTTACCGATTCAACATATTTATTTGCACTTAATGTTACTTTAAAATTATATAAATTTTGTTTACCAAACCCCCTTGGCCACCAAAGCTTAGGGTTATTTATCTTTATATGTTTTCTAAATTGGTTCATTCCTTCCTTTAATTTGATAATATAAGTTTTATTTATACTATGCTCAGGTTCTGAAACAACTAAATTCCCAATGCTATTGATGTTGGACCGAACTATAAAATCAAGTCTAATATTTGCAAAAGTCTTTGAGACTGTCTTTTGATTGAAGATTACTGAATCAATTTTCCAAGCATTATATCCAGAAATATAAACTTTTTTCCAGATCCCAGACGTTACAAGGCAGGGGCCCCAATCCCATCCATAATGATATGGGGCTTTTCTTGTATATGGGCTTGTACCTTCTGCCTGATCGTTGATGGCAGGAAGAGTATATTTATCTTTAGGAAAAGTTGATTTTATTTCATTTATTGGCGATCGAAATTTAATTATCAATTCATTTTCACCATTTTTTTTTAAAATCTTTGAAATTTGTTTCTTCCAAGGAAAGAACATATTTTCAGTTTTTAAAATAATTTTTTTATTTAAGAATATTGTCGCGTAAGTATCTATTCCATCAAAGCAAATATGAATATTATCTTTATTTTTGAGATTTTCGGGAACTTTGAAGTACAGCCTGTATTCCCAATCAGTTAAACCTATCCATTGCAACATTTTTTCATTGGAGTTTTTGAATGGGTCCTCAATCAGTTTGTTTTTAATTAGGTCAAGGTGGATTAGACCAGGGACTTTAGCGGGGTACCATTTATTTTTTTTTGGCGCCTTAAACTCCCATCCTTTATCAAGGTACTGAATCGATTTATTTTTCAAGTTTTATTTACTAATTGAATTTATGTTTTGTGGAGATTATCATTTGTAAATTATCGGGCAAATTGACTCATCATTCATTTTATTCAAATAATTTTTCAGGTCACCGGATACTGGCTTCTGTATCGCCTTATTTGTGCAAAAATGAACTACCATACCGACTCTTGGTTTTTCGCTTTTATTGGATCCGGAGGAGTGATAAACTTCAGATGAGTGAAGAATTACCTGTCCGCTTTGTATAGTTGCAGTTACAATTTTTCTTTTGGGTTGTTTTTCATCCAATAAAGAATCTTGAGCAATTAAATTTTTATCAAAGAAATCTACATTAGGTATATCATCCCATCTATTTGATCCAGCTATGTATCTTACGGGACCAGAGTCTTCTGTTACGTTACTTAATGCAATCCACGCAGTAAAAATTCCACCACCTGGTTCCCAAAAAGGCCAGTATTGTATATCACGGTGCCAGCCTGCATGACCTTTGTTACCTCCACCTGATGGCTTCCATATTAATTGTGAATGCCAGATTTGAAGATTTTTTACATTTAAAATTGTTCCTAAATACTCCCCAAAGTCAAAATCTGTGATCAGTTTTCTTACTTTATTATTACATAAATGTGGTTTATCTATTTTGATTATTTTTTTTGGGTCATCTCCTTTATTCCAAAATCGGTTCTCAGGCGGTATTCCAGTTTCATAGTTACCTTGAATTACATTCCATAAACCTTCCTTTGCTAATTCAGTAATTTGAGATGAAAATATTTTTGGTAAAATACAAAAACCATCATTAGTTAAACTGTATTCTGTATTTTTCATTTAAAATTATGGTTGAAATCTATTTTTGATTATTATATAACAAGATATTTAGTAATTAAAATTTTAAATTCTTTTATTGGTGAGGAAATTTGGCAATACTGTTTTAGTTATATTTCTTTTTTTGTTGTTTACTATTACTCCACATTTTAGCAATTTTCAGGATGAATGCAAATGATGGACTCGTTATTAAATGGATATTTTTATCAAGTATTTTGTTTTTGGTTGCAGGATGTTTGAACAAAAAATCAAGATTTGAAAGCTATGGGGAAATGGTCCTAGTCCCATCGGGGTCTTTTGAAATGGGTAGTGAAGGATCTGATTCAAGTTCTGACGAGTCACCTATTCATAGGGTGAAAGTTGATAGTTTTTATATGGACGTGCATGAAGTCACGAACGAGCAGTTTTTAAAGTTTGTTGAGGAAACCAAATATATCACTGTTGCTGAAAGAAACATTGATTGGGAAAAAATCAAAGTTAATCTACCTCCTGGCTCTCAAAAACCTCCTGAAAACTATTTAAAGGCTGGTTCATTAGTTTTTAAACCTACTGAAGGTCCGGTCCCACTTTCAGATGAATCTCAATGGTGGGAATGGAGAGTTGGCGCCAACTGGAGGCAACCAAATGGACCTGAGAGTGACATTACCAATTTAATGGATCATCCTGTTGTTCATATTGCATGGGAAGATGCTAGTGCTTACGCAGAGTGGTCTGGTAAAAGGCTGCCAACGGAGGCTGAGTGGGAGTGGGCTGCAAGAGGAGGTCTTGATAAACCAAAATATCCTTGGGGAAACGTATCAGCTAATCTTGCTACAAGAAAATCAAATTTTTGGCAAGGGCTATTTCCATCTGAAAATGATCTTGAAGACGGTTTTTATGGTACAGCTCCGGTAATGTCATTTGTACCAAATGGTTATAATCTGTATGATATGGCAGGTAATGTTTGGGAATGGTGTAGCGATTTATATCACTATCAATCATATTCAATGAGAAAAGAAGTTGGTTTATCGATCAATCCAACTGGTCCAGTTGAGTCCCTTGATCCCATGGAACCGTACATGACAAAAAGAGTTATGCGAGGTGGATCTTTTTTGTGTAATGATAGTTATTGCAGCGGATACAGGGTTTCAAGACGTATGCGTTCAAGCCCAGATACTGGCCTTAGTAACACGGGATTTCGATGCGTAAAATCGTTAGAGGTTGATTACAGTTGGATAGAATCTCTACCAAAACCGTGGACACTTTCGGAGTTAGAGTTTAATTCCTTGTTACCAATGTTTAAGAAAAAACACCCTGTTTTTCACCAAAGATTAAAAGCAATAAATCTTTGGAGAATTGGGACTCCTTATGGAATCTTTAAGCTGGGTGAAGAACAGGACCCTGATCCAGATCCAATTTTAAGATCGGATACCTCCGATTGCACAGTTCATGTTTTGACTTCATTGGTGTTTGCCCAAAGTAATAGTTGGGAAGAGGCAAGAAGTAAAATGATTAAAATTCACTATAAAAAAGATCAGAATGGGGAAAGCGTTCCGAGCTTTAGATCTCGTTGGCATTATACCTCTGATAGAATATTAAATAATAGTTCTACTAAAGATATTACTAAATTGTTAATCTCACCCTCAAAGTTGGAAACGATTAATATTGAGTTAAACCGCAAAAAGGATGGTACTGAATTTCTTGATTTAGGTTGGACAAGAAAACAAAAACTCTCCTTTATCCCCACTGAGAATGTGCCAAATATTATAATGGAAAATATTCCATCAATTTGTGGAGTGGCCTTTGTTAAACGGAGTTTTTTTAAGCAAGGGATTGCCATCGCACATGAGGGTTTCTTAATCGATAAAGAGGATCTTATTCATTCATCTCAAGAAGCTTTGAAGACTGTAAAAATATCTTTTATGGATTATCTTTTTGATGATGATAAACCTAAGTTTGACGGCTTAATGTTCTTTAGTGTTTCTCCATTTAAATAAATAATGTCAAATTGACCTTTTTTATTTTACAAATGATTAAAAACTTGCCAGAACTATCGAACGTTTATTAAAATATTTTTGAACCTTAAAACGAAAGTAATTGTAAATAAATGATTAGAAGTATTTTCTTGCTAATTAAATCTTTAATCCTATCTGGAATAATATTTAATAGCTGTGGTAATAATTACTCCGATGATGCAAGCTGGGCAATGAGATCTTTAAAAGATTTAAGTCTAAGGCAAAAAATTTCACAGATGCTTGTTTATAGAATGAATATGCGATTTATTTCTAGTTCAAACAAGAAATGGATAGAAATAAATGAAATGATTACTAAGGAAGGTATCGGAGGAATTCATATTTACTACGGAGATGTAGGATCATCCCTAACACTTCTTAATGATCTTCAGAGAAAATCAAAAATACCTATTCTTGTAGATGCAGATATTGAGAACGGGTTATATCAGCGCTTCCCAGAGGGAACTGAATTACCACCATTTATGGCTCTTGGTGCCACAGGTGACCAAGGATTGATTTATCAGGCTGGTAAAATAGTAGCAACAGAAGCAAGAGCTGTTGGAGTACACTTAAATTTTGCACCGGTTGTAGATATAAATAATAACCCTAAGAATCCTATAATTAATACTAGATCTTTCGGAGAGGATCCTGAGCAAGTATCCTCATTTGGAAAATCTTATTTAAAGGGTCTTCAGGATTATGGTATGTTAGCCACTGCAAAACATTTCCCAGGACATGGGGATACAGAAACTGATTCTCATTCCAGTTTAGCTAGAATCCCAAGTGATGAAAAAAGGCTATGGTCTACAGAGTTGAAACCTTTCCAAGTCGCAATTGAAGCTGGAGTGGATGCAGTGATGATATCACATGTGAATGCGCCAGGTTACCAGTTCAATGCTGATATTCCAGCAACATTATCTAAATTTTGGGTAACGGAAATTTTAAGAGATAGTTTAGGTTATGAGGGAGTTGTAGTTACTGATGCAATGGCTATGGGAGGAATAACAAATAACTATTCAGATGCCTATGCATTAATTGAATCTATCAAAGCTGGTTGTGACTTTATCATTCAAAATGATGATTTTATTGGTTCCGTTGACATCATAGAGAGAGCAGTTCTTGATGGGGAAATATCAGAAGAAAGGATTAACTCATCCGCATTAAAGATCCTTAGAATGAAAGAAAAAATAGGATTAAATGACAATCGATTTGTCAGCCTTGAAAACGCACAAACAGCTTTAAGAGATAGTTCTTTCAGGACAATATCAAATTCGATTGCGTCTAAATCTTTAACACTTGTGAGGAATAATTCAAAGTTTTTCCCCCTTAAATTAAAAAAACAAGAAAAATTATATTTAATTGATGTTTACGATCATCCAAATGATCACAGTGAATCGATTACTACAAAAGCTTTACGCAATATGGGTGCAAATCTTAAATCATTTCAGGTAGATGAAAGTGACAACAAGTTTGTTTTTAATTCAATTCTCGCGCAAATACCAACTGGGGCAAAAATTATTATCAATGCATTTGTAAATCCCTCATCTCGAAAAGATAGGATTACGTTATCAAGACGGCAGCAATCATTCATTAAATCATTAAATCAAAAATCAAAAAATGTGCTTCTCAATAGTTACGGAAGTCCTTATTTAATTGAAGCTTTTGCTGGGATTGGCAATTATATCTGTTCTTGGAAGGGAAGTAGAACCATGCAAAATGCCTTTGTTATGGCATTAACAGGCAGAGAAAAAATATCAGGTAAATTACCTATCACTATTCCTGGAATTGCGGAAAGAAGCTATGGCATTGAAATTGAGAAAAAACCTGTTTGGTTTACTCAAAAAAATAAAAAAGAGGTAGGAGAAAAATTAAAGTGGGTGACCCCATTTGAGACCGGTGCTAAAGTTAAAAATCTGGAAAATTTATTGAATCAAGCTGTGGAAGATTCCGCTTGGCCAGGAAGCGTGTTGCTTGCTGCAAGAAATGGAAAGGTGTTTTTTCACAAAGCGAGTGGTTATCACACTTATGATAAAAATAGGGTAATGAGTCCCTCTGATATTTTTGATATTGCCTCAATAACAAAAATTGTTTCTACAACTTCTGCGGTTATGCACTTAGTCCAAAATAAAAAGCTAAAGTTGGATACAAAAATAGCAGAAATCGTTCCTGAATTTGCCAGTAAAAAGATTAAGTCATCAGAATTGAAAAAAGAAATATCTGTAAAACATCTACTGACACATACAGCTGGATTCCCTCCGTTTAAAAAATATTATCTTGAAGATATTAGTCCGCAAGAGATTTTTTTTGACATTATGGATACAGAATTATTATTTCAACCTGGCACTAGAACAGTTTACTCAGATTTAGGACTAATTTTACTGGGAAATATTGTTAATAATATTTCTGGGTTAAAACTTGAGGAATATACTGAAAAATATTTACTCGCACCATTAGGTATGGAGTCAACCTTCTACAACCCCTTAATTGAGTTTAGAGGCCGTATTGTTCCAACAGAGATAGTAAGTGGATACAGGAATGGCCTTTTACATGGCGAAGTTCATGATGAAAACGCACACAAATTAGGTGGTGTAGCTGGCCATGCAGGACTATTTTCTTCTGCAAGAGATTTAGGAATTTTTGCACAGACTATATTGCAAGGAGGGATCTATGGAAATAAGAGAATATTTAAAGAAAGTACATTGCAAAGGTTTATAACTAAAGCACTTGTAGATACCTCTAGCTCTAGATGCTTAGGTTGGGATAGTCCCTCTGGTGAGGCATCTGGAGGGATTTATATTAGCGATAATGGCTATGGCCATAATGGTTATACAGGAACTTCTCTTTGGATTGATCCCGACTATAAATTAATTGTGATATTACTTACAAATGCTGTTCATCCGCGAAGAGAGAAAAAATCTCCTAAATATTTTGAATGGAGACAAAAAATCCATTCTTCAGTATATGAATCATTAGGTATCACAAAAAGAAATCCCAATCTAAAAATTAAAGAAAGATGGATAGGTACTTTTTTAGATTCAACAATAATTGAAAAAGAAATAAATTGAAATTTTGTTAAGTTTTTTAGATTATGGAATCGTATTCCTATTTTTTTGTGGCCTGACAATATTTGGTTTATACCAAGGAAGGTACAACCGAACGGCTGAGGACTATTTTTTAGCAGGAAGAAATATTCCCTGGCCGATTACAATGTTTTCTATAGTAGCTACTGAGACATCCGTGCTCACTTTCATTAGTATTCCCGGTTTAGCTTATAAAAGCAATTGGTTATTCCTACAGTTGGCATTGGGTTATATCTTCGGTCGAATTTTAGTGTCAGCAGTTTTATTGCCCGCATATTTTTCAGATGGTGTTGTATCTATTTATGAGACTCTGGGTAGAAAATTTGGTTTAAAAGTTCAGAAAATTGCTTCATTTGTATTTTTTTTAACAAGAGTTCTTGCAGATGGAGTGAGATTTTTGGCCACAGGCGTGATTGTGCAAGTTGTGACTGGGTGGTCACTACCTGTTTCTGTCCTCTCAATTGGTTTAATTACTTTAATTTACGCCTCATTCGGCGGCATTAGGGCAGTTATTTGGGTAGACGGCTTCCAGTTTATTTTGTATTTGGTTGGTGGACTAATTTCCGTTTATTATTTATTCTCATTTATTGATATGCCAGTTATTCAAGTCTATGAACTTTTAATTTCTGCTGAAAAGTTGCAATTTTTCCAATTTAGGGGAAGTATCTTCAGTGAACCATTTCTTTTTATTAACGCTTTGATTGGCGGAATCTTCTTATCCTTTGCTTCCCATGGCGCAGATTATATGATGGTACAAAGAGTCATCTCAACCAAGGATTTATCATCAGCAAAGAAGGCAATGATTGGGAGCGGTTTTTTTATTTTATTTCAGTTTGCAATTTTCTTGACAATTGGCTCACTTATGTTTATTTATTTTAATGGGGTCGAGATTGAAAAAGATCGCGAATTTCCAACCTTTATAGTTAATCATTTACCAATAGGAGTCAAAGGAATTTTAATTGCGGGTGTATTATCTGCTGCAATGTCTACAATAAGCTCATCAATCAATTCACTTGCATCTTCGGTTGTTAATGATTGGCTTGGAGGAGCTGTATCCTTAAAAAAGTCAAAGTTAATCAGTTTAGGATGGGGCCTGATTTTGATAACAATTGCGTTATTTTTTGATGAAAGCAATACATCTATAGTACTAATAGGACTTCAAGTTGCTTCTTTTACTTATGGAGGACTATTAGGACTTTTTCTGCTGAGTAAGTTGAAACAAAACCTTAATACGATTAGTTTGATTGCAGGCCTTCTGTCTAGTCTTTTGATTGTTTTTTATCTGAAACAAATAGGTTTGGCATGGACATGGTTTATATTCATTTCGGTCTTGTTTAATATTTTGATAACTTTAATCTGCGAGAGATTAATAAATCTCAAAAAAGTTTTGAAATGAAGAAATTACTTTTCATTTGTCTCCTTTTTTTTGTTAGCTGCAGCAAAAATAATAGATTTTTGAAGAAAGTTGAAAAATTATTAGAAGAAAATCCAGAGCTTAAAGCGGAACCTTTTATTAATAATAAAGATAATAAAAAAAGAAAGTCAGGATTTATAAAACTAGATGCTAAAGAAATTGGAATTGATTTCATGCACATATGGGACCCTGATCCAAAACATAGAGGGCAATTAAGAAATTCCTTCATTGCCGCAGGTGTGGCGATAGGAGATTTTGATAATGATGGATTATCTGATATTTATTTAACTCGACAAAAAGATGCCGGAAAGCTATATAAAAATTTGGGCGATTTTCAATTCAAAGACGTTACACGCGAAGTTGGGATCGAACCTAGTGGGATGTGGAGTACTGGTGTCACATTTGTAGACATTAACGATGATGGATGGCTAGATCTTTTTATTTGCGGTTTTGACTCTCCGAACCGTCTTTATATTAATATGCAAGGTCGTTTTAAAGAAAGCGCCAGCATGTATGGGCTAGATTTTAAGGGCGCTAGCGTGATTATGTCATTTGCTGACTATGACCTAGATGGCGATTTAGATGCATATCTGTTAACCAACAGAGTTAAATCAGCATCAGATATTGGTGATGTCAAAATTATACGTGAGAAAAACAATAAATTGAGGGTGCATCAAGAATCAAAAGAGCTTGCTTATTTTGTTCAACCGCCAGATAGGATGCAGCTTCTTGTTCCCGCAGGGCAAATTGATTATTTATATAGAAACGACAATGGAAAATTTATTGATGTCTCTGAGGAAGCAGGAGTCAGTGAATATCCATTTTATGGTCTATCGGCAACATGGTGGGATTACAATAATGATGGCTGGCCAGATATTTATGTTGCAAATGATTATATGGGTCAAGATCATTTATTTCGTAATAATGGATTTAATAATGGCTCAGTAACTTTTACTGATGTTGGGAAAACAGGGCTGCCTCATACTCCATGGTTTTCTATGGGCTCTGATTATTCAGATATTAATAATGATGGGAGAATGGACTTTCTTGCTTCTGATATGGCTGGGAGTAATCACTACCGTGATAAATTATCAATGGGGTCCATGAGTGGTCCTGATAGCGATTCATGGTTCTTAAATTTTCCAAACCCACCTCAGTATATGAGAAATTCTCTTTACTTAAATACTGGTACACCTCGATTTATGGAGGCTGCATATCTTTTTAATCTAGCAAAAACAGATTGGACTTGGACCGTAAAATTTGGAGATTTTGACAATGATGGATTTGAGGATGTCTTCTTCACGAATGGTATGTCAAGAGATTACTTTAATGGAGATCTAATTAATCACTCAAAAAAGTTTTTAGGGAGAAAAAATGGACGTGAATTAGAGCTGGAAATGTGGGAAAATGAAAAACCATACAGGCTAAAAAATCAGTTATATAAGAATGTTCAAGGGCTAAATTTTAATGACATGAGCCAAGAGTGGGGTTTTGATCACTTAGGTGTAAGTACTGGGTCAGCTATAGGAGATCTTGACGGAGATGGTGATCTGGATATAGTTGTAAATGGCTTTGAAGAACCTGTATTAATATATAAAAATGAAATTAAAAATAACAAGTCGTTACGAATAAAATTAATTGGAGAAAAGAGCAATAATTTTGGAATTGGAACAAAAATTATTGTTGAGACTATGCAGGGTATGTTAATCAGTCGCTATGTTTCAAATTCAAGAGGATTTATGTCTTCCAGTGAGCCTATTGTGCATATCGGTTTAGGAAAAGAGTCTGTTGCTAAGAACATATCAGTAATTTGGCCATCAGGAATTAATCAGCGCTTTAATAATGTGCCCGTTGGATACGTTTATACGATAAGTGAACCCGATGTTGATAAAAAAAATCTAGATTTAAACAACAAAACAGATAAAAATACTATATTTAACCAAAATCGTAATGTTCTACAAAAAGTTGAACATTCAGAAAAAGAGTTCGATGATTTCAAATTACAAAAACTTTTACCAAATAAACTTTCTCAGCTTGGACCAGGTATGGCATGGGGTGATATAGATAAGGATGGGGATTTTGATCTATTTGTTGGAGGTTCTGCAGGATTTTCAAGCGAGATTTTTTTGAATGAGGGCAATGGAAATTTTGATAGATTAAATCAAGAGCCTTTTTTAAAAAACTCGAAGACAGAAGATATGGGAGCTCTGTTTTTTGATTGTGATTACGATGGAGATATGGATTTATATGTAGTCAGTGGAGGAGTTGAATATAAACCAAGTGAGGAGGTATATAGAGACCGCCTATATGAAAATGATGGGAAAGGTTTCTTTATAGATGTTTCATACAAAAAACTTCCTGATCTAAGAGTAAGTGGAAGTGTTGTAACAGCTGGAGATATTGATGGAGATGGGATGGTAGAACTTTTTGTTGGTGGAAGGGTTGTCCCCGGATCATATCCTGAATCACCCCAATCATATATTTTAAAGAACAATGGAAATAAGTATATCGACGTAACAGATAGCTTTGCGCCTGGGATCAAGTTTTCTGGTATGGTTACCAGTGCAGTTTTCACGGATGTGAATGGAGATAATTCGTTAGATCTTATGGTAACCTATGAATGGGGACCTGTTAAATATTTTCAAAATGAATCAGGTGTCATGAAAGAAAGAACTAATGAAGTAGGCTTATCAGAGCGTAGTGGCTGGTACAACAGTATAAGCGGAGCAGATCTTGATAAGGATGGAGATATAGATTATTTAGTTGGGAATTTTGGGTATAACTCTAAATATCAAGCCTCAAAGGACAAGCCAGAAATTTTATACTATGGATATTTTGAAAACAATGAGGCTAAAAACATTATCGAAGCAAAATTTGAAAATGGAATATGTTTACCACACAGAGGTCTTGGTTGCTCAAGCGATGCAATGCCATCAGTAAAAGAGAATTTTCCCACTTATCATGATTTTGCAGTAACGCCTCTTGAGGGAATTTATGAGAACGCTCTTTTGAGCGCTGCGGATAAATATGAGGTAAATGATTTGGCATCAGGCATACTATATAATGAAAGAGATATTGGTGGAAAAACAAAATTTAAATTTGTTCCGCTTCCGAGGATTGCGCAAGCTAGCCCAATATTCGGGTCACAAATAAATGACGTCAACGGAGATGGAAACCTTGACTTATATGTAGTTCAAAACTTTTTTGGTCCTCAAAGAGAAACAGGCAATATGGATGGTGGCGTCAGTTTATTAATGCTTGGCGATGGTAAAGGGAACTTTAAGGAACTGTTTCCAGATGAGAGTGGCTTGATTGTCTCAGGCGATGCAACAAGTCTAACAGTTTTAGATTTTAATAATGACAATTGTCCAGATTATCTGGTTGGAATAAACAATAGTAATTTTATTTACTTTGAGAATAAATCAAATAAAAAATTTATTAAAATTAATTTACCATCTCTAGCTAATGGTAGAAATTATCTAGGATCAAGAATAAAGGTAAATTATAAAAGTAATGAATCACAGATTTATGAATTTTTTGCCACAAGCGGATATCTATCCCAATCGATACCGATAATTTTTGTAGCAACTGGAGATAATTTAGAAATAAATAGTATAGTCATCTATTGGCCAGATGGTAGTTCTGAAAACCTTACTAGTTACCATCATGCTGATAAAGATATATATATGGCCGAAAAAAAAGATCGTTAATTTTATTTTAGGTACAGCATTTTTTTTGTTTTGCTCCCTGCCTCTGTTGTTATGCTACAAAAATAAAAACCACTAGGTACGTCTTTACCCAGATCGTTTTTACCTTTCCAAATAATTTCATTTTTCCCAAGAACAGATTTCCCAATAAATAAGGTTTTAACTTTTTTGCCACTAATATCGTAAATATTTACACTAGAGTTGTAGGGTTGGTCGATAATAAAACTTATTTTTGTAGATTGATTAAAAGGATTAGGGTAATTATTCAATAAAAAGGAATTATTTATACCATTAATATTACTATCTCTGGTTGTAGAAAGATTAAAGCCAACATAGTCAAAAATACCCCTCAATATAGCATTCGCGGTAGAGTCATATGATCCTGCAAAACTACAGTTCATGTCTTCGTAAGTTAGTGCCATTACATTTTCTCCGTGGTTCATCCACCACCAACTTTCAGGGTATTGATCAGGCGTTCCGGATGTCCAGCTAATAAAGTAATCCCAGTTTTCAAAACCAGCCTGGAAATAAGATTTAACGCCCATGATAAATTGCTGTTGAAGAAAGCTAAAATTCATTGATGTACCGTTGGCATCATGATAGATGAAGAATCTTTTACAAGCGTAGGCGGAGTGCATGTTTAATGCAACTTTTATGGGGTTTGCTACCGGAATCATAAGATCAATAAAACGATTTTTTAAAGCGGATACCTCCGGCTGCAATACTAAATCATCCCACCCACTCTCAATATCAATACCATTTGCATTTTCCCTGGGATAACCTAGTTCAACTCCATCAGGGTTATGCATTGGAATAATATGGAAAATAAAGTTTGATCTTATTGATTCTGCGAATTGACTATTAGAAACTAAAATATTGATTATCTCTTTAGTTACCCAGAAAGACTCTTCTTCTCCAGGATGAGTTCTTGCATGTATGTAAATACGGTGATGAGAGGATGATTCTGGTTGATTTGATATTGTTATTTCCCATAGGGCTCGATTTTGAACAGAAAACCCAATGGAGTCAACAACGACATAAGGATATTCCTCCCAACGATTTAAATCCTCGATAAGATCTTGGTAACTATATCCCCAATCATGTGATTCACAAATAACGGATTCTTGGTTAGAGAAATTAATCTGACATTTTTTGTTGAAATTAATATTATTGTTATTTTGAGATTTTAGGTGGGTCAATAATCCAAAGATTATGATGAATTTGTAGATGGGTTTAAACATTTAATTATTAAAGCAGCATTATTTTTTAATCTTTGAAAAATAATATACTGTGCCGCTTGCTGTTAAAGCAATCCCAATGAGTGATGGTATAAATGCAGTGATGAGAGTTATAATTAAAAATGAGGTATACAATATTAAAACTATGATCATACTATATGGATAAAAAAGTGCTTTGTAGGGTCTTTCTTTATCGGGCATTTTTTTTCTTAGTATATAAATAGCCCCAAAAGTTAAAAGGTTAAAAATAGTGCTGGTAGCCGAAAAAAAATCAATTATTATTTCATATGTGCTTGTTCCACCCGCCCCTGATTGTATGAAGGTTGATAAAACCGCAAAAATTAAAAGGACAGTTGCCCAAATTGCTTGTCCAATCAAGGCATTGTTTGGAGTGTTGTGTTTTGGATCTAGTTGTGCAAATTTTTCGAAAAAAACTCTATCTCTTGCCATAGCATGCCAAGTTCTGCTTTTACATAATATCTGTGTGCTTATATTCCCAAAAGCATTAATTGCAACTGCAATTGAAATGAATATTCCTCCTGTTGCACCAAGTACAACTTTCATTGCTGCAGATGCCACCCATTTTTCTTTTGTTATTGTTGAGGGATCAAGTTGATATAAATAACCCAAATTAGCACCTATGTATAAGATCATTACTCCACCGATCCCTAGAAATAATGAAAGGGGTAATGTTTTCTGAGGGTTTTTTACTTCCTCGGCCATGTAGGTTGCACCCTCCCATCCACTAAATGCAAAGAATGAATACCTTAGTGCAGCGCCAACAGCAAGTACTGTGTGCCAGCCAAAGCTCTCAGGCCATAATGGGTCAACAAAATTATTTAAATTACCTGTGGATGTTGAGGTGAGTGTTACACCAATAATTGCTCCTACCGCCAGAATTTTTGTTGATCCAAAGATTATCTGAAATTTGCCGCTAATCTGAACCCCAAAAAGGTTTATACCAGTTAGCATCCAAATAATAATTAATGCAATCAAAAATGTAATTAATAAATTAAATGGCTCACCATAAACTATTACCCATATTGCATTAACATATTCTGTGAAAACTAGTGAAACAGCCACTATAGATGCCGTCTCTGATACGAAAAACATTGCCCATCCACGGATGAATGCCACATATGGACCATATGCTTCTCTTAAAAAAACATAGGGACCTCCAGACTTTGGTAACATAGCACTTAATTCTGCATAGATTACTGCACCAAAGATTGTTATAATTCCACCAATCACCCAGACCAGACCAAAAAGGGATGTACAACCAACAAGGGCCATTATCGGTGCAGGTGTACGGAAAATCCCAGAGCCAATAATCCGACTTATTACAATGGAAACAGATTCCTTTAGACCTAAATCTTTTTTATAGTTTTCCATTGTTTGGGCACTCTATGAAAAAGGGAAAACTTACCCGAATAAAAATTTACAAATATAAACAGCACTGATTACGCCAACTGCATCCGCAATTAAACCTGCCGCAAGTGCATGTCGCGAACGACGAATGCCAACTGAGCCAAAATAAACTGCTAAAACGTAAAATGTGGTTTCAGTAGATCCAAACATAGTCGCACCAATTTTAGCTATTAGAGAGTCTGCTCCATGTTCATTGATCAGATCTGATAATAGACCAAGCGACCCACTGCCAGATAATGGACGCATTAGAGCTAGTGGAAGATTTTCGGGGGGAAATCCAATTAAATTTAAAAATGGAGATAGTCCAGATAAAATCATTTCTAGTGCACCAGAAGCACGAAACATGCCAATAGCTACTAAAATTGCAACTAAGAAAGGAATAATTCGAATTGAAATGGTGAATCCATCCTTAGCTCCTTCAACAAATGATTCATAGACCTTAACTTTTTTGATAATTAATCCGTAGAAAGGTATACCCACTAAAAGAATTGGGATTATATAACGAGATAACTCATTTGTAAATGCAGATATTGTTTCAATCATCATTTTTTTCTTTTTTTATTGAAAAATAACTCATTCTTTCTAGTGTTTTTACAGCTACAATTGCTGCAATAGTGGAAAAGCCTGTGGCTAAAACCGTTGATATAAATATTTCATTTGCAGCAGCACCCATCAAAGCAACAACAGTCGCGGGTAATATGAATTGAACACTAGAAGTATTAATGGCTAAAAATGTACACATTGCGTTAGTAGCAGTCTCTTTGTTTGGATTGAGTTCCTGTAGCTCCTCCATTGCTTTTAAGCCAAGTGGTGTTGCGGCATTTCCAAGACCAAGCATATTTGCAGCCATGTTAAGTACAATTGATCCAATAGCAGGATGATCTTTAGGTACATCCGGGAACAAGCGTATTGTAACTGGTCTAATTATTTGAGCAATAATTTTAATTAATCCTGATTCTTCCGCAATTTTCATAATCCCTAGCCACAAAGCCATTATTCCAATGAGGCCTATGGCTATTTCTACCGCGGTTTTAGACATGTTTATTGCGGCATCTGTGACAGCATCAATATTGCCAGTGACAATGCCAATTATAACAGAGAAAAGAATTAAACTAAACCAAATATAATTTAACATTTCAGGTTTCTACCGCAGGTTCCAGAAGCTTTAAATATATTGAATCCGCATCCGTGACATTTAGTTCCGCATCAATGGATAAAGGAATAGTTGCTTGGTAGGTACCATGGCCACAAGGAAAGTTAGTAATAATAGGAATCTCAAGATCTTCGCAAATATCCATTATGATTTGGTCAATATCTCTCTCAAAAGGTATTTCCTGGTCTTTCATTTCTTTTAGTTCACCAAAAATTAGTCCTTTTATTTTATCAAACATTCCTGCGTTTCTCATTTGTACTAACATTCTTTCAAAGGCATATAAGTACTCATCTATGTCTTCAAGAAAGAGGATAGCATTTTCAGTATTTAAATTATCTTTTGTGCCAAAACGATTTATAAGAAGCGTCATATTACCACCCCATAATTTACCTTTCGCAATACCAGATCTTAATATTCTTGGTTTAAGCTTATTGGGGTAATGGATTTTTATTTTTTCATCTCCCTTCAGGACTTTTAACATGTTGCCAAAATTATACTTTATTAAACGTTCTTTGAAAGAAACAAGCATTGGCCCGTGAAAGGTTACAAGACCAGTTTTCTGTGTAATTGATGTTAAATAAGCGGTAATATCGCTGTAGCCAATAAATATTTTTGGATTTTTTTTTATTAATTCATAATCTAATAAATCTAAAACCCGGTTTGCTCCATACCCTCCACGTGCGCAGATAATAGCTTTTACATCAGGATCCTCAAACATAGAATTAATATCTTCAGCTCTTTGTTCTGGCTTTCCAGCGAAGGGCCCCCACCTAAGAGAATTACTATTTCCAATCTTAAGTGTGTAACCTTGTCTTTCAAAAAAAGACATAGTATTCAGTAAAGTTTTTTTAGGCATCCAATATGATGGACTAATGATTCCAATGCAATCCCCTTTCCTAAGTGATTTTGCTTTAATCATTGAACAACGCCCAAAGAATTTTTTCTTGGAGTTTATGGTATGGTTTCGCTGATCCGACAAATCCATTAATAAGAATTGAAAATCCAATAGGACCATTTTTTGGTGGAAATAAATATCCAGAGAGGTTACTTACTCCTGACAAATGTCCAGTTTTTGCTTTAATGCTCTTACCCATCACTAAGAAACGATTTTCCAGACTTCCTTGAGAGCCTCCACTTGGTAATGTAAATAAAAAATCTTTTGCAAAGGAGCTTCGATACATATACGATAAGAGCTCTACAAATTGATCAGTACTTGCTAGGTTATATCGAGAGACCCCTGATCCATCAGCTAAATAAATTTTGGATGTATCTATTTGTACCGAATCAGAAAGAAATATTCTGACCTTTTTTAGTCCATGGCTCCAATTCCCGGGTATTGTATCATTCATGCCGATGCTTTTGGACAGTAACTCTGTAGAAAGGTTATCGCTTTCATACATAATATTTTTCATTGAAAAAATTAGACTGTCAGAATAATGTTCAGAAATTAAAATATCTGTAGGTTTTGCCTTACCCTTTTCTAGGGTTTGGACAACTGCACCATATTTACGGAGGCAATTTGCGAAAACTGTCCCAGTGAATAAAACCGGATCGAAAATATTTCTTCTAAAGGTATCTACGGAAGCCGTGTCTAAAATCTCACCAGATATTGTAAAAATATTTGTTTGATTTATCCAATTGCGCTCAATTCGGAACTTTTTCTTATTAATCGTATCGTTTACCGTTCTCGATTGATTGATGATATTAACGTAATCTGTCTCTGGAAATGTTGAAATGATAGCGGGCTCATCAATTTTTCCTGGTGATACATAAAAATCAATGCAATTATCGTTTAGGGAAAGTGCGCTCACCGGAGCTGCATACCACCATGACCCTTCATCCCACATCCAACCTTTCCCGTAATTAATACTGTCATGAATTGTCGCATCGAGAAAAAGAGTGTCTATGGTTCCTATATTTTTTGCTACCACGCGAGCTAGAGAATCAATTTGTTGAACTAAAAGATCGGGGTTTGCTCCAGCAACGAGAGTAATATTATTGTTTTGTTTTACTACTTTTGTCTTGAAAAAATAATCTGGACCTAAATAATGCAATGCAGAGGCTCCAATGAAAAGTTTATTATTGCTTGCAGGCATTAAGAGTTTATCGCTGTTGATTGAATATATAGTCCGATTGGACTGTAGATCAACAGCTTTAATGCTGATCCTTGCATTGAGCCCTGAATCAACGATTAATTTATTAATTTTTTTTATCTTCCTCGGAGATCCAGTATTTTTGAAAAGAGCATTGGGTGGGGCGCAAGAAAAGATCCAGAGAAAAAATAAGAGTAAGAAGATTTGTTTTAAATTATTCAAAAATCAGACTAGAGATAAGATAAATCTATCTAAAATTTTGTGACCGAATCTGAAAATAGCTCCAGAATTTTCAGATATTGGAATATCATGGTCATTAATAAATGCTTTTGTAGCCTCTATGTGAGTTTGGAATCCCCAAATAGGTTTTTTTTTGATGCGGAATCCATCGACAGATACCATATTACTGTGAGCAATAATCTCAAAGTTATTTGGACATTCAGTAACCCCATCCTGATGCGAAAAGATCATGGGTCCTTTTTTTCTTTCTCCCCACAACTCGTTATCTGTAAGAGTGACATCTCGAACTCCTTGTTTCTTTTCCCCATTCCATAGTGGACCTACTTTCCCACCAAAAATATGTGCTATGAGCTGGTGCCCGTAGCAAAGACCCATGATAGGTAAATCTTTATCAATTATTTCAAAAAGAAAAGTTGTCAGAGCCTTTTGCCACTTGTTATCATCATGAACAGAAGCTGCACTTCCTAAAATAATGATACCTCTGATTTTTTTATTCAGTTGATAAATACTGTTCATGCCATGAAGTGCAGGTAGATGATAAGATGCTGGATATGGGGCTCGTATTGATATTCTATTAAAGGATTCAATTGCGGGCTTCTCCACAGCAGGGTCGATAACCATCAGGTGTTTCTTTTTCATACCTGAAAATATCATTCTTTTCTACTTAAATAACAGTGTAAAGGTGATCAATAAATATTTATTTAATTTTTTGCAATTCAGGTTTTTAATGTAATAAAATTTTCAAAGAAATGATTTTGAAATAAAAAATTTAACTTAAATTAAAATTGTATAAACACTTTAAATCATCATGATGATAATTATTTTTACATAAAATTCGAAAAAAAATAATCAGAAAAAAAAGGAATTTAAGATGAGAAAAAAAATAATGGTTTCTTCTTTATTTTTATCGTTATTGTGGTCTTCTGATTTTCCTCAATTAAAAACTGATAATAACACCAACTCTCTTTTCAGAAGCATTACAGATACCTTGAATGCAGGACTAATGGATTCAATTAAAACTGGGTTCTTACCCGGGGATATTGCAATGGAAATTCATAAGGCGCCAGGAGACCTAACCCTACGAGCCGTAGGCGTTGATATAGCTGATTGGAATGTTAATGGGGAAAATCCTAGTCTCAAGGTAGAGGTTTACAAAATCGCAGCAGATGGATACCCATTTAATGCTCTAGGAGATTTCTATGATGTTAACTCAACTGGAGAAGTTGGATGGTTAGGGTATGCTCACCCTGTTGGAAATGATTCTTTAGCTTATCCAGATTTAAATTTTCAGAATAACCTAGTTTGGAATGATTTTAATGGAGGCTTGGGTCCATGCTCTGATGGCAATATAGTATCTCACAGTCAGCCAGTTCTAGGAACTAAAGTTCTTCCATTAGTTGGTGAAGTATATATTCAAAATCCGTCTGATAATTCTCCTGGCATTAGATATGCTAATTTTAGTGGTAGCGCAAATTTCGCTAAAGATGAATATTTTGCTGTAATGGTTTCTTATGAGGATGATAATTCTAGCATTATTGCAGATAGCGCGGCAGCAGTATATCTTTTATCTGGGAACGCATCAAATATTCATCCGTTTCCAGGTTTAAAATTTTATAATAGAAATTGTAGTGGTCCAAGTGGCGAGAAAGGTTGGCACATTGAAAAAAAATCGTGGCAATTTCAATATTTAGTTACAATTAATGGCGATATACCACCTGAAATAGAAATATATCATGTTGGACTCACAAGCTCAACTGGTTTACCAGATCCAGTACCATCTTGGACCGAAATTAAAATTATGGCCACAATTGATGATGTAAACCCGTCGGGTGGCGAATCTGGCGTTGAAATGGCGATACTTAACTGGCAAAAAAATTCTTTAGAAGCGGACACAACCTCCAGGATGATGAGTCAAGCCTTTAATCTTTTAATGCAACAATACGTTTATCATACTGAAATGCCTGGAAATACTAATGGTACCGTTATTTATTGGTGGATATCAGCTGAAGATGTCCAAGGAAATATCTCTTCAATGAATAAGCAGACTCTTGTAATTGGTACTTTAGCAGAAATTAATGAGCCACTCCCAGTTGGTTTCAAACTACATGGGAACTATCCTAATCCATTTAACCCAATAACAGGAATTCATTTTTCTCTGGATACATACGATCGACTAGACATCATGATATTTGATGTGCAAGGCAATCTTGTGAAAAAACTTTTTTCAGGCACCTTACCATCAGGTCGCCACTCTATTGATTGGGATGGGAAAAACGAAACAGGAATAAGCTTATCCTCAGGAATATATTTTTACCGATTAACTTCTGGAGGTAAAAATATTACCAAGAAAATGATGTTAATAAAGTAAATTTTTTATTTAAATAGTATTTTATGCGATGCCTTTTCTATTCTTTTTGCCTGCTTTTCTTTTTTGAAGTAATTGCAGCTCAAGATGGAGTTTTGTTGGGCAGCATCTACGATGTGAATGGGAACTCCTTGCCAGGGGCAAACATAATTATTGAAAAAATAAACCGGGGAGTTGCAGCCAATAAAGAGGGAAAATACCAATTGAAAGGAATACCTGAGGGTCCTCATGTGGTTAGAGTGATGTATATTGGACATAGGACGATAAAGAAAGATATAATCATAGAGTCAGACCAAAAATTGATCCTGAACTTTAAATTAGAGCGTTCAATGATCGATCTTGATGAAATTGTAGTATCGGCAAGTTTTAGCGAGCGAAAAAAAAGAGCACAAGCGTCACCTGTTACAGTAATCTCGGAGGAAGAACTCCGGCGATTGCCTGTTCGAAGCGTGGATGAAGTTTTGTTGGGTAAAGTACCTGGGGGCTATGCAAGTCTTCCGCACCGCCCTGGACAAAACAATTATGCTTTTACCTTGAGAGGGGGAACCAGTGGGTCGGGAGGGCCTCTTGGAGATGTAAAAATATATGTTGATGGAGTTGAGTTACTTGGGTTTGATGTTCAGTCTTATCCTGGTATTGCAGATTTTATTGACCCTAGCGATATTGAAAGAGTTGAAGTGTTGAGAGGTCCAATGGGCTCTACGCTACACGGTTCCAATGCACAGAGTGGAATTATCCATATTTTTACCAAAAGAGGATCAAACTCACCCCGGAATGTTTGGAGGGTTAAGCTGGCTCAAAAAAATACTGATGCGCCGATATTGGAAAAAAATGTTCCGGGCCAGGAATTTTCTGTTAATTTTAATGGAAGGAGCTCTTCCGATATAAGTTTTAATGTTGGTGCAAACAGGACTGTTGACGAAGAGGTAATGCCAAATAATGGGCAAAAAGTGGAACAACTAAAACTACATGCTGCAATTAATGTCAGAATAGGCCCAGCGGTAGTGGACCTGAAAACTTTTCAAAGTTGGGGAACCCAAGGTCACATTAATAACCTGTATCATTTACTGGAATATCAAAAAAATCGTGGCTGGGCCAATGCTCCCAGCCATTGGGATTTTATTCCCTCCGATGGTACTATTGCTTATTACAAACCAGGATTTAGTTTTAATTATATACAAAATTTTAATCCGAAACTATACCACAGCCTAGTAATCGGGAATGACACAAGACAATCCCTTTTTAAGAAAAGGGGCAGTGAGGGGGGAGAGGCATATCTAAAGCACGATTGGAATCGCACTACAATGAATTATTTTTGGCATGGGAAAAAAAGTTTTCCCAGGATGTTTGAAATTGACATCACCGCAGGCACACAACGAACTGAGAGCAGTAATGTTCGTCTTTCAGGATCACTTGATGAGTCAAAAAGTCAATACTATTATGATGATTTTGAAGGTGCCTCACTGGTCGACCAGAGTTACATAAACTGGGGATACTATGCAGAAGCAGTATTTGGATATAAAGATCAATTATTTATAACGCTGGGGGAGCGAATAGAAGAAAACGAATATTTTGGTAAAGATTATGGCAGGCATATAAGTCCCAGACTTGGCTTCTCGTATGTAATGGAATTTAATAGTTTTATCTGGAAAGCAAGAGCAGCATGGGGAAGTGGCGGGATTAATCCACCGCAAGCGATGCAGGCTCTTCCGAGCGAGTCTCAGTCTTCCATAAATATTGGAAATCCCAATCTAAGGCCTGAGCGGCAATCAGGTTATGAGATAGGGGGCGACTTTTATCTTGGGGATAATCTTTTTTTTGAGATTACCTATTATGATCAAATTTTCCTCGATGGCATACAGAATGATCCTAGTATTGATGATCTGGAAACTATTAAACAGGAGTACTGGTATATAAATTTCGGGGAAATAATTAATAAAGGCTGGGAATTCTCCGCAAAAACTAGAATTGGACCATTGGATTTAAATGCTACTTATTCGATTACCGATAGCAGATGGGGACAAGATAGTATCCGACAAAATGATATCAAGTATGAAGGGTTTTTCGATGAGGGGGTTAGGAGAAATGATGTTCCCAAAACAACTGGAAATCTATCGTTTTCTTGTAAAATACCATCTTATAGCCCAAAAAATTCTAAGGGCGGTAACTTTGTTTTAGATTTTAACTATACTGGGGAAAAAAAAGGTCGGGATTGGCTCTTATATTATGACGGACTATATAATCCCGATATCACGCCTTACACATACTACAGTAAGGACTTGATAAAAAATTACAAGCCTTATTTTCTAGTCAGGTTGAGGTGTAATTATTGGGTAACTACCAATGCTAATTTTTATCTAGATATTCGTAACCTTGCTGAGCATAAGGACATATCGAGAGGAATTACCCAGCCGGCATTGGGTAGGCAGGTGACTTTAGGCATGGATCTTGAATTTTAACATCTTTCAAAAGGAGGAATAAATGCGCACGATGAATAGTAGAATAATCAGTTTGTATTTTTACGTAATACTTTTTGTGTCATGTTCTGGTTATGATTTTAGCGAAATTGTATCCATTTACCCTGCAAACCCTAAGCCGGGCACTGAAGTAGAAATTTTATATAGTCCCTCCGATTCAGAATTGAAAACAGCCGATGAGATTATTGCAACAATTAGGATTTATGGCGAAAAAGATTTTAATGGGGAGTCTATGTTTACAATGCCAAATAACGTAATTGATACAGAACAATATTCCTTAGAAAGAATAAAGGGTGGTTGGGTGGTTAGTTTATTCATACCAGATTCAGCAGTGGGTCTAATAGCTGTTTTTAAAAGCGGAGAAAAAGTAGACGATGGTCAAGGGCTTGGTTACCCCATCTTTTTACAGGATGTTAATGGAGAAATCATATCAGGTAGTTTAGCAGGCTATTCTGCTGCTCTTTTGGCCCGGGGGTGGGGTTCAAATTTTGATAAAGATACTTACTCAGATACCTTATTATCAAATTTTTATAATGAGTTCCAAAAAAATCCTGAAAAGGAGTTGGACTTTCTTTTCTCTTTTTTCACGGTTCTAAATAACAGTAAGGGCGAAGGTAGTCTTGATGAGATGGAAAAAATTCTCGATAATATCGCTGATAATGAAAATTTACCAGAGTACAAAATGTTTTTTTTAAGTGCGTGGTATAGGACAATTAAGAACAATGAAAAATCGGAGTACTACAAACAAGAAGCATTGCAGAGATATCCCAATGGCCAATGGGCAGAGAGAGAGGCCTCAAGAGAATTTTATAAGATTGAAGGAGCTGGAAATAAAAAAGATTTTCTAGATAAACACATAAAGAATTATCCATTTGTAAGGAGCCTTGATTATATGCGCGGTGTTATATTGGCTGATTATATACAGAGCGAAGACTTTAAAGGTGCCTACAACTATCATTTAAGCATAGAAAATCTTTCATTTAGCACAAGACCGGTATTTAGTTCTATCCAAAATTTGGGAAAAACTTCAGAAGAAGATATGCACCTTTTAAGTAATATAACTGAATCATTTGTCAGCAAAGCGAGGGAGGGAATCGAAGAAAAAAATATTGGCAAACCAGTTCTTAACTCCAGTAAGTATTGGGAGGAGGGAAAAATTTATAATTTGGCAAATGCTTTGGATGCCTCTGCGACGATTTCAAGTTTGTTAGGAAAAAAAAGAGAAGCCCTTGTGATTTCATCTGAATCATACCAGAAATCCAAAGGAAATAACAAGCAGATTAATTATCGATATGGTAATATTTTAAATGATCTTGGTAATGCAGACTCTGCAAAAAATATCATAGAAAAAAGTATTGCAAGTGGAATTGAAATCCCAGAAATGGAAGATTTGCTGAAAAATATATACATATCAGAAAACGGTACGGACAGGGGGTATGAAAATTATTTTTCTAAGGTTAAGTCCAGGGCAATGAGCGATTTAAAAGCAAAGATATTGGCTAAAATGGTGATGAAGCAGGCGCCTTCTTTTATGCTCCTTGATACCGATGGAAAAGAGGTAAAACTATCCGATTTCAAAAGTAAAATTGTTATACTCGATTTTTGGGCAACGTGGTGCGGCCCTTGCATAAAGTCTTTTCCAGCGATGCAAAAAGCGATGGAGAAATATGAAAATGTGAAATTTTTATTTGTGAACTCAAGAGAGACCGCAGAAAACAAATTAGAGGCAGTAACTGAGCTAATGGAGCAAGGCTCATACCCTTTCCATGTACTCATGGATGTTAAGGATGAGGTGTTTGGATCCTATGAGATTGCTTTTTTGCCAACAAAAATTATTATTGATGGAAATCAAAATATTCGTTACGAAAGCGTAGGATACCTAGGTGAGACCGAACTGCTAGATGAATTAGAAAATCTTATAAATATACTTGGGGATACAGTTATCTAGGAAAATAAAATGATAATTAGGACCCGATGAATAAAAATCTATGAACAATGGTTTGTTCTTTTTTCTTGGTTATTCTTTATTATTCTAATACATTTGTCCTGTGTGTAGTCTTTTATAAGACATATTTAAATTATTTTTAACAATAAAATCGAAAAATGAGGAGTATCTATGCTTAAAAAGCTAATAACTCTTGTTCTGCTATCTGCAACCAGCTCATTGTTTGCATTAGACGGATATAACACTGGTCGTGATTTTAAAATCGACTATTCTATAAACGCTCACGGAGATCAAAATTTTGCTGATTTCCAAGCACTCGGTGCTCAGAGTGTATTGTCAGGAATGGATTTTGACGGCGACAGCCTTTACGAAATTTTATTCAATATTGATGAGACCTTAGCACCTGGTGGCCCAGACCCAGGTAAACTTGGTTGCTATTTGTATGAGTCAGATGGCAATGGAGGCTACAATCTGGTGTGGCATTTTATAACACCAGATCCAGGGAACAGCCTTCCTGGAATGACTCATGGGGATATTGATGCTGATGGTTTACATGAAATTTATTTTGGTGTTCCGCCGGCTGTGGGGTCAAATGACAACACATGGGGAACCTATATTTTTGAGCAGAACCAAGATGGATCTTTTCCAGCTACACCGACTCTTCTTTTCCAGTATGGAATGACTTCTGCAGATAATTTTCGTCCTGCTGGATTCGCTATAGGAGATGTTGACGGCGATGGTAAGCATGAACTTTGTTCTGTTGATAGGGGACAGAGAAGATTGTCCATTGATGCTTTAACAGGCGCAGAGCTAAATGATTTTGCCTCTTTCACAAACGAGTTCATATCTGACACGGCTATGTCCGGTGGCAGTCTTTATGACGTAGATATTATAGATTTTAATGATAACGGGATGCACGAGGTCTGGGTTAATACCTGGGATAATTTCAGCATGGCTGTTTTTGAGGCAGAAGGTGCAGATACTTACACCCTAAAGGCAGATCTTGATGGTCTCTTCGCTGATGGTGATCCCGCATCTTTTAACAGAGATGGTTTCTTGTGGAATGACGCTGACAAAGACGGTGATATGGATGCCTGGTTTCCAATGACAAATGGAGTTCTTTATTATTTAGAAAATGGTTTGGACCCTTACACAATGCTTCCGCAGGATTCTATCCACTACGTCGATGATATCGATGAAGCTGTAGCCTATGAGGCTCCATCTGGTGTTACTATGAGCGGACAGTATCAGAAGTTTTCTCATGCAGAAAACGGTTACGTAATTGGTCTTATGATGGTATTTGATCATAAGGCAGTTGATACATCCGGTGTTACCGATCAAATCAAGGTTGTCATAAAAGATGCTGGCACAACTGGGCCAGGAGCAACTATTGATTCTATGATGCTAGATTTAGCGCAAATTGATACTACCGGAGCAGGTAACATCTTGGAGCTAGCAGAGCCGATGCTCTCTGATGGCAGCACAGCGGAACCAAATGAGTTTTTTGTTGGTATTGAATGGGAAATCAGTGCTACTACTCAAGATACATTTGCTCTCCTCTCGGACACTTCTGCTGCATCAACAGATGGGCCAGGCTCTTTTTACAAAAACTCAACAGATGGGTCCCATGTGGCGCAAGATATTGATCTGGCTATTGGGGTGATTACCCTTCCTGAAATGTTTGTTGACCTAGACTCTTTACATGAAGATCATTTTAGTGAAGTATTGGTTTTCGGAGAAAGAAGTCGAGGTGCTGATTTGGGAGATATTGATGCTGACGGTAAGCCCGATATAATTGCGACTACTGGTACAAAAGAAACCGTTGTAAGAATGGAATTTATGGGTGGAGACCCAACCGACGAATCTAGTTATGACGTTAGTGTCATACTCGAGAGTAAGGGTGAACCTGGAGACCGATACTATCCACTAAGCATATCTGAAAACGATTTAGATGGTGATGGGAAGCATGAGGTAGTTTTGACTAACCTTTACGCTGCTAATGCCACTCAGCCTCAGGTAATTGTTCTAGAGCACGATCCATACAAATATGATGTCGCTGGTGGTAATGAAGTGAATCACTTGGCACCGGGTTGGACAATAGCAGCGGTTAGTAAAAAGACTGCTGTAGACTCCTTATTTGGTTCTGACCCAACTGGGAACAGTAGAAGTGTCCTTGGTGGAATGGATATGGATCAAGATGGGAGAAAAGAGGTTATTGCAACAGACTATGCAGGACAGAGAGTGATTGTTTATGAATATGATGCAGTCAACAATGCCTTTGATGTTGTCTGGCATTCTCCTGTACCTGATTCCGTTAGACATGCCTACAACCCAAGGACAATTGGCGTGGGTGATCTAGATGGTGATGGAAAACACGAGATTGTTTTCCCTTCCAGCGATCACGATGCAGAAGGATGGCACATTTATGAGTGGGATGGAGTAATGGGAAGCGATAATTATGGTACAACTTTCTCATCGGTTTGCCAAGTTGAAATTGATACCTGCTGTGCAGGTGATGGCGCCGGAACCGATTCTTATGGCACTGGATTCCGAGGTGACCACCACACAACAAGAATTGCCGATGTAGATGGAGATGGACAGCAGGAGCTTATCATTGCAATTAGAAGAGGTGCTCCAAGGGGTACTATGGTTGTTTCTCTTGCAGAGGGAGATGACATCGTGCATAATTCAGGCGGAGGTTTTGAAACTTGGAACACAGAGCTTCATGTTGACCAAATGCTTTACGGTGGAGGTTCACCATTAGACGCTGTTCCAGCTGATTTGGATGGTGATGGGCACCATGAAATTGTGAATCACACCTGGAATAATTTTAACATTTATAATATTGGTGTTTCTGGCCCTGATACTTATGATCTGCCAGATCCAGATGCGATCGACAGGCATTACAAAGCAACTTCAAACGACCAATACTCTATCTGGGGTGGTCGTGTTAAAGATATCGATGCTGATGGCAATGATGAGGTCTTCTTCTCTAGCATGGGTAGCTGGGGTGTAGGCTCCGGTGATGTTTATGTTGTAGATTATGATGAGGATGATGATGTCCTTGCAATCAACGATGATCACGTAAGGAAAATTGGTACTAATGTGGGTCAGTTTATTGGTGCAGTAGGTGATGGAGGTTATGATAATAACCGGCAAACCTTATTTGTTGGTTACAGCGGAAACAGAAATCCAAATATTTCTGCAATGGAGTACATTGGACCTGAACCAGGAGATGCATCAAGCTATCTTACAAAGCCAATATATTTCGGTGAGTTGGATGTTGCAAATGTGACAACAACAATTGATTCCACTAATGATACTACTGCCGTACATAGTTACAAATGGGGATTCCCATCTAAAATACGTACCAGTTGGGATGGAGAGTCGCTTGACTTCGATGGTGATAATAAAAAAGAACTTCTTGTATCCTTTCAGAGTGTTCCTGATAGCTTAACCCATACAACTTATGCATGGAATTCTGCTACAATGATGATGGATACAACTGTTACCAGAGCTGTGAATGATAAATCCTGGACATTTATTATTTTGGAAAGCGGAAATGAGCAACTTGCTTCAGATGAACCGATTGCTTTTCTTTCTCCAGAGGATTACAAGTTAGAGCAAAATTATCCTAACCCATTTAATCCAAATACAACCATTGAGTACACAGTACCAATCAATCGAAGAGTCACTGTAAATGTGTATAACATTAATGGTCAACTTGTAAGGACTCTTGTTGATAATAAGATGGTGAATGCAGGAACTCATAGAGCAGTTTGGCATGGAAAAAATAATCTTGGCAGACAGGTTTCAACAGGGATGTATTTATACAGTCTTGAGTGGGCAGGAATGAAAAAAGTGAAACGTATGACGCTCGTTAAGTAGTCACTTGATTATTTAGCTTTATAGAAAAGGGGAATAGTTTTATTCCCCTTTTTTATTTTTAGACTAAAAACAAAAAAATAGTTAACTTTATTAACATAGAAAATGATTAGTTTTTTAAGTAATTATAATATTCGCCCAATCTTCCAAGGCGTTCTCTCTTCCATCTTAATTTTGGGTTCATTATTTGCCTCAAATGGGAAAATTATTGGCACTGTTGTTCAAAAGTCGGATGGCTCGCCTGCTATAGGTGTTAATATTGTAATTGTTGATTCTTACTTAGGAGCAGCATCAGACCAGAATGGTAGATTTAGAATCTTAAACATACCCCCAGGAACCTATTCAATACGGGTTGATGCGATTGGGTTTGCAACTATTACAATGACAGATGTGAGAGTAAATACTGAACAGACCACTGAATTAAGGTTTGAAATAGAAGAAGCGGTAGTTGAAGGTCAAGAAGTTATTGTAGTTGCGGAGAGGCCACTTGTTCAAAAAGATCTCACTGCTTCTCAGAGGGTTACAACCGCTGAAGAGATCGCAGATCTGCCTGTTGAATCCTTTTTAGGTGTTCTAGCTACTCACGCAGGTGTTAATCAAAGTGCGAGTGGGGCCTTGCATGTGCGGGGTGGAAGAAGCAATGAGGTAGGATACTTTGTCGATGGTGTTTCTGTCTCAAATCCATTTTATACAAACTCATTATCAGTTGGGATTAGTAATAAAGCCCTTGAAGAAATGAAACTTGTTAGCGGAGCATTTAACGCAGAATACGGAAATGCAATGAGCGGTGTAGTCAATGTTAAAATAAGAGATGGCGGTGAGAACTACGAAGGAAGTGTTTCCTATTATACTGGGGATTATTTCTCTAACGATAAGCATATTTTCCCCAATATTGATTCTCAAAACTTTCTGGCAAATAATACCTTTGATGGATTTATTTCTGGACCAGTGTTACCATTTTTAAAAGATAGATTAACTTTTAATTTGTCCTTAAAACGCAATCAAAGTGAAGGATATTTATATGGTATAAGGGAACATAACCCAAGTGATTTTGCATATTTTCCCCCTAGTGGAGATTGGTATATCCAGCTAACGGGAGATAGTAGCTATGTTCCAATGAATCCTAATGAGAGTACTAATGGGTTGGCTAAGATAACCTTCAAAGTTACTCCTAGATTAAAGATTTCAACTCAGTCCATATTATCTCGTTCACAAAGCAAAAGTTATTCTCATGCATATAAGTATAACCCAGATGGTGTCGGGACGGGATATTCAGCTAATAATAATCATTCAATAAAAATAAACCACTCACTATCACCAAAAAGTTTTTATGAAGGAAATATATTTATAAGTGATACGGACTATAAAAACTATCTTTATGAAGACTCAACAGATAGTAGGTATGTTTCTACAGACTATATTAATACAGAGCCTACTTCTGCCACCTTCCTTTTTGGTGGCACGCAAATGGGACATACGTATCGTATTTCAAAAAGCGTAGGCGGAAAATTTGATTTTACCCGACAAGTTAGTGATAGACATGAAATCAAAACTGGAATTAGCTTTCGAAAAGATGATCTCGAAGAACGTAATTTTACCGTTCAATACAATTATAACTTTACGGAACCAACCGTGCTTCCAGAGAATGAGTCTCCTTACCATGTGTATTATAAAAAAGAAGCCATTCAGTACTCTGCATATATACAAGATAAGATGGAATACAACTCTATGATTATGAATCTAGGAGTGAGATATGATGCTTTTGTTCCTAACGATTCGTCGATCAGTAATCTTGTATATCCTGGAGAAGGGAAAACTAAAGCAAATAATAAAATTATGGTCTCTCCAAGAGTTGGTGTATCATTGCCCATAACAGAGAAGGGAATTTTCCATTTTTCTTACGGACATTTTTATCAAATGCCAACACTACGTAACCTTTACAGAGAAAGTTATTTTGGGGCTGGTTTATCACCCACTGTTGGATACCCAGACCTCAAACCTGAGAAAACAGTCCTATATGAATTTGGTTTCCAGCAACAATTTGGGAGCCTTATTGGAATGGATGTAAATCTTTTTCAAAAAGATATCCGTGAATTATTAGCGCTTCAGAGTATCCGTTATGATAGTCCTAAATATGGTCCCTCCAACTATGCCATCTATTTAAATAAGGATTATGGCAGTTCAAGAGGACTAACCCTATCGCTCACAAAGCGTTTTGATCCTGTATCTAAAACAAGTATTTGGCTGGATTATACCTACCAAAAATCTGAGGGTAATTCAGTAAAATCTGCCTCCTTTTATTACAGCACTTTAAGTGGCTTGGAGGAAGAAAAGTTAATTGTACCGCTTTCTTGGGATCAGTCACACCTTTTAAATGCAACCGTTATTATTGGAAATCCTGGTGGGACAACATTAGGCTTAATTGGCAAAATATCCACTGGTTGGCCTTATACTCCATCAATTCCTCTTGCCAGTTATGTCCCTCGGCCTAACAGTGGTAGGAAGCCAGTTCAACGAAATATGGATTTAAAATTAGAGAGCAGAATAAAAGTGGGAACTCAGACCGTAGCTCTATTTGCAAGGGTGTATAATTTATTTGATATAAGAAATGAACGCTATGTCTTTGATGATACAGGATCAGCAAAATATACGTATGAATATCGTAGCACTCAGGAGACAAAAGAATTTAAATCTCATTATGGAGAACCAGGGATTCATACTTGGGAAGAATATATAACCAGACCTCACTACTATTCTGCACCAAGGTCTTACAAGCTAGGATTATCCTTTGACTTCTGATGAAAATATTTAAAAAAATAATAATTTTTATATCTCTGGTAATTGCATTTGCAAGCGGTCAATGGCCATTTCAAAAAGATAAAAATTGGTACATTGAGGGGCCTAAAAAAGATTGGTCTGAACGGGACCATGCAAGATATAATCGTTGGAAAAATAAAATAGAGGCAAGTAGAATAGCTGATAGCCATGATGATCAGCTTTTAAGGATTCAAAAAGCGATTATTAATGGCAATAAGATCACAACCGAAATATGGAATTATGGGTCAATTTCAAGTCCAGGAAATCGAGTTACAGATATCATCTGGGAGGGACTGGGATATGGATATGAGTTTGGACCATTTATTTGCGCTGAAGTTCAGGTTAATTCATCAAAACATAATGATTCATACCCTAAAATTGATAGCAATGGTGATACAACATGGTACGCAAGAGTTATCAGTGATGGGCTTTCTTCCCTTGGGGGCGAGGTTTCTCCCGATGGGACAGAGTTTTACGGTTGGAAACCACTTGCTTGGAATGATGATTTAAGTGTTCCATATGCAGATCCAATCAGTGAAAACATTCCTACAAGTAATGATTTAGATAGAGACGGCGATGGAAAACCAGACAGTTGGCCATTTGGATGGTACAATGAAAACTTAAAAGATTATGTATGGCCAGGTGCCCTCAGACAAGGAGCATCAAATTCAGATTTAGAATCTTTTTTCGTAGTAGATGATCGGAACAATAAAGAGTTTGACTATTACCCATTTTTAAATGACACTACTAAACAAGGTTTGGGAATTGAGATTGAGTGTCGTTACTACCAATGGGCAAACCCACTTGCAGAGGATATTATATTTTTAATCTATAAAGTAACTAATAAAAGTGATAAGGATTTAAATGAGGTAATTTTTGGAATGTGGGGTGACCCGCACATTGGTGGACCTTCAAATTGGCAGGATGACTTATCTTATTTCGATAAAGATCTCAACATGGTTTATTGCTGGGATGAAGACAATGTTTCTGATGTAGTTGGCAGTGTTCCAGGGTTTTTTGGTTACAAGTTTTTAGAAAGTCCGGGCCAACCTTATGATTTTATTGATAATGATAACGATGGTATGATAGATGAATCACAAGACAATGGAATAGATGATGATAACGATTGGGATATTGAAAAACATGATGTTGGTATTGATGGTGTACCTAATACAGGGGATGAAGGGGAAGATGATGGTTTACCAACTCCTGGTGACCCTTTTGATATTCGAAAGCCTGGTGAGCCAAATATAGATTGGACTGACTTAGATGAGTCAGATATGGTTGGTCTTACAGGTTTTGCATCTCCACCTTTTACCAGTCAAAATCGCATATCGAATGATCAATTTATTTTTGAAAATCATCTTACTCCAGGTGTTTTTGATTCTGCAAATGCAGTCCAAGCAGGCGATTACATATTTATTTATAGTTCAGGCCCTATTAACCTTCCTGCAAAGGAGGCAAGGAGATTTAGCATTGCTTTGGTTGTCGGACAAGATTATGATGACTTAACTTTGAATGCGGTTACAGCTCAGGATATATACGAGAAAAATTATCAATTTGCTAAGCCACCTGAAAAACCCAATGTGACTGCGGTTCCTGGTGATGAAAAAGTAACTTTATACTGGGATGATGTTGCCGAGAGTTCCTACGATCCTATAACTGAGACCTATGATTTTGAGGGATATGTCATATATAGATCTACAGACCCTTCCTTTTTGGATCAACAGACAATCACGGATGCAAACGGATCAAAATTTCTTTTTGAGCCACTAAAAACAATTGATGGCGCATCTGCTAGGTTTGATTTGGTAAATGATTATTTTGGGCTTAGTGAAATTGAATTCAGTGGCAGAGGTGTAAAGTATAATATGGGAGATAATACTGGTTTACGCCATGTTTTTATAGATTCAAATAATGTGGTCAATGGTCAAAAATATTATTATGCAGTTGTATCATATGATCATGGGGATGTTGAACTAAAAGTCCCGCCTGCTGAGTGCAGTAAAACTATTACTGTCAACCCTGAAACAAATGAAATTATTTTAGATGTTAATACAATCGCCATAGTACCAGAGGCGCCAACGGCAGGTTATGTGGTATCAACTATTTTAGAACCTGGAGTGAAGCAGACCCATGGAAGAGGTACTGGGGAAATTGTCGTTGATATTATTGATCACTCTGCACAAGAGGAAGACAATAGTTATGAAATCTCGTTTAGTAATACTAATCAGCAACTTTCGTATAGTATTCTTGATCTAAAAGAAGTCAAAGATAGTTTGGTAGCGCGAGTTGGGAAATATTCCAAATTAAAAAATAAAAACGTTGATACAACCTCCTTTTCACTTATTTCATCAAATGGGAATACTTTTACACCGGGTATTGATTACAACCTTCTTTCTGAAGATGGTCAAATATTAATTTTAGAAACTGGTCTCATCACGGAGGATCAATCCATAATAGCATCCTACCAATATTTCCCTGTTTTAAATAGTATAAAGCTTGCGGCACAGGAAGGAAATCCGATTTTTGATGGCATGACGATTACAGTCAATAACAACACTCTTGGTCTTGACAATGATATGATAGGATGGAATGAACCTGCTTCTACTAATTGGACTTGGTTAATTAAGCCGTTTAATAATATTCCAGATAAGAAGTATCCTGCAGACTACGAAATACGCTGGTTTAGTAGTATAGCAGATTCTAATTACAGGTCTGGATTTGAATATGTTAAGGCAAATTTTGAGGTTTGGGAAACAACGCGAGGTATGACTCCCACGCGTCTTCCGTTTATTATCATTGAGAATATTAACCTTGATAGTTTATGGAACCCTGGTGAAAGAATTATTATTTTGCAGGATTCATCGAATGCATCTACTTCTTGGGAGTTGACCCTTTTAGAACCATCTTCGGACCCTGTTGCTCCAAAGAAAGGTGATATTTTTTCTATTTTCTCAAATAGACCATTTTCAGATGATAAATTTAATTTTACAACAAGTGCATCTAAAGAAGATAAAGATGTTGAAAGAGAAAATATGGATAATATTTATGTTGTACCTAATCCATATATTGTATCTAGTAATATTGAGCCTCTAGATCTTCAAAATCCACAAGATAGAGGACCAAGAAAAGTTTATTTTGCAAACCTACCATCTAGTTGTACTATAAAAATTTATACGATTGCAGGCGACCTAGTTAAAACACTGCAACACATGGGAGAAATTGAAAATGGAATAAAATATTGGGACCTTACTACTTCTGATAATTTTCCAGTATCATTTGGTGTATATATATTCCATGTTGAAAGCGAAAATGGTAATGAAGCTGTTGGCAGATTTGCTTTAATTAAATGAATATGATGAATTCGATTAAGCCACTTTTATTCAATTTTATTTTATTTGGTTTATTATGCCTAAATAGTGTAAAAGCTCAGCTTGAAAACGACCAAGATATTTCAAAGCGGGGTACCACGTCTGCACAGTTCTTGAAAATAAGTGCTGGAGGAAGGGCGACAGCTATGGGGAATGCGAATGTTGCTCTGTCTTCAGATCTCTCGAGTAGTTACTGGAATCCTGCTGGTTTAGCGCAAATAAATAACATTCAGGTTTACTTTGAGAATAATGAATGGCTTGCAAACACAAATTATAATTTTGGTGCAGTGGGTTTTTCGATACCAAAAGTTGGTGTTTTTTGTATTTCTCTTTCCATGCTAACCACACCAGATGACATAGTGAGAACAGTTGATAATCCAAAGGGCACAGGTGAAAAATTTAATGCCCAAGACCTAGCAGTAGGTATAAGCGTCGCAAGATCATTAACAGACAGGCTCTATTTAGGTGGGACAATTAAGAATATTCGCCAACGTATATGGAATTCGACAGGTTCCACTATGGCAGTAGACTTGGGTGTGCAATATATGACTCCCATTCAAGATATTATGTTGGGAGCCAGCATATCAAATTTTGGTAATGATATGTCATTGGCAGGAAGGGATCTAAACATTAGTGTAGATCCTGATCCTGCAAACCAGGGTAATGTTGAATTTGTTAATGCAGAATATCAAACAGACGCTTTTCCTCTTCCATTATTATTTAGAGTTGGAATTGGTGGCTACATTTATAACTCCTCTATGTTTCAAACACTTTTTGCTATAGACGCAGTTCATCCTAATGATAATTATGAATATGTAAATTTGGGTCTTGAGTTAGCATTTAAAAACATGGTTTACCTTCGGTTGGGATATCCTTCTTTTTTAAAGGAAGATTCTATTCAAGGAGGAACATTTGGTGCAGGTATTAATTATAAAATACTAAGGACATCAACTTATTTAAAATTAGAGTATTCAACAGTAGATTTTGGGCCATTGGGTATGATCCAAAAATTATCTGTCGGATATAGTTTCTGATTTATTATTAATCAGTAATTAATTTTTTTAGAAAATCCTCTGCTCTCTCTCCCGATTTAATACTAGTTAATAAATCATCATTTCCCCACAACCGGTTTAGGTGTTTTTCCTTGAATACTGTATAGTCAGGATACAATTTGTATATTGTAAAAAGCATCTGGACCCCTGACTCTACACTTTTAAAATTATTTCTATCAGTCAGACGTATTTTGACTCCGTTACATTTTTTGTTCTCGTATTTCGGATTAATGGCCTTTCCTGATAGAGATTTTGGGGTAAAATTATCAGGAATAAAAACAACACCAGGCAGGTTCAATTTATTTAACTCTTGGGAAAGAATAATACCATTAATCCATGGTGCTCCAATAAACTTAAAAGGATGAGGGGTTCCTCTACCCTCACTGATGTTGGTTCCTTCAATCAGGCACATGCCAGGGTATATGATTGCAGTTTCTAAGTTTGGGATATTTGGAGATGGATTTACCCATTTCAATTCTGTCTCATCATACCATAAATCTTGAGTCCAACCTTCCATTGGTATAACTGTGAGATTTGGAATTGGAGAAATCCAATTATTATCAATGATTTTTTGGGCTAGATCTCCAATAGTTCCTCCATAACGAATTGGAATCGGATAATATCCAACAAATGTTTTAAATTTGATATCAAGAATAGGACCCTCAATTATATCTCCACGAATGGGATTTGGCCTATCGAGAACCATAATAGGTATTCCGTTTTCACCAGCAGCCTCCATTACCTTGCCTAATGTTGAAATATAGGTATAGAATCGAGCACCAACATCAAGAATATCATATATGATTAGATTAGTTTTTCCAAGCATTTCTGGACTCGGTTTTCGTTCCAAACTATAAAGACTTACAACTCTTGGAAAATCATAACTGATACTATCATAGGTTACCTTCTCTCCTGCAGCAGCCTCACCGAAAATACCATGTTCGGGTGAAAAAACTAATTCAAGGTTAATACTGTCTAAGTTCATTAATTTTTTATAATTTGGGATTCCAAACTGGTCTATACCAGTCTGATTTGTAACTAATGCGATGTTTTTTCCTCGAATTAGATTTTTATGGTCCCTTAAGAGTATGTCCAGACCATTTAAGACCTTAATTTTTTTTTGAGGGGGTGTATCGATATTTTTATAATATTCAGATTGCTCGTGGTGTATTGAAACCTTACTCTGTTGACCATACATTAATCCTGTTGAAACAATTAGTGCGCATAGATATGTACAAAATGATATCATTTCAGGAGAGTGAACTTTTTTGAAAAAGTTTGAGATTGAGTATAAATTGATATTAGGTAAATGCCCGCAGGCATTTCTTTGCCAACTTCATCTTTACCATCCCATGTCCATGTTTGAAGTAGTCCAGTTGTATTTTGGTCTACTTCAACTATCCTACGACCTAATATATCAGTAGCAAAAATTTTTATTTTTTGATTTGGAAATTTTGAAGAAAAAGATATAGTTGCAGAGCTATTAGTTGGATTTGGATGAATGCCATGAATTGAAAATATTGAGGGAATATTTTTTAGTTTCTTCGGAATTGTATTTAATTGTGTCTCATATAGCGAAAATACACTTGATATTATTTGATCGCGCTTAGACTCTGGAAATATAGATTCAAAACCAACAGATAAATATACAACTCCTCCAATTTGTTCACTCGACCCAAATGAGCCGATGTATTCAACTGCCATACCCCCTCTTTCATCGTAGTCTACATCGTTAAATTTAGCAGAAAGTTGAGAACCATTTATTGGTTTTATACCATCAGGCCAATCAACATTGTAAGAGCCCTGAGTTCCATCATCGAAATTGATGTTTGCAATACCATTAAAAATCGAGTTTGAGACACCATAAGCCTGATATGTTCCTTGATGTCCCCCTGCGGCATCAGAAATATAACTTGCCTTAAGGTAGTGGCTATAAAATTGATTATCTGCTTGATTTCCTTGATCTACTAAGTCATATCCAATTTCTGAACCTGAAACAAAAAGAAACCGGCCTGACTCCAAAAAATTTTTTATAATATTCTGTTCGGAGTTTGCAAAAGAGCTTGTAGCAGTACCTTCTTCGCCAAGAATCCAATCAACAAACTGATAATCTAATAAATTTATATCTCCATTGATTACGGCTTCATTTGTTGAAGAATCAAATGCATAGTTTTGATTGTTAATTGAGCTACCATGTTGGCGAACAAAATCAAAACTATTATTTGTCCCATTAACACGATCAAAACCATTAACGATTAATACGCTAATAGGATTCATTGATGGGACTATGCCTAATAATTCAGTGCTTTCACTACTTCCAAATGTATTTTTAGCAACTATTGATAAAAAATAAGTCTCATTCAGATTTAAACCTTCAATTAGAATTGGGTTTTCTGTAAAAATACCAATTGTATCTCTAGCACCAATTGGCTCTAAAAAGTCCCTTAGTACAATATACTCATCTGCAGTTTCGGCACCAGAAAATTCAATTTTGATTTTACCTTCACCTATATTTTTTACCGTAATTCTATTGGGTCTGGTAGGTGCAGTTCCCTGACCAAATTTTGCATGTAAAAGATCCCATAATTTTGAATCATTCCCATCATATCCAAGGGCCCAAATACCAATTCCTTTTAAATTATTAAAAATTGAAAAATCGTATTTGAGGGATAGTGAGAGGCTATCATCATACCAACCTTGAAACCATCCGTTATTATCATAGGTATACCAAGGAGTCTGAGAGGACTGCTGCCACAGTTTCCCAAATGAGAGGGCGTTGCCTTCCATCTCAGAAAAGAATTGAGATTCGCCAGTTCCTCTAGTTAATGCTCCTGCATTATTTGATTCGGTAGGCCATATAATTCCATAATATGGACAACCAAGAATTAATTTCTCCGATTGAAAATTAGTTTTGTTTAAATAATCAATTACTGTCCAAGTAATTGTATACCCTGGACCAGTAAGTGGGGAGTTTGGTCCTGAGTTAGAGCTTCCGCTCCAGTGGTAACCATAGCCCATTATAAATAATCCATCACTTATTGAAGCTAGAGCATTGTAATCCCATGCATTATTCCAATCAACAGCAGGCATGGCAATAGTAACCTCTGATCCAGGAATATTTTGATGGAAACTTTGAGTTAAATCGCTAATAAATGTGACCATGTTTTCTTTTTGTGATGATGGAAACGATTCAAAATCAATATTAACTCCATCTGCATTTCCAGCCTGAACTTGGCCTAAAAGATTTGTTATTAGGTTTTGACGATATTCAGGATTACTCAAAAGTGTTATTAAATCATTGGTGTTAAAAAGAGTTACGCATAAAACAACTTTTGTTCCATGAGAGCGTGCTTCATTTATTAAATCTACAACAGGCCAACCGTGTAGATTAGTCAGTCCACCAGTTGCTGATGCTTCAACACTAAAGTAGGCTAAGGTAGAGATTAGGTCAAAATTATAATTTGTCCAAGCAGTTCCCATCCAGTAGGGATGATAGCCAAAGATTTCTTTAGACACCTCTCTCGATCTAGAGGCAATTGGATAAATAGTATCTGTTTCCGATATTTTATATAACTGATTGTAATTTTGATTATAAAATTCTAGTTGCTCCTGATGAATGCTGGAGAAATTTTGGGCGTAAATAAAATTATAGTATGCACCTAAAATAAAAAGATACTTATACATCGCATCCTTTATACATTTCTTCAATAGTCTCTCTTTTTCTAATTAATTTAACCTCATTTTGCTCAGTTATTAATATTTCTGCTGGACGAGGGCGATTACAAAACTGGTGTGCCATTGAAAAGCCATAAGCTCCTGTGTCCATAACACAAACTAAATCATCCTCTTTAATATTTGGAAACGATCTATCGACTGCCAGTCTATCAGTATTTTCACATATTCTTCCTGTAATATCTGCAATTATTTTATTTTTTTCCTGTGTGCCTATTTTTAAAATACGGTGATACGCTCCGTATAAAACCGGTCGCATAAGAGTTTCCATTCCCGCGTCAAGACCAATGAAAGTTTTATAACTCTTTTTTATGCCAGTTACCCGAGCGAGTAAGATTCCCGTATCTCCAATTAAATACTTTCCTGGCTCTATGCAAAATGAAGGGCTATTATCTTTATTGTAAACACTATAAAATTCTTTTGCCATATCAGAAAAAATCCGTTCCACATTGAGTTTTTTTTCTTTTTTTCGATATGGGATACCAAATCCGCCTCCAATTGAAATATATTTTAATTGGATCTTGCATTTTGATTCGATATTTCTAGATATTTTAAGTACAGTTTTAATCATTTTACTGAAATAATTCTCATCAAGCACTCCGGATCCTGTAAAGCAATGCAGGCCAAATGATTTGATTCCTTTAGCGATTGCTAATTTATAGGCCTCTAAAATTTTTTCTTTAGGTATTCCAAATTTAGCCTTTTCCCCTCCTGTGGTAATTTGATCAAATCGACCCCTTCCGAAACCAGGGTTTACTCTAAATGAAATTTCATTGGGTAGTCCTAATTTTTCTAATCTATGAAATGATTGGATCCCATCAAGATTAATGTGGGAGCCTGACTTTAGAGCGACCTCAAGATCATCATCAGATTCATAGTTTCCTGTATATAGGCACCGTTTACCTGATATCCCTGTTAATTTTGCTACATGCAATTCACCTGGGCTAGAGCAATCACAACCTATCTTAGGGTAAATAGATTTCATGTAAGAGACCAAGTTTGGGTTTCCATTTGCTTTCACCGCATAGTAGATCTGATGATTTTTAAAATTATTATTAATTGCCTTAGACAACCTGTTCAGATTTTCTTTTATTCGTCTTTCAGAGTATATGTATAAAGGAGTTCCATATTTTTCTGCAATGGATTCTATTAAAGTTTTATCTTCAACAATATATTGTAGCGGATGATGTGGCATAGAAATATTTATCTTTTTTGATTATCTTTTATAGTGTGGAACATAAATAATATAGAAGCCTGTAGTTCTGTATCCAAACAATCTAAGCAGTTTCCTTTTGGAGGCATTATACCTCTTTTACCATGAAAGCCGTATTTAACATTTTCAAAAATATTTTTAAAACTTTTTTCTGCAACTTTATTCCAGTGTTGATTATCATTCATGTCTGGTGCTCCCGCAATCCCCTTAGCGTGGCAACTAAAACAGGTTTTATTGTAAACTTTTGCTCCATTAGAAATGATTTCTCTGGTTACACTTTTATACACTTGGTCATCATAAATATTATTTTTTTTACTGGAATTACAAGATAGAAAACCAAGTATAGTAATTATGGAAAAAGATATTTTATTTATATTTTTCAATTTAATTTTAGAATTACTTGCTGTAAGTAAACCTAAAATTAGTTACCTAAGTATTTTAATTAAAAATCTTATCATTATTTTAATTATATTTTTCTCTAAATGATGAATAATAATAAAAAAACTATTTCACCCTAATTACTAAATATTAAATGTGTAAAAATAATTTTTAACATGAAATATTTAATTAGTTTTTTTTCAATAATTGCTTTTGCTTCTGTTTTTGGAACAGAATCTGAGCTTGGTAAGTTGGCACCAGAATTTTCATTACAAGATCAAGATGGCTCAATTCATAAACTGACTGATTACAGAGGTAAAAGATTAGTTATTTATTTTTTCCCAAAAGCAGATACTCCAGGATGAACTAAGCAGGCATGCGGATTCCGGGACGAATCTAAAAAATTCAGTAAACTTAATATTGCTATACTTGGGATTAGTTACGATTCTCAAAAAGAGCTAAAAAAATTCAAAAATAAATATAAAATTCCATTTCCCTTACTTTCAGATGAAAAAAAGGTTGTTGGTGTCAAATATGGCGTTGACAGAGTGTTTTTTACTGCTCGAAAAACATTTTTAATCAATAAAAAAGGACTTCTGATACATATAATCAACGAAGTAAATCTTAATTCTCATCCTAGAGATATATTGTCTATATTTGAATTCGTAAAATCATTAAATCCTTAGGAAATTATACATGAATATATCAATTGAGTATTGTGCCCAATGAAATTATTTACCGCACGCTTCCAGTTTGGAAGCAGAATTGAAAGAAAAGTTTCCAGATATACAAACAAAATTGATTTCTAGTGGAGGTGGTGTGTTTGAAATTGTTTTGAACGGAGATTTGATTTTTTCAAAGAAGGAAAAGCATCGATTCCCTGATGATGGTGAGATTGTTTCATTAATTCGTCCCAACATTTAAATTTATACTTCTACTGCCCTTTAAAAATGTTGGTTGGCACCTTGACAATAGGTTCAGATTCTGTTTTAATTTGACTGGGTAAAAAGGCTAATATTTTTGACAATAAAAATAGTTTAATTGGATTTTACGTATGGGCAAAGTTATAAAAAGTGTTATTACATGTGATCTTGATGGGAAAGTAGAAACTTTTAGCGATGGTGCTTCTGATCTTTTCGGATATTCAGAAGAAGAGGTTGTAGGGAAAATGCGAGTAAGTGATTTTAGTGATGGACAAGTAGTGTTGGGCCATGTTATAAATTGGTTGGATGAATCAGTGAAAAAAGGGAAGTGGGAAGGAGAGACTGCATTCTTAAAAAAAGACGGAAGTGAATTTTCCGCCACAATAAAAATAACTCCAACAAAAGATAAAGAAGGGAATCACATTGGATATTGCGGTGTTACAACTCCATTAAAAGATAAAAAACCAGATGAAGTAAGGCCTAAAATAGATTTAATCACTCAAATATTTACCTGGGTTGTAATTATGCGTCTTCCATTTTTATCTGCTACAATTATGCCAATTTTAGTAGGTGCTGCTGTTGCAAAATTTATGGGGCATGGTGTTGACTGGTCATGGTTAGGACTTACCTTACTTGGCGGTTCATTATTGCATATTGGGACTAACACTTCTAATGATTATTTTGATTATTTGAGCGGCACAGACAACCTAAACTATAACTATAGTAATAAGGGTCTCAATGGTGGAAGTCGAGGTATCCAAATGGGATTGATTTCTCCAATAGGCGTTCGGAACTTAACAATTGTTATTTTTGCACTGAGCATACTCGTTGGCATTCCATTAATACAAAAAGCAGGTATGCCTGTTTTATGGTTAGGTCTAATTGGATTCTTATCAGGTTTGTTTTACACGGCTCCCCCATTTCGTTTTTCATCGCGAAAAGGCTTAGGCGAGTTATTGATAGGTCTCAATTTTGGTCCACTGATGGTAGCAGGAAGCACATTAGTCCAAACTGGACAACTTTTACCAGAAGCTTTTTTGGCAGGGATCCCGTTAGGGTTTTTAATAGCCGCAGTTGTATATATTAATGAATTTCCAGATCATGACAGCGATAAGGAAACAGGTAAAAATACACTCATAGTTGTCTTTGGACCAGAGAAAGCAAGAGTAGGGTATGTTGCGCTAGTATCAGGTGCTTTTTTAAGTATAGTACTTTTAGTATTGAATGGAACTTTTCCATCACTGATTTTGATTGCGCTGTTAGCTTCGTATTTTGGGCTGACATCTATTCAGACGTTGTACAAGTATTATAACAATAGATTATTAGAACCAGCTAATTGGGGTACAATAATTATGCATAGCCTCACTGGTTTATTACTATTTGTAGGACTTTGGCTAAGTACAACTACAGTATAAATATCAAAAATTAGATTGTTTAAAAAGCCCCTTGAGAAAGGGGTTTTTTTGTTTTGATTAAATTATTTTTTTTAATATACTTACGAGTAACTTACGAGTATTAATTTAGTAGGATCTATAAATGAAAAAAATATTTAAAAAACAACAGACATATTCCATGTCCACTATTAGAGCTGTAAATAGGATTAATCATTACTTAAACAAACAGATAGTCCCATCAATTTCATGTAATAGAAAGTCTATAATACATTCGTTGATTAACCCATGAACAAACCATTGTCTCCAAAATTGAAGAAGTTTTTAGATCTTATTAATCGATTTACATTACTTCATGAGCAGCCACCATCTTACGAAGAGATAATGGTTAGTTTGGGTTTTGATTCGTTGGGGACAGTGAATTGGTATGTAAAAACCTTGGAAGAACAAGGTTATTTGTCACGTATAAAAGGTCCCAACGGCAAACGGGCGCTCATTTTAACTAATAAAGAGCACGCCACAACTACAAAACCCCGTTTGCCGCTTCTGGGCCTGATTGCAGCAGGTGAGCCCATTGAAGCATTAGAAAACCCAGATGCAATAGATGTTCCACCATCCTTGTCAAATCCTAAAAATTATGTCCTCCGAGTTAAAGGGGATTCCATGATTGATGAAAACATTCAAGATGGTGATTTTATTGTAGTGCGAAGAGCCAATACAGCAAGCCCTGGGCAAATTATTGTAGCTTTGGTTAATGATGAGGCAACATTAAAATGTTATGTACCTAAAAAAAACCATATTGAGCTTCATCCTAAGAATCCAAGCTTCCCAATTATAAAAGTAAATTCAAAAGATAATTTTCATATTAATGGTGTGCTCCTTTATTCCTTTCGGAATTATTTGATTTAGAAAGGCTACCATGATTAACCAGGACGTTTTTCATATACGTCTTAAGAACATAGAACTTCAAGCTGAAAGGTTATTGGATTCTAGCTTGAGAACACGTGCAGTTGCTATTATCTCTTCTGGTTGTTCTAATGGCAGTATTATATCACTGTCTCCTGAAGCGGAAGAAGAAGGTCTGTATCTTGGTATGAAAGTTTCTAACTTAAGAAACATCAGTCGCAGCATACAATTATTACCTTATAATTGTTCTTTGTATAACCGTTTGAGTAGGCACGTGTATCAAATTATATCTGTTTTCACTCCTACGATAGAGCCTGACGGGATCAATTCTTTTTATCTTGATATGAAAGGAATGAAAAAGTTGTACGGCAGTATGCAGAATATTGGGATGTCTATTATTCAACGAATTCATAATCAAACTAATATTTCAGGTATTATTGGTATTAGCATAAATAAACTGGTAAGTCGTATTGTTACATCTGTAGTTCCAGAAACAATTCATAAAGTAGATAAGGGTAAGGAAGCTAAGTTTTTATCTACATTAGATCCACATATACTTCCGACTGCCAAAGAAAATTATGTAAATCGTTTAATCCAGTTTCTATGGATTAATAAGATTAGTCATATTCAATCTATGGCATCTCAGCCAAATGAATTTCGCACATTTTTTGGTTCTTATGCAGCACAACTTTCACGTGAGGCTCATGGTTACGATTCATCTCTTGTGAGACCACCTCAATTACAGGACCATATTTTAGAGCAAACAATTCTACCTGAAGATACTAATGATGATAATATCCTTTATGCGGTTGTTAAGGAACTTGGAGAACAACTAGGGTCTAAACTCCGAATTCGAAAACAAATAGCAAAAAAAGTGAAGTTGAAGATACATTATTCGGATGGATATCAAAAATCCCATACGGGCCAGATACTTAATATTGATGATAAATCAGTAATTAAAGTGTGTAAAAGATTACTTGAAAAAACCAATAGGCGGCGTAATAGAATTCGATCAATTTTATTAGATGCCAGTGGATTTATTCCATATGCAAATCAACAAAATTTATTTTCTATAATAAATAATAAAGATATGGCCCTTTCTAATGCAGTAGATACAATTCGTATAAAGTATGGTTTGCATAGTTTGCAGACTGCTGATATCGCCCAAGCTTTAGGGCGTATTTGATGTTTAGTCATCTCAATATTCATTCAGTTTATTCTTCAATGAGAGGACTTTTGTCTTTAACTGAGATTATGAATTTATCTCGTTCCCATGGAATGAAAACTTTGGCTCTTACAGATGTGAATGGGATCTGGGGATTTGTTCGATTTATACAGCACTGTAAAGAAAGTGGTATTTCTCCCATTGCAGGTACTAATTTGGTTAATAATAGTGGCGAAGTAATTCTACTAGCAGAAAGTCAACATGGATATGAGAATATGTGCCGGGCAATATCAGCAGTGCACAGTAATACTAATTATTGTCTGAGCGAGATCTTAAAAGAGCACTGTACCGGATTGTTTGTATTATCGTATCACGAGCCTACTTTGAAAAAATTGAACGATTTTATTCCTGATACACATTTATTTATTGAATTACGTCCTGGTGTTCAGGAGTCATTTGTAAATAATCTGGCTAAAAAAATGAAACTAGAAATAGTAGCTACAGGAGATGTTTATTTTTCCAGGCCCAGTGATCATAATGCCTATGTAACGCTTCGGGCAATTGAGAACAATACAACATTAGAGCGGTTAAATATATCTGATTGTAAAACAGATCAACATTGGTTTCGAAATGAAGAGGAAATGATTCAGCTTTTTCCAAATAGTTTAGATGCTTTAAATAATAGTAAATATTTATCAGATCGTTGCAAGACTAACTGGCCATTTGTTAATACTGTTTTCCCTGGGATATCCTTGAAAGAAACTTATTATGCCAATAAAGTACTAGAGAAAAAAGTTTATACTGGTGCCAAGGCTCGTTATGGTGATATTGATAAAATTATTGATAAGCGTATAAGGTATGAGTTAAGTATTATTATTCAAAAGGGATTTGCACCTTATTTCTTAATTGTCCAAGATATCATTAAACAGACTCAATCAACAATTGGGAGAGGATCAGCTGCAGCATCCATTATAAGTTACTGCTTATTTATTACTCAGGTAGATCCAATACAACACAAGCTACAATTTGAGCGATTTATTCATCTAGAGCGAAAAGATATGCCTGATATTGATATCGATTTTCCTTGGGATGAACGAGATAATATTTTAGCATACGTTTTTAAAAAATACGGTGAGCAACGAACGGCTATGGTTTCTAATCAGATTCTCTTAAAGCCCAGATCTGCGATAAGAGAAGTAGGAAAAGTTCATGGTTTATCCAATAAAGAAATTATAAGTATTACTAGAAAAATTGGGCGGTATAGACCCAGTCAAGATGTAGATCATTTAGTTTACACTGATTCAAGGTTTTCCGATATAGATTTAGATGATACAATGATCCGTGTCTTACGTGATAGTAAGAAAATTGTAGGCGTATTTCGTTATCCATCTGTACACCCTGGTGGAGTAGTGATTGTTCCAGATGAGATTCGAAAATATGTTCCGGTACTTATGGCTCCTAAGGGGGTGCAGATTGTAGAATGGGAAAAAGACCAGGTTGAAGACTCTGGGCTTTTAAAAATTGATCTTTTAGGCAATCGGAGTTTATCAGTTGTTAGAGATACCATTTCTCAAGTCAACCTAAATCATGGTGAATGTCTTTCTAATAATAGATATATAGATTACCATCAAATCCAAGCTGTGGGTGATCAAAAGACAGATAAACTAATGAAAGCAGGGAAAACTATTGGTGTTTTTTACATTGAAAGTCCTGCTACACGTCAGCTCATGGCAAAAGCCGGTGTGGTAGATTTTGATCATGTAGTAATATATTCATCTATCATTCGTCCGGCAGCTAATCAATTTATAAATATAATGTTGGAAAGAATTCACGGTTCAAAATGGAAATTGGTCCATTCAGATTTAAGTTTTTTATCTGAGAGTTATGGTATCATGGTGTATCAAGAACAGGTTTCTATGGCAGTCACAACAATGGCAGGACTATCATATGCAGAATCAGAAGCATTAAGAAAGTCTTTGAGCCGTAACTCTTTGAAACATCTGATCCCTTTATGGGAAAAAAAATTTTTAAAAGGAGCAATTCGCAGAGGTTATGCTCAAAATACGATCGAACAGGTTTGGAATATGATCAAGTCTTTTTCAGGCTATTCTTTTTGTAAACCTCATTCTGCTTCCTATGCAATGTTATCTTTTACCTGTGCATATCTTAAAGCACACTTTCCAGCAGAGTTTATGTCATCAGTAATCTCTAATAAAGGTGGATTTTATTCTACGTATGCTTATATGAGCGAAGCTCGGAGGCTAGGTATTAAAATCTGCCCACCAGATATTAATATGAGTTATAAAAAATGGCGCGGGCAAGGTAATGTAATCCGTATGGGATTTATGAGCATCAAAAACCTCCAGAAAAAAGCAGTTGAATCTATACTAGACGAACGAAAAGCTGGAGAATTTGATTCGTTGAATGATTTTCTTTGCAGAGTTGAATTGGATCTGTCAGATGCAATGGCTTTAACTAATTCTGGTTGTCTTTGTAGTTTAGTTCCAAAGGTAACACATACAGAATTAGCGTATAGGGTAGCTGGGTTTTATCTTCAAAATGGTAACAGAAGATTGCTTAATACATCACCAATCAACAATGATTTAACTATTGGAGAGCAATATGAGCTAGAACTGGAGACGTTTGGTTTCCCTTTATCGTGTCATCCACTAGATATATACCGTTCTTTAATCAGTACTCAAATTAAATATGCTAAAGATATTCCAACTTTTGTTGGTAAGTCTATTTATCTGGTTGGTATTTATATTTCTCGTAAAGAGGTAATGACACAAGCATCAGACCTGATGGAATTTTTATCTTTGGAAGATGAAACGGATATATATGAATGCATATTATTTCCAAAAGTATTTCAAAAATATGGTGATCTATTACAATGGGAAACGCTTTTTATTCTTAGAGGGACAGTGGAAGAAGCTTTTGGTGTATGCAATGTTAATATTGAAAAAATAGGTAGTTTGCCACAATGGATAAAGAAAAGATATTCTAGTTAGACAATATGGTTATTAGATTTAGTTAACACTTTTAATTCGTTGGTTTTTTTTTTAAAATGAGATAATGAAAAAAATCAGTTTTATTTTAAGGTTATTATTTTGGTATTTATTTATGTCTAAAGTTTTTTCTAATGATTTTTGGGACCATGCAATGAAGACACACTATGAGCAGCGTGTCTCACTATTTAATACAATGAAAATAAAAGATGGTTCGGTAATAATGCTGGGGAATAGTATCACCGCCTCTTGTAATTGGTCTGAACTTTTTGGAGTTGCAAATGTAATTAATAGGGGCATAGGAGGAGATACAACTGAAGGGATTTTAGAACGAATTGAATTTTTAAAAACCTGTACTCCAGATGCTGTCTTTCTTTTAATTGGGACAAATGATCTTTCAAAAGGTAAAACTCCAGATCAGATACTGATTAATTATAAAAAAATTATTAGTAAAATAAGAAAATATAATCCTGAATTAGATTTATTTATCCAGTCAGTATTGCCAATAAATGAAAAACATTTCTTATTACCTCCAAAATATGACAATAAAAAAATAAGATTATTAAATGGAATGATTAAAAAATTAGAGGAGGACAAAGTTACATACATCAACCTCTTTGATAATTTTTTAGATAGCGATGGCAATTTAAAATCAGAATATTCAAATGATGGTTTACATTTAAGTGGTCTTGGCTATCAAAGGTGGAAAAATATATTAATAGAAAGTTGTGATAAGTTTAAGTAAAAAAGAATGAATAACTCAGCGTAAGTTAGATTTTTATTCATTATTTTATTAAACTGCAGCATAAAAATTTATTACTAAGGAATAATTATGATAAAAAACAATAATTTGATAGTCAAAATAATTTTCACTTTTTCCTTATTTCTATTTCATATCGCGTGTTTGATTGAAGAAGTGGAGCAACCAGCATCGATAGAGGTAGGATCAACATTTACTTCTGTTTTAAATATTGCTGCAATTGCTGATGAGGTAAACAACCCCTATCATGGTGTGATCGCCGTTCTTCAACCCATAGGTTGGGAATTTACTTCAGGGTCCTTTGAATCCACAGACCCTGAAACACCCTCTGGAAATATAATTATGGATCCAGATTCTGGGAGAAAATGGATTTGCACGGAGCCTGAATATCTAGCAGATAGTAGTTGCACTGACCTAGATACTCTGATTGGTATGCATGAAGGAATGGAATGGACCTTTTTAATGGCAGATGTTGGAGACTTTTATACTGGAGATGCATTTCATGAAGTAACACTTAATTTTAACACGAGCAACGGTGTAAGCGGAAGTTATCCGATAGGCTACATAATTACACTTAATACTTGGGGAATGCTACCCTGGCTAAACACTGCTGATCAAGCTGATGGAAGTGATATTAGCGGTATTAATGCTACAGATACATCAATGAATCATATTGTTCAAGTTACGGGTGGATCAACAGCAGGAACAATTAAGAACTCTATTCCCACTACTTTCTCGCTAATGCAAAACTATCCAAATCCCTTTAATTCAGATACAAAGATAGAGTATTTTTTATCAATGATGTCAGATCTATCGGTCAGCATACATAGTCTGAATGGTACACTGATCGAAAATAGTTTTATTAAAAATCATCCATCGGGTATACACACCTTCAATTTTAATGCTGGTGACTTGTCTACAGGCGTTTATATTTTTACAATCTCAATGAGAAATAAGAAAGAGCATATCAAGATGCTATATTTAAAATAAATTTTTTATTATTTTTCAAATGTAGTATTTTTTTATTTCTGCTCTGTTTCCTGTGACATAAGTATCAATATTTAGCATTGAAACTGATAGCGAACTAAAATATTTTATTTACATATATCAGAAGAGATAACAATAAAATGAGTTCTCTTCATAGTACCTAAAGGAATAATGTCTTCACATATTAATATTGAATCGATCTATAAAAAATATGGCAACAAAAATGTTTTAGTTGACTTCAAACTTAAAATTGAACCAAGCCAATTTGTTGCAGTCCTTGGTCCATCTGGTTGTGGAAAATCAACTTTACTCAGAATTATTTCAGGCTTAGAAAAACCAGATTCAGGAAAATTATTTTTAAATAATGTAGATATTACGCATCTTGATCCGAAGGATAGAGATATTGCAATGGTTTTCCAAAATTACGCTCTGTATCCACACAAGACAGTTTATCAAAACTTGGTTTTGGGTTTAGAATTAAAAAAAGTCGAACCATCCATCATAAAAGAAAGACTAAAAGATGTTTCATCAAAATTAAATATTAATTCACTCTTAGACAGAAAGCCTGGATTATTGTCTGGTGGTGAAATGCAGAGGGTTGCAGTAGCCAGGGCACTTATGAAAAATCCATTACTATTCTTATTCGATGAACCTTTATCAAACCTTGATGCAAATTTGAGAGACCGATTAAGAGAAGAAATTAAAAGGTTACACAAAGAACTAGGTATAACTATGATATACGTTACCCATGATCAAACAGAAGCTATGTCATTGGGTGATGTACTGGTTATAATAAATGATGGTTTGATCCAGCAAGTTGGAACACCTGAGGATATATATTTGAAACCTGTGAATACATTTGTAGCTGAATTTATTGGAAATATTAAAATGAATATTTTAGAAGCCATTACTGCAAGAGATGTTATAAAGTTTGGTAGTATTTCTTTAAATACAAAACAAAATATTATTCCAAACTACGGGAAATGTCTCTTTGGCATTCGCTCCAGCGATATTCTAGTCAATCAAGGGTCAGAATATCTTGCTCAAATTATTTCATCGGACTATTTTGGGAATTTTTGGTTATTGAGGTGTAAACTTGGGAATAAAATATTTAATGTAAATTCAGAAAAATATTTTGAGGTTGGTGACTCAGTTCATCTTTCTTTTAACTGGGACAGAGTGCATTATTTTGATTTTGAAACTAAGAATAGAATAAAGTGATGAATAAAACTTTACTTTTGTTTATTTTTTTGATCTGCTCATGCAGCCCTCCTACTGATGAGTTACCGAATATCGTTTTAATCATAGGTGATGATCATGGTTGGCCTTATTATGGTTTCATGGGAAATAGGATCGTAGAGACTCCAACCTTAGATACTTTAGCTATGGGAGGAATGGTTTTTTCAAATGGCCAGGTTACATCCAGTATTTGCAGGCCGTCCCTGAGAACGCTTTTAACAGGTTTATATCCGATACAATTTGACAAATACCTTGATTCAATGAAAATAAATTTTTTGTCGAAAAACAACTACAAAAATGAACAAGAGAAAAATTTTGCGTTGGCAAATTATGAGCATCAAATAATTAAAGATTTTTACACCTTACCAGAAATGTTAAAAACAAATTATTACAGTAGCTTTGAAGGTGGAAAATATTGGGAAGGAACCTATGATATGGCTGGCTTTAAAGAAGGTATGTCTAGAAGAATTGGTAAAGATCTTTATGAAGATTATCATATTCTTTTAGCTATGGCAGGTGGTGATGGTTTGGATTTTGCTAGAAAAACACAACAACCGGTATATGATTTTATTTCCTCAAATAAAGATAATCCTTTCTTTATTTGGTATGCACCAATGCTTCCTCATACACCGTTTAATCCACCCAAAGAATTATTAGCAATTTACAATGACTTAGATATCAGCGAATCTGCAAAAGTTTATTATGCAATGTGCACTTGGTTTGATAGGTCATTGAATGAGTTTTTAAGCTTCCTTAAAAAGAATGATGAATATGACAATACGCTATTTATATATGTGAATGATAATGGGTGGGAGCAGGAAGCAAATGTTGATTATACAGGATCGTTTGAAGCTTCCGCATTGGGTGGTCCAAGAGGAAAAAAATCTTTGTATGATTTCGGATTTAGAACTCCTATAATATTTAACTATGGAAAAAAAATCAAAGCTAATCAGATGAGTAATGCTCTTGTATCAACAGTAGATCTTTTCGCAACAATTCTAGACTATGCAGGAGTATCCCAGCCTGTTTATTTAGATGGTAAGTCTTTGAAAAATATTATTGACGGTAAATCAGAGTCCGTTCGAGAAAATATTATTGGATATTTAAAAAAGACTAGGGTGGAAGGAGACCCTTGGTCAGATGGTAGTACGGGGTATACTTATAGATCAGCTAAGTGGCACTACCAATGGATACCTGAATCTAATCAATCAAAACTGTTTGATATTCAAAATGATCCATTCTCCAACAAGGAAATAAGTTTTTATAATCAAAGTTTAATATTGGATTTTCAAAATGAAATTACAAAATGGAATGAAGACATTATCCAAGTAGATATAAATACAAATGAATCTGACTAAAAATTTCTTAATCGGGTTAGCCATATTATTAGTATCAATTCTAAACGGCAGTAATTTTGGGAAACTCAGAGGTCGCGTACTAACAAAAGAAGGTAATCCTTTAACGGGTGTAAATGTCATTATGCTAGGAACAGATAAGGGTACTTTTACCGATAAAAATGGTTTTTACACCATCCTTGGAATATTATCGGGAGAGTACGATATAAGGTTTGAGTATATTGGATATGCACCAAATATTATTCAAAAAGTTGTTATTCAGTCCAATCTCTCCACCACGATAAATACAGAATTATCTCAAACTGTAATCCTTGGCGAGGAGGTAATTGTTTCTGGAACTAGAAGTATTATTCAAATTGATGAGACCTCAAGCAAAACTTATATAGATGCTGACCAGATTGATAAACTTCCCGTTTCTGAACTGAGAGATGCGGTAATGCTGCAGGCGGGAGTTTTTTTCGATCCAATACCAGTACTTTCATCTCAAGGAAGAGGACATGCTGGGGAATCAGGTTCAGGGGAAGCGAGATATACAATACGCGGAGGAGATCAGGAAGAGATTATATGGTTAATTAATGGAGCAAGAACTCAGTCTCTGACAATAAACGCTAGAGATGCTGGAGGTTCATTCATGAATATGAATTCCTTAGGGGTTAAAGAGGTTCAAATTCTCTCTGGAGGTTATACTGCAGAATACGGGAATGCGCAATCTGGAGTCGTAAATGTGATTATGAAGGACGGGCAAAGTAATTATAATGGAAGCATGCAATTATCATATGCACCACCAGGGCAAAGGCATTTTGGGAATTATTTATATGATAAAGAAACCCAAAAAGAATTTAAGGACCATATGGTAGGCCTATTTTTTGATGATTCATCTTATACATTCTACAAGGACACAGCTTTTCTTTATTATGATTCTTCCCTCACTCAGTTTGTGGATACTAAATACAACCCTGATTATCAAGGATCAATTGATAGTGTTTATTACGGAGAACCTTATCTTGACCCACTCTGGTATTCTGATCATAGAAAATCCCAAATTATTGATTACAGGCGAACACCTGATCATAACCTTATGTTTACTTTTGGCGGGCCGATTCCAATGAGAAAAAAAGAGTGGACTTTTCAAATATCAGGCCAGAACAAGCAGGAGGCATATAAGTTTCCACAGCCTATGGATGCTCGCAAATGGAGGAACCTTAATCTCTCTTTATCTTTACCATTTTCAAAAAGAGTCAAGTTTAAAATTTTTACCATGTATTCAGATGAGCTACATGCCTTTACCGGAAATACTGATTGGTCAAATAATGCTAAATATTATAGAGGATATGGAAGTACAATCGAGAACAAGAATCAGTTTGCCTCAGCAAATTTGATTCATACAATAAACGAAAATTTTTTTTATGATCTTCAGTTAAGCTATTATTCTCATTCATATCATCAAAAGCCTAGTGTATTTTCAAAAACAACAGATCCCTACTCTGATTATGCACTAACACTTTGGGGTTTCATGCGTTATCCGCTGTTTCCAAATGAGCCTTTTGATAAGTACAATGTATTGTTTGATTCAAAAGAGAAATCTAGTGATATATCCATTAATGGAAAATTTAATTGGCAACTTAATTACCAAATAAATATGAAATATGGATTTGAATATAATTTTAACAACATAAAGCAATATCATGACTACCGATTTACTGCTTTATCTATTAATGAAAAGGAATATCAGGATCGTGGCTTGCATGAGAGAATACAACCAAGACAGTTTGCTTCCTTTTTTCAAACAAAAATGGAATTTGAGAGTATGGTATTAAACATAGGTCTTAGATATGACAGGTTTAATCCAAATTTTAAATGGTTTAATAATTTTACTACCTACAACATTGCAATTAATCCGAATTATGACTCTCAAAATGATTTTGATGGAGATCAGATAGATTCAAATGGATTAATTAAGTATGGTTTTGAAAATGTATTACTGCAGGACAGAGATATGTTGCCCGTTTGGAATATGTTTAGTCCTCGAATTGGAGTTTCATTCCCTATAACTGAAAATACGTTATTACATTATAATTATGGATATTTTTATCAAATGCCACCAATAAGTAGAATGAGATATTTTCGGTATTTTCGGCCAACTCCGTTATTAGAGCAGATTATTATTGAAAATGATAATGCTGAAGAAGAAGGAAGAGAAGCCAATCATATACCTGGATTAGGCTCGGATCATGAAAGAGTTGTTTTTTTAAACGTTGATCCTCTACCGCCTCAAAAAACAATTATGGTAGAAATCGGATTTAAACATAATTATCGTAACCTTATTTATTTGAGTATGACGGCCTATCATAGAGATATTTACAATCAGAGTGAACAGGTGATCGGTTTATTTGATAAAAGTTCATATGGTTGGAATCCATTTACTAATAGTAAAAGTAGTGTGATAACCGATACCCCATTACATGGTGACTATGGAGACTCAAGAGGTCTTGAGATCGAATTAAGGAGCATGTTCAAATCAAATATTAATTTTAATATTAATTATAGTTTTTCAAAAGTGACTCAAGGAAGAGCTTCTCCGCATAAAGTTGTTTTTGATTCTACAGGAACTCCAGCTTTTACATGGTATGACGAGTACAATAGCTTCGCCTATAAGTCACTGATAATTGAAAGGCAGTTTAGCAGGCCACATATACTTAAAGCTGGTCTTAATTACTCTACTAAAGCAACCGAAAACTCAATTTTATCTAATTTTAATATAAATTTGATGTACAGATATGTTTCTGGTCAAACTTTCACACATCTTGGCATTAATGATAATCCAACTACATATGATAATCACCGCTATCCAGGACTTCACTTTACAGATTTAAAAGTTGAAAAAGGTTTTGTGTTTTTAGAGTCTAAGATTAGAGCATACACTTTGGTTGAAAACTTATTTAATGTGAAAAATATCAAATCTATGGGGGACACAAGTTATAATCCCAATGTAGTTGAAAGGTTTGTGGAAACTGGTGAACCGACTCTTAATGATATAGGTGGATATGATATGAGCTGGTCAGTGTGGTATGCCCCCAGAAAATTTGAATTTGGTTTAATATATGATTTTTAGATTCATTTACGCTTTATTATTACTCTCTTTATTACAGTCTCAAATTAGGAATCCTGAATATGAAATTCATAATAGAGGAAATCTATGGGATACTATGAATGACGATGGGACACACGGAGCTCACCCCAATAGGCTTGGAGAATATAATCCAAGTATGGATTGGCCTGGAGGTCCCACAATAATGGGTGGGCCCTTTGATCAGAGGTCTTATTTATACAAAGCCGGAGTATGGACAGGGGGGTATATTAATGGGACAGTATTTTTATCGAAAAATGGGCCTGATGAATTTGATTTAGGCGTATTTGATGTAATTAAAAAAGAAATTAACCATATAGAAATGTCATCATATGATTATTCTAAAGCAGAGGAAACAATTACAGCAAACTGGACTACCTCTCAAAATATAAAAATAAAAAGATTAAGTAGATCTTGGAGCTTTAGGGGATATAATGATTTTATAATAATAACTTATGAAATCACTAACCTGAACTTGGAAATGATAAATGACTTTTATTTTGGAAGTGTTTTTTTATTAAGGCCTAGTTTGCAAGACCATAATAATCACAACGGATGGAATGATGCTCTGTCAAGAGCAGACGATGTGGTAGGAATATCAACTGACGATATGATGATATATGCCCATGATGGTACAGGTGCATACGACTTTACTGCTGGGGTAGGTAATTGGAGAGATGGTTCTTTGTTGACACCGGGTTTTGCAGGTTATGCTGCACTGGGTGCTTCCGCATCGTATGATGGCAGCGAGCAACCATCAAATTATTTTTTGTCAAATTACATAGTCCACAATTCTTCCTTCCAATTATCCAAGAATACAGAACAATCTCTTTATAACATATTAAGTGGAAAAGATAATTCTCTAGCATATACCACTGGCGATACTATTGATCTAATGGCTATAATGTCTTTTGGACCATATAACTTAGAAACTCAGGAAACTATTTCAGTCTCAATTGTGGAAGCGGTAAATGGATTAAATCTTGAGGATGTGATAAATCTAGATGGATCAGAGATGCAAGAGATACAAAACCGATATGTAACTGAGGGTTTAGACTCTCTTAAAAGCACCATACAGAATGCTCGTAACCTTTTTAATAATAATTATATATTGAATTATTACCCGCCACCTTCTCCATCCAAAATTGATTTGATAGCATCTCCGGCTGAGCAATCTATAAAGTTAATATGGGAACCAATTGAAGATTATTGGACTAATCCTTTAACAGGCCGAAAAAACATAGAGAAATATATTGTTTATCGTACTAACAAAGAATTTATTGGGCCATACGATGTTATAAAAAATAGAATAAGGGTGCATAAAACTTTTGATCTGAACGCTTATTTTAACAAGGAAATAAATAAGTGGCAATACAATGACTCAGAAATATCTCTGGGTGTTTCGTATTATTACACAATAACGGCAGTTGATAGTACTGGAACCGAGAGCTGGTTTACAAATAGAAATGAGTCTCCATTGCAAGCTGTAAGCGCATCAAGAGAAAACACCCTCGACGTAAATGTATTTCCCAATCCATTTTATATTACCTCAGGAATACCAACTACGGGACAAGAAAATACCATCACTTGGACTAATTTACCTTCTCCATGTACTATTTCAATATTTACCTCTAGCGGTCAACTGATAAGAAAAATAAATCATACTCTACCAGTTGGAGATGCATCATGGGACCAAAGAACAAATTCAAGACTAATTACTTCGCCTGGCATATATTTTTGGGGTGTTGAGTCTGATGTTGGGAACGCAAAAGGTTCCTTGATAATTATCAAATGATTTATTTAATTTATTTTTTAATCTTTTTTTCATTCTCTAACGCTCAAATAGATTATGGATTTGAGTTTTCAAAGTCTGGCAGTGCAGGTTTCCAGTTCCTAAAAATTAATGCTGATGCTGTGAGTTCAAGTCTAGGTGGTGCAAGCACAACTAATCATTCAGCCTCTAAAAATTTAAATGCTAATATTGCAAGTATTACAGGCTTAGAAAAATCATCTGCAACTTTTTCAAATTCTAATTGGCTTTCTAATTCAGAAATTAATAATGCCTCCTTGGTCCACAAGTTCGGAGACTATTATTTAGGCTTATCCATAATATCTTTTTCTACAAAAAAATTTGAAAAAACAACGGTAAGTATGCCAAGTGGAACCGGTGAGTTAGTATCAGCCGGAAACAACTTGATCGGAGTTTCAATTGCAAAAAGTTTCACAGACAAATTAAGTCTTGGCTTACAAATAAAATATATTGAGGAAGTTTTAGACACTTACACTTTTAATAATGTTATGGTCGATGTTGGATCATTGTATGAAACAGGTTACAGGGATATTAAAATTGCTTTTGTTCTGCAACATTTTGGACCAGATATTTCACCAATTAAAATGAAATTTAGATCACCACTAGTTTTTAGGATCGGAATTTCTGATTTTATTTTTCATTTAAAATCAAATTCCTTAAGACTTATGGCAGAAGTTTTTCATCCAACAGATGATGAAGACTTTATGGCGATTGGTTTGGAATACGCACTTTCAAAAAAATTCTTTTTTCGTATCGGAAATCAGTTTAATACTGATTTATTTGGGATATCGTATGGTTTTGGTATCAATGACTTCAAAATTGCAAAACAATTTAAACTTTCCATTGATTATGGTCTAGTAATGCCTAATGAAATATTTAATGACCTGAAAATTATATCTTTAACAATTTCCCGATGATATCAAGCAATTTCAAAAGACTGAGTTTTGTTGCTTTTACATTATTTTTTTCATGTAAATCATCAGATAATAATTCACTAGTATATTGGAACGTCGGCTCCGCAACAAACGATAATTATGTTCACTCTGATTTATTTAATGCAAAATCTGAATTCCATGTTGAAACTATTTCCGTACCTTGGACGGAGTATGATAAAAAAACATTGACTGCAATTCTAAGTGGAAATCCGCCTGACATAATGAGCCAATTTGCACCTTTGAAGACTTGGGCGAGCAGAAGATCTCTTCTATCTCTAGACTCATTCATAAAGAACGATAATTTCGACACAACACAATTTTTTAAATTTCTGTGGGATGAAATGAAATGGGAAAATAAAGTTTATGGGATCCCTATAAACACATCTTCATATGCGTTCTTCTGTAATATGGATTATTTTAATAATCTGGGTATATATGAAACGCCTTCTACTTGGGATGAGGTGATATTAATTGCAAAAAAAATGAATAGATACGACAAGAATGGAAATCTGATAAGGGCTGGATTTTTACCAAATTATGGTAATTTTATGACTACAAATGTAATCGCATGGCAGTTAGGTGAGAAGTATTTTACAAATGGTAATGAAGTAAGATTGAATACACCACAAGTGAAAGAGAGTTTTTTATGGGTAAAAAATTTCATTGATGAGCTTGGCTTAGATAAAGCTCTAAAACTAATTGGATCTTTTGGTTTTGCAGATCAACATGGATTTATTTCAGGGAAAGTAGGAATGATGATTCTCGACAGTTCTTTTCCAAAGTTGCTAGAAAAATATAATCCCGCTCTAAATTATAAGGTTATTCCAATTCCTAGTTATAATGGTTCTAAAAGCATATCGAGTGCTGCTGTTTGGTGGGTCGGCATACCCAGAGGTGTAAAGAACCCAGAAAAATCTTGGGAATTCATTAAATTTTTATCCAGTACTCAAAACCAATTAGATTATCTCTCTAAAACGAATGAGAGTTTATTCTCTGCTAATATAATTGCTGCTAAAGATAGTATTAACTACAGCTTTCCTTATTACAATATATTCATGGATCAGCTTGAGGTTAGTGAATCTCCAAGTATATTTCCCTTAGTCCATGATATTTTTTGGAGAGAGTATAAAATGGCTCAAGATAAGGTCCTTTTAAGTGATCTCCCTGTATCTCAAGTATTAGAATCAGCAGAACATAACGTTCAAACTAGTTTAGATAAAGCATTAAAATACTATGAATATGTCAGTGAAAAATTAAATGAATAAAAAAATATTAGTTTTAATTTTCTTATTCCCATGGTTAATAGGTTTCTTTGGTTATGGTATTTATCCAATAATTATTTCATTGTATTATAGTTTTTGTCAATATGATGTTTTACAAATACCGATGTATATCGGATTCAATAATTACTATGAGATATTATTTAATGATCCATACTTTTGGAAATCAATTTCAAATACATTTTATTACACTCTCTTTAGGGTTCCTTCCAATATAATACTTTCTTTAATTATTGCAATTTCAATAAATAAAATATCAAAAGGGGGGGCCATTTTTAGAACATCTTATTTTATCCCATCCCTTGTATCAGGTGTAGCTTTGTCCGTTATTTGGATGTGGATTTTCAACCCTCAAATAGGTCTTCTTAATTTAATATTGAAGTTTTTCGGTTTATCTGGTCCGATGTGGCTCCAAGATCCTAGCTGGTCAAAACCAGCACTTATAATAATGAGCTTTTGGAGTGCAGGTGGAGGGAGAATGTTAATTTTCTTGGCTGCCTTAAGAAATATTCCACCAAAATTATATGAAGCATTTAAACTTGATGGAGGAAATAACTTTCAAAGTTTTTTTCATATTACTCTTCCGATGATTTCTCCAATAATATTTTTATGGTCGATTGTTGAGGTCATTGCTTCAATGCAGGTATTTACCGAAGCTTTTATCATGACAAAGGGAGGCCCTGTTGATTCAACTCTATTTTATAATTTATATTTGTATAATAAAGCTTTTCAAGATTTCAATATGGGCTACGCTTCAGCATTAGCATGGCTACTTTTAATTATTACTTTAATTATCACTTCAATACAATTCAAAATGTCAAAGAAATATGTTTATTATGAGGGAGTGAAGTAATGATCGTTTTTATGAGGATTTTACTGTCTGCAGGTGCAATTATATCGATTGCGCCATTAGTTTGGATAGCTTATGTTTCATTTTCATCATCTGAAAACTCATTAAATATTTTCCATGCTTTTAAAAATGGATTATCCTTAAGTAATTACAAAGTTATTTTTAATAAGATTCCATTATCTCGTTATATGTGCAATTCTGTAATTATCAGTTTTCTTACCATAATAGGTACTGTAATATCTAGCTCTTTTGTTGCCTACGCCTTTTCTATTTTAAAATGGAAATCAAGAGATAATGTATTTTTAATTATAATATTCACGATGATGCTACCCTTACAAGTCACTATGATACCTGTTTTTGTTATCAACAATCAATTAGGCTGGTTAAATACAATTTATCCATTGGTCATCCCTGCTTTTTTAGGGGGAGGGGCTTTTAATATTTTTTTGTTTCGTCAATTTTTCTTAAACATACCCAGGGAAATAATTGACGCCGCAAGGATGGATGGTTTAAACCATTTTCAGATTTACTACAAAATTGTTTTACCCATGGCAAAACCTGTGATTACCGCCGTTTGTATTTTAACATTTTTATTTACCTGGAATGATTTTATGGGCCCTCTTATTTATTTATCCGATCAAATAAAAGGGACTCTTGCTCTTGGACTGATGCTGTTTGTTGGTCAATACCAAACAGAATGGGGGCAATTAATGGCACTGTCTATGATAATGATAATTCCAGTATTCACGATTTTTGTAATCTTTCAAAAGCATTTTATAAGCGGGTTAATGTTTGGTGGGAACAAAAATTAACTAGTTTTAAGGAAAATTATTTATGATACCAGATTCTAAATATTTTGAAAGTGATAAGCTCATCCACGATGTGAACAGTCATTTTAATCCGCCTGGATTAACAAATTTTTCAGGAGTTGTTCAGGTTGATAATGATTTAATGGGTATTCGAGGACTAAACTTTCCGCCTTTTGGGACGTCACTTACTCGTACCTGTGGTTTGCATATTGACGGAAAATATTTTCCCTCCTTTTGGAAGCCTGTTTCTTTCATATGGAGGCCAGATAAAATCATTAGAACTTGTCAAATGAATGGGATTTTTTTTAAATCTGAGACTATTATTATGCCAAATAGCAATTCCGTAATCATTCAATTAAGCCTTGAGAATAAATCCTCTGCAGATCAAGAAAAAGAAATTAAAATGCAGTTTAATGGAGGGATAACAAGAAATACTGAAAACTGGGCCAACTGGATTCCACCATCAGAGACTAATAATAGTTACATCTTTGATCAATCAAGAAATGCCATTATTCATTCGTCAAAAAATAAAGATGCTCATATACTGCAGGGATTAGATTGTGAAGTGGATGAGATAAATAGGTTCGGTGTAATAAAAAAAATAATAATTCCATCGGGAGGAATCTTTAAAATATTTTACTTTGCAATTATCAATGACACAATTGGAAATACCCAAAATATTTACGATAAACTAAATTCAAAAAAAGAAACATTAATTTTTGAAAATAAAAAATATTGGGATAATGAAATAAGATCAGTTTTTGATATTGATGATTCTACATATAGCGGAAATCTTCCCATCTTGATTACCAAAAACAAATCTATTGAAAAATTATACCACATGGGTATGATGGGAGTTATTTACTTTAGGAGAGATAACTCGATATCATCAATGGGGCGTGCCTATGATACTTTAATGCCAAGGTACTGGCAGACGGTTACCTTCATTTGGGATTATTACTTAAGTGGTATGGTTCACTCATTATTAGATCCTTTGGTGATGAAAAAATATCTTAATGCATGGATGAAAATGGACGTTCATACTTGTTTCGGCACCGAGTATATCTCAGGGAAACCTGTAGGGCCATGGTATGCAATCAATGATCATGCTATGGTGATGATGATGAAAGAATATTTAGACTGGAACGGAGACTTTACTTGGCTCAATTCAAAACCAGATGGGAAACAGACTGTCCTTTATTTTTTAGAGAGTTATAGTATGCAGTATAAGAAGTTCTTAACCAGAAATGGTTTAGCGGATTATGGTGGAATTAATAATCTTCTGGAATGTGTCAGTACTTATGTCCATGAGGTAGCGAGCTTAAATGCCGCAAATATTTCAAATTTACTTTATATGAAGAAATTGTCCCATTACAGAGGTGAGGAAAAGAAATCTCTCCAATACAGCGAAGATGCTAATAAGTTGCTAGATGCTATTAAAGACTTATATGTCAATGGGAAGGGTTATTGGAAGGCGAGACAACCAGATGGATCTTATTTTGAGGTGAAGCATGCTTATGACTTTTTTACAACTATTAATACAATAGGTAATAAGCTAAATCAAAAACAAAAAGATGAAATGGTGAAGTTTTTCTTAGCTGAACTAAAAACGGATAAGTGGATGCGAGCTTTATCGGCGTCAGATGATAATGCAATGTTTAGCGTTCGTCCAGACCATCAATGGAATGGTGCATATCCAGCATGGCCGTCTCAGTCCTTGATGGCATTAATTAATGCAGGGCATGATGACTTAGCGATTGATTGGGTTGATACCTTGGTGGATTCTGCAAATCAAGGTCCATTTGGCCAGGCGCATTTCTCTGATACGATTATGGACTTGGATGCAGGAGGAGCACGAAAATCGTCCTCTGAGGAGCCTTGGATATGTGATTGGTCTTGTTCTTCAAATGGAAACTGGGTGGAAGCAATTTTAAAAGGATTTGCTGGATTAAAGATAGATATTGATGGTACAATTCAAGCAAAACCCGTATATAAAGATCTGGAGCTTTATAACATCAAATATAGAGGTAAAATCTATGAACTAGTAAACTCCAAAATTAAGCAGGTAAAATAGTAGATGAGATTGGCTATAGAATTTGGCGGGACTAATTTTAAGATGGGGTTGGTTGAAGAAGACGGAAATGTTTTAAAACAAAAAAATACCCTTTTGAGAGATATGTTGGAGAAGGGGAATATTTTGGATTCCATTTTAAATATTATTGAGGAATTTATTGAATCCAAAAATATTAAATGTGGTGGTATATCATCAAAAGGTCTTGTCGATCATAAAAATGGAGTGGTTCTGGATGATGTTGGTGAAGGTAAATTAATTAAGAATATTCCTTTGGGAAAAATTTTATCGAAGAAATATTCTGTGCCATTTGTTATGGATAATGATGCTAGGTGTTATGCTTGGGGGGAGTGGAGATTTTTACAAGAAAAAGATATAAACAATCTTACGGTCGTTACTTTTGGGACAGGTATAGGATGCGCAAGCGTGTTTAGTGGGAAAATGTTATATGGTACCGATCACTTAAGCGGTATAATGGGTGGTCACATAAGTATTTGCAAGAATGGACCGAAGTGTTATTGCGGAAATTATGGTTGTTTTGAACAATACTGTTCAAAAAATGGATTAATGAGAATATTATCCTCTAAAGATCTGTATTTAGAAGATGTTGACCCCATCAAATTATTTTTCCAACGTGCCAGAAAAAAAAATAATGGATTAGAAAATTCTATTTTTGAGGATTTTTTAAGAAATCTCTCCATTGGGTTAACAAATATTATTCACGCATATGGACCTGATTTGATAATTCTTGGCGGGGGAATAATGAAAAGTGCAGACTTAATGATTAATAAAATTACAGATACAGTAGATAAAATGGCTTTTACTGTTCCTAAGGGTAGGGTAAAAATAATACAATCATCTCTTGGAGATAAAGCGCCATTACTCGGAGCAGCATTTCACCCAAAATTGGAGAAAATAAATGGATACACCATTTGACAACTTAATTGAAAAGGATGATACGGTATTTCCTAGGGGCGTTTACGATCCTTATCCTTATTTTAAAATTAAAAATAATTCTTTACAGAGTGGATATGAAGCCATCTTTTCGGAGTTAAAGAAAGCAGATGAAAATGGATGTAGTGTAATACTTTTTGAAGGCTACAATGGCGTTGACTGGCATCAAATAGAATTTAATATTAACAAATTTGCTTTAGAAAGTGATTACAATATTGAATGGATTAATATTAATTCATGCTTATTATCTGATATTGAAATTGACGATAGGGTAAAAAAGTTTTTGGGCGGAGATGACCCTATCTGGGGTACTCATTTTCCAATGGGATTAGAATTGTTTATGGATCCTGAAAAAATTGGTTCTTTAAGAAAAAAAGCAGCTGGAAATAAAAATAAAACCAATGGAGAACTATTTATCATCTATGGTTGTGGTTCAAGCATAATTGACTTATCTGAGTTTGTTGTTTACTTTGATATTCCAAAGGATAGAATACAGGAAATAGCCAGAAAAGGAAACCTGTCTAACATAGGATCAAAAAAGAAAAAAGGTTTTGGTTATTTTTATAAACGCTCTTATTTCATTGATTGGCCAGCTCAAAATAGAATAAAAAAGAATTTGCTCCCTAATATTGATTTACTTGTTGATTTTAGCAAAAATGAAAACCCGACCCTGATATCTGGGGAATATTTTAGAGAAACTCTTTACCTCTTATCTGAGACACCATTCCGAGTGCGTCCTTGGTTCTATCCTGGTCCTTGGGGGGGTAAGTTTATGCAAGGTCATATGGGGTTAGATCCAAATCAACCAAATTTTGCATGGTCTTTTGAAATGATCGCGCCCGAAAATGGAATTACTTTAAAAAGTGGAGATTATACTTTAGAATTTTCATTTGATTTTATCATGTATCAAGAGAATAAAAGGGTTTTAGGCGAAAATGTGGCTAGAAGGTTTCAATACGAATGGCCAATACGGATGGATTATCTTGACACTATCAATGGTGGACACTTATCCACTCAGTGCCATCCAAGACCAAAATTTATGATAGAAAACTTTGGTGAAACTTATACTCAAGATGAAACCTATTATATTTCTGTGGCTAAAGAGAATGCAAAAGTATTTTTAGGTATTAAAAAAGGAGTTGATAAAGAAAAGTTTAAGAGTGAGTTATTAAAGTCTGAAAATAAAGGAACAGAGGTGAAAATTGATGATTTTGTAAACTCTGTGGATGTAAAGCCCCATGATTTGATTCTTATTCCGAATGGGACGGTGCATTGTAGTGGTGAGGGCAATCTTGTTCTTGAGATAAGTGCAACTCCTTATATCTTTACTTTCAAAATATACGACTACTTAAGAAAGGACCTTAATGGCAACCTTCGGAAACTAAATATTGAGAGAGCGTTTGAAAATATAAGAGAAGAAAGGGATAGTACATTTATTAATAATAATTATTTACCCACTCCTAAGCTGATCAACAATGGTAAAGACTGGGAAGATTACGAGCTCTATAATCGGGAAGAGTCATTTTATAATATTAATAGATTGGAGTTCTATTCAGAATGCTATTTAGATACAGAAGGTAGGGGCTTATTAATAAACCTAGTCGAGGGGAAAGCTGCTAGTATTACTGCACCAAATGGTTATGAAACAACCCTTAATTTATACGAGACTATGATTATCCCGGCATCGGCTGGGAGGGTAAAAATAAATAATATTGAAAATAGTATAAGTAAAATAGTATATACATTTGTAAGAGAGTCTGTGCTGAATAAGGGGTTGAATAATCCATATAGTTAATGAAAAAACTATATCCAATTCTTTGTACATCAATTTTTTATAATGGCTGTTTATTTGATAACATTGATCAACCAGATTTTGCCTTGAATAATGATCAAATTGAAATTCATGTCTCGGTTCTGGATAATATACCTGAGACAACAAATCCACATAAAGGTTTGCTTGCCGTTTTAGTTCCAGATGACTGGAGTTTTATATCTGCCTCTTTTACTGAGAGTGAGAACCAAGGCTCATTCACTTTTTCTCAAGATTGGACAGATTCGGTGAACGTTTGTTATCCACCAAATAATTTCAGCCAAAATATGAAGTGGATATGTCTTCTTTCAGATACAGGGTATACTTACCAGAATGAAATAAATATTTCAATAGGATTAAAGCTTGAGACAGGCGAGCGGGCAGGGTGTTTTCAACTAGGATACCTAGTTACAAAAGCTACGCCTAACTTGGTTTGCTCAGGCAATTTAGCGTGGGCCCCATTGTCCTATCCTCACACAATTAATGTGGGAGGAACAGAATATTGTGAGACAGGCCTCGCAGACCCTGAGACAGAGTGGTCAAATTTATTTCATAGGTACCAAGGATGGTCTGGCGCAGATGGGATTTATTCTATTCCAATGAATGGGAGTGAGGCTAATGCAAAAAAAACTCTAATTGTTTTTAGCGATACGTTTATTGGAGGTGTGGATTCTTTAACTAATCAAAGGGTCGCACCCACACGGATGGTAAACAATACTTACGCGATATTAAATGGAGACCAAGCTATTGAGGATAGTATAAATTTTTTTTTCAATATAGATGAAAATAATAATCCCATTTCAATTTTTGAACCCGAGACTCCGAATGCTCAAAATGGAGATTGGTACTGGTTAATGGATGGAGTCAGTATCAGGAACACTATTTATCTATATGCTTTGAGAATGAATGCTGATGTACCTCCATTTTCAATCGATGGTGTGGCATTAATCACTTTGCAAATTGATTCAGTTGGCAATTTTATGAATGTCGTACAGTATGACACGCCTCTTTTTTACGAATATGAGAATGGAGACCAAGTAGTATATGGCCAAGCTATAATGCCCTTAACTGAATTTGCGGATGTACCGAGCCCTGATGGATACATTTATTTTTATGGTGCATATAATATGGCTACATCAAACCAAAAAAAAATGACAGTTGCAAGAACATTGGAAGAAAATCTGACTTCATATGATGAGTGGGAGTTTTGGAATGGTACATTTTGGGTAAATAATTTATCTCAAGCAGAAAAAATCACAGAGAATATTTCTCAGGAGTTTAGTGTAACGCAATTAGGGTCTGAAAATTACATAGCTGTTTTTCAATACAATGGAGTGGGCAACTATGTTGCTTATAGAAGCTCCAATAGCCCAACAGGTCCATTTAATAATTTCAATTTTATTTGGGATGTCCCTGAGTATGACCATTACGAGGATGTCTCTGCATACAATGCGAAAGCTCATCCCAATTTATCTCAGCCTAATAGGTTATTAATCAGTTATAATGTTAACACAACTATAGGAGGGGATTTTTGGTACCATTTTGAAAGAGGTGATCTTTATAGACCAAGATTTATTTCATTTCCTATAGATGAAATAGAATGGTTATCAGTTCCCAATAGCTCAGATAATGAAACAAAAAAAAATAAAATGCATTCATTTTCTTGCTATCCAAATCCATTTAATAGTAGGATAAATATTTTGTTTCAAGGAAATAGAGTAGATCAATCTGAATTGTCAATATATAATTTAAATGGTAAAGAGGTTTATTCTTTCAAAGTATCTGCAAAGCAAAATAATTTAATATGGAATGGATTAAGTCAAAGAGGTATACCACTAAGTAGCGGCACGTATTTGATACAACTCAGGACGAATAATAATATTACTAATGATAAAATAGTTCTGATCAAATAATGCGAATTTTAATTTTTTTACTTCTATTATCTCTATTTTTGAGCTGCGTAAAGAAAACATCTCCATCATATAGAGTAGAATCTGTTTCTGTTGATGAAGAGAAAAACAAGTGGTTTATGCCACAGGAAAAAGGATGGTTAGCGGGAGATGCCGCCCACTCAATCCAATTAGATAAAAATAGAATATTATGGATTTTTGGTGATACTTGGCCTGGTTCTTTTTTAGATGAAGTCTTGATCCCAGATTTATTGTATGTTCATAATAGCATTGCAATTCAATATATTGCAACTGATGGAGAAAGTAAATTTGAATTTATATTTGGAGATGTTGAAGAGGGCAGGTCCTTTTTTCCCCAAAAATCAGAAATGCCTGGAGAGTATTTATGGCCGACTAATGGTATAATACTTAATAATGAACTCTATATTTTTTGCCAAGCGGTATCTCATGATGAAACAGGATGGTTCGGAATTTCAGGCACTGTTATAATAAAAGTTAAAAATAAGGATCAGCACCCAAGTAAATGGGAAAAAGAGTATTTTGATTTTAATACACCTGCCTGGACTGATAAAACACCTCAGGTCCAATATCATTCAGCTTTGTTTAAAGAAGATAACTTTATTTAATTTATGGGATTTAAGGCTGATCCTGGAGTAGGAAAAAAAGCAGCAATTCTTGCTCGAACCGACACCTTGAAATTTTTAGAGGCAATGAACTCTAATGATTTAGAGCATCTCAAGAGAGTAGGAGACAGAGAGGAGGAGTGGGTAAAAAATTTAGCAGAAGCCAAAACCATTTTTGAACCTGGAAATACTGAATCAAATATTCAATTTATCAAAGATTGGGGTCTTTATGTTACCACAACATACAGTGCAATAGATAACAAACTCCTTTTGACATATTCAAATGCTCTCGTAGGAACTTGGTCAGAACCTGAAATTATTTATGAAAACCCAAATATTAATTGTCCTGATCCTGGGAGCAAATGTATTGAAACATATGCTGTACGCTGTCATCCAGAGCTAAGTACCTCTGTCGGCCAAATAGTCATAAGCTATATCACTAGTTATACTGGCGAATATAAAGATGCTCCTATTGATTCTTATAGACCTAGATTTATAAAACTTCAATTATCAAGGCAGTAAAATAGTAATGGTTAAAATAGATTCCGTATCAATCTACAAAAAATTAGATAATTTCTTTAATCTTGAGGATGATGGTTGGCTTGGCTCTGATGTTGCGCATTCAATTAAACTCAACAAAAATTTAGTTCTATGGCTTTTTGGTGATACATTTGTTGGGAGAAAATCAAAAAATAGTAGAGGAAGTAAATGGAGTTTTATTAATAATTCTATAGGTCTGATGAATTTGGAGAAGGGTTTACCTCGTGGTATGAAGTATATATGGCAAAAGAAAGAAAACACACCAGAATCATTTTTTTTAACTAATCAATATATTCCAGGAGATTTCCTTTGGCCTACAAACGGCATAATTATAGACAATGTTTTAGTTATTTTTGCTATGGCGGTAAATAGGACTTTGGATAATTCTATAGACATTGCGGGAACTGCAGTAATGAAGATAGAAAATTATGAGGATGACCCTAGTGCTTGGTTAATTGATTTATGGGATTTTAATTATAATAATGGTGTTGCTCATGCAGGTCTTCACATTGAGAATGATTTCTTATATTTTTTTATTACAAATCGGAAATTTTTTGTGGATGGAATGATGCTTGGAAGAATGCCAATTGATTTAATTAAAAATAAAAATAATTCAAATAAGCTTGAGTTTTTCTCAGGAAAGAATTGGAGCTATTCAAGCAAGAATGCAATTCAGTTATTTATGCCAAGTAATACAGAAACAAATATTTATTATTGCAAAAATGCTAAGTTATATTTTTCTACAACTTATAGGCCTCATGAAAATAGAATACTACTAACATGGTCGCCAAAATTAACTGGGCCTTGGTCTGACCCCTTAGCAATATTTGATATTCCTGAAAAAAACAAATCTTTTCCAGTACACAGTTATGCTATTCGAATACATGATTGGCTTTCAATGGATACGGGTAATCTTATTATCAGTTATGCAACTAACGAATATGGTGGGATGGATAATTTAATGACGGCTGAAGGTTTGGATATTTATCGGCCCAGGTTTGTCGAAGTATGTCTGGAGGGTTAGGATGCGTAGTCTCAATAAATATACTGTCACCCCTGCTGAAGAATGGACCAAGTTGTTTAAAAGAAATTCAGGATGGTTTGGTGGAGATGGAATCTTCTCATTCTCTTTAGATGGGAAGGAATCGTTTAATGTTCCTAAAGATTCTTTGATAATCTATTTTAGTGATACATTTATTGGTGAGGTAATACAAGGGAAACCAAAAAAATATAAAATGATCCATAATTCTTTTGCAAGATATCTCGATAACGGGGTTTTAGAATTTTTTTATAATTTTGATCAAAAAGGTGTTCCTTCCTCCCTATTCAGCCCTAAGAATGAAGTAGAGGATTCATATTTTTTTTGGCTTGGAGATGGATTTGTAAATAAGGATATCAACTCCTCAATATATATATTCGCATATCATGTTAAATGGACAGGTGATAATGTTTTTGATTTTATTGAGCCTGATGTTTCGATAATCAAAATAAAAAATAATTCCCATTCTTTATTTAATGATTATAAAATATTGTCAACCCCCCTTCATATAATTCATTCATCATGGGGTTATGTCAATTTTGGTGCTGGAATTTTTGTGAATACTGATTGGTCAGGTTCACCTGAACCTGATGGTAATATTTATGTTTATGGATGCATGGATAAAGATAAAAAAATGGTGGTAGCTCGTGTTGAGTCAAATAAATTTGAATCATTTAAGCATTGGGAATATTGGGATGGGAAAGAGTGGCAAGGTGACAGCCAGAAAATTGTTCCAATTACAAATAATGTTTCAAATGAACTGAGTGTTACTCCTCTAAAAGATGGAAGATATATTCTTGTTTTTCAATTAATGGGATTATCGGATACTATTGCATGCCGTATTGGTGATAGTCCATGGGGTCCCTTTAGTGATGTAATTGAGCTTTATAAAACTCCAGAATCATTAAAAGGACTATACACTTATAACGCTAAAGCACATCCTGTCTTATCTAAGCCCGATAAATTACTTATCAGTTATAATACAATCACTTATGACTTTTGGAATGATATAAAATTAGATGCACACATTTATAGGCCTAGGTTTATTAACCTGGATCTTTCATAGAGGACTCTTATGGTTAAAATTGGTTTTTCCAAACTTCTAATTCTTTCATTAGTCCAGATTTAATATCGAGTCTTTTTTCAGCAAGATTATTTTTACTAAAAGGATCTTCGCCTATATCAAAAAGCATAACATTATTTTGAATTTGATCCCAGCTTAAAAACCATTCGTCCTTTCTAATCCACCAGTATTCGGTGTCTAATCCCATTGGATCTCCATTCTCACTTGTATCTCTCACCTTTTTACCATTTCCTATGATCCTACTTCGAGCCTTAAAAGGCTTGTTGAATATTACATTTTTGTAGGAAATACCATGATAATCATCAGGCAGATTTAAACCCACTACATCCAATATCGTAGCAGGTATATCAGTACTATGTATCAGTTCTTCACTCTGGAACCCTTTTTCTATTTTATCATTCCAGGTAAAAATAATGGGTGTCCGGAAAGATTGATCATAAACGGACAATTTACCTTTATCTCCTCCGTTATGAGACCTCATTGGATCATCAAAAAATTCTTGTTGGGGCTCTTGCTCCCAACCATTATCATTAACGTAGATGAATAATGTGTTCCTGTATGAATTATTTTCTTTAAAGTAGTCTATCAATTCACCTACAGCATCATCAAACCATGTGCAATTCGCATAATAAGCAACCGCTGATTTTGAATATCCTTTACCCTTATACATTTCGATGTATTTTTTTGGAGAGTCAAAAGGATAATGAGGAAGCTGAGGAGCATACCAAATAAAGAATGGATCCTCTTTGGTTTTTTCAATAAAGTTAAAAACAGGTTTGTTTGTTACTCTGCCTATATCTGTTCCTTCACCTCCCATAAATTGCTGAAACCAATTTCGTCCATCCTTCATTTCTCTAACCCAACCCTTTGTCATCCCATCTGTAAAACCTCCGTATTCGTAGTGATACTCCCACCATTTTCCAGTCTGAAAACTTTTATATCCATTTTTTTTTAATAGGCTGGGTAATGCTTCTACATATTTCATCGTATGGTACTTAAAATTTTCCTCCCAAGACTGTTTTTCATCTTTTGATAACTTTTTGAAGTTATCTTTATTCATTTCATCAAGTTTAATTTTGTTGGCAGATTTCTGATATTCTATTGGAAGCGTTCCTGTCATTAGGGATTGAAGCGCAGGACGACAATGGTTATCCGGTACATAACCATTGGTAAATAAAATTCCATCTTTTGCAAGGGCATCCATGTTTGGTGTGTAAACATAATCTGCGCCCATAAATCCAAAATACGGATAACCATGGTCATCTCCAATAATCAACACAATATTTGGAAGTTTTTTATCTTTTGAAATATTCTTCTTATTTGAGCATTTGCAGTATATCAAGCATAACATAATAATAATAATTTTTTTTAGTTTCATTGTAACCTCTAGTTGATCTAATGGTTTCAGGCTTAATTATCTTTTTTATTTAAAAGTTTCTGCCTTGAGTCGATGTCGTTTAAAATACAAATTAATATTTTTGGAAAATTCCATTATTATATCAGCATATTGCGGATAACCAGATATATTAACCTTCTCAATCTTATCATCATCGAATTCATATAACTCTCTGTTCACTACTTTGAAATTTTCTTTCACATCTTGCCACTCAATATAGGTGTGATTTTTTTCGTGTATTGCATAAGACATGAGAGTGCTAAAATTAGTATTTTTTTGAAAAGATTGGTACTGGCTATAAGCAAATTTATATTCATTACCATTTGCTCCATGAAAAATATTTGCAAAACTTTTTCCATCAAAATTAATTGGTTTCGGTAGGGATGCAATTTCAGATAGAGTTGGGAAAATATCAAGCAGCTCCACAAATTCATCTGATTTTTGAGATTTTGAGTCGAAAGAAGGGTCATAAATAATTAATGGGACACGGGTACTCAATCTAAAGTTTGAGTGCTTTCCCCAAATTTGTTGGTCACCTAATTGGAATCCATGGTCACCTATTACAACCACAATTGTGTTTTGGCTAAGATCAAGTTCTTCGAGCTTATGCATTATCTTGCCAACAAGATTATCGATGAAACTAACACATGCATAATATCCATGTCTTAGCTGTCTGGATTTATCCTGGTCAATAATTCGATTTTGGTAATTTGATGTTTCATAATTTTGTTTAAAATAATTATAGGCAGATAGCTCTGACCATTTGTAAACAGTAGTATCAGCATTAATGGGAAACATTGGGTGCTCAGATTGACTGATATTATTTCTATCATATAGTTCCCAATATTTATAGGGGGCTGCAAATGGGAGGTGAGGTTTCCTAAAGCCTAGCGCTACAAAAAATTTATTATCTTTTTGCTTACCAAGGATTTCCATAGCTTTTTCACACAGCACAAAGTCTTTATAGCTATTTAAACTTTTGTTTGATTTTTCTATTGCTGGTCTATCATGGCCGTATAATTGATTATTTATCGAGTCTGCATAGCATTCCCATCTGTTTGATGGATCAGTCCATGGCTTATCCGGTCCTACTAAATCATAAAAGTAATCCCATGATTCACTATCATCTTTAGCGTCGTGATAGATTTTCCCAATTGAAGCTGTGAAATATCCATTATTTTTAAAATGTCTGGGAAGGGTAATGTGTTTAGAAAATTTAGGTTTTGACCTAAGGTTTCCAGTGTGTCCTAGAGTCTCTGGACTTAGACCAGTCAGAAGACTAATCCTTGAGGGACTACAGTTTGCATATTGAGAGAATGCATTGTGAAACGAAACCCCCTTTTCTGATAATTTATCAAGGCTTGGAGTAATAATGTGTTTATTACCCCACGCACCAATCTCAGGACGAAGATCATCGATAATAATCATTAAAACATTTTTTTGTTTCTTATTGTGATAGCAACTGTTAAGAAAAAAAGAGATTAAAATTAAGAAAAATAGAAACTGATACTGATGTCTCATCATCAGTTTAATCAAAAATTATTAAGAAGCAATTCCAATAGGGGAAAAATAAATCAAAATTAGAGCAAGAATTATTAATATTACTGCTGAATTAATAATGTCCATTCTATTATGAGCAGAAGCAGACTCTCTTTTATCGGTTTCCGACGTTGTTCCGAAGGTAAGACCACTCAATTTTTGATAATCTGGTTCAGGCGTGAAAAGGCTAACAGCTATCATTAAAGCAGTGCATGCAAGGAAGGAGAAGATTGCAAAATAAAGAAAATTTAGGTCTGCAATCTGATACCAAATTCCTGAAATACTGGTTTTGTTAATCTCTAGAACTAGTCGAATCATGCCAGCAGAAAAACCAGCAACTAGAGCCACCAATGCTCCTTGAGAATTGATGCGCTTCCAGAAAATGCCCATTAGAAATACAGCAGCTATTGGCGGGGCTATATAAGCCTGAACACTCTGCAGATAGGTATATAATTCGCCAGAGATAATTTTCATAAAAGGTATCCATAAAATACCAGATACGACTACAACTGCAGTAGCTATTCTTCCTACGGAGACCAATTTTTTCTGATCAGTATCGGGCTTTAATTTTTGATAAATATCTATTGTGAAAAGAGTTGAACATGAATTAAAGACTGAAGAAAGAGAGCTCATCAAGGCTGCAAGTAGTCCTCCTGCAACAAGTCCTCGCATTCCAGCAGGCAATAGTTCTTTGACAAGAGTTGGGAATGCTTGGTCTGAGGAATCATATTGAAGCTGCCCTGTTTTCAACATTGCATAAGCAATCAAACCTGGTATGAAAAACATAAATATTGGTAATAGTTTTAGATAGCCTCCAAAAATTGTACCTCTACGAGCCTGGGTTTCATTTTTTGCTGCTAACACCCTTTGCACAATGTACTGGTCTGTACACCAATACCAGATTCCAATTATTGGGGGTGCAAAGACCATCCCGATCCAGGGAAACTCTGGATGGTCGGCTGGTAGGAACAGGTTAAAATGTTCTGCTCCAACGGTTGACACAAGATTGCTCCATCCACCAATCTTCATTAACCCAATTATGGAAATTGTCAATGATCCTATTATTAGAACAATGGCTTGAAGCGCATCCGTATAAATAACTGCCCTTAAACCACCTAAGATTGTATAGGCTCCGGTTAGTAGGACAATCGCTAATGCACCTGACCAAAATTCTATTCCCATCAGAGTTTGAAAAACCACAGCTCCTGCATAAACGGTTGCAGATACTTTTGTAAGAATGTAACCTATAAGTGAAATAATGGAAAGTATCCATCTAGATTCGGAGGAGTATCTTTTTTCAAGGAACTCAGGCATTGTAAAAACGCTACTCCTCATATAAAAAGGAACAAATACCCATCCCAGTAGCAGTATGATCCAGGAGTGTAGCTCATAGTGACCCATAACCATACCACTTTTAGCTGCTGTACCTGCTAAGCCAACAATGTGCTCAGATCCAATGTTCGATGCGAAGATTGACGCTCCAATCACAAACCATCCCAGGTTTCTTCCTGCTAAAAAATAATCTTGTGCAGATTCTTGCCTTTGCTTGATTACCCAATAAATGATAGCAAGCAGAATTACAAAATAAACTGCCAAAATGATCCAGTCGAAAGCGGTAAATATTTTAATTGGTCAATACTCCCCTAATTGTTTAATTACTGATTTCCCAACATTTCTTACTCTAAGATTATAGTACATCTCTCTGAATAAAGAAATAAATTATAAAATAAAAGTAAAATTTAATTGACAGTTCGCATGAAAATTCTTTATAATCCAATCGCTTGGGTAATTAAAAACAGCAATTTAGGTCCGACGGTGGGCTGTCTCATTTACTCCTCAGTTTCATGGATAATAAAAAAAGTTTTACTTAAAATGGAAGGAAATACTATTATGAGAATAAAAGATATTTTAATCCCTGTTTTCAGCGCGGTAGTGCTGGTGGTTACAGGTTGTCTTGAAATGCATGTAAGCAGAAATCATCCTGGCCACGGTGCAGTTGGTTCCTCATTTACTGCTACAACCCATGTTATTTTTAGTCAGGATGGTGGCATTGCTGCTGATGATGACAGAGCAATGCTTTTTGCGGTCCACAAGCCCAGCGGTTGGACAATAGACAGTGTAACATATGATTCACCGGAGCATGGTGTAGGGGTATTTACCTATTTAGGAAATGCCACTGATACATTAGAGAATGCCGACGGAGAAACCGGTGGAATTGACTCCGGATGGGAAGATTCACTTGAGGCTGCACACCCAGCTGATTCTGCAATGCATTGGCAAATGTTTGTAAGTGATAAGGATACTACCTCATCAGGATCAGCTGATGACCCAGATACTTTTCATGTCCACGTACACTACACCATAGGTTCAGATGAGGGTAATCACATGCTTAAATACTGGACCAGTCACACAAATAGTAATACCGCATGGGATACCGCTGCTGATAATCCTACTACTGCCAATGATGGGAAACCATTTACGGCCTATGATCCAGACGAGTCTGCGTTAGTCACATTTACAGTGGATGATGGAAGCTGGCTTTTGGAAGATGTGAAGTTTAAAGGTAGCATGTCCAACTGGAACCTGTTTCCAGGTTTTGATGATGGTGTAAATGGTGGTGATGCCACTGCAGGCGATCATATTTGGACAGGACAATTCGCAATCATCAATGATGGTAACTACGAATTTGGCGCAATTGAAGATGACGGAAGCCAATGGGGAATTTGGTTGCCACCAGCAGGAAATATAGCTTTCACGGTTTCTGGAACAGATGTTACAGGATCAACAGGTTTTGCCATTGCACCTGATAGTTGCGCAACGCCTAACTCTGTTATGTTTACTGTTCATGATAGCAACGGTGACTATGTAAATGGTGACCTTAGATGGAAGGGAGACCCTACATCATGGGCACTAGTTCAAATGTATGATGATGGTACCAATGGGGATGAAGTTGCTGGCGATTCAACATGGACCTGCATTGTTCCTGATGTGGCTGCAGGGTCACACAACTGGGGTGCTGTAAATTGGGATGGAACCGCAAATGGAGAGTGGTTGATAGATCCTGATCATGGTGGAAATCCAAATTTTACTCTGGATGCAGATAATGTTACTCTTCATGGTGAGATGGATTATGTAATACCTGAGCGTGCTTTTGAGAATATGACCCAAAGTGTATTATTTCAGGCGGACATGACCGAGTGGTTAGATGAAGCAGGATCAGTAGGATATCGTGTTTTCAGTGTAGCAAGAGATACCGTAAAAGTTGCTGGAAGCTTTAATAACTGGGGTGACTGTGTTGATTGTGAAATGACTCGTACTCCTGGAACTAATGTTTTTAGCTTCGCGGCAAATGTTACTGGGCAGCCAGGAAGCGAGCACCAATATCAATTCCTTCTTGGACTTAGCGATGAGACAATCGACTCAATGAAGGTAAGGTATGGTTTAGGTGATACACTGGCTCCTGTAGATTATATGGGATGGGGAACTTCCCCAGTAGCCCAAGGAAACTTTAAATTTAACCTTGGTGATACTTCAGAAGCTGGTAATGCTCTAGTTCTTCCTAGCCAAGCCTATTACGATATATACCCTGGTCACGTTGTTGATGAAGGGCACGAAATGGATTTAGAGTTTACCATAGACATGTCTACGCATGCAGATTTTGACCCTGTCGCAGATAGTCTTTTCATAAGAACTCATGATAAATGGTTGAACTATGCTCAAGGATTTTCAAATGGTTCAGATATAAACCACTACACTAGCGAACACAACCCAGACGGCCCAACTCAAAATGAGGACGGTACATTTTCAATGACTTTGGACATTACAGGTCCCCAGACTTGGTTTGTTTACTACAAATGGGGGTACAAAGACGTATCTGCAGGTACTGAGGTCACAGAGGCTGGTGGAGGACTTGGTGGAGTGCCGAGAATAAGGTACATACACCGTGACGCTGGTGATGGCTGTGACTGGCCCGAACAGTTTTCATTTCCTACGGATGGTCCGTTTGCAGCAACAGATGATTTAGTTGTTGTTGAGCCATATGATTCTAGCGCAATCTGCAGGGTTTTTGCTTCGACAGAAGATTTTGCAACTTCTTTGCCAGAGCAATATCATATAAGTAATAACTACCCAAATCCGTTTAACCCAACAACGAGGATGGAGTTTTCTCTGCCGATAGCCTCAGATATTAGCTTTAAGGTCTACAACCTGATTGGTGTCGAGGTATACTCTTACACAAAGAGTGCGCTTTCTGCTGGTAAATATACACTCGAATGGAACGGAAGAAACTTTAGAAATGCTCCTGTTCCAAGTGGAGTTTATATCTATGAGTTTAGGGCGGGTGACAATTTCCGTCAGACAAAGAAAATGACATTATTGAAGTAAAAAAACTTCAGATAAAAAAGAGGCTCTAAGTTTTAGAGCCTCTTTTTTTTATTAATTTTACAGGGTTTAATTAACTCTTGGGAAACAGCCAAAATGAAACAATTTATCAGCCCGAATTTTTTTATTTTAATCTTCTTATTTTCCATCACGCCTATAAAAGCTGATATAAAAGCTATTCACAGGGTAGAGCCCCCTTCTTGGTGGACACACTTTAAAGAAAGAAAACTGGAGCTAATGGTATATGGAGAAGGGGTAGGCAAAGCAAAAAAAATAAGAGTCTATAATTCAGCCAATAAAATTGAAAAAAAAATCAATGTCGTTTCATTAAAAAAAACAGACAATAAAAATTACTTGTTTATTGAACTTGAGCTAGAATCGAGCATCAAGGCGGGATTATATACGTTTAAGCTTTTTGGAAGTAAGGGCAAGGAGTTTAGCTATGAGATTAAGGAGCCCACAAAAGGTCGGGATTATGCAAATGGTTTTGATGCCTCAGATGTGATTTATTTATTAATGCCAGATCGCTTTGCCAATGGTGATATTAAAAATGATAATATACAAGGAATGCTCAGTGGTACAGATCGTTCATCACCTGGAGATCGGCATGGCGGTGATCTTAGAGGAATCCTTAATAGGCTGGGTTATTTACAAGATTTAGGAATAACCGGGATCTGGATGACTCCGGTATTTGAGAATGACATGCCTGTATCCTATGGTGAATATGCCGGACAGAGTTATGGGGCATACCACGGATACGCAGCTACAGATTTGTACAAGGTAGACCGAAGATTTGGATCTAACGATGAATATAGAAACTTGATTGACAAAGCTCACACAATGGGTATCAAGGTGATAATGGATTTTATTCACAACCATGTCGGAGATCATCACTGGTGGTATAAAGATCCGCCGCAGGAAGACTGGTTCAATAGACCGAAAAAGTTTGCTATTACAAACTACGAAACCGTTGTAGCCAGCGACCCATATGCATCAAAATTTGATATGGAACATCTTGCCTCCGCTCCATTTGTGCAGGCAATGCCTGACCTTAATCAAAACAACCCTCTTTTGAGTAGATATCTAGTGCAGCATACGCTTTGGTGGATTGAATATGCGGGCATTGATGGCATACGTATGGACACATATCCATACGCTTACAAAAAGCACATGGCAGTATGGGCCAAGCAAGTAATGGAAGAGTATCCTGATTTTAATATTGTAGGTGAAATCTGGGCCAAATATCCTCCCTCTGTCTCATACTGGCAGAAAGGCACCAAAAATTGGGATAATTATAATTCCCACCTGCCCTCTGTAATTGATTTTCCGTTCAGCAGTGCGGTAAGCACAGCACTTGGTAAAGGAACGCGTTCAAGGGACATAAGAGAAATTTATTTTACCTTTGCTCGTGATTGGATCTATCCTAGGCCCATGGAGAACGTCATATTCTTGGATAATCATGATACCAATCGATTTTATACAACCGTGGGCCAGGACATGAGAAAATATAAGCTTGGTTTTCTCCTGCTTATGGTGTCAAGAGGCATTCCTCAAATGTACTACGGCACAGAAATAAACCTATACGGAAACCGAAATACTGGAGGTGACGCTGACATCAGAAAAGATTTTCCAGGTGGGTGGCCAGGTGATAGCAGAAATGCTTTTACAGAAGAGGGAAGGACAAAAGAAGAAAATGAGCTATGGGATTTTTGCAGTACCCTTCTAAACTGGAGGAAGAAAAGCCATTTAATTCATAAGGGTAAGACAATGCAGTTTGTACCCAATGAGGAACACACTTATGTTTTGTCGCGCTATGACAAAAACGCTGCGGTAATTTTATTAATTAACCCTAGAGATCAAGAAACTAAATTTAAAGTGGACAGGTTAAATGAACTGATATCTGGGGCAAAAATATTTGTAGATGTAATGGATGGGGAGACCAAAAAAATACCCAAGGATTTTAAAATTGCTCCAATGGGATTTAAGTTGATTGAAATAGATCGTTAATCGATGAGATATTCGTTCTTTTTAGTATTTTTTTTATTTGTCATATCGTGCTCTGAAAATAAAAAAAGAGCAATTGTGTCTGTGAATACTGATCTAATTACATTAGACCTATTTAAGAAACGGTACGCCGACTTTCTTGAGAATACTATGCAGTCTGACAATTTACAGATCCGCTATGCTTTTTTAAACTCACTAATTGATGAACAGCTATTTTTAGTTCATGCCAAAGAAATAAATATTGAATCCGATGAAAATTTAAAATCAAATAAACAAAAAATTTTCGATCAATTATTGTTAAACGCTTACTATGACTTCAGAATTTCTGATCAACATGCGGCCTCAGAAAAAGAGCTTCGCCGATTGTTTTCTTGGAGTAATATGCAATGCCATATTCGACATCTTTATGCTCCTACCAGAGAAAAAATATTAAAAATTGAAGCTAATTTAGATAAAGGAATAGAATGGGAGAGTCTTGCTAGCCAATGTTTTAGAGATTCCATTTTGAAAAATAATGGAGGTGATATTGGTTGGATTGAAATAGGGGATACTGAGCCTTCTTTCGAGTTCGCTGCATTTAATCTCAAGGATGGAGAAATATCTAAACCGATAAAAACAAAAACAGGATATAGTATTATTCAGCGTTTGGAGTCTGTATACGAGGGGATGGTTACAGAGGAACTTTATAAAAAAGAAAAAAAGGATCTAATTTTTTTAGCAAATTCGTACCACAAGCATTTTAAACTTATTGAATACACTAATGAAGTTATTCAGTCTTTAAATATCATTTTTGATGAAGATGCGCTAAAAACGGTTTTTAATATATTGTATAGTCCTAACTTTAACGGAGAGGTTCCCAAAAATAAGGTCTTAGTCTCATTTCAGAACGATACCTGGACTATAGAAGACGCACTGGAGCGGATTGTAGATTTATCTGAGCGACAGTTGAAAAGGATTCGATCCGTTGAAAACTTTGAGGAAGTAATTAGTGGCTTAATTTGCAGATCTTATTTTTTTAAAGATGCCAAAAAAGAGGGTCTTCATAGCAAAAAAGGCTTTGCAAGAGAGTATACTAAATTAGCTGAACAGGAAAATATCAGATATGTTATGAACTCCATAAAGCGGGGGGTTGATATGGATGATCCTGATTATGAAAAAAAACTAAGAGAGACCTATTTTGATTTTAGAAATTCTTTATTAAATAGAAATTCAGTCTCTGTTGACAGCTTACAATTGAAAAATTTTATATTATAGGACATGACAAATGAATAAAATAAAGATATCACTTTTTTTAATTTTAACATTCCAAGTCCTGTTAGCAGGAACAACTGGTAAGCTAGCAGGCACTGTCAAAGATGAAAAAACAAACGAGCCATTGATCGGATGTAATATTATGATTGATGGAACTCCAATGGGAGCCGCTTCCGACCAAAATGGTGATTTCGTTATTTTAAATATTGGACCTGGAACATATGCGGTATCTTTTCAAATGATTGGATACTCAAAATATATTCAGAATGGTGTCAAAATATCTGTAGATAAAACTACTCGCATTAATGCCCTAATGAAGACAAGTATTATCGAGGGCGAAACCATAACCGTTCAAGCAGAGAGAAAATTAATTCAGTTTGATGTTACCCAGTCAGAGTCTATTGTCACATCAGAAGAAATTGAAGAGATGGCTGTCACTGAGGTGAGCGATGTTTTAAGGCTTCAGGCTGGAATTACTGAAGATGCCTCCGGAGGTTTACACATGAGAGGCGGACGGACAAGTGAGGTCTCTTACATGGTTGATGGAGTGCCTGTATCAGATAATTATGATGGCGGTATTTCAGTTCAAATTGAAAATGACAACATCCAAGAGTTACAAGTTATAAGCGGAACTTTTAATGCAGAATATGGAAAAGCTTTGACAGGTGTTGTAAATATGGTAACTAAGGATGGAGGAGATCAGTTTGATGGATCGTTTCATGTTTACACAGGAGACTACATCACCTCAGATAAGATATTTCCCGGACTTAATAATTTTCAAATTTCAGATGACTTTAGTATCTCAGGAAGTATCAGCGGACCAATTCTTCCAGGTCGGCTTACATTTTACTCTAGCGCAAGGGTAAATCAATCTAAAGGTTGGTTGAATGGTCTACAAACATTCACGATCTATGGGGACACCGTGTTTCATGATAAAAATGAGAATAAATATTTTGATTCTGGAGATGAAAAGAAAGAGCCATACCATGCTAGCCTGAACAGTTTCGATTCATGGTCTTTGCAAAATAAAATTACTTTTCGCCCATTACCTTCAACTGTCTTGAAACTAAATTCAATAATTAATGCCAGATCTGGTCAAAGTTATATTCACGTTCTCCAAATGCTCGAGAATGCACAGTTGAATAATACCAACCAAGGAAATCTTATAAACCTTAGTCTATCTCATTCTTTCAGCTCTAGGACTTTCTTTCAATTAAACCTGAGTGAGCACACATATGGATACCAGTCTAAATTATTTGATGATCCGCTGGATGAAAGATATATCACACCAGATAGTTTATTTTGGGCAAATGTTCAGGGCACAGTTCCTGATTATATCACAGAAGAGTATGGTGACCAGGTCGTGTATTGGCCTCCATACTCTTTTTATAGAGCTGGTGTTGACAATAGGAGGTTTGAAAGAGAAACAAAGGCCAGAAGTATGAAATTTGATTTTTCATCCCAGGTTAATAAATATAACCAAATTAAAATCGGTTTCTCAGTCTCTAGAACTAAACTTACATTTGATAATTACTCAATTCTAGATTCCTCCCAAGCTGATAGAGTATATACCCCATATATCCCAGAAGTAGGAAGTTTCCCTCGCGATACTTATGAGTTCAATCCAAATGAATTTGCATTTTACATTCAGGATAAGATTGAATATGGTGATATGATAATTAATGTTGGTGCTCGATTTGAGCGATTCGACCCAAAAAGTAAAACCCCAGCAAATATACATGAACCCTATATAAATGATCCAAGAAATCCTGCGTTAGATTCTTTATCTGTTAGCGCTCTTGAAAATATAAATTGGGGTGACGTCTCATACACCGATACAGATAGCACAGGCAATGAGGTTCAGTATACTTATGCAGACTATTATGCTCGATTCAATGACCAGCCAAATCTTGGAACAAAAAAAGGTTGGTGGAAGAAAACATCGACCAAAACCCAATTAAGTCCACGTTTTGCAGTTGCGTACCCTATCTCAGATAAGGGTGTTATTCATTTTGCATATGGTTATTTTTTTAAGATTCCTGATTTTTCTTTGCTATATGATAACACCGATTACAAACTCACAGAGACAGGTACAAATTTTGGAATATTTGGCAACCCTGATCTCGAGCCTGAGACTACTGTAAGCTATGAACTGGGCTTAAAACAAGAGATTGCTGCCGGCACCAGAATGGAGCTCAGGGCATTTTATCGAGATGCGAGAAATTATGTTACCAGTGGTATTCCAATTGATTTAGGTGATGGGAAATCATACTTTGAATTTGTAAATAGAGATTACTCAAACTCAAGAGGTATAATTGCAACATTTTATAGGAGACTCAGTAAAAGTATTGGTGGGCAGATAGACTACACCTATCAGATTGCGGAGGGTGCAAATTCTGACCCAAATGAGGAATTTGGAGCTGTTCTCGCTGGTAACGAACCTACCAGGTCTATAATACCTCTTGATTGGGATCAGACTCATAATATTAACGGATCCTTATTTATGGGCACCAAAAAATGGGCTGGGAATGCGATATTTCAGATTGGGAGTGGTTATCCATATACACCGTTCATTACCAACTATGAAATGCAGGGTGAGGTACTTTCAACAGTGCTCAAAAGGAACAGTAGGCGAAAACCAATGACATTCAGAATTGATCTCAAACTTCAAAGAAAAATTAATTTGATGGGTATAAATGGGAAGGTTTATTTAAGCATTTACAATGCTACCGATAGAAGAAATGAAAACGTGGTTTATGCTGATTCAGGTAGTGCCAGTGAAACTATTGAAAAAAGAAGAGCTAATATTTTATCTCCTTTTGCCCCGCTACGACCCAATACAATTGAGGAATATTACACTAGGCCCGACTGGTATGACCACCCAAGACAAATTCAAATTGGTTTCCAAATTAGTCTGTAATAAATCGATATTTTAGAAAATTGATCGTGAGAATAGTTATCACCACCTGGTCTATTTTAGGTTTAATATTCTTTTGCCCGATATTCTCACAGTCAAAAGAAAGAGGAGACCCCAATTATAGAAGAGTGACGCCTATAGATATCAATAAAGTTAGGGCCTCAATTCAAAACTACGGTTCAAGCGGTAATGATCTTTCCGGGCCGCAGGCTTTTTTCTATGAATGGCCCACTAACTCAGGAAGAGGATATATTGCATATCAAGCACTTTATGTTGGAGCAGAGGTCCTTACTAATGCTGGCGAAATAAAACCAATCGTTACAATCACACATCGTAGTGACCAGCAGGGAAACTCTATGGCCTGGGAGCCAGTACCTGGCTACCTTAACCCAAATTCCTATAAGATAGCCATCAGCGATGATGAAAGTACCTGGCCCGATACCTGGCCCGATAAGATGGAGGACAGTAATGATCCTGGATGGACAGGGTCCTGGAACGGATATTTTGGTAAGAA
>MDTB01058515.1_pt1 | contig 107582 bp, 118 predicted proteins | sample 811161 | NCBI WGS metagenome assembly MDTB01 (sample SAMN05326650, study PRJNA326480) | marine metagenome | isolation source: seawater | place: Mediterranean Sea | collected 2009
AAAAAAAAAAAAAAAAAAATAATATTATTATCCAATGCTCCTAGAAGATCAAAATTAGTTGCTCAAAGGCTAAATGAGATAGGAATAAATAATAATTTGTATAGCACAATTATTTCTTCAGGTGAAGTTTGTAGGGAAAATTTTTTAAAAGATAAAGAAAAAATATCTAAAATAGGTAAATATTTTTATTTCATTGGACAAGATGCAGATAAAGGGATTACTTCTAATTTAGAAATAAGAGAAAAGAATAATATTTCGAATGCAAACTTTTTATTAGTTTGTGGAACCAGGGACTTTGACCATAAACTTAAAAATTATATAGCAGAACTAAATGAAGGCTTAAAATATAAGTTACCATTAATTTGTGCTAACCCCGATAAGGTTGTTATAAGAAAAAACGGTAAAATGATTACCTGTGCAGGAATTCTAGCTGAATATTATAAAAATAATGGCGGAAAAGTTATTAGTTATGGTAAACCATACCACGAGGTCTATAAAAAAAGCATTCAGTTTTTTACAAAAATAAACCTAAATATTTCTAATAAAAATATATTAGTTATTGGGGATTCATTAGAAACTGATATTTTGGGTGCTAATAAATTCGGTTTAAAATCTCTCCTTGTAACTAATGGTATTCACAGTGATAAATTATTTAATAATGATAATAAAAATTTATTATCTAAAAAACTTCAGGTTTTGTCTAAAACTTTTGCTGCTTACCCTGATTATACTATAAGAAATCTTATTTTTTAGTAAAAATTACTGTTGACTATTTTATATAGGAACATATAGTGAACATATGGTGAACATGTATACATTAAAATGGTTATATTTAGACTTTAATAGTTATTTTGCCACTGTTGAACAACAAACCAATCCTGCTATAAGATACAAACCAGTTGCTATAGTTCCTTCTGTTACTGATTATACTTGTGCTATAGCAGCAAGTTATGAAGCTAAAAAACTAGGCATAAAAACTGGTACAATGATTTTTGAGGCTAAAAAAACCTGCCCTAATTTAATTTGTATTAAAGCAAACCACGAAAAATATATAGAGTATCACCATAAATTAATTGATGAAATTAATAAATATATTCCTATAGAAAGTGTTTGTTCTATAGATGAAGTAGCATGTAAATTAATCGGAGAAGAAAGAAAAGCCAAAAAAGCTGTATCGATAGCATTAGCAATAAAGTTTGGTATTAAGAAAAATATAGGAGATTATATAAATTGTTCTATAGGAATATCAGTAAATAAATTCTTAGCTAAAACAGCTAGCAACCTTAAGAAACCTAATGGTTTAAAAATATTATATAAGAAAGATTTACCTAGTAAAATAAAACATTTAACACTTTCTGATCTCACTGGAATTGGAAAAAAAATGGAAGTAAGACTGCATTCAGCTGGTATAAAAACTGTTGCAGCTTTATACAATGTATCTCCTAAAAACATGAGAAAGATATGGGGTAATGTTCAAGGAGAAAGATTTTGGAATATGCTTAAAGGTAATGAAGTTGAAGAAATACCTACCCAAACTAATACTATAGGTCATAGTCATGTTTTGCATCCAAATTGGAGAGCTCCTCATTTAGCACAACATGTTCTAAAAAGATTAGTATTAAAAGCTGCTAGTCGGTTAAGAAGAAAAAAATATTTTTGTAAAAAAATAAAAATATATGTAAAAATTAAATCTGGTTTGTACGCAGAAGATAAAGAGAAGTTTAATAAAGTTAATGATAGTATTACACTTCTAGAAAAATCTAATCTAATATGGGAAAGAATTATTAACCAACATAATCTAAAAAAAATAAAACAAATTAACGTCGTTTTATATGAATTAGAATCTTTTAATTCTGTTCAAATTAATTTTTTAGAAAAACTTAACTATAAATTTGAAAGCTTACTTAAAAAAAGAAGAAACTTATCTAATACTATGGATGTTATTAATTCTCGTTTTGGGAGAGATAGCATAACTATAGGAAGCCTTCCAAAAAGTATAAACCAATTTTCAGGTACTAAAGTCGCTTTTACAAGAATACCTGATATAAAAGAATTCTACGAATAAATCATTTTCTAAATCTAAGTCTAATACGTTTAATATTTTTTTCTTTATTACCAGCGGAAAAAAATTTAAATTTTTCTTTTTTGAAAAAAGGAATTAATAATGCTCCCATACAAAAGCCTCCTATATGGGCGAACCAAGCAACACCTGGACTATTAGGATCTGATAAAGATGCATTAAATAATTGAGTTAAAAACCAAATTATAATTAATAAACCTGCAGGCAACCTTATAACAGTAATAAAAAAAATTATAATTACTAATGTAGATACTTTAGCTCTAGGAAATAAAAGTAAATAAGCACTTAAAATACCTGATACTGCTCCTGATGCACCAATCATTGGAATATTAGAAGATGGATTAATTATTGCTTGTAATAAAGCAGCAGCAATACCACATAATAAATAAAAAAATAAAAATCTTATATGCCCCATAGAATCTTCAATATTATTACCGTAAATCCATAAAAAAAGCATGTTTCCAATTAAATGTAAGAATCCACCATGAAGAAACATACTAGAAAATAAAGTAAAATAGTTATTTATACTTAAAAAATTAAGAGTTTCTTTTGGCTTCATGCCCCATTCATAGATAAACTCATAATTCTTTAATTCACTCATAGAAAATTGGTAAAGAAATATAATAAAACATAATAATATTAGAGATAAAGTTACTATAGGTTTGATAGTTGTTGGGTTATCATCTTTTAAAGGAAACATTTTTTTTTAATTAGTTAAAATAATTTGTTATATTTAAATTATGGAAAATATAAATCATAATATAAAAAGTATCACTAACTCAGGATTAGAACAAGTGAGCTATAAAAAAGGTTCTGTCATATATAGATTTAACGAAAAACCAAAATTTGCTTACTATGTTTATACTGGTACAGTAAATATATTAAGTAAAGATGAATATAAACTTGGCGTTGTAAAAGAAGGAGAGTTATTTGGAGAGATTAGTAGCCTCTTTAACAAAGATCATTCAGTATCTACTGAGGCTGCTGAAGATACTAGGCTTTTAATAATAGAAAAAGAGCTTTTTTTTAACAAAGTTGAGTCTGCAGATCCTATTTTAAAAGCAGTAATTAGAACCTTAGCTCTTAGATTAGATGATAGCAATCAGAGATCTGAAAAAATTTGGAAGCAACTCCATTTGTTATCTTCAATTAAAAAAGACTTGAATGAAGATTAATTTTCTTTATTTTCTTTTTGTTTTTCTTTTTTTATAATTTCTACAAACATTTGTTTTTCTTGTTCACTTTCTGGAGAAAACCATTTATCTCCAAGAATCGATCTTTTCTTCAGCATACCTACTTTTATAGCTTCTTTCTCACATTTAGCAAAAAACTTCTCCATATTTTTATTTGCCATCCCCGCTGTTCTTTGATCTATAAATTCATTTTCAGTAGCTTTGGTAAGTCTAGCCGCAGTATTTGCTCTAATTTTATTTAATGAACCAACACAAGATTTAGTTCTTCTATCAACGTCTGAAGCTACATCCATTAATTGCAGTCTAGTAGGAGCAGGAACATCTACCTTTAAATATTGAGATCCTGGATCACTTCTTGGTTTAAAACCTTCTTCCTTTAATTGTTCCATTATTAATGGTATATGCTCTTTGTTAAAAACCATTACTTGAATTTTTAAGGGGCCTTCTGGAGCATCGACATTACCTAGGTCAACTAACCTTCTTCTTACACCCTTTATCATAACTTTAATAGTTGCAAAAACATTTTTATTAGCCTCTTCTGATCCAATAGGAATAAGAGACTCTCTAAATTGATTAAGAGCTACTTCCATATTCTCTTTAGCTTCTACAGAGTAACCCTCTTCTTCTTTTCCTCTTCCTACCATTTAAAAATAATATTATTTACTGAATATTAGGTCAATAAAAAAAACTATTCTCTTTTACAATTCATTTGTTTTAAACAAGAAAAAGTAGGTTGATCATTCGTTATTATTAATTCAGATCCATTTTTATCCTGCCTAGTATAAAAGCATTTTATTTCCGTAGGTTTTCTAATTTCCTTAGAAAGCCTACATACCTCGTATTTTTGTTTCTGTTCATATTTATGTCCTGTAGGATAAATTATAGTATTTTTATGCATTCTTGCAGGAGCCCAGGCGTCTTTCACTAATATAAGAATTGATAAGAAAATTATTAATTTCATATTTAAGGTTCTATTTTTTTTTTATATTATTAATTTTATAAATATTCATCTCCACCTCTACCAGATAATACTATCTGCCCTTCATCTGCTAATTGCCTAGCTACCGCTATAACTTGTTTTTGTGCTTCCTGAACATCGGTTAATCTCATAGGACCAAGTGCTTCCATTTCATCTTTTATATTTGCTGCTGCTCTTTGAGACATACTAGCAAAAAATTTATCTGATAACGCATCATCAGCTCCTTTTAATGCAACTACTATCAACTCATTATCTAAGCTTCTAATTAAAAATTGCATGCTTTTATCATCAATGCCTGCTAAGTTTTCAAAATCAAACATATTTTCTTGTATTTCTTTTGCGATATCTTTGTCTTTTTTTGTTAATTCCTTCATCACACTGGCCTCTACATTTGATTTTAGGTAATTCATAACATTAGCAGCTGCTCTCACACCTCCAGCTTGAGTAGCTCTTAAAGATGCATTTGAATTAAATTTTCTCTCCATAACTAGTTCTAATTCTTTTAAAGCTTCTGGCTGAATATTTTCTAATGTAGATAATCTATATATAATGTCAGGTTGAATTTTTTGATCTAACTGACTAAGTACATCTGATGCCACACCCGATTCTAAATACGATAATATTACAGCTATAATTTGTGGATGCTCATCAGAAATAAGTTCAGATATCGACTTTGCATCCATCCATTGTAAAATATCAATTGGTTTTTGTGCATCTTGAGGAGTTATTTTGGATAAGACTGATTGGGCTTTTTCACTTCCCAAAGCTTTTGACATTACTGAAGAAATATAATTAGTAGCTCCAAAACCTAGTGCTGTATTAGCTTTTATTATTTGTAAAAACTCATCAAGTACCAAATTAACTGTATCTTGGTCAATATCTTGAACTTGATACATTGCTGTGCCTAATGCTTTAACCTCATCAGGATTTAAATTAGTCATAATATTCGCTGCTTCATCTTCACCTATGAGTAACATTAAAATTGCACATTTTTGAGTACCATTAAGTGAATCAAGTACTTCTTGTGCATTATTTTCGTTTGCTTCAGCCATATTTGTATCTGCCATTATAACACATCCTTTCAAATGTCAAAATATAAACAAATAAAATTATCAATAATTGAAAGGCAAAAAATATGCCAAGTTACTAAATTTTTTTCTTAAATTTTATTACTTTTTTTATCGGCTTCAGATTTATATTAGAATAGTTTATATAAGGACTACTGTTTAAGATAAATAATACAAGTTTTGCTATATCCTTTTTGTTTATAGCATTCTCTTTTTCTCCTCCTGGTTCAAACTTTAAACTATCAAAAAATCTTGTTCTAACCATCCCAGGATTAATGATAGTAGTTCTAATATTACTTTTATTACACTCAGCTTTAAATGAATCTACAAACCCCATAAGTCCGTGTTTTGCTGCAGCGTATAAAGTTGCTTTTTCTGTAGTTTTAAGAGCTGCTTCTGAACCTATAAAAATAAATTGTCCTTTTTTATACTTTTTAAAACTAGATATCATTAATTTCGATATAAAAATATGAGCGAATAAATTTACATTAAAAAAATCTAATATTTTTTCTTGAGATATATTTTCAAGGTTTTCAAAAAATCCTGTTCCCGCATTACTGATGACAGCATCTATTTTTTTATATTCTTTTATTACATTATCAATTTTTTTCTTATAACCTTCTATAGTGTTTAAGTCATGGTGTACTGCATGATAGTTTTTATTAATAATAGTATGCTTCCTACCTATGCCGATTACTTTATAATTATTTTTTATAAGTTCTGCTGCTATAGATTTTCCTATTCCTCTTGAAGTACCTGTCACAATAACTTTTTTCATTATCATTTAAAAATTAGAAAATATTTTTTCTTTTTCAATAAATTGATTCAGACTATTTTTGCAATATTCATTAATATCATTAATTTGATTACTTTCATAACTATTATTATTTTTAATTAAATTAAAAAAGAGTTTTTCATAAGGATTATTTTTTACAATTTTTTTATATATATGTTTGGGAAACCTTAGGTTTCCATACGAAACAGAATGTATTTGTTCTCTTCTTAAATTATTAAATAATATTTTAAATAAATTATCGTAATCAGTTTGCCAACCTTTATAAACAACAATAGGGTCAAACCTAAGTCCTATTTTCCAACCTTTTGTTGCTAATTTTTTTAAGGCTTTTATGCGCTTGCTAACTTGAGGTACACCAATTTCATATTTTTTAGAAAAATTTTCAGGTGTAAAACTAAATGCTATAATAATATTAGGTGAAAAATTTTTTAAAAAAGGCTTAATATAAGTACTTTTTGTTCTAACTTCTAACTCTATATTTTTTATTGATTTAGTATTATCAATTGCATTTTTCATAAAATTAGAAAATGGCTCATATGCAAGAGAATCGCAATCATAACCTGAAAAAAATGTAACTTTTTCTTCAGATAGTTCTTTAGCTTTTTTTTTTATCTCTAAAAAAAAATCTTCATAATTTATAAAAACTACAAAATTAGCTGACGTATAAAGACCTTGTAAAAAACAATATTTGCAATCAAAAATACAGTTATACATGTATGAAAAATAATAATTATAACTATTCCCAATACCATAATTTAATGGTGTTCTATTTAAAAAATTTTTATATTTTTTTGCTATAATTAATGCTGGTTTTTGCTTTTGTGCATTAAAAAATTGGTTTCTTTTATTAAAAACTTCTGTGTATTTATTAATAGTTATAATTTCTGGATCTTTAAATTTATTTATTAATTTTATAGTTCTTTTATGCTTCTTAATTTCCTCTTCTACATATATTAGCTTTTTCATTTTATAGCTCTATAATAAAGTTTTTTAGTTTAGTTTCAAAAGAATTTAATAAATCATTTATATTATTTTGATTTCTAATTTCTTTTTTTATTTCTTCTATATTATTTAATAATAAAATTCTAGCTAATATATTAACTAATTTTTTTTTATTGTAAAAAGTTACATGAAACTTTTTAGTAATTAATTTCATTACACTTTCTGTTGAAACAACCGAATTACTTAAATATAAAATATTTTGGCTTAATATTTCATCAATCCTTTTAATATTATCTTTAATATTTTTATATGCAAATTTTTTATAACTAATAGGTTTGTATTTTAAATTATCAGAAATTATTTTAAATATAAAAATACATTCTTTTATTGTAACTTTATCAGCACTTTTAATAAATCCATAACTTTCCATATCGTACACATAATCACCTTTATATTTTATTTCAGGGGTATCTACACATAAACTTATATTTGTTTTAATATTATTTAATATTGAACTCGTATAATAAACTTCTCCCTTATTGTTTGTCACTTTCTTAATATCTAAGATACTTCCAGGTTCATAATTTCGATGGCCAGCAATACCTATATTTATCCATATCATATCTTTTTTGGACTTGCTAATTTTATAAAGATACTTTACGGCACTAGAGGATTTTCTGCTTCCTATACCAGATATGATTAACCATATATTGTTACCGAGGTTTTTAAATACTTTAAGTTTTCCTTTAATAGCTTTTAATTTATAGTACTCTATTATTGGTAAAGCTTCCTGCTCTAAAGCAACTACGTACATTAATTTATTTTTTAAATTCGTTATAATAAAGATCCCATAAAAATTTTTTACACAAATACATTTTTAATATTTTTCTATTATTTCTTTTTATTGCACCAAACAAAATAATATTTATTTTTTTTATTAATACCTTTAGTGCCTCTAACTTATATTGATAATTAAGGTCATTTTTTAAAATAATTTTTTCTAAGGCCTTAACTCTGTATCTATCAATTCCCCAAAATTTTTTTGATAATTGATCATTGTGACCTCCATTTTTTTTTAAAAGTACTTCGCTAATGTAACCTATACTAATACTACTAGACAATCTTAACCATAGCTCATAATCTTCACAAACCTTAAATTTAGTATTAAAATAGCCATATTTTTTAAATAGTTCTTTTTTTAGTAAAACTGAAGAAGGAGATATTTTACAAAAGTTTAAACAATCTAAGAATATAGAGCCTCCCTTTTTTAAATGCTTTTTCTTTTGATTTAAATGTTGATCATTATAAAACCAAACTTCATTAGTATGTACAACCTGTTCGGTAAAACCTGATTCTATTATAAACTCTACTTGCTTTTTTATCTTATCCTTCATCCATTCGTCATCAGAATCTAAAAACGCTATCCAATCGTTTTTAGCTTTAGCTATACCTAAATTTCTTGCATAACTAACTCCTTTTTGTCTTTCTACTAAAACCTTAATATTATCAAAATTTTTTTTAATTAAATTTATAGTGTTATCCGTTGACAAATTATCTACGACTATAACTTCATCTACTGGATATGTTTGATTTAAAATTGAACTAATACTTCTTTCTAAATAGTTAACTCTATTAAATGTTGGAATTATTGCTGATATTTTTATTTTCATTAAATTATATATCTATGAAAAAAAGTGATAATACTGGTAAATTATTTTCATTAATAATTATACAAAATTTGCTTACTTTTATATAATATATTTATAATAAAAAGCCACCATAGTATACTGGTTGATTACACGTCATTGGTAATGACGAAAGGAAAGTTCGATTCTTTCTGGTGGCACCATTGTTCAAGTATTTACTTATAGATTATTTTATAGCTTAATATAAAAGCTGATAAAGTTAAGGTTACAGCATTAGCTAAGATTAATGGCCAATTATAAAGTATGATACCGTAAATTAACCAAGAAAAAACTCCGAGCGTAAAAATTAAAAACATCAATAATGAAATATCTTTTGTGCTTTTACTTTTCCATACCTTTAGCGCCTGAGGAAGAAAAGCTATAGTGGTACAAAAGGCAGCAAAAAAACCAATAAATTGCGTAAAATTATTTGATATCATAAAAGTTTTTAATATAAATTTTAATAGTATTTAGATAACATTATAATTATATACGAACAAGTTTTAAATAAAACCAGTATTAATTTTTATAGTTAAATATTTTATTTAAAACTTTATTCATTTCTTTTGTATTTATGTTTTTAGGAACTTTCTGTAATCTGCAAAAATAATAATATTCACAAATTAATTCAATCTCTTCGCACAGTTCAAAAGCTTCTTCTATATTATCTCCCAGAGAAATTTGACCGTGATTAGAAATTAAACAACTTCTGCTATTTTTTATAGCTTCTAATATATTTTTAGATAACTTTTTACTGCCGAATAAAGCATACTTAGCAACATTAATATTTTTTGAACCTGTTAAGGCTATCATATAATGAAATGAAGGTATTTTTGTATATAAGCATGAACAAATTACAGAAAATTTTGAATGTGCATGAACAATAGAATTAAATTTGGTGTTTTTATAAAGATCTAAATGAAATCTCCACTCTGATGATGGCTTTTTTTTTTTTTCTGCTACTCCATTCATAGAAACAAAAACTATATCTTTAGTATTTATTTTAGAATTTTTTTTTCCTGATGGAGTTATTAAAAAACCCTCAGTGTCCTGATATTTATGCCTAATAGATATATTACCAGATCGTATTGGAGAAATATTATTTTTATTAAATAACTTAGAAAATTTTATTATTTTTTTTTTTTTGGATAAGTCATTCATCTTTTATTTTCTTAATATTTTCTTCTTCAGCTTCTATAACACCCCTGTCAGTGATCAAAGCTTCTACAAACTTATTAGGAGTAATATCAAAAGCAGGATTGTAAACTTTACTTTCTTTTGGATAAATATCAATTGATTTTATTTTATTATCTTTATCATAACCTCTTATATTTCTTAATTCACTCGCACTTCTTTCCTCTATAATTATATCCTGATAGTTCTTAGTTTTCCAATCAATTGTGCTATAAGGAATTGCTACGAAAAAAGGAATATTAAATTCTTTTGCCACAACCGCTTTTAGAAAGGTTCCTATTTTATTTGCTACGTGCCCAGTATACGTAACTCTATCTGCTCCTACCAAACATAGGTCTATTTGACCCCTTTGCATTAATATTCCAGCTGTATTATCAGTAATAATTGTATTATCTATTCCTTCATTATTTAATTCATAGCTGGTCAAAGAGGCTCCTTGGTTTCTAGGTCTAGTTTCATCTACCCAAACATGTAAATCAATATTGTTATCTCTTGCATAATAAATTGGTGCTGTAGCAGTTCCCCAATCAATAGTAGCAAGCCAACCTGCATTACAATGCGTTAAAATATTTAATTTCTTTTTTTCATTTGAAATATTCTTGATTATTTCTAATCCATTTTCCCCTATTTTTTTACAACAATCTTTATCTTCTTCACATATTTTTAATGCTTCTTTTAAAAGAATATATTCTATTTCTTTATTAGCATAACTAAAATCTATTTTAGAAACCATCCTTTCAACAGCCCAAAATAAATTAACGGCAGTTGGTCTTGTTTGTTTTATTTTCTCTATTGCCAGGAGCATTTGATCCTTATTTTTTAATTCTCTAAATGCCAAATACACTCCAAAAGCTGCAGTTGCTCCTATAAGTGGTGCACCTCTAACTTTCATTTCTTTTATTGCAATTATAACATCTTCTAAATTATTTAATTTTGTTATGATTAGCTCAAAAGGTAATTTAGTTTGATCTATTATTTGCACACATTCCAATTTGTCATCATACCAAATAGTTTCAAATTTTTTATTATCTATCAGCATATAATTGTGTTTTAAGTTATAATATCTATGATATTATTAGTATATTTATATTATGAAAAATATTGAAGTATATGCAAACAAAAAAACTTTTAAACCAAAAGACTCAATTTGTGTAGTTACAGGTGGTTCAAGCGGTATAGGAAAAGCTTTAATCAAAGAATTATTAATTAATAAAGCCAAAAAAGTAATTAATATAGATATTTTTGAAAGCACTTTAGATGACGTTGATTTTTATAATTGTGATGTTAGCAACAACGATAAACTAAAATCAGTAATTGGTAAAATATTTATAAAGTACAAAAAAATAGATTTGTTTTGCTGTAATGCTGGTGTAGCTGTCGATGATGATGGATTAGCTTCTGAAGAACACTGGGAAAATATTTGGAAAATTAATGTAATGCAGCACCCTAATATTGTTAGAAATACGATATCAAATATGGTTTCTGAAGGTCAAGGTTGGTACCTAATTACAGCTTCTGCAGCCGGTTTACTCTCCCAAGTAGGTTCTGCAACCTATTCAACTACAAAACACGCTGCAGTTGGTTTCTCTGAATGGCTAAGTATAACCTATGGAGATAAGGGAATTGGTGTAAGTGTATTATGCCCTCAGGGAGTAAAAACAGCAATGACTTCTGGTTTGAAAAATGGAGGAGTAGCTGGAATAAATGGAATGTTAGAAGCAAAAGAAGTTGCTAAATTTACTTTAAATCAAATGATGAAAGGCAAATTTTTAATTACACCTCATGATATAGTAAGAAAATATATAAAAATAAAATCTGAAAATCCTGATAAATGGATTATTGGAATGAGAAAATTATATAAAAAGTTTGTTAACAAAACATAAGATTTACAAATAATTTTTTTTATATAAAATTTAAATATGTTTGAAAGAAATATATTTACAGAAGAACAGAAAATATTTAGACAAAACACTTCGAAGTTTTTTAATAAAGAAATATTACCTTTTCACAAAAAATGGGAAGAAAAAGGAATTGTACCTAAAGAGTTATGGCTTAAAGCTGGAGCTATGGGTTTATTATGCCCAAATGTTCCCGTAAAATACGGAGGTATAGGAGGAGATTTCAGGTTTAATGTTATTATACTTGAGGAATTAGCTAAGATAGGTGCTACGGGACCAGGTTTTGCGGTTCACTCTGATATAGTAGCTCCTTATATAATAAACTATGGAACTGATGAACAAAAAGTAAATTATTTACCAAAAATGATTAGTGGAGAAACTATTTCTGCTATAGCTATGACAGAGCCAGGTACAGGATCTGATCTTCAAAATATTAAAACTAATGCAATCATAAAAGACAAAAACATAATACTTAATGGATCAAAAACTTTTATCACAAATGGGCAAAATGCAAATTTGATATTAGTAGTAGCAAAAACTGATGCATCAAAAAAAGCAAAGGGTATTTCAATTATATTATGTGAAGGAAATAGAAAAGGCTTTAAAAGAGGAAAAAATTTAAATAAAATAGGGCTAAAAGCACAAGATACTTCTGAATTATTTTTTGAAGAAGTTTCTCTACCAAAAAAAAATATCCTGGGTAACTCAGGTCAAGGATTTCAACAATTGATGGAAGAATTACCCCAAGAAAGGTTATCAATTGCTGTAACAGCAATTGCTGCAGCAGAAGCTGCCTTTAATTGGACTGTAGAATATACTAAAGAAAGAGAAGCCTTCTCAAAGAAACTAATCGAGTTTCAAAATACAAAGTTTGTATTAGCAAAACTTAAAGCTGAGATTACTGTTGCTAGAACTTTTATTGATACATGTGTAAAAGAACACATAAAAAATAATTTTACTGCAGATGATGGAGCTATTGCAAAATTATGGTGCACAGAGCTTCAGTTTAAAGTTATAGATAAGTGTTTGCAACTTCATGGTGGCTATGGATATATGCAAGAATATCCAATTTCCAGAGCCTTTATGGATTCTAGAGTACAGAGAATTTATGGTGGAACCAGTGAGATTATGAAAGAAATAATAAGTAGAAATTTATAAGGAGATAAAATGATTGAAGCATACATCTACGACTCTATAAGAACTCCAAGAGGTAAAGGAAAAAGTAATGGTTCATTACATCAAATTTCTCCAGTTAAATTAGCATCTAAAACCTTGAGTGCATTAAGAGACAGGAACCATTTAAACACAAGTTTCATAGATGACGTAATTTTAGGTTGTGTTCATCCAGTAAACGAACAAGGTTCAGATATAGCAAGAATTTCAGTTCTAGATGCTGAATATGATCAATCTGTTCCTGGGACTCAGGTAGATAGATTTTGTGCCTCTGGTCTTGAAGCCTGTAATATCGCTGCTGCACAAGTAATTAGTGGACAATCTGATTTAACAGTTGGTGGAGGAATTGAATCAATGTCAAGAGTTCCTATGGGCAGTGCAGGAGGCTCTTGGATGACGGATCCTTCAATTGCATTTAAAACATATTTCGTTCCTCAAGGTATATCTGCAGATTTATTAGCTACAAAATTTAATTATTCTAGAGACGACGTAGATTTATACGCAGTTAAATCGCAAGAACGTGCCTCAAATGCATGGGATAATAATTATTTTGAAAAAAGTATAATTCATATATATGACCAAAATGGAGATTTACTTTTAGATCATGATGAAACAGTTAGAAATAATACTACTATGCAAACTCTCGCATCTCTCACACCATCTTTTGAAAAAACTGGCATTGAAATGGGACTAGACGAGATAGCCCTTATGAAGTATCCAGAAACTAAAAAAATAAATCACGTACATCATGCAGGAAATTCTTCTGGCATAGTTGACGGAGCAGCAGCAGTTCTTATTGGTAATAAAGAAATAGGAAAAAAACTCAATTTAAAACCAAGAGCAAAAATTAAAGCTTTTGCTTCTGTTGGGACTGAACCTACTATTATGTTAACCGGTCCTGAGCATGCAACTGAAAAAGTATTTAAAAGAAGCAAAATGAATGCTAATGACATAGACCTTTTTGAAGTTAACGAAGCTTTTGCTGCAGTAGTATTAAGATATATGGATGCTTTAAAGATAAATCATGAAAAAGTAAATGTTAATGGAGGTGCAATAGCTATGGGGCATCCTTTAGGAGCTACTGGTGCCATCCTATTAGGTACAGTATTAGATGAGCTAGAAAGAAGAAACCTTTCTACTGCCTTGATAACACTATGCGTAGGAGCAGGAATGGGTACTGCTACTATAATTGAAAGAGTCTAAATTTGTCTTTAACCAATTTTAGTTTTAATAAAGACAAGGCATCTATCACTATTGAAGGAGGCTTAGTAAACTTAGACAGTCTAAAAATTTTTTTAGATATTTTAAATGAAATAAATATTGAAGATAATATTAAAAAAGTAAATATATATGGTAATTTTAATACTAAATTTTTAATGGAAGATATAATTACTTCTCATAAAAAAGATCAACAAGATAGTATACTAGAATATGTTCAGTCAGTAACAAAAACTATTGAAAATAGCAATACTATATTTATTGCAAATTTAAATGATATAATTCAAGGTCCTGCACTCGAAATCTCATTATCATGTAATTTTATTAATGCAGATAGAAAAACTATATTTAAAATTAATGAGATAGAAAAAGGATTTATTCCTATTTTTGGTTCAATACAGAGATTGTTAAGAATAGTAGGTTATAAAAAAACATTAGAAATACTGTTATTAAAGAAAGCTATAAACTTTGATGACGCTAAAAAATTAGATATTATCAACAGTCATAATGATAATAATCTTAAAATAAAGAATAGTAAATTCTTTTGGGATAATTCATTCACTAATACATTTATTTTTTATAACTCGTTAATACATTCTAAAACTAAGAATACAAACCCAGCTTATAATGCAACATTATCAAGTATATTTGAAGGATCTATTTGCGATTATAATGCAGGTTTATCTGTAGAAAAACGATGGGTAAAGTGGCTTTTAAATCAGTAGCAGTTTTAACTTAAAAAAATTTTACTTAAAAATCTAATTTTTCCTAAAACTTAATGCAACAGAATTAATACAATACCTAAGTCCGTATGGTTTTGGACCATCAGCAAACAAATGTCCTAGATGAGAATCACAAGCTTTACACTTTACTTCTATTCTTGTCATACCATGAGAATAATCTTCTTTTTCTATTATAGCTTGTTTATTAATAGCTTTATAAAAAGACGGCCAACCAGTTCCTGAGTCATACTTATGAGAAGAAGAAAATAATTCTTTGTAACAATTTACACAACAATATGTACCTTTTTCTTTAAAACTATTATATTTACCAGAAAAAGGTGGTTCAGTTGCACCTTCTCTTGTGACTCTTTGTGACAAGTTTTTATTACTCATATAATATTAAATAGCATTAATTTAATATAATGTTAATATTTTTAACTATGGCAAAACTTATTTTAAAATCTCCTGAGGAATTTAAAAAACTTATTGGTAATAATCTAGGAAAAAGTGACTGGAAATTAGTTGATCAAAAAAAAATAAATATATTTGCTGAAGCTACAGAAGATTTTCAATGGATACATGTAGATAATGAAAAGGCAAAAAATGAAAGTCCTTTGAAGAATACAATAGCTCATGGTTATTTATCTTTATCCTTAATTCCTAAATTTATAAACGAAATATGGGAATGTCAGAACCTTAAATTAATATTAAATTATGGTTCAGATAAAATTAGATTTATTTCTCCCGTTATTTGTAATAATTACATAAGGGCCAATGTATCAGTGCTAGACGCAAAAGACTACAAGGGTGGAATTTTATTAAAAAGTAAAGTTGATATTGAAATAAAAAATAATGATAAGTTAGCAGTTTCTGCAGAAACCTTAAGTCTATTATATAGTTTAAATTAAAATTTTTTTATTAAATGTGTTTTAATTTGTTTTAAACTATTCACATCTATATCAGCTGTAAAATTTGATTCTACAAATTTATTTTTAAATGCTCCATATTCTTTTGGCCTACTTATATATATTGTTTTTAATCCGCACTTAGATGCTGCTAATAAATCATTTTTGTGTGATGCTATTAGTGCGCATTCATGCGGTTTAAGATTTAGGTGCTTTACTGCTCCGGTATACACAACTTTATGTGGTTTATATTTATAAAAATGTTCTGCAGAAAAAATAAAATCAAAATTTAAATTACCATATGAAAGTAAGTCTTTTTGCAGTGCTATGTTTCCATTAGATAAAGTAGCAGTAATAAAATTTTTATTTAATTGATTTATTGCTGAACTACTATCAGGCCATGGGTTAAGTTTATGCCAAAAATCTAGAATAACTAATTTATCATTCTCTGTTAATGATTTTATTTTCATTTCATGACATACCTCATTTAATATAATGAGATGTAATTCATCCAATTTTTTCCAACTTATATCTTTATTATTCACTTTTTTTAATATAGGTAAATATTTTAACCTCCAGTTTATAACGAACTCTTCTAAATTAATTTTGTCTTTAACAAAAAAATTTTTTTTTTTTAATTGTTTAATTACTGAATTACGCCAATCTACAACGGTTCCAAACAAATCAAAAAATAAGGCTTTCAACATATTATTAAATATTTAAACAAAGTTATTGTAATATAGAAATAAATTATACTAATATAAAAAAATGACAAATATAGAAAATAATTTATTGAAAAATAAAAAAGGGATTATAATTGGCATAGCTAATGATAGATCTCTTGCATGGGGTATAGCAGAAAGTATTTCTAAAAGTGGGGGAGAATGTATTTTAACATATCAGAATGAAGCATTAAAAAAAAGAATTATACCCTTAGCAAATAAAATAAATTCTAATCACATATATCAATGTGATGTTCAAGATTATGATAAATTAAAAAAGTTTTTTGCCGATATTGAAAGCAATGTTGGAAAACTAGATTTTCTCGTACACGCAGTAGCTTTTTCAGATAAAGACGAACTTAAAGGAGATTACGTAGATACCTCTAGAGAAAACTTTTTAAAAACTATGGAAATATCTTGTTATTCTTTTACTTCCTTAATTAAATATGCCTTACCTCATTTAAATAATGCTGCTAGTTTATTAACTCTTTCATATTATGGAGCAGAAAAAGTTATTCCTCATTATAATGTCATGGGTATAGCTAAATCTGCCCTTGAAACTAGTGTTAAATACCTAGCTGTAGATTTAGGTAAAAAAGGTATTAGAGTAAATGGAATATCAGCAGGGCCTGTTCGAACACTTGCTGCATCAGGAATATCAGACTTTAGATATATTTTAAAGTGGAATGAATATAACTCCCCATTAGAGAGAAATATAACTATACAAGACGTAGGTGGAGCAGCAATATATTTAATATCTAATCTAGGTAGCGGAACTACCGGAGAAATCATTCACGTTGATGCAGGATATAATGTTATAGGAATGAAAAATGTTAATGCACCAGATATAAGTAAAGTCTAAAGATGTCCTTTAATAGTATAGGAAAAATTTTAAAACTAACAACATGGGGGGAAAGTCATGGACAAGAAATTGGTGCTATATTAGATGGGGTTCCTCCTAAACTAAAAATTAGTGAAAATTATATACAAAAATTTTTAGACCTCCGAGCTCCTGGATCATCAAAGTTTGTCACTCAAAGAAAGGAAAAAGATAAAATAAAAATTTTATCAGGTGTTTTCAAAGGCTTTTCTACTGGAACACCAATTAGTCTTGTAATAAAAAACTCAGATGTAAAAAGTAAAGATTATTCAGATATTAAGGATAAATTTAGACCTGCTCATGCTGATTATACTTATTACAAAAAGTATGGAATTAGGGATTATAGAGGAGGAGGAAGATCAAGTGCTAGAGAAACAGCAATGAGAGTAGCCGCTGGTGCAATTGCTAGACTTATACTTGGAGAAAATATTTCAATTATTGGAGCCGTAACTCAAATAGGAAAAATAAAGATTAAAAAAAAAAAAATGGGATTTAAATTTTATTAAAAAAAATAGTCTATTTTGTCCTGATCCAAGTATAGTTAAACAATGGGAAAAATATATTACTGATATTAGAAAATCTGGATCATCTTGTGGGGCAAAAGTAGAAGTAATTGCTACTGGTGTTCCAGCAGGTTTAGGAGAACCAATATATGGAAAACTAGACTCAGAACTAGCTTCTGCTCTAATGAGCATTAATGCAGTAAAAGGAATTGAAATAGGAGCTGGGTTTAAAGCCGTTGGCATGTCTGGAGAACAAAACTCTGATGAAATGTCAGTGAACAAGGAAGGTACCATTAAATTCCTTTCTAATAATGCAGGTGGCGTATTAGGAGGCATATCCTCAGGGCAAGATATTATTTGTAAATTAGCAGTTAAGCCAACATCTTCAATATTGAAATATCAGAGAACTATTAATACAGCAAATAAAAATACTACTATCAGAACAAAAGGCAGACATGACCCTTGTGTAGGAATTAGATGTGTCCCTGTAGCTGAAGCCATGATAGCATTGGTATTAGCAGATCAGTTTTTAAGAGATAAAGCCCAAAACCATCGATAACTAAAGGAGAAGGTATATGAATAAAAATAAGATTTGGTCTCTTAATATACCTATTAAATCTAAACAAACAGATAAAGAAATACTAGCATTTTTCAAAATTTGTGAAGAAAAATTAGGATTAGTACCAAATATAATTAAAACTAACACTATTAATAAAAAAAAATTTGATGCTTTTAACATATTTTATAATAGGTTAATGCAAGAAAAAAATTATCTTACTAAAGTTGAAAAGGAAATGATCGCAGTAGTAGTTTCTTCCATAAATAAATGTTTATATTGCTGTATATCTCATACTTATATGCTTAGTAAGCTTTTAAAAAGTCAGGTTAAAGCAAAAAAAATCTTAATTAACTATCAAGCTTCAGAGATTAATAAAAAACATAAAACAATGTTAGACTTTGTTAGCAAAATTACTATCTCATCAAATAAAATTGATGATAAAGATAGAAATTATTTAAGAAAAGAAAAATTTAGTGAACTACAAATATTAGAAATTATAGAAGTGGCAGCGTTTTTTAATATGACTAATAGAATTGCTTCCGGAACAAATATGATGCCTAATCTAGAATATTATCATTAATAAAAATAATTCACTTAGTACAATGAATTAAATATTCAATATTTCCTTTAGCTCCCTTAATAGGACTTTCTATAAAACCTTCAATTATCCAGTTGTTCTTTTCCAACCAGTTCTTTACTTTCAATACTGCCTCATTTCTAAAAACAACATTTGTAACTATACCTTTCTTTCCTATCTTTTCCTTTGATAGTTCAAACTGAGGCTTTATTAATGCTATTAAATTTAAATTAGTATTTTTATAATTATTAACAGTAAGAAGAGCTTTAGTTATACTTATAAATGATAAGTCACATGTTATTATATTTATATCATTATCTATTTTTTTCAAATCTACAAATCTTATATTAGTGTTATCTAAAACAACTACTTTGTTATTGGTAACTAACTTCCAGTCTAATTGACCTTTCCCAACATCCATGCTGTAAACTTTCTCGGCTTTATATCTAATTAACACTTCTGTAAAACCTCCGGTTGATGCACCAATATCCAAGCAAGTACAACCATTCACATCTATATCGAATACTTTAATAGCATGTTCTAATTTAATACCGCCCCTAGAAACCCATTGATGACCTTTAACTAAAACTTGAATATCAACTGATAAAGGATATTTTGTTCCACTTTTATCTATTTTTTTTCCATTGACTATTACCTTTCCTGCCATAATCAAGGCTTTTGCTTTATTAGAATTAATTGCTAAGCCTTTACTAACTAAAATCTTATCTAACCGTTCCTTATATAACACTAATTTTTTCTATACCTCAAATACTCTACTAATAATTCTAATCTTCTAGTATCTTTTTTAATGAGTACTAATTTATCCATCGCATTATTACATAATTTTATAACTTCTTTTTTTGCATAATTAAGATCTTTAAGCCTTATAATTGTAGCTTTGTTTAATTTATTGTCTTTATTAACTTTTTTACCCATTTCTACTTCATTTCCTTCTACATCTAATATGTCATCTTGAGTTTGAAAAATTCTACCAATTAATAAACCAAATTCAAAAAGCAATTCTTGCTCTTTAATAGAAGCATTACCTAATATTCCAGCAACAAGCGTACAAAAAGCTAATAATAGACTTGTTTTTTTTTCTTGTATTACTAAATATTTTTTCATGGTCAACTTAAAATTACTTTTTTCTGCTTCTAAATCTAAATATTGCCCTGATAGTACGCCTTCTGCACCTATGGCATCAGAAAATTTATTAATTATTTCTATTTTCTTTTTATTTTCAATTTTAAAGCTTTTTAATGATAAAATTTTAAAGGCATAAACCAATAGAGATGCTCCACCTAGTAATGCATTAGCTTCATTAAATGCCAGATGCACAGTTGGCTTTCCTCTTCTAAGCTCATCATTATCCATGCAAGGTAAATCATCAAATATTAATGAAAAACAATGTGCTAGCTCTACCGCCATACAAGGATGCTTGTATATGCTAGATTTTATTCCATATAGCTTACTTGTTTCTGCTAAAATATAAGGTCTTATTCTTTTTCCACCACTTAATACTGAATAAAGCATTACATCCTTTAATTCTTTTGGAGCTCGCAAAGCTTTAAGAGTTTTTTCTAAATTACTATTTAATAATATTCTATGATTTTTTATACTGCTTAAAAAATTTTCTTTATTTTTTGGATCCATTTTAAAATACAAAAAGAAACTTATAAATTATTTTCTTTTTTTTCTATTATTTCTATTCTTTCTTGAGCACTTTTAAGTTTTTCTTCACATATTTTTTTTAATTTTACTCCTTTTTCGTAGGCTGCTATTGCTTTTTCTAGTTCCATGTCACTATTATTTAAATCATCTACTATTTCTTCTAAATCTTTTAATGCTTCTTCAAAAGTTAAATCTTTTTCATTGTTTTTCATATTTATATCCTCATTATTTTATGGCTGAGTTAACTTCAATTCGATTCTTCTATTTTTTTCTCTATTCAATTTATTATTATTAGAAAATAATGGCCTAAACTCTCCATAACCGGCTACATTAATCTTATCAGATGGAATACCATTATCCATCATAATTTTTGCTACTGATATTGCTCTAGCTGTTGAAAGTTCCCAATTAGAAGGAAACTCTTCATTTGATATAGGAACATTGTCTGTATGACCTTCTACTTGTATCAACCAATTTAAGCTATTTGGAATTTTTTTTGTTATGGCCTTTAAAATGTTAGTAATTTCAATAACTTTAGTTGTACCATTTTCACCTATTTTTGCTGATCCAGACTGAAAAAAAACTTCTGACTGTAATACAAACCTATCACCTACTATATTAATTTCTTTTTCTTCTCCAATAATTTTTTTTAGCCTACCAAAAAATTCAGATCTATACTGTTCTAACTCTCCCACCTTTTCTTTTAGGGCAATATTTAACTTAGATGTTAGTTTTTTTATTTCTACTTCTTTATTATCTATTTCACTATTAGAAATATTTAATGCATTATCAATTTCAATCATTTTACGATTTAAATTAATTATACTTTGATTTAGTTCAGCCACTGTAGATTTTAATTTTATATTATTTTGTTTTTGATTAGATACTTTAATTTTTTCGATACCAAGTTCATTTTGCAAAATTTCAATTTTTTGCCCTAGATTATCTATATTAAATTGAAGATCGGAATTTATTGATCTCTCTTTATTGAAATTATCTTGAAGGTTATTTTTTTCTATATCCAGCTTAGCTAACTGTGTGTTTAAAGTTTGTAATAAATCAGATAGTTTTTTATTTGTACCATCCTTTTCCCCTATTTCTAATTCTAGTGAAAGTATCCTGGAACGAAGATTATCAAGTGCTGTATTTTTTCCTGTAATAGCTTGGGTTAGGAAGTTTTCGGATATCATTAAAACTGCTAATAAAAAAACAAATACTAATAATAAAGTAGATATGGCGTCTACAAAGCCTGGCCAAATATTAAGGATACTAATCTTTTTTCTTCTCATAGCTCATTTCATTTTTTTATTAATGATATAGTTTTAGCTAAAACTTGTATTTCTTTTGCTATTTCTTGAGATTGGTTATTATCACCTTTTTGTATTTCTTCCTTCAATAATTTAATATTTTCATCAATATTTCTTAAGTTTTCAATATTTGCTATCTCACTTTTGTTGTATTGATTTAGTCTGATATTAATTTCACTATTAATCTTTGAAATTACGCTAGTTATTTCAACGATTAATTTTTCATAGTTTTCTCTTGCAGATTCACTTTTTTGCAGACTTTTTTGAAGTTTTTCTATACCCTCTACTGTTTGATGAAGAACAGCTTCAGTATATTGAATACCTACATTATCTATTTTAACAGTTTTCTTAATATCGTATTTAACTATTTTTTTTTCTAAATTTTCTAAAAAATCATTTTGAGCTCTATTACATTGAAGGTCTACAAAACCTATACAAAGAGACCCTGCTAGTCCATATAATGAAGATGAAAACGCTATACCCATACCTTCAAGTGGTGCTTTTAACCCTTCCTTCAAGGAAATAAAGTTAGTTAAAATATTTTCTTCATCTATACTCATGTTACTTATTGTTATACCAACAGAGTCAATCGTAAGTAAAAGACCCCAAAAAGTTCCTAACAAACCTAAAAAAATTAGTAATGCAGTTATATATTTAATAATCTCTCTATCGCCATCAAGTCTTAAAGTTATCCTTGCAATATTCTCTTTAGCTATATTAGGAGGAATTATTATGGTTTTATTAGTTTCAAATATATTACTTAAATCTTTTAATAAATTAGGAGTATATTTTGTAGAGTTAATTTTACCTATCAAATAATTATTTAGCCAGTTTTCTTCTTTATGCATTAAAATTATATTTTTAAGAATATAAATTATACCTATAAGAAAGATTGCTATAATTGCTGTGTTTAATTCTTTATTATGATTAAAAGCAACAATTAGTCTTTCTTGAAAGGAAATAGCAAATAAGAAAATAACAAGCACAAATACTATGATTCTAAAAATATATTTTCTATACTCAACCATATTCTAATAATACTATAATAATCAGTTAAACTAAATATATTTTTACTATATTACTTTTCTCTTATAAAAATAACATCCTTATTTCCATCTATTGAATTATCATTTCCTAAAGCTTTAATCTGTATTTTTGTATTATTAAATTTATAATTTAATAATATAGATTTAATAAATAATGCTCTTTTTAAAGAAAGCCTTCTTGCATCGCTTGAGCTGTCTCCTTCTCTTTTTTTTGCAAAACTTCTTATAATAATATTTTTTTCAATATCTAAATTCAAAATATTGTTTTTAAATTTATTTAGTTCTACTTGGCTTGGTTTTATTTCATTCTGAATGTAATTTATTATAATTTTTTTATCAGAGGTTTTAATATCCAATATTTTATTATCTTCTTTTGATTTAGATATTTTTTCTTTATTTTTTTTTTTTAAGATTATTTTTTTTTTTTTATCTTTTTTTATTTCATTATTTTTTTTTTGAATTAACAACCTTGACTTTGGAGATTTTAACTCGCTGTAAGAATGCTCCCCATAATTTTTTTCTTTATTATTTAAATAGTTTTCGTCTGCATTTAATACAAAAAAATTATAATAGATTATTACGACTAAAAGTGATGTCAGATATTTTTTTTTCAAAAGTAACTATTACCTCATTTAAATTTTTCAATTAATGTACTGTTCCCTATTGTATGAAAATTTTGATCATTTTTTTCATAGATTATTCCTCCAGATTCTCTTACTAAAAGTAATCCCGCGGAATGCTTTATATTATTTAAATCATCTAAACACAGACAATCAATTTTTCCTGATGCTGTATTAGCCAAATCTAAGCAGTCACTTCCTAAAATTCTTATATCTTCTAAATTATCTTTATTATTGATAATTTTTTCAATTAATTCTTTTTTTTGAACTACTAAAAGTGTTTTTGATATATCTTTGTTAGAAGATACTCTAATTCTACTATTATTCATAAAAGCACCTTTTCCTTTTTCTGAATAGAACAAATCATCTTTAACTGGATCATAAATTACGGAAGTTAGAATGTCTCCTTTTGACATAACTGCTATAGAACTAGCAAAATAACTTATGCCTTTAGAATAGTTTTTTATTCCTGAAACGCAATTGACAACAAAATAGATTAAATTCTCTTCTATATTAGCTTCAAATTCGTCATTAATAAATATTATTTTCCATTCAGGTCTTGCTTTAGACAAATCAAAATAAAGTAATTCTTTAATACTTTTTAAAGAACTATTAACAAATTTCTCAGTACCTATTTTTGAGTTTTGCAATTTTTCAATTTCGTTAAAATCTCTTCTTATTATTTTAGAGGCTTTTAATAAAGCACTAGAAATAATATGAATATTTGATGATTTTAACATTATTTACTTTGCTTTTTCTACATAAGTAAAAGTAGTTGTTGAAATAATTATCTCTGTTCCATTTTCAATATGTCCAGGAACCATGATTTTATAACCATTTGATAGTATTGCGGGTTTAAAGGATGAAGCTGCTGTCTGTCCTTTAATTACTGCCTCCGTTTCAACGACTTTTTCTTTTATATTTTCAGGTAACTTTAGTGAGACTGGCTTTGATTCTATAAACTCTACTGTAACAGCCATATTATCTTGTAAGAAAAGTTCTAAGTCTCCGACTACACTTTTATCAAGACTAATTTGTTCGTATGTATTATTTTCCATAAAATAAAAAGAAATTTCGTCTTTATAAGTGAATTGATAATTCTTATTTTCTACATATAATCTTTCTACTACTTCATTAGACCTAAATCTTTCATTCAATTTAGAATTATCCTTTATATTTTTTAACTCTACCTGCGCAAATGCTCCTCCTTTACCAGGTTTTACTGATTGAGACGATATAACTTTCCAAATAGAACCTTTATGATTAATTATCATTCCAGCTTTTAAACTATTTCCATTAACCTTCATTTTTTTTCCTTAAAATTTAAATTAAAAAGTTTTATTTATTATATTATTAATTTTATTCGTTTCTTCTAGAGGAGTCATTTTATTATACCATATAGCAGAGCAAAAGGCTAAAAATTCAGGTTTTAGACATGATAATTTTTTTATATTAAACCTATTTAAACCACCAATTGCTACTATAGGGCTTTTTATATTTTTTTTGTATTTTTTTATATTATAAATATTAATATTAGTAGTATTTTCTTTTGTTTCTGTTTTAAAAAAAGCACCATATGCAATATAGTTTGCTCCTAAGTACTCAGATTTTATAGATTGGCTAATGTTATTATAACAACTACTTCCAATTATTTTTTGTCTCCCCAGAATTTCTCTTGCATCTTTAATGCTCATATCTTGCCTACCCAAATGAACTCCATCAGCTTCTATTAATTTAGCTAAATCTGGTCTATCATTTAAAATAAAAACTACATTATAATTTTTACATATAGGTAATAGTTTTTTAGAATAATCTATAATTTCTCTATCCGAATAATTTTTAACTCTTAATTGAAAAATGTCTATTAAGCCGCTAGAAATTAAATTCTTAAATTTATTAAAAAAAAAATTTTCGTTTATAGTTGCCGGAGAAATAAGATAAATTCCGGGTTTATTATTTTTTCTTCTAACTTCTCTAAACAACTATTTACTATCTTTATATATATTTATAATGTTTTGTAATAATATTAATGCTTCTTGTTTAGGACGTTGAAAAGTATTTCTACCTATGATTGATCCATTCCCTCCTCCATTCTTTATTTGTTTTATTTCTTCAATGATATCATTATCTCCTTTTGCATTTCCTCCAGAGAAAACAACTATTCTTTTTGAATTAAATGCACATTCTTTAATATGTTTAATTCTATCTGATAATGAATTAATATTTAGTTTATTTCTAAACCTCTCTTCTAATCCTTTATCATTAATATCCGATGTAGGAGGTTTTACTTTGATAATATGAGCCCCCAATAATGCTGCTATGTGTGCCGCATAAGCAATTGTATCTATGCTAGTCTCTGCTTCTTTACTGATATTAGGACCTCTAGGATATGACCATAAAACTGAAGGGAGCCCGTATTCAGAAGCTTCAGCAGATATTTCTCTAAATTCTTCAATCATATCATATTGATGTTCAGAACCAGGATAAATTGTAAAGCCTACCGCTGCACAACCTAACCTTAGAGCTTCCTTAACCGTTCCGTTAAGAGACTGATTTTTTACTGAACTAAGACTATTAGAATTATTTATTTTAAGTATTGTTGGAATTTGACCAGAATAAGTTTCAGCTCCTGCCTCTAAAAAGCCCAAAGGTGCAGCATAGGCATTTAATCCTGCTTCTATGGCCAACCTATAATGATAAGTTGGATCATAAGCATCTGGATTAACTATAAAAGATTTATCAGGACCGTGTTCGTGCCCTTGATCTACAGGTAAAATAAGCAACTTACCAGTTCCTGATAGTTTACCATTCATAAGTATTCTAGCTAAATTAGCTTTAATGCCAGCATTTGTATTTTCATATTGATCTAAAATATTTTTTACTTTTTTTGTGTATTTCATTTTAACCCCTAATTATTTTCTAAAAAACTAAGTCCTGGTAATTTTTTACCTTCTAACCACTCTACTAATGCCCCTCCTGCTATAGATACATATGAAAAACCCCCAGATAATTCAGCTCTATTAAGTGCAGCTACAGTGTCTCCCCCTCCAACTACAGAAGTCAATAGTTTAGATTTAGTAAGAATTGCAGCTGTTCTACCTATTACATTGGTAGAATTATCAAAAGGTGGCTTTTCATATACTCCTAAAGGCCCATTCCAAAATAAAGTTTTACATGTTGCCATGATATTTGAAATTTTTTCTATAGTTTTTTCTCCTACATCAAATATTGAAACTGATTTATTTATATCACCTAACTCTATATTTTTTATAGCATTAACATTTTCTATACTATCAGACACTACTACATCATCAGGAAGAATAATATCGCAATTATTTTCTTTAGCTTCACGAAATACTTTTTTTACTATTTCTGACTGATTTTTTTCTATTAAGGATTTACCTACATTATGACCTTTTTCTAACAAAAATGTATTTGCCATAGCTCCACCAATAACTAAAAAATCAACTTTTTTTAATAAATTTGATAATAAATTAATTTTAGTAGATATTTTAGAACCTCCTATTATGGCCATTACTGGCTTATTTATTGTTTCACTTATCTTATTCAGCATATCTAATTCTAACTGAAGAGACCTTCCCATAAAACTAGGTAGTAATTTAGAAATTCCATATGTGGAAACATGTTTTCTGTGAGAAACTGAGAAAGCATCATTAATATAAAAATCGCCTATTTGTGCTAGTTTTTTAGCAAATATAGCATCATCTTTCTCTTCCTCTGGATAAAATCTAATATTTTCCATAAATATAATGGATCCTTCTTTTTTTTCATTTAGAACCTTTTTAATTAGGGCAGGCTCACAAAAAGGCAGTACTGTAATTTCTCTAACATTCATAACTTTAGCAAACTCATCTGCTATTACGTTTAAAGACAATTCTTCTAAAAAAGTTCCCTTAGGTCTTCCTAAATGTGACATTATTACTATTTTAGATTTTTTAATTAATAACTCATCTATAGTAACTTTATGCCTTTTAATTTTGGTATTATCTAAAACTTTACCCTTGTTATCTATTGGAACATTCAAGTCACATCTTAAAAAAACAACCTTATTTTTAAAATCTATATTATCTATAGTTTTAAATCTCATAATAATTTGCCTAGGACTTTGCAAACATCTATCATTCTATTGGAAAAACCCCATTCATTATCATACCAAGATAAAATTCTACCGAAATTTGTTCCAGTAGTTTGAGTTTGAGTGGCATCAAATATAGAACTTGAAGAATTATGATTAAAGTCTATAGAAACTAAAGGCGTTTCATTGTATTGAACAACATTTTTTAAAGTTCCTTCTGTTTCATTTTTAACTTTTAAGTTAATATCATCAGTATTTATTTTTCTTCCAGTATGAAAAGTAAAATCTATCATTGAAACATTCGGTGTAGGAATTCTAATTGCTGTTCCATCTAACTTACCTAATAGCTCTGGTAAAACTAACCCTACTGCTTTAGCTGCACCAGTTGATGTTGGTATCATAGAAACACTTGCTGCTCTAGCTCTCCTTAAATCTTTGTGCAAACCATCTAGTATCATTTGATCTGATGTAAAAGAGTGTACTGTTGTCATAAAACCAGCTTCAATTTTAAAATTATCATTTATTACTTTGGCAACTGGAGCCAAACAATTTGTAGTACATGATGCATTAGAAATAATTTTATGTTCTTTATTTAAAAGATTATGATTGACACCATATACTACTGTAATATCAGCATTCGGAGATGGTGCTGATACTAAAACCTTTTTTACACTGCCATTCAAATGCTTTGCAGCATTTTCAGCATTAGTAAAGATACCGGTGCATTCCATAACAACATCAACATTATGATAGCTCCAAGGTATTTCTGAAGGGTTTCTTTTGTTATAAAAAAATATTTTTTTATTATTTATTACCGCGTTACTTTCCTCTATTTTGGTAGAATAGGGTAATGATCCATGAACCGAGTCGTATTTAAATAAATGTACATTTTGTTCTAGCTGACCTAGATCATTAATAGCTACTACCTCTATACCTGATTCTGAATTTTCTAATGCTGCTCTCAATACTAGTCTGCCTATTCTTCCAAACCCGTTAATTCCAACTCTAACCAATTATTCCTCCTATAAATTTAATAATTCTTTTACTTCTTTTAAAACTCTATTCACACTTATATCAAAAAATTTGAAAACATCTTTTCCAGAACCAGAGGCACCAAAAGTATTTAATCCTATAAAAATATCATCAGGGTTCATCCATTGGTCCCAAGATTGTCTTGATCCCGCTTCAATATATATATTTTTCTTAGAATTTAGAATATTATTTTTAAATTTACTACCGTTTAATCTAAATAATTCCATACAAGGCATTGATATAACTCTTGCTTTTATATTTTGTTCTAATAGTTTTATAGATGATTCAATTGCTATTTCAACTTCAGATCCTGATGCAATAATATTAATATCAGGATCTTCCATATCTTTAAGAATGTAAGCGCCTTCAGCAGAATGATTTTGATTTAAAGTAAAACTTTGATTTCTAAGTAATTTAAGATTTTGTCTTGATAAAGCTAAAACTGAAGGTCCTTGATCATTTAAAATTGCAAGTTCCCAACACTCTGCTGTCTCAATTGAGTCACACGGTCTAAAAACTCTTACATTAGGGATTACTCTCAAAGCTGATAAATGCTCAATTGGTTGATGTGTTGGCCCATCTTCTCCTAAACCTATAGAATCGTGAGTAAAAACGTAGACTACTCTTTTTTTCATTAATGCTGATAGTCTTATAGATGGTCTGCAATAATCACTAAAAACTAAAAATGTTCCTCCATAAGGGATAAAAAAACCATGTAAAGCAATTCCATTCATAGCAGCGGCCATGCAATGTTCTCTTACTCCCCAATGAATATAGTTTCCATTATAATTAATATTGGTTATTTTTTTCATTGATGTAACATAAGTATTATTTGAACCTGTTAAATCAGCTGATCCACCTATTAAATTAAAAATTTTTTTGTTAAGTAATTCTAAAACTTTTTCGCTAGATTTTCTTGAGGCAATGTTAGATTTCTCCAATAAAAATAACTTTATACTCTCTGTTCTTACTTCTTTTAAATCTTTAGTTAATTTTTCTACATTAGGCTTAATATCTTTTACTTTTGTAGAATTCTTATTTTCCCAATCTTCACTTTCTCTCTTACACCTTTCTCCAGCAGCTCTCCAGTACTTAATAACTTCATCAGGTACTTCAAATTTACTATAGTTCCAATTCATGGCCTTTTTGGTTCTATCAATTTCTTCATTACCTAAAGGCGCTCCATGACTACTAGAAGACCCTTGTTTATTAGGTGATCCTTTCCCAATAACTGTTTGAAAACATAATAGAGATGGTTTTGAGTTTGATTTAGCCTCAGTGATAGCTTTATCAATTTTATCAAAATCATATCCATCAACTACTTCGGTATGCCAACCCATAGAAGCAAATCTATCAGCTGTGTTATCAGACATAGTCATTGATGTAGGTCCATCTATAGATATTTTGTTATCATCATATAACACTATTAGTTTTGATAATGATAAATGTCCTGCTAAAGAACAAAATTCATGACTAATACCTTCCATTAAGCACCCGTCACCTGCTAAAACATAAGTATTATGATCAAAAGTATTACTACCATATTTGCTGTTCAAAACAGCTTCAGAGATTGCCATTCCTAATCCATTACCTAAACCTTGGCCTAATGGACCAGTAGTTGTTTCAATGCCTGGCAACTCTCCATATTCTGGATGCCCTGCAGTTAGTGATTTAATGCTTCTAAACTTTTTAATGTCATCTAGTGTAATTTTTGGATAACCAAGCAAATATAATAAAGAATATATTAGCATCGAACCGTGTCCTGCAGATAAAATAAACCTATCTCTATTTTCCCATTCTGGATTTGAGGGATTAAATCTAAGATGCCTTGAAAATAATATAGTTGCTACTTCTGCAATTCCCATCGGCATACCTGGGTGACCCGATTTGGCATTCTCTACAGCATCCGCAGATAAAAATCTTACAGCATTAGCCATAGCTAAGTATTTTTTTTTTTCTTCTACAGATAAATTCATAATATTTTTGATTATTATTAATTTTTATAATTTCTTTAATGAAATGTAAAAAGATTTTTTCTTTAATATTATAATTATTTCAATTTTTTATTATAATATTATAATAAGATTTTAATGAAGTATAATCACTTATAAGGTAATATGATGATAAATATAGAAAAATATTCAGAAAGAATAGATTCGGCTTTAAAAAAATTAGAGAAGAATAAAGTTCTTATAAAAGAAGCATATGAAATTAAAAAAACCAAAAAGGAATTAGAAGAGGAAGTTATAAGCTTAAAAAAATCCAAATTATTATCGGAAGAATTAATAGATCAAGCAATAAACGAAATAGAATCTTTAAAGAAAAACTCCACCAAGAAAGAAAAAATTAGTGGCTGAAGTTGATATAAAAATAAATAATAGATCGTATAGAATTTCATGTAAGGATGGAGAAGAGGAAAGAATTACTTCTCTTGCTTTATTATTAAATAACCAAGTAGAAAAGCTAGCAGAAAAGATTGGTCAGCTAGGTGAAGCTAGAATGATATTATTAGCAGCATTAGTTTTATTAGACAAGTCTGATGAAACTCAAAAAGAAGTAGAAAAAATTTTAAACACCACCACTGAAAAAATTGAGAAACTAGCAAAAGAATTTTCTAATGAAGGTTAATAAAACTGATATAAGAATAAAGATGAAAAAAAGAAGAAAAAAATTTTTTTCAGAATCAGAATTAGCTCCATGGACAGCATCTAAATTTTTTTTGTCTAAACTTTTAACTCATTTCTCCGAGATTGCCGTTTATTGGCCTATAAAATATGAATTAGATACTCGTCCATTAATAAAAACTTTACTTATTAATAAAAAAAAAATTCTCTTACCTTGTATATTTAAGAATAATTTATTTTTCAAAAATTGGAACAATGAAGAAATTTTAAATTATAATAAGTTGGGATTCTATGAACCTGACTTTCAATTAAAAAGCTTTACTCCTCAAATAGTTCTAGTTCCTTTATTAGCATTTGATAATCAAGGTAATCGTTTGGGTTATGGCGGAGGTTTTTATGATAGATTTTATTATAATAATAAAAATATAGTTTATGTAGGCTATGGTTTTTCTTTCCAGCAGGTACAAAAAATTCCTTCTAATAATTATGATTTAAAACTTAGTTATATCGTTACTGATTCTTATATAAAAAAGGTTGTCTGAGATTGATATGAATATATTATTTTTAGGGGATTTAGTTGGTGAAAACAGTGTTTTATTTTTAAAGAAGAATTTAACTAATATTAAAAAAAAATACAATATTAGCTTTGTAATTGTTAATGGAGAGAATGTTTCCATGGGATATGGAATTACACCAAAAGTTTGTGAAGAAATTTTCAATCTCGGTATAAACGTAATTAGTACGGGAAATCATATATGGGATAGAAGTGAAATCATTCCTTATATAGCAAAAAATAATTGTCTGTTAAAACCTTTAAATATGAAAACTAATTCGGCTGGAGAAGGGTTTGGCTTTTTTTTAAACCCTGAAGGAAAAAAGGTATTAGTAATTAATCTAATGTGTAATCTATTTATGAGAAAATCTGAAGATCTATTTTTATCAATACAAAAATTGTTACTTGAATTTAAACTTAAAAAAAATTGTGATGCCATTATTATTGATTTACATGGAGAAGCTGCATCAGAAAAGCAAGCATTTGCAAATTTTATAGATGGAAAAGTTTCAGCAATAATAGGAACTCATACTCATGTTCCCACATCAGATTTACGAATATTACCAAAAGGTACTGCTTATCAAACAGATGCTGGCATGTGTGGTGACTATGACTCAGTTATAGGGGGAAAAAAAGAGGAATGGATAGATAAGTTTTTAGATAAGAATGCTCATAAAAAAATAAATTGTTCCATAAACAATATTACTCTATGTGGTGCAATAATTAAAATTTGCAAAAACACTGGTTTATCTAGTACAGTTAAACAAATTATTATAGGGGATACAATTGAAAATAAAATACCTGATGAAAAATATTTTTTGTAAATATTAAATATGGCAGGACATTCACAATTTAAAAATATTATGCACAGAAAAGGTGCACAAGATGCTAAAAGAGCAAAGATCTTCGCAAAATTAGCGAGAGAAATTACTGTGGCTGCTAAATCCGGATTATTAGATGCAAAACAAAACCCACGCCTACGAAATGCTATCATAAATGCAAGGCATGAAAATATGCCAAATGAAAAAATAAATAAAGCCATTCAAAAAGCAAGTTCTAATGAAGATAATAATAATTTTGAAGAAATTAGATATGAAGGTATTGGGAATAATGGAATTTCTTTAATAATAGAAACATTGACAGATAATAGGAATAGAACAGCTTCTGAGATCAGATCAATTCTAAATAAAAATTCAGGGACTTTAGGTGAATCTGGATCGGTTAGCTATAATTTTGAAAGGGCCGGTAAGATAGTATTTGAATCAAAAGACATTAACAAAGAAAAGTTTTTTGAATTTGCAATTGATATAGGAGTCACAGATATAATAGAAGAACATGAAATAATAATTGCGATATGTGAACCAGAAAAATTTGGAAAAATTAGAGATCTTCTAGAAAAAGAATTTAAGGAACCTATTATTGCTAAATTGATTTGGAATATTAAAAATTATGTTACAGTAAATAAAGAAGAAGAAAAAAAACTGTATTATATAATAGAATTATTAGAAGAAAATGATGATGTTCAAAACATATATACTAACGAAAAAGTAATTAGTAATTAATTATTAAAATTATAGCGAATGATATAATATGAAAATTTTAGGAATTGACCCAGGAAGCTCAGGAGGAATATCCGTAGTTGAGTCTAAAAAAAATTTTCTTCCAAAAATATTAACAGCACTAAGAATGCCAACAGTAAATATTTATGGTAAAAAAATAGTTGATATAGACAAAGTATCAGAATTGTTAAAAAATTTTAATTTAGATGTAACAATAATGGAAAAAGTCCATGCCATGCCTCGTCAGGGTGTCACCTCTAGCTTTCAATTTGGAAGAAGCTTTGGCGCTATAGAAGCTTTAAGTTATTTATATACTAAAAGAGTAGACTATGTTGCTCCTGCAGTTTGGAAAAAAACTTTAGGCTTAGGCACAGCTAAAAAAGACAGTCTGGATATGGCGAGATTAAAATTTGGAAAATTGAGTTACTGGGATCTAAAAAGTAATGATGGTATTGCAGAAGCCTCACTTTTAACTTTATTTTGGATTGATAAGTATTTTAAGTAATTATATGAAAATATATGAGTTAAAAAAAAAAATAGATATACGAATTTATTATGAGGATACCGATGCAGGAGGAGTTGTATACCATTCAAAATATTTAAATTTTGCAGAAAGGGGAAGAGTAGAATTCTTAAGAAGCATAAATATAAGACAAAGAATATTAAAAGAAAAATATAGTATTCAATTTGTAGTAAAATCACTAAAAATAGAGTTCATTAATTACTGTCATCTTGATGATAAAATCCAACTAATTTCAAAAATTATTGAGATTAATAAAGCTAAAATTTTGTTTTCTCAAAGTTTTTTTAAAAATAATAATATTATTGCATCTATATTAGCAAAAGTTTGTTGTGTTAATAATATAGGAAAAGTTGCTAGAATGCCCAAGTCCTTATATGATAAAATAATTATTAAAGGATAATACTATGGAAAATGATATTTCAGTGATCAATAATCTTGATACAAGTATATGGGGGTTAATACTCCAAGCAGATATTGTAGTTAGACTAGTCATGCTTATTCTACTTTTCTTATCTATATTTAGTTGGAGTATAATTTTTGAAAAAACGACAAAACTAAAGAAACTTAGAAAAAAAGCTAAAAATTTTGAAACCGACTTTTGGTCTGGAGTAAGTATTGATAAACTTCACAAAAATATAGGAGCCTCTCCTACGCACCCTATGGAAGCTATTTTTGTTTCGGGAATGAAAGAATTAGCAGTATCTAATTCAAAGAATTCTACTAATAACGATTCTAATATATTAGAAAAAAGGATTGAAAAAGCTATGTACTCTTCTTTAAATAAAGAAATAGAAGATATAGAAAAAAACTTAAGTTTTTTAGCTACTACAGGATCATCTGCTCCTTTTATTGGTTTGTTTGGAACTGTATGGGGAATAATGAATAGTTTTCAATCTATAGCTACTTCAAAGAATACTTCTTTAGCTATAGTGGCTCCAGGAATAGCTGAAGCTTTATTAGCTACTGCACTAGGCCTTTTAGCGGCGATACCAGCTGTTATAGCTTATAATAAAATATCTACAGATATAAATAGATATTATTCTTTTTTAGAAGTCTTTTTAAATGACTTTTCAAATATTTTGTCAAGGCACATAAGTACCAGAAAATAATGAAAACATTTCATAAATATTCAAGCAGACAAAATAAAAAATTAATGTCTGAAATAAATGTCACTCCTTTTGTAGATGTTATGCTAGTTTTACTTATTGTATTTATGATAACAGCTCCTCTTCTAAAAACTGGAGTAGAAATAGAATTACCAGAAATTGATACTCCTAATATACCTGAAAAAAAAGATCCTTTAATCATTACTATAAATAAAAAAAACGAAACTTTCATATCTGAAAAAAAATATGGTTCCGGTTCCCTTAATTTAAAATTACAAGAATTAAAGAGAGTAAATCCTAAAGTACAAATATACATAAGAGCAGATAAAACTGTTACTTACGATATGCTAATGAAAGTAATGAAACAAATTATGGATGGAGGTATTTCCAATATAAGTTTAATTACCTTGCCAAAAAAATGAGGTTTTTTGTCTAAATTTATTATTATTTCGACTTTATTTCATCTTGCTTTTTTAATAGCATTTAAATTAGATTTTGTTGAAATTAAAAAAAATAAAGATCAAATTATTAATATAAAAGTTTTGGAAGAAGTTAAAAGCTCTGAAACTAAGAAAAAAATAATAAAAAAACCTGAACAAAAGAAAGTAAAAAAACCTGAACAAAAGAAAGTAAAAAAACCTGAACAAAAGAAAGTAAAAAAACCTAAAAAAAAAGAAATAAAAAAACCTAAAAAAAAAGAAATAAAAAAACAAAAAAAAAAGGAAATAAAGCAAACCAATGAACCAAAACAGGAAAATAAGTTTGATGATTTGCTTAAAGATTTAGCTAAAAAAGAATTATTAAATAAACCTAAAAAAAATATTGATAAAACTATTCAAAAACTGTCACAGAATGAACTGCTTAATGATACAGTTGAATTACAACAAGGAGAATTAAGTGAAATAGAAAAAATTATCCTCAATCAAGTAGATAGAAACTGGTCAAGACCACCAGGAATTAAAATCGAAAAGAACTTAATAATTAAAGTAATTATTTTTTTAGATATAACAGGTGAGGTAATTAATATAAAAATACATAGTGACACAAAAAATGCTCTTAAAAAAAACAATAAATTGCAATTGTATTTAGACACCGCAATAAGAGCGGTTAAAAAGTCATCACCAATTGAAGGTTTGCGTAAAGACAGGTATAATATATGGAAAGAAATTATAATAAATTTTAAACCTATAGAAATGAGACTATGAAAAAAAAAATTTTAATTGCTATTTTATTTTTTTATCTTAAAAATATTTTTTGTGCTCCTCTAGAAATTGATATTACCAAAGGAAAAATAGAACCTATTCCTATAGCTATTACTAAGTTTAATTATAATTCTGTACATGAAAAAGTATTAAGTAATAATATATATAATATAATTATTAATGATTTAATTAGTTCGGGCTTATTTAAATCTATATCAAACAAAGCTTTCCTTCAAAATGAAGAAGAAGTTTTTTTACAACCAATTTTTAGAGATTGGAGTTTAATAGATGCTAACTTAATAATTAGCGGCACCTTAGAACTATTTGAGGATACAGTTACAGTAAAAATAAAGTTATGGGATGTTTATAGAGAAAAACTCACCTTAAGCAAAAAAATAGGTGGAATTAATAAAAATAACTGGAGAACTCTATCACATATAATTTCTAATTTAATATACGAAAAGATTACAGGAGAAAAAGGTTATTTTGATACAAAAATAGCTTACATAGCAGAAAAAAAATTAGATAATAAAATGGTCAAAAGACTTGCAATAATGGATTACGATGGCCATAATCATAAATTTTTGACTAAAGGTGAAAACTTAGTTTTAACTCCCCGTTTTTCTCCCGATGGTAAAAAAATAGCTTATCTATCTTACACTAAAGACAAGCCTACTGTTGTTTTATTAGATATTTATTCAAATAAAAAAAGCTCTTTGGGCAACTTTTCTGGAATGAGCTTTGCACCTAGGTTTTCTCCTGATGGAAAAGATATTGTTTTCTCATTAACAAATAGAGGTAGTTCAAATATTTATATTTCTAATATCAAAACAAAAAACATATCACAAGTTACAAATAATAAGCATATCAATACTTCTCCTTCTTATTCTCCGGATAAAAAATGGTTGGTATTTAGTTCTGACCGATCAGGAAAACAAAATTTATATATTAAAAAAATTTTAAATAATTTTAAAAATAAAGAAAAAAGAATTTCTTTTGGAGAGGGTAATTATGCTACTCCTGTATGGTCTCCTAGAGGCGATTATATTGCTTTTACCAAATCATATAAAAAAAACTTCTATATAGGTTTAATTAAAAGTGATGGCTCTGGAGAAAGAATTATTTCTAAAGGATATCTTACAGAAGGACCTACCTGGTCTCCTAACGGAAGAACATTAGCTTATTATAAAATAATAAAAAATAATAATAATGAATTAGTTTCAAATCTCTATACAATAGATATTACAGGTAGCCTTGAAAAAAAACTTATAACTCCTATGGAAGCATCCGACCCTGATTGGGGACCTTCAAATAAGTATTAATTTTTTTCAATTTTTATGTAATACTATTAAAATGTTAAAATTAAAATATATTGCTTTATTTTTTATAACCTTTGTTTTTGCATGTACTAATCAACAAGAAAAGGTAATAGTAGAAGGAGGAACCCCTTCAGTAAAAGTACAAAGCGAAAGTGATGCTGTATCTTCAACTGATGAAAGTATGGGAATTACCGTAGAAGATGATCTATCTCAAGATGAATTAAAAAGCACCATTTACACAAAAAAATTAATAGAAGTTGGGGATAGAGTTTTTTTTGATTATGATAAAACTAGGTTCAAAAAAGAAGGTATAGAAACTCTTAAAAGACAGGCCAGATTTCTCCTAGATAATAGAGCTATTACAGTAACTATTGAAGGACACTGTGATGCTAGAGGTACAAGAGAATATAATTTAGCTTTAGGTGAAAGAAGAGCTTACTCCGTAAAGTCTTTTTTATCTTCTTTAGGTGTAGAAGAAGATAGAATATCAGTAATTTCTTATGGTAAAGAGAAAATGCAAGCAACAGGAGATAACGAGAGAGCATGGGCTCAATCTAGAACAGCCATAACAATTATAAATCCATAAAATATGGTAATAAAAGCGTTCAAAAATTTCTCAATATTATTGTTTTTAGTATTTTATAATTTTTTATATTCCAACATTAGTCTAGGACAGAATAAAGACTATTTAAATACAGTGATAGATCGTTTAAATATTGTTGAAAATGAATTAAAAAACCTTCAAAGCAGTAAAATTGCTGTGCAAAAAAATAACACTGGAGAATTTGACTATACAAATTCTATTGCAAATCACGAACAACGATTATTAGAAATAGAAGAAGAAATAAGAAATCTTACTGGTTTACTTGAAGAAATTAACTTTAAAATGGACAACTTAATAAATAATAAAAATCAGCTAACCGATGTTGAAAATGAAGAAATTTTCTCTGCTAGTGAATCAGAAAAATTAAGTAACAGCAATTTAAATCAAGAAAAAGAAAAAAATATAATATTATCTGAAGATCCTAATATAAAGGAAAATCCTAGTATGAAAGTATTAGGAACAGTAAGTGATAATGAGGATAACACTAATATTAAAAATGATACACAAACAAAAAAAATAAATCCTAAAAACTCTGCTTTAGTAAGTCAGGAAAAAATTACTTTAGATGATCAACAATTAGCATTAATTAATAAGAACCCATCTGAAATATATAGTTATGCTTATGAAATGTTAGTGCGGGAAAATTTTACAGAGGCAGAAAAATCATTCAAAGCTTTTATAGGTGAGCATCCTAAAGATCCTCTTGCGTCAAATGCTTATTATTGGTTAGGTGAAACTTATTATGTTCAAAAAAACTTTCAGTTAGCTGCGATAAGTTTTGCGAGAGGGTTTCAAAACTTTCCTAAAGGTAACAAAGCATTGGATCAATTATTTAAATTAGCTCTTACCTTTATTAATCTTGGAAAGAATGAAGATGCCTGTGCAGCTTTTTCTAAATTAGAAACTGAATTTCCAGATGCCCCTAAAAGAATTAGTAATAGAGCCAAAGAATATATGCAACGTGCAAAGTGCTAACATAAATACTAATTATTTTGAAAATAAAATTTTCGAAGTAATTGATAGCTATTATTTTTCAAAGAGAGAAAAATTTTTTGGAATTGCAGTATCTGGAGGGCCAGACAGCATGTTATTGCTTTATATTGTAAATAAATGGAGCAATATAAATAAAAAAAAGTTAAAAGTTTTTATTTTTAATCATAACCTTAGACCTGAAAGTATAGATGAATACAAATTAGTAAAAGAGTTTAGTAGAAAACTAGGTCTTGCTGTTTTAAAAATAGACTGGAAAGATAAACCAGAAACTGCAATCATGGAAAAAGCTAGAATTGCTAGATATTCTGAAATGGCAAAGCTTTGTAAAATTAACAAAATAAAAACTTTATTTTTAGGGCATCATGCTGATGATGTGGCTGAAACAATTTCGATGAGACTCTTAAAAAAATCTAGCATTAATGGGCTATGTCCAATATTTAGACTTAGAGAGATATTTGACATAAAATTATTTAGACCTTTTTTAGAAATAAAAAAACAAGAGATATTAAAAATGAATACCGTTTATAATATTCGATATTCAATTGATTCTAGTAATTATAACAGAAACTATTTAAGAACACGTCTAAGAGAGTTTCTTACAAATAAAGAAGATTTAAAAACGAACTTAATCCGAGCATCAAAAATATTTTGTAAGATAAGAGGATTAACAAATTCTTACATCAAATCAAATTTTAATAAATTTTATGAATATAAAAAAGAAGGATATTTATTAATTAATCGTAAGCTTTTTGATATTTATCCTGAATACATGGTACTGGAATTTCTTAATTATTCTTTAATTAGAATAGGAAATAAAAAATATCCTCCAAATAATAAGCTTCTAAGGTCTATTTATAAAAAATATTTAGAACATAAAAACTGCACCTACGCACTGAGTGGTTGCATTGTTGAGACTAAATCTGATTATCTAATAATTTTTCGTGAGTACAATAATTTAGTTAACAAAAAAAGTAATGTTCTACTAGATAATTATATAATATGGGACAATAGATTTAAAATAATAAATAAATCGAGACTAAAAGGCACTATTTTACCACTTGGAAAGCTTAATTCAAACCCTGAGTATGTAAAAATGTTTAATATGTATAAAAAAAGTATTAAAAAAGTACCCTATAGAGCTAGAATCACTCTTCCAGTAATAAAAACTCTTGAAGGATGTATCAACATACCCCATCTAAAGATATATAATAAAAATATATTTAAAAATGAAATTTCTATACTCACTATTGATTTTTTCAATAAAAAGTATGACAATATAACTTGATGCGAGGCAAAACTTGAATAATTCTGGTAAAAATGTTTTTTTATGGGTAGTAATAGCTATTGTTCTGGTCCTAGTTTTTAATCTCTTTAACCAAAATAAAACCAAAACTAGGGTAGCTAATATACCCTACTCTGAATTTCTTAAATTAGTAGAAACAGACAAAATAAATGACGTGTCTATGGTAGGAAAGACTATAAGTGGCCATTTAGATGATGGAACTAAGTTTTCTACTTACACACCTCCGAATGATCCAAATTTAATTGATAAATTGTCAAAACATAATGTTATTATAAAAGCTGGGCCTGAAGAAGAAGCAGTTTCACCTTTATTAGGTCTATTTTTGAACTGGCTTCCCATGCTATTATTTATAGGCATTTGGATTTTTTTTATGAGACAAATGCAAGGAGGTGGTGGTCGAACTTTAGGGTTTGGTAGATCTAAGGCTAAACTACTAACGGAAAAACAAGGGAAAGTAACCTTTAAGGATGTAGCTGGTGTAGATGAAGCAAAGGAAGAATTAGAAGAAGTAGTAGAATATTTAAAAAGTCCTATTAAATTCCAAAGGCTTGGTGGAAAAATTCCTAAAGGTGTTTTGTTAGTCGGACCTCCAGGAACAGGAAAAACACTAATAGCTCGTGCTGTAGCTGGTGAAGCAAATGTACCTTTCTTTACTATCAGTGGTTCAGATTTTGTTGAAATGTTTGTAGGGGTTGGTGCTTCTAGAGTCAGGGATATGTTTGAACAAGGTAAAAAAAGTGCTCCTTGTATTATTTTTGTAGATGAAATAGATGCGGTAGGTAGACATAGAGGAGCCGGTCTAGGTGGAGGCAATGATGAAAGAGAACAAACCCTTAATCAATTATTAGTTGAGATGGATGGATTTGAAACCAATGAAGGAGTCATACTTATTGCAGCTACTAATAGACCTGATGTTTTAGATCCAGCACTTTTAAGGCCAGGAAGATTCGATAGACAGGTAGTAGTTCCTAATCCTGACATAGTTGGAAGAGAAAAAATTTTAAAGGTTCATATGAGAAAAGTTCCATTGGCCTCTGATGTTAACGCCAGAACAATAGCTAGAGGCACTCCCGGTTTTTCTGGTGCAGATTTAGCTAATATAGTAAATGAAGCCGCGCTGCTAGCAGCTAGAAAAAACAAAAAAAATGTGTCTATGGAAGAGTTTGAACAGGCTAAAGATAAAGTGATGATGGGAAGTGAAAGAAGATCAATGGTAATGACTGAAGAAGAAAAAGAGAAAACAGCCTATCATGAGGCTGGTCACGCATTAGTCATGCTAAATGCAAAAGGCCATGAGCCTTTACACAAAGTTACAATTATTCCTAGAGGACGTGCACTTGGAGTTACAATGTGGTTGCCTGAAAGAGACAAGCTTGCTCATACTTATAATGAATTAAATGCACAATTGGCTTCGCTTTTCGGTGGTAGAATTGCAGAGGAACTTATTTATGGTAAAGATAATATTACTACAGGCGCTGGAAACGATATACAACAAGCAACAAATCTTGCTAAAAGAATGGTTAAAGAATTTGGATTTTCTGATAAATTAGGCCCTTTACGTTATGAAAGCAATCAAGAAGAAGTTTTCTTGGGACATTCTGTTTCACAACAAACGAATATATCAGATGAGACAGCTAGAATTATAGATAATGAAATTAGAAGCTTAGTTCAAAAAGGAGAAGCAAAAGCAAAAAAAATAATTACATCTAAAATGAAAGATTTACATATAATCGCTAAAGGCTTACTGGACTATGAAACACTTACGGCTAATGAAATCAAAGATTTACTAAAAGGTAAAAAAATAGTCAAGGAAGATGTAAATAATGATAAGGATGATATTAATACTAACAATAATAGCAATAAATCTGATAAGAAAAAAAAGGCAAATAAACCTATAGGATCGGTACCTGTGACTGCAAAAAATATTTCTTAGTTAATGTAATAAAATTCAACTATGAAAAATTATTTCTTGTATCCTAAAGACATACAAATTAAGAAAAAAATAGTTGGGAACAAGAATTTTGATAGACTAAATCTTACCTTTTCTCACGATTTAGATTTTCAGTATTTAGATATACTAGAAACAAATGAATTAAATGACTTAATAAAAAAAATAACTATTAATTTGACCAATTTTAAAAAAGAAAACAGTCTTATTAAAGCTTATCCAAATTTGCTAAAAAGAGTAAATAAAATTTCTAATAAAAAAAATAAAAACAGCTTATTGCCTAAAAAAAATCCATTAATTATGGGAATTTTAAATATTACAAAAGATAGCTTTTATGATGGAGGTAAATACTATAATGAAAAAAGTGCCTTAAATCATGCTGAGAAGCTAATATCCGATGGGGCAGATATTATAGATATAGGAGGTGAATCAACAAGGCCAGGATCCCTACCTATTAAACCAGAAGAAGAAATTAAAAAAGTTACACCAATTATTAAAAAATTAAGTAACAATAATATATTAGTTTCATGTGATACAAGAAACTCATCTACTATGAAAGCAGCTTTAGACTCAGGGGCGCATATAATTAATGATGTATCAGGCCTTAACTATGATAATAATACATTAAATATAATAAGAAAATATAAATGCCTGTATATTCTGGTTCATTCTCAAGGAATTCCTGCCACAATGCAAAATAATCCTATTTATAAAAATGTAGCTTGTGATATATATAACTTTTTTATAAAAAAAGCATTAATATTAAAAAAACAAAGTATAGATATGAAAAACATTATTATAGATCCAGGTATAGGTTTCGGAAAAACTACTTCACATAACTTTTATATATTAAAAAACCTTTCTCTCTATCTTGACTTAGGTTTACCTTTATTAGTTGGTGTTTCAAGAAAAAACTTTATTAAAAAATTTTTTAATTACGGTAAATCAGAAACCTTAGTTCCTTCAATATCTCTTGCTATAGACGCTTATTTAAAAGGAGCAAATATATTGAGAGTTCATGATGTTAAAGAAACGCTAAATGCTATTAATATTTTTAAAGCAGCTAACTAGTGAATTCAAAAGAAAAAAAATATTTTGGTACTGATGGTATAAGAGGTAAAGCTAATTCCTCACGAATGAATGCTGCACTAGCACTTAATATAGGAATGGCTGCAGCTAATTTTTTTACTAGGGGTAATCATAAACATCATGTATTAATTGGAAAAGATACAAGATTATCAAATTACACTATAGAACCTGCATTGACAGCAGGTTTTTTAAGTATGGGTATGAATGTATACCTTACTGGTCCATTACCAACACCAGGAGTTGCAGCATTAGTGTCTTCTATGCGTTGTGATGTTGGTGTCATGATTTCAGCTTCTCATAATCATTACACAGATAATGGCATAAAAATATTTGGTCCGGATGGTGGAAAATTGTCTGATAAAGCCGAAATAAAAATTGAAAAACTGATTGGAAAGAAGTTTAAAAAATTAGTAAAATCTGAAAATTTAGGAAGAGCTAAAAGAATAGATGATGCAGGAGGAAGATATATAGAATATCTTAAATCAAAAATATCTAAATCCTTGAGACTAGATGGTTTAAAAATTGTAATAGATTGTGCTAATGGAGCAGCCTATAGCGTAGCCCCTAAAGTATTATGGGAATTAGGAGCTGAAGTTGTATCCATAAATGTTGCTCCTGATGGAACTAATGTTAATAAAGAAAGTGGTTCTACACATCCGAATAGTTTAGTAAAAAAAGTTTTAGAGACCAAGGCAGATGTGGGAATAGCTTTAGATGGTGATGCGGATAGATGCATATTATGTGATGAAAATGGTCACATACTAGACGGAGATAAAATCTTAGCAATTATAGCTTATAATTGGAAAAAAAATAGATTATTAATAAATAATTATGTTATAGGAACTATAATGACAAATAAAGGCTTAGAAGATTTTTTATTAAAAAAAAATATCAATTTAATAAGAACTAATGTCGGTGACAAAAACATTATATCTGAAATGAAATCAAAAAATTTAGTATTAGGTGGAGAGCCATCAGGGCACATAATACTTAATAACTATTCCTCAACTGGTGATGGCATACTAGCCTCATTAGAAGTATTAGGTATTATGAAAAGTAGAAAGAAAAAACTTTCTGCTTTATCTGATGTTTACAAACCATACCCACAAATAATACATAATTATTCATTAAGAGCAAATACAAAGGCAGAAATTCTTATTAAGAAAGTAAATAATAAATTAAATAAAAAAATAAAAAAATATAAAGCAAGAGTAGTCATTAGAAAATCTGGAACTGAAAATAAAATTAGAATAATGGCTGAAGCTAAAGACATTAAAACAACTAAAAATATTTTTGAAGAATCTGTAAGGCTTCTGAAAGAAGAGAAGATTTGATAAAAAAATCTGCGCTTATTATTGCTGGATCAGATTCATCAGCAGGAGCTGGAGTACAAGCTGACTTAAAAACATTTTCAGCTTTTAAAGTTTATGCTGCAACAGTATTTACAGCTTTAACAGCTCAAAATACAAGAGGAGTAACAGAAGTTTTAAATTTACCAAAAAATTTTATTGAAAGCCAAATAAAGTCGGTAGCCGAAGATTTAAATATATCATTTATTAAAATTGGTATGCTCTCAAATTATACTATTATAAAAACTATTGATTATTGCTTAAATAAATACTTTCCTAAAATTCCTATAGTTCTTGATCCCGTAATGGTTGCAAAAGGAGGACATTTACTTTTAGAAGACTCAGCAATTAAATATTTAAAAAGATATTTATTAAAAAAAAGTTTTTTAATTACTCCTAATTTACTTGAAGCAGAAAAAATCTTAAATTGTCAAATCAAAAACATTAACCAAATGAAAAATAGCTTAAATAAATTTAAGAATTTAGGCCTAAAAAGAGTATTATTAAAAGGTGGCCATTTAATAAAAGAAAAAGATAAAGTTACAGACTTCTTAATAGATAAAGAAAGTCTATTTAAATATTCTTCTAAACGAATTAAAACTAAGAATACTCATGGAACTGGCTGTAGTTTAGCTTCTGCTGTAACAGCTAATTTATTAATAGGGCATAGCTTAAATGAAAGCGTTAAAATTGCTAGAAAATTTGTTAATACCGGAATTAGAAAAGGATTAATAATAGGCAAAGGCCATAATCCTATTAATCATTTTGTAAAAATTTAAAGTAAAGGTTTGACCCATCGAAATATCAACGTTATTTTAATTTAATATAATCATGAATCAAAAACCTATATATAAACCAGAGAGACCTTTTTTTTCTTCAGGTCCTTGTTCTAAAAGACCAGGTTGGGATATATCAGTCTTATCTGATGCAGTACTTGGAAGATCTCATAGGTCAACTGTGGCTTTAAAAAAAATTAATGATGTTATAAAACTTACAAGAGATATACTTAAAGTACCAGAAAACTATTACTTGGGAGTAGTTCCTGCATCTGATACTGGAGCAATAGAAATGCTTCTATGGTCATTATTAGGTTTAAAAAAAGTTGAAGTTCTGGCTTGGGAAAGCTTTGGCTCTGATTGGGTAAAAGATATAGTAGACCAACTTAAGTTAGAAAATACAGAAGTGAAAAAAGCAGATTATGGACAACTAGTAGATTTAAACTCTATAAACTTTAAAAATGATATAGTTTTTACCTGGAATGGGACTACGTCAGGAGTCTGTGTTCCCAATGGAGATTGGATTTCAGATGACAGAGAAGGACTTACTATTTGTGATGCTACTTCGGCAGTCTTTTCAATGGATTTACCATGGGAAAAACTTGATGCGACAACATTTTCTTGGCAAAAGGTTTTAGGAGGAGAAGGACAACATGGTATCATAATTTTGAGTCCAGAAGCTATAAAAAGGCTAGAAACATTTACACCAAATAGAGGAATTCCAAAAATATTTCAATTAGCCAATAAAGGAAAAGTAAATAAAAAACTATTTCAAGGCAATACGATAAATACTCCTTCAATGTTATGTTTTGAAGACGTCCTGGATTCTTTAAAATGGATAAAAAGTATTGGTGGAATTGAAGAATCTATTAAACTAAGTAAAAAGAATTTGACAACAGTAGAAAATAAAATTGCTTATTCTTCATGGTTAGATTTTTTATCAGAAAAAAATGATACAAGATCATGTACATCAATATGCTTAAAAATAAAAAAGACTATATTAGATAAATATGGCGAAGAGCTGCTAAAAGAAAAAATGAATGCTTTGTTTAGTTTTTTAGAAAGTGAAAGTATAGCTTATGATATAAACTCTTACAGAGATGCTCCTATAGGAGTAAGGATTTGGGGAGGAGCCACCGTTAAATCTAAAGATATTGATATATTATTAGAATGGCTAGAATGGGGATTTTTTAACTTTATAAAAGAAAAATAATTATGAAAAAAGTATTAATTGCAGATAAATTAAGTAACGAAGCTGAAAAAGTTTTTACGGCTAATAACATTAATTTTGATAAAAAAATAGGTTTATCAGAGGAAGAAATTTGTAAATTAGTTCACGATTATGATGCTATAGTAGTAAGATCTGCTACTAAAATAACAAAAAAAATTATAACAGCAGGTAAAAACGTTAAGGTAGTAGGAAGAGCAGGTATTGGTGTTGATAATATCGATATTAAATCAGCAACTGATAACGGAATAGTAGTAATGAATACTCCATTTGGTAATTCAATTACGACAGCTGAACACACAATAAGTTTATTAATGTCTTTAGCAAGAAATATTCCACAAGCCAATACTTCTACAAAGCAAGGCAAGTGGGAAAAAAGTAAATTTATGGGAACGGAATTATTTGGAAAAGTATTAGGAATGATAGGTTGTGGTAATATTGGATCTTTAGTAGTTGAAAGAGCTTTAGGACTCAAAATGAAAGTAATAGTATATGATCCTTTCTTATCTGAAGATCAAACTAATAAATTAGCTGCAAAGAAAGTTAATTTAGATGAATTACTCGAAAAATCTAATTTTATTACACTTCATACTCCCTTGACTAATGATACTAGAGGAATTTTAAATAAAAATACCTTGAAAAAATGTAAACCTGGTATATTTATTATTAATTGTGCAAGAGGTGGTTTAATAGATGAAAATGATTTAATTCAACTCATAGATTCTGGTCATATATCCGGTGCAGCATTAGATGTATTCACAGAAGAACCTCCTAATAATAAAAGGTTGTTAAACGTTGAGAACCTTATACTTACTCCACACTTAGGTGCATCTACAAAAGAAGCTCAAGAAAATGTTGCTATACAAATAGCACAACAAATTTCTGATTATCTGAATAATGATGTTATCGTAAACTCAATTAATGTTTCTCCAATCAGCTTGGAAGAAGCACCTAAACTTAAACCTTACTTAGATTTATCTTTAAAATTAGGAAAATTTGGAGGACAAATAATAGAAAGTACAATAAAAAAAATAAATATTACTTTTAAAGGAGAGATTTCATCACTAAATACTAAACCCATAGTTTCTACAATAATTTCTGGTCTTTTTGCGAATAAAATGGAAAGTATAAACTTAATTAATGCCGAGTCTGTAGCAAAACAAAAAAATATAGAAATAATTACTTCTTATCAGGAAAAAGCTACTAATCATATATCAGAAATTGAATTAAGCATTACTACAACTGATCAAGAATATAATTATGCTGGTGCTATTTTTGCTAATAGCTCTAGAATAATATCCGTTATGAATATGAGAATTGAAGCTGAAATTACTTCTAATATGTTATTTTTGTTGAATAGTGATAAACCTGGTTTTATAGGTTCTTTGGGGACATTACTAGGTGACAGAAAAATTAATATTGCTAGTTTTCATTTAGGTAGAACAGGATCTGGTGATGCTGTATCACTACTGGAATTAGACGGAACCTTAACAGAAGGTGTAATATCTGAATTAATTAATTTAAATAATGTAAAAAAAGTAAAAGTTCTTAAATTTTAATTATGAAAAATTTTTTTACAAACGACTTGTTGCCTGAAGGCTTTAATGTTTTGCTTCCCGATGTTGCCTCTAAAGAAGAATATATCTCTCGTGTAATATTAGATTTTTTTTCTAGAAATGGTTATTTATTAGTAAAAACTCCAATGATGGAATATGAGGATAAAAAATCAGAAAATACACTTAAATATCTTAATAATAATTCCTTCATGCTGTTAGAAAATGAAAGTAAAAAAGTATTAATTATAAGACCCGATATTACGCCTCAAGTTGTAAAGTTAGCCAGTACTAAATTAAGACATTTATATAGACCTCTTAGATTGGCATATTCCGGAGAAGTTATTAGAAATATTAAAAATAATTATAAAAGCGAAAGACAATTTAAACAAATAGGTGTTGAAGTTTTAGGTGGCCCTTATTACGGAAGTATAGAAGAAATTTTAAAAACTAGCATTAAAGTTTTATCAACTTTAAATATCAAAAATATTACATTAGACTTTAGTATCCCTGCTATATCTAGGTTCATTGATAAAACTCTAGATACAAAGAAAAAATCTAATAAAGCAATTAAAGAAGCTCTTATAAATAAAGATACAAGTGTAATAAAAGAAAAAAAATATACTTATGTAAATAATCTGATTTTTTTATCTGGCTCAGTAGAAAAAGCAAAAAAAGAATTTAAGAAATATAACTTCCCCAAAACAGTACATAAAATGTTAGATGATTTTTTTAAACTATCATTAACTATTAAAAAAAAATTTCCTGATTTATCAATTACTGTTGATATAACTGAAGGTGATAGCTTTTTAGAATATGAAAAATATGGTTTCAAAGTTTATAATAAAGATAATGCTAGTCCTGTAGCTATAGGCGGTGATTATAAAGTTAATAACAACGAATTAGGAATAGGAGTAACTTTTTTGCTTAACAAAATTATAGAATCTGTAAAAATAAAAAAACAAAAAAAAGTTTACATTCCATATACTATTAAAAACAAATCAATAAAAATCCATAGAAATTTTATTCAAATAAAAGAATTATTTCCTAAAAAAAATGCACGAAAAGAAGCTTTAAAACAAGGGTGTGATTATATGCTAAAAAGTAATGGGGAATTAGAAAAGGTATAAATATAATGTCAAACGTAATAGTAATAGGAGCTCAATGGGGTGACGAAGGTAAAGGAAAAATAGTTGACTGGCTTTCAAATAAAGCTGATGCGGTCGTAAGGTTTCAAGGAGGTCATAATGCTGGTCATACATTAGTGGTAAATAATAATGTTTATAAATTAAGTTTATTACCTTCTGGAATAGTTAGAGGTAAAAAATCATTTATTGGCAATGGCGTAGTTTTGGATTTATGGGCACTAGTTAAAGAAATAAAAAACTTGGAATTAAAAAATATTAAAGTTAATAGCGAAATTCTATCCATCTCAGAAACTGCAACTTTAATTCTTTCATACCACAGAGAGTTAGACTCTGCCCGAGAACATGAAGTACAAGGTGTAAAGATTGGTACTACCGGAAGGGGTATAGGGCCAGCTTATGAGGATCGAGTGGGTAGAAGAGCAATAAGAGTATGTGATATATTTAATAAAAAAATATTAAAAAATAAAATTGAAAATGCTCTTTTTCATCATAATCCTATTAGGAAAGGTTTGGGAATTAAAGAGATACAATCAGATGAAATAATTAAAGAAATTGATGAAATTACTGATTACATAAAACCATATGTAAAAAATGTCTGGGAAGAATTAAGTATTCTTCAAAAGAAAAATAGTAATATTTTATTTGAAGGAGCACAAGGTGTACTGTTAGATATAGATCATGGAACTTATCCTTTTGTTACCTCATCTAATACTGTAAAAGCCCAAGCAAGCATAGGTAGTGGAATAGGTAATATTAAAGACAGTTATACCCTAGGAATAACTAAAGCCTATTTAACTAGAGTCGGAGAAGGCCCCTTTCCGACTGAACAAGATAATAATATAGGCCAACAACTAGGTACTTTAGGCAACGAATTTGGTACAGTTACTGGTAGAAAAAGAAGATGTGGTTGGTTAGATATAGTACTTCTAAAACAATCATTAGATATATCAGGAATTAATGGTATTGCTTTAACTAAGTTAGATGTGCTAGACAGTTTCGAAAAAATAAATATATGTGTTTCTTATAATTTTGAAGGAAATAAATTTAATTATCTACCCCCTACGCTTAGTCCATCGGATAATATAAAAACAGAGGTTATTGAATTAGATGGATGGAAACAAAGCACCAAGGGATGTAGAGACTTCAAAGAACTCCCTTTAAATGCAAAAAAATATGTAGACACCATAAAAGAACTTACAGGAATTGAAATAAGTTTACTATCAACTAGTCCAGAAAGAGAAGATACAATTCTTTTTAAGGATCCTTTTAAATAAGCTTATTATTATTTTCTAACATTATTAATTTTTCTTTATTTTTTAAAAACTGCTTAATATACTGTTGAACTTTTTCAAAAGCTCTCACTTCTATTTGTCTAACTCTTTCTCTACTTATTTCAAATTTTTTACTTAACTCTTCTAGTGTTAATTGCTCTTCAGAGATTCTTCTTGATGTAAATATAAACTTTTCTCTTTCTGTAAGAGAAGCTAATGCATTTAAAAGTATAGTCTTTCTATATTTATACTCTTGATTTTCTTCTAATTTTTCTTCCTGACTAACTTTATTATCAGTTAACCAATCTTGCCACTCTACTTTACTATCGTGTCTTAATGGCGCATTTAGTGAATGATCATGCCCTGCTAATCTACTATTCATGCTATAAACTTCTTTTTCATCTACTTCTAAGCGATCTGATATAGCTTTAGCTTCTTCAGGTTTAAGTTCTCCTTCATTAATCAGTCTTAATTCATTTTTTATTTTTCTTAAATTGAAAAATAGCTTTTTTTGCGCAGCTGTCGTTCCTATTTTTACTAAGGACCATGAATGTAAAATATATTCTTGAATTGAAGCTCTAATCCACCATATTGCATAAGTAGCTAATCTAAAACCTTTATCAGGCTCAAACCTTTTTACAGCTTGCATTAAACCTATATTTCCTTCAGATATTAAATCTGCAATAGGCAGTCCATATCCTCTGTAGCCCATAGCTATTTTAGCTACTAATCTTAAATGTGCTGTTACCAATTTATGTGCAGCATTTAGATCCTTATCCTCTTTCCAAGACTTTGCAAGAGTATATTCCTCTTCAAGTTTTAATATAGGAAATTTTCTAATCTCTTTTAAATATTTATCTAAACTACCTTGAGATGATAGGCTTGGCAATGTAATATTTGACATAATTTATATTATCAAATTAATTTAGGATCATCAAATAAAGCGTATTCTAATTTTTTTATATCATTTGGAATTTTTGACTCAAAACTTAAAATTTCGTTTTTTATAGGATGTTTAAATGTAATTTTTTTTGCATGTAGCGCCTGTCTTTTTATATTTTTTATTAATAAAATAATATCTTTTGATATATTTTTTGGAATATTTCTTCCTTTTGCATAGAGTTTATCTCCCAACAATGGACAACCCATTGATAGCATATGAGCTCTTATCTGATGAGTTCTGCCTGTAATAATCTTACACTCTATTTTAGAGAACATATTTTTAAAAGAATTTAATACTCTATATTCTGTTATTGCGTCTTTTCCCTTTTTAATCAAAGTAACTTTTTTTTTATTCAAAAAATCTGATAAAGGCCGATTTATTGTTCCAGCTATTGGTAAGGGTTTTCCCCAACAGATAGCATTATATATTTTATGAACTTCTCTTTTAGAAAAACTGTTTTTTAAACCATTATAGGATTTTGTATTTTTAACAAAAATGATTAATCCTGAGGTATCCTTATCTAATCTATGAACCACTCCGTCTCTTAATGGGTCTTCAGACTGATATAAAATTTTATTTTTTTTTTTTAAAATATCTACGATACTAAGACTATTATTATTACTACTGCAATGAGTTAAAATACCTGGTAATTTATCTATTATTATAATGTCAGAGTCTTCATATATAATATCTAAATCAATCTCTATTTTCTTATTTTTATTTTTTTTATAATCTAATTCTAAATGAACTGTATTTATAGCACTTATTTTATATGAAGGTTCATTTATACATTTGCTATCTATAGAAACTTTATTATTAATAATTAGCCTTTTAAATTTACTTCGGCTGATAATTGGATGATGTTCAAATAAAAACTTATCTATTCTTTTTCCTAAATCATTTTCTGTAATATTTATTTTTATAAATTTCATGTTAGAATACTTATGTGAATATTAAATTTCTTAAATTTATAGTTATTTTTATGGGTATTTTAATCTTTTTAGGTATCATAATACTTTGTATAGGTATTTACTATAAAATAAATCAATTAAATATTCATGATAATAAAACTATAATTTCAGTTCAACCTAATTTAAATATTAAAGATTATTATGTGAATAATGATAACTTCATCATAACCTATAAAAATAAGAATAAAGATGTTATTTATATTTATAATGTTAAAACAGGTAAACTAAAGAATATAATAGAGTTATTGAAATAAATTAATCTTATGATATTTTTGCATTATGTATATTTATAGAATACTTAGTTGTCTTTTAATACTTTTTCTTTCTCAGGCAAATATTATGGCTCAAGAAACGAAAAAAAAATGTAGAATCAATAATAATAAACAAATTTTAGATTTTGTTAAAAAAGAGTTAAAGCCTTTCCAGGCAGGAACAAACGAAGACGGCCCTAGGCTATCTAAGTCAGATCTAAAACTTTTGGAAATTAAGCATTATTCTAATCAATTAAAAGACTCTAGAGAAATGCGAATGGATATACTTAGCTTTTCAACATTAAATCAAGAAGATTTAGAAATTTTTAATAAGTTTTCATCAAAAATAAAACTAATACTTAGTGATTGTTCAGAAGTTGTCTTTTTTGGTGATACTTTATTAGGAGCTTATGAACTACCTTATGATGATATGTTAAAAGCTTTTACTTTAGCATCTAAGAATAATAATCAAATTATACTAGACTTCATAAGAAAACAAGTTACCCCTAAATCAATAAATTTATTTGATGCTATAAGCATATTGATGAATGATTTTGCTACACAACAAAATGTAATTATGGAATTATTGTCAGATGAAGTAAAAAAAGTTTTTTTTGGAGAAAATAATATGGTAGCAACTACTGATGTTGCTGAAGCGCGACTTCTTAGTTTTTCCTTACTTGGTGGAAATATTTTAGATGCTAATAATAAACTGTTATTTTTTATATTACCTAAAACCTACAAAGGGGTTAAGTCCTCAATAGGTACTTTAGTACTAGATATTGACGGTAATTTATATGAAATACCAAACCTTAACTATATTCTAAGCGTAAATATATTAAGTGGTTTAGGAGTTAACACCAGAACTTTAACCCTCTCTGAAGTGATTAGCGAATCTGGCTCTTGTAGAATTGATCTAGCAGGTAACTGGATGCATAAAATAAATGGAATCGAAAAAAGAGGGTGTCCTTTTAATTCAATTTCAAAAAAAATGCTTCAACAGGGTAGTCACAGAAATTCAAGAGATTATAAAAGTTACAAGGCGGTTTTTGAGGAAATTGAAAATATAAATTTTAACTCTAAGACAAAAAATAACGAAAATATTTCAAATACAGGCGGCCCTGCACTAGGAACTACTCCTAATTAAAATTTTTCAGTTTAATTTTAAAATATTCATCAATTGATTTAGATAAAGTATAAATTAACCTTTTCCTTGTTTTTGGATTAGATAAAAGTTTAACATCCTTTGAATTAGATAGAAAACCTAATTCTATTAAAACAGCAGGTATGTCAGGAGATTTTAAAACAGCGAAACCAGCATGCCTATGCGGTCTCTTTAATAATCTATGTCCGTTATTTCTAGCTAGTTCGATATATTTTTCAGCAAATTCGGCTGAGGAGTTTTTAGTATCTCTTCTAGTCAAATCCAATAAAATTGATGCTACTTCATCATCAACTTTCTCTAAATTTACTCCTGCTATTAAATCTACTTTATTTTCTCTTTCAGCCAGTCTAGCAGTAATTCTATCTGAAGCCTTCTCTGATAAGGTATAAATAGAGGTTCCGCGAGTAGCTCTTTTTCTAACACTATCTACATGAAGAGATATGAATAAATCGCTCTTATTTTTCTTTGCTATTAATCTTCTTTCTCTTAATGAAATAAATTTATCTTTTTTTCTTGTCAGATAAACAATATACCCTTTCTCTCGTAAAATTTTCTTTAATTCTATTGCTGCTTTAAGTGTAATATCTTTCTCTTTATAACCTAAATTTATAGCACCCGGGTCAATTCCTCCATGCCCTGCATCTATAGTTATTATAAAATTAGAGATTTTTCTTTTTTTGTTATTTATTGCTTTGTTTAAATTTTTTATTTCTTTAATATCTATTACTAATCGATGATATTTATTTTCTCCTTTTTTAATATAAAAATGTTTTAAAATATATGATTTTTTTGTAAGATCAAAAACTATTCTCATTACACCTTTTTCATTTTTACTAATTCTTATATTTTTAATTATTTTCTTATTTATAGAAGCACTATTTCTTACTTTATTTGCTTCAATATCTATTACTAACCTTGGTTTTTCATTTAAAGTGAAAACCGAATAGGGAGTTTTTTCAGAAAGGTCAAAAACTATTCTAGTAATAGCTTTTTTATAATCATTAGATATCCTGATGTTTTCAATAACTCTATCATTAGAAATTGCTAATGATAAATAAACATAATTTAATATAAAGAAGTAAATTTTAATCATATTTATATTTTATTTTACATTATGCTTTTTTAATATCTTTAATTAAGTATAATGAATAAAAAAAAAAAAAATTATATAAATAAAAAAAATTTAAAAAAACAATGAATAAAGAAAAAAATATTTGGAGATTAGAAACATATGAAAAAAAGCATGCTAATAGATGCTGTACACTTAGAAGAAACGAGAATTTTAGTTTTAGAAGAAAATACTATAGAAGGGTTAGATTTTGAGAGCAGTACAAAAGAACAATTAAGAGGAAATATTTATTTAGCTAAAATATCAAGAGTAGAACCCTCTCTTAGGGCTGCTTTTGTTGATTATGGGAATAAGCGTCACGGCTTTCTTCCTTTTAATGAAATACATCCTGATTATTTTCAAATACCAGTATCTGATAAAGAGAATTTACTAGCTAACACTGTAATAAGTAACACTAATATAAAAAATGAAAAAGGAAAGAAGAAAAATAGTAAAAACTCCAAAGGTATCGAGGCAGAAGAAGAAGAAATTACATTTAATGAAGCAAATAACCTAAAACAAGCCAGTATTAGAAGAAGTAAATTATATTCTAAATATAAAATACAAGAGGTTATTAAAAAAAGACAAATTCTTTTAATTCAAATTACTAAAGAGGAAAGAGGTAATAAGGGGGCAGCTTTAACGACTTTTTTATCCTTAGCAGGGAGGTATTGTGTACTTATGCCAAATTCTGCAAACTCTGGAGGAATAAGCAAAAAAATAGTATTTAAAACTAGAAAAAAAATGAAAGAGGTTCTTAATAATTTAAATATACCAAAAGAAATGTCAGTTATATTAAGAACAGCAGGATCAGAAAAATCAAAAACAGAAATTAAGAGAGACTATGATTATCTATATAAACTGTGGCAAGATATTAAAAATAAAACCTTAAAATCGATAGCTCCTTTCTTAATACATGAAGAAAATCATATAATTAAAAGAGCTATAAGAGACAATTTTTCTTCAGATTTAAAAGAAATTGTAATTGAAGGAGATTCAGCATATAAGCTTGGCAAAGGTTTTATGAAAACTTTAATGCCTAGTAAGGCAAACCTAGTGAAAAAATATAAAAATAAGATCCCTATTTTTAATAATTATAGTATTGAAAAGGATCTAGAGTTAATTTTTAAGTCTGAAGTAAAACTAAAATCTGGTGGTTCAATAGTAATAAACCCTACAGAAGCGTTGGTTGCTATTGATGTTAATTCTGGTAGATCAACTATGGAAAGAGATATTGAACCTACAGCTGTAAAAACGAATTTAGAAGCAGCAAAAGAAATAGCAAGACAAATTAGACTGAGAGATTTAGGTGGGTTAATAGTCATTGACTTCATAGATATGAATATTAGAAGAAATAATTATTCAGTAGAAAATATGCTTAAACAAGCAATAAAAAAAGATAGAGCTAAGATTCAGATTGGTAGAATATCTCCATTTGGTTTACTAGAAATGTCTAGACAAAGATTAAGACCTAGTCTACTAGAGATTAATTTTAAAGATTGTGCATATTGTGAAGGAACTGGATTAGTTAGATCAATAGAGTCACAATCCTTACAAATAATAAGAAATTTAGAATTACTATTTAAAACATTAGAAAAAAAAAATAATTACTTTAGAAATAACCTCTAATATGGCTCAATATTTTTTAAATCATAAATATGATTTTTTTAATCGTAAAGACGATAACGATAATCTTATTAAAATATTAGTTAATAATAATTTGCAACACAATGACTTTAATATAACTTCAGAAAAGAATTTTGAAATTTCTAACGACCAACAAGAAGAAAGTCATAATGAAAATATTGTTAAAGAAAAAGAAAATAGTAAAAGTACAGTAAATAAAAAAAGAAAACCAAAAGAAAAAATTTTAAAAAAGAAACCTGTTCCTTCTACTAAAAAACAAAAAAAAATAACTTCAAAAAAAGAAGTAGCTGAAAAAAAAGATAAAATAAATAAAAAGAAGGTTAATACTAGTAAAGCTATCAAATTAAAAAAAGATAATAATACTACTATACAAAATGAGGTCAAAACAGGTTGGTGGGATCAATAACTATATCCATTTTTTAATCAATTCAACTGCTATTTTTAACTCTTCAATATTACATGCGTATGAGATTCTTACAAATTTTTTTCCATTTTTTACATCAAAATCTCTACCAGGAGCAGCAGTTATTCCTATATCCTCAATCATTTTCTTACAAAATAGATATGACTCATTATGAAAATCAGATATATCAATATATAAGTAAAATGCAGCTTTTGGAAAAACATATTTAGTAAGACCAATTTTATTTAATGCAGTAATTAAAAAATCTCTATTAGTTTGATATTTTTTAATTACTGCATCAAAATATTTGTAATAATTAAATGTTTCTTTAGCTACAGCTTGAGAAAAACTTGAAGGACTTAAGTAAAAGTTCATTGAAAGGTTTTTTATCCTATCTATGATATTATTATTTGCTATTATCCAACCTAATCTAAAACCAGTCATTAAAAAATACTTTGAGAAACTATTTATTACAACTGCATCATTATTAAAAGCATAAAATGTTTTTGGTCTTGTATTTTCATAATTAATATCATGATAAATTTCATCAGAAACAACTTTTATTTTTCTTTCTTTACAAATTTTACTAATTTTATATAAATCATCATTGCTTATAATAGAACCACATGGATTTGAAGGACTTTCGACTATTAGCCCTTTAACATATGAAGGAATGTTTTTAACTATTTCTGGTGTTAATTGAAAATTATTTTTTATTGTAGTGTTTATTATAAAAATTTTTAAACCTAATGCATTTATAATATTTTTGTAACACGGGTATCCAGGAGACATAACCCCTATGGTTTCTCCTGCATCAAATAAAGTTAATAAAGACAGAAAAATGCCAGCCGAAGCCCCTGATGTAATTGCAATGCTTGTATATGGTATCATTACATCATATCTCAACTTATAATGTTTAGAGATAGCTTTTCTTAGAGATAGTTCACCTATTGACTCAGTATATCCATATGTATTTTTCTGTATATCATGGGCCATTTTTTTCCTTAAATTAGTTGGCAAACCATCAGATGGTTCACCAAGAGATAAGTTTATAATGCTTTTTTTTTTATCACTTGATAAAGCCTTACCTTTTTCAAAAATCTCAATAGCATAAAAGGGATTAATATTAGATCTTTTCGATGTTTTTATGGTATACCTCCATATATGTTACTAAAAAATATTTTAAACTTTTTAAATAATTATTATAAGTATTTATTTTTTATTTTGTTACTAAATATATTTTTTTTAAATAGTTTAGCATTTTCAAATTTTATAAGAGACACAGAAATAGAACAAACCTTGTATAAATGGTCAAACCCTATTTTTAAAGTAGCCGGCATACCTAAAAACAGTATAAAAATCCATTTAGTTGCTGATAAAAGAATTAATGCTTTTGTGACTGATGGAAAACATATGTTTATAAATACAGGTCTTATAATTGAAGCAGGAAGTGCTAGTGGCCTAATTGGTGTAATTGCCCACGAGACTGGTCATATTGCTGCTGGACACATAGTTAATCTTAAACAAACTATAAAAACATTAAAAAAAAATCAATTTATTACAAGCCTTTTAGGAATGGGGGCTATCTTACTAAGTAACTCTAATGACGATCTAAAAGATGACAGAATTGATATTGCAAAAACAGTCTTGTCTATAGGGCCTGCTATTGCTGAAAAAAGTTTTTTTTCTTACAGTAGGGGAAAAGAATATGTAGCTGATGATCTTGCTATAAAATACCTAAAAAAGGTAAATAGGAATCCTGCTTCATTAAGTATAATCTTAAAAAAATTATACGGCCAAGAACTATTGCTTTTGGAAAGGCAAGATCCGTTTCTTAGAACTCATCCTTTATCAAAAGAAAGAATGAGAATTATAAATGAAAAAACTCCAAATAAAAATATTGAAGAAAATAATGAAGATATTGAATCTTATCTGAGAATTAAAGCAAAACTTCAAGGTTTTTTAAATTCTCCAGGAAAAGTTCTTTTTGATAATAAAGGAAATACTATACATGAAAGATACGCTCGAACTATTGCTTACTTCAGAGCTCCTATGTATAAGAGATCCTTAAATGAAATTGATGCTTTATTAAAAGACTATCCAAATGATCCCTATTTTTTAGAATTAAAAGGACAAATATTATCTGAAAATGGCTTTATACAAGACGCAATAAAAAATTACAAAAAAAGCTTAAAAATTATTCCTAATTCTCCTTTAATTTTATTATCTTTATCAGGATTGTTATTAGAAAATAATAATAATCTAAAAAAAGTAAAAGAAGCTAAAAAAAATCTGGATAAAGTTATTAAACTAGAACCAGATAATATTTTAGCCTGGCACTTAAAAGGTATTGCTCATAACAAGTTAGGTGAAACAACACAAGCTAACCTCTCAGCAGCTGAAGAGTATCTAAGAAGGAGAGATTTTATAAATGCTAAATTTTTCGCAAAAAGAGTATTAAATAAAACAAAAAAATTTAGTTCTCAAAATCTTAGAGCATCTGATATAATTAAATTAGTTAACCAGATTTAAAAAGTAGGATAAGCATGTTAAAAAAAATAATTATTTGTAGCTCATTATTTATCAGCAACATTTTATACTCTGAAGAATCATTAGATATAAAAAAAGAAGAAATTAATAAAGTTATCGAACAGTATATCTTAAATAATCCAGAAATTATTATAAAATCCTTAGATAATTTCTCAGAAAAAAGAGAAAAGATTAATAAAGAATTATCAGAAAATATCTTAAAAAACTTTTATAAAAAAAAAATTTATGTCGAATATCCTAGTATAGGAAGTAAAACTAAAAACCTACTAATCGAATTTATAGACTATAATTGTGGATACTGTAAAAAAACTCTAAATACTATTAATAAGTTAGTAAATGAATTAGAAGATATTAAAATAGTTTTTGTAGACTTTCCTATATTATCAGAAAGCTCAGAATTAGCAGCAAGAGCTGCTTTAGCAGCTGAAAAACAGGGCTTTTATTTTAAATATCATTCTGCGCTTTTAATTAATAAAAAGCCTTTAACTGAAAAATTTTTAATAGATACTGCTAAGAGCTTTAGACTAGATCTTGAAAAATTTAAAAAGGATATGAATTCAAAGGAAATTAAAGAAAAAATACTCAATAATATAAAATTAGCGCAAGATTTGCAGATTAGAGGTACTCCTACATTTATAGTCGGGAGTAATATTTTACCTGGAGCTTACGATTATGATAAACTTAAAAGTATTATTTTAAACAATATTTAAAAAAAGGATATCAAATTGATAGTAAATAATTTAGGAACACTTCTTTATTCTCTTATATTTGGCAGAGAGGTTGGACAAGATATTAATGGAAACAAATTTTTTATTCACAAAAAAAGATCTAATAAAAAGTGGGTTTTATATAAAAATGAATTAGATCCTACTTTATTGGAAGTCGATTGGCAAATGTGGTTACTCAATAAAAATAGTTTAGATATACCCAAAAGTGAAAAAAAAATATATAAATGGCAAAAAGAAAGAGAAAAAAATTTCTCTGGAACTTCTAAATCTTATCATCCTAAAATAAATAAAAAAAATAATAAAAACAATAAAAATAAAGAAGAAATATGGAGTCCTTAATATATGTCTTCTAAAAAAAATATACTGCCTAAATATTGGTATTCTAAAAAAAATGAAAAGCTTTCTTGTAAGGAAAAAATCATACTACTAAATGAGAATATTGAAGAGTTTGATAGATTAGCCAGCGAAATATATGACGAAGCTATATTGATGGGAGTAGAAAAAAAGCAAATTCAAGAGGTACTTAATAAGGTAGTAAATAATATAAATAGTACACTTAAAAATGTTAAATAAAATAAGTTTGTGTACCCTAGCTTTTTTATTAACTTTTAGTATTTTTTGCAAAGATATTGCTGAGTTAAGAGCTATAGATAGGTCCACAGGAAGAAGCTATAAACTAAAAGCACCTCTAAACCAAGAGTTATCCTTTTCAAATTTAATACTAAATGTAAAACATTGTTATAAAAACCCTATAGATAAAGAAATTGAAAATTATGCTTATTTAACTATAAAAGATAAGATTATTAATGAGTATATTTTTCAAGGATGGATGTTTTCCTCTAGTCCTAGTTTGAGTAGCTTAGAGCACCCTATCAATGACGTTTGGCTTTTAAATTGTACAAAAGATAAATAATTATAGTAAAAAACTATTAGAATTAGGATAAAGATTATCAGGCAAATATCCTTTAGGAGAAAATGAAAAAAAATCAGCTTTATTAGTTACACTTTTAGTAAGAATTTTTTTGAATTCATCATTAGAAAGCTCTACAGCTCCAAACTGTTTTAAATGTTCATTAATGAATTGTGTATCTAAAAAGTCAAATCCTCCCTTAATAAGTCTTTCTATAAGATGTATTAATGCTACTTTAGAAGAGTTAGATACTTTGCTAAACATACTTTCTCCAAAAAAAGTCCCTCCTATTTCTATTCCATATAACCCTCCTACTAGCTCATTTTCAAAATAACATTCTACCGAATGTGCACATCCTAAATTATGTAGTTCTATATATATTTTTTTTATTGTATTGTTTATCCAAGTATCTTTTCTATTTTCTGTTTTCTTTGCACAATGTTCTATGACAGCTTCAAAGTCGTTATCTATTGCTACATTAAAAATTTTATTTTTTATTATTTTTTTTAATTTTCTAGGTACTCTTATTTTATCAAAAAAAAATACCCCTCTTTTTTTAGGCTCTATCCAATAGATTTCTTTACTATTAGCATTCTCTGCCATAGGAAACAAACCTTTTCTATAGGCATCTAATACTGCACTAGCAGGTATATTATATTCATTTCTATGCAATGGATTTATTAAGATAATTTTCCAACCAATTTATACTATATTCATAATTTACAAATGTTGGTGATGAAATAATTTTTTTATGGAGATCTATACTAGTATCAATACCTTCTACAACAAATTCATTAAGTGCCCTTTTCATTTTCATAAGCGCTTCTTCTCTATTACTTGCGTGAACTATCAACTTTCCTATTAAGCTATCGTAGTATGGGACAACACTGTAACCATTATAAATGCATGAGTCTATTCTTACTCCGTTACCTCCTGGAGGATGATAAACATTTATTTTTCCTGGACTAGGATTGAAAGTATTGGGGTTTTCTGCATTAATTCTACATTCTATTGCATGACCGACAAAGTTAATATCTTTTTGTAAAATCTTTAATTTTTCTCCACTAGCTGCTTTTATTTGCTCTGATACTAAATCTATTCCTGTAACCATTTCCGTAACAGGATGCTCTACTTGCAGTCTAGTATTCATCTCTATAAAATAAAACTTTTCACCTTCATAAAGCATTTCAATTGTTCCTGCTCCCCTATATTTAATATCCTTCATAGCTTTTATTATAGTTTTTAGAACTTTATTCTTTTCAGTATTATTTATTTTATAAGCCGGTGCTTCTTCTATTAATTTCTGATGTCTTCTTTGTATAGAACAATCTCTTTCTCCTAAATGAATGACATTTTGATAGTTATCTGCAAAAATTTGAAACTCTACATGTTTTGGATTTTTTAAAAATTTTTCTGCATATATCTCATCATTCCCAAAATTTACTTCTGCTTCAGATTTAGTTAAGTTATAGGCACTTTGTAATTCACTAATTTCTTTAACTACTTTCATACCTTTTCCTCCTCCACCTGCCGAAGCTTTTATTATCAATGGGAAGCCTATATCTTTTGATATAAGTTTTAAGTCCTTTAAATTTTTAATAGGACCATCAGATCCTGGCACAAGTGGGATTCCTGTTTTACTAATTAGCTTTCTGGCCGATACTTTATCACCCATAGTTTTAATATGTTCAGATTTAGGGCCTATAAAAGTAATATTGTATTCTTCTAAAATTCTTGCAAACTTATAATTTTCTGATAGAAAACCATATCCTGGATGTATTGCTTCAGCACCAGTTAATTCAGCTGCTGTAATTATAGCGGGTATATTTAAATAACTATCTAGAGATTTAGCTCCTCCTACGCATATACTTTCATCTGCCATTTTCACATGCATTGCATCAGAATCAGCCGTAGAATGAATTGCCACTGTATTAATGCCCATTTCTATACAAGATCGGATTATCCTTACAGCTATTTCTCCCCTGTTTGCTATCAATACTTTATTAAACATTTATTCTATAATTACTAAATCTTGATTAAATTCTACAGGTAAACCATTTTCTACTAGTATTTTTTTTACGATTCCTTCTCTGTCACTTTTTACTTGATTCATTGTTTTCATTGCTTCAATTATAAATAATACATCGCCAACTTTCACTTTTTTACCTACTTTAATAAAGGGTTGAGATTTTGGAGACGAAGCATGGTAAAGAGTTCCCAACATAGGTGCTCTAACAGAATTATTATTATCTACAACATTTTCTTTTTTTTGTTTATCATCCTTAATGTTAGACTGTTTATCTGATGAAGACAATTGTTTGTCATGAGAACTATAATTTTGTATTTCAACTCTCTCTTTCGCAATCTTTATACTTTTACTACCATCTTTAATTTCAATTTGACTAAGATTATTTTTATTTAATATACTTATCATCTCTTCAATAGCTTTTTTATTAATTTTAAATTTGAACATGCTTTTCCTTTTTTTTCTTAGTTATATAATACAGCATCTATAGCAACTTCGTAACCCAAAACACCTAATCCACATATTACGCCATGACTTACCTCAGAAATATAAGAATTTCTTCTATAAGGTTCTCTATTGTAAATATTACTTATATGAACCTCATATATCAAGCCTTGAAATGACCTTAAAGCGTCTAATATTGCTATAGAAGTGTGAGTATAAGCACCTGCATTAATTATTATTCCATCTATAATATTTCTAGCTTTTTGTATTTTATCAATAATTTCACTTTCAGAATTACTTTGAAATAATTTAATATTACAATTATTATTTAAACAATAAGTTTTTAAATATTTATTTAATTTATTAAATGAAGTACTACCATATATAATTGATTCCCTTTGACCAAGTAAATTAAGGTTTGGTCCATTTATTAATAAAATTTTTTTTTTTTTCATATATTTTTTTATTATATTATAATTATAATTATGAATTTTAACAAAATACAGATTTATATTAATGGAAAAAAAAAACTAGTAAATAATAATAAAAATTTATCAGAACTATTAAAAAGCATAAATATTAACGGGAATTTTTTTGCAGTAGAGTTAAACAAAGAAGTTATACCTAAATCACTTTATTCTAGCAAAGAAATTAAAGAGGGAGACAATATAGAAATAGTTCACTTTATTGGAGGAGGGTAATTGAGTAAAAAAGATAAAAAATTAGTAATTGCAGGAAAAGAGTTTAATTCAAGACTGATAATAGGAACAGGAAAATTTAAAAACTATAATATCAACAATAAAGCTCTTATAGCTAGTGGAGCAGATATAATTACTGTTGCTATGAAAAGAGTTAATTTGCAAAAGAATAAAGAATCTATGCTTACTGATTATATAAATCCAAATTTGTATACTTTTTTACCAAATACAGCCGGTTGCTTCAATTCTGATGATGCCATAAGGACTCTTAGCTTAGCAAAAGAAATTGGAGGATGGGATATGGTTAAATTAGAGGTTTTATCAGATAAAAAAACTCTCTATCCTGACATGCTACAAACTCTAAAAACTGCAGAAAAACTAATAGCAAAAAATTTTAAAGTTCTTGCCTATTGCAGTGATGACCCTGTACTGGCAAAACAATTAGAAGAAATAGGATGCTCAGCTATAATGCCTTTAGGTTCTCCTATAGGTTCTGGGTTAGGAATACTTAACCCATTGAATATTAAATTTATAATTGAACAAAGTAAGGTTCCAGTTATATTAGATGCAGGTATAGGTAGTGCTTCAGATGCATGTTTAGCAATGGAATTAGGTTGCGATGCTGTATTGGTAAACTCTGCAATAGCCCAAGCAAAAAAACCAATAGACATGGCACTATCTTTTAAACAGGCCGTTTTAGCAGGAAGACTATGTTATTTATCTGGTAAGATAAGAAAAAAATATTTTGCAACTGCTACTTCCCCTACAAAAAATATTTTTAGTTAGTTGAAAATTGATTTATATTTAATCAGTATTATTAAACTTATTTGGTAAAGGAAATATATGAACTATAAAAATACTAAAATTACTCTTAAAAATAGGCCTGTAGGCTATCCTAAAGAGACTGACTTTGAAATTAAATATTCAGAAATAAATAAGTTAGAAAATAATGAGGTTATAATTAAGTTACTCTGGCTATCTTTAGATCCTTATATGAGAGGGCGAATGAGTGCTGCTAAAAGTTATGCCTCACCTATTGAGATAGGAGAAGTCATCACCGGAGGTGCAGTAGGACAGATTGTTGAGAGTAAGTGCCCTAATTTTTTAGTAGGCGATATTGTAGAAGGTTTTACAATAGGATGGCAAAAATATTCTAAAACGCTGTCACATAATCTGAGAAAAATTGATAAAAACCTAGCTCCTATTCAGACTGCTTTAGGAGTTCTTGGCATGCCAGGCATGACAGCATACTTTGGTTTTTTTGAAGTATGTAAACCTATCCCTGGAGATACTGTAGTAGTTTCAGCTGCCTCGGGAGCTGTTGGACAACTAGTTGGGCAATTAGCTAAACTATCAAATTGCAAAGTTATAGGTATAGTAGGAAACGAAGACAAATGTAAATTTCTCAAAAACACCTTAAATTATGATTATACTATAAACTATAATAAAGAGAATGTTTACAAACAAATAAAAAACTACTGCCCTGAAGGAGTAAATATTTATTTTGATAATGTAGGAGGCAAGATTTCAGACGACGTTATCAGTAATATTGCTCCATATGCTAGAATAGGTGTTTGTGGAGTTATATCACAATACAACCTTACTGAAGCAGAAAATGGTACAAGAATTCAAAGAGCTGTACTTACAAATCAAGCAACAGTTGAAGGCTTTTTAGTTTTTAGATTTGAGCAACGTTATAATATTGCAATTAAAAGAATGAGTAAATGGTTAAATGAAAAAAAAATCATATGGAAAGAAGATATAGTAGAAGGACTTGAAAATGCTCCTAAAGCGTTTATAGGGCAAATGCAAGGAAAAAATTTTGGAAAACTATTAATTAAAATAGATTGATTTAATCTTCTTCTAATATTTTAATATTTAATTCTTCTAATTGTCTGTTAGCTACCTCATTTGGTGCATTCATTAATAGGTCTTCAGCTTTTTGGTTCATAGGAAACATTATAACCTCTCTTATATTTGGCTCGTCAGCTATTAGCATAACTATTCTATCTATACCAGGAGCTATACCTCCATGAGGAGGAGCTCCATATTTAAAAGCATTAAAGAGTGAGGGAAATTGTTTTTCTATGGCTTGTTTATCATATCCAGCTATCTTGAAAGCTTTTAGCATGATTTCTAAATCATGATTTCTAATTGCACCTGATGATAATTCTATACCATTACAGACTATATCGTATTGATAAGCTTTAATATCCAAAGGATCTTTTTCATCTAAGCTACTCATACCTCCTTGTGGCATTGAGAAAGGATTATGACTAAATATTATTTTATTAGTAACATCATCAATTTCATACATTGGAAAATCAACTATCCAACAAAAACTAAATATATCTTTTTTAATAAGTTTTAAATCTGTAGCTATTTTATTTAAAGCTATTCCACCAAACTTAGCTGCATCAATATATTTATCACAGATGAAAAAAACTGCTTCTCCAGATTTTATATTAAAATCTTCAACTAAATCTTCTAATAAATTTAAATCTAAATTATTAGCAATCGGTCCCTTCCCTTCAATTTTATCCTCACTCTGTTCAAAGATTATATAACCTAATCCTGATGCTCCATTTTCTTTTGCCCAATTATTAAGTTTATCAAAGAAAGATCTAGGCTTATTTTCCCCCACAGGAGCTACTATAGCTTTTACAATTCCACCTTTTTTAATAATATTCTTAAAAATTTGAAAATTAGACCTTTCATCGCTAAAATATTTTGTAGCATCTCTCATAATTAATGGATTTCTCAAATCTGGTTTATCAGTTCCATATTTATCTATAGCTTCTAGATAAGGAATTTTAGGAAAAACCTTATCTGGTATTTTTTTATCAGAAAAATTATCAAATGTGTCATAAATTACTTTTTCCAAAACATTAAAAATATCTTCTTGCGTACAAAAAGACATTTCAATATCAAGCTGATAAAACTCTCCTGGGCTACGATCAGCCCTTGCATCCTCATCTCTAAAACATGGTGCAATTTGAAAATATTTATCAAACCCTGATACCATTGCTAATTGTTTAAATTGCTGAGGAGCTTGAGGTAAAGCATAAAATTTACCAGGGTGCAATCTAGAAGCTACTAGATAATCTCTAGCTCCTTCAGGAGAAGATGCTGTTAATATAGGTGTTTGAAACTCTATAAAATCCATATTTATCATTAACTTTCTAATATGCTGTATAACATTACTTCTAAGCAAAATATTTTTTTTTACCTTATTTCTTCTTAAATCTAAAAATCTATTTTTAAGCCTTAATTCATCATTATAATTTTCATCGCTAGCTACTAGAATGGGTAAAACTTCTGCTCTTGATATAATGTCAAGAGTTTGTACTATCACTTCAATCTCTCCCGTAGATATCTTACTGTTTATAGTTTCTTTTGACCTTAATATTACCTTTCCTTTAACACATATTACACTCTCTAATCTTAGCGTTTCTACTTCTTTAAATAACGAGCTATTTTGATCTATAACTATTTGAGTAATTCCATATTGGTCTCTTAAATCTATAAAGATTAATCCTCCGTGATCTCTAATAGAATGCATCCAGCCCGCTAGTTTTACTTCTTTATTAATAAAGGTTGCATCTAGGTCACCACAATAATTAGTCCTATACCTATTACTTTTTAACATTTTTATCCTTCTTTATATTTTTTAAGTTTAACTTAAATGAAATGAATATAATATTAATTAATTCAACGATGTAAATTTTTATTTATTTTTAAAAGTATATTTTTTGGCTTATCGTACTTTATAGATTTACCTCTACCTGAAAGACTAGGATTAGACATAAAATATTTATGAGCAGAAATTAATTCACCTTTTTCTTTAACTCTTAAATATCTACCATTGGTTAATAAACGCCAGGATTGAACATTATCATTTAAATTTACTAGCATTATTTGATGTAATATCTGCTTATGAACAGTTTTATTTAAAATAGGGACCATAACTTCATATCGTCTATCAAAATTTCTAGGCATAATATCAGCTGATGCAATAAAAACACTATTTTGACTTGATGGCATCTTATATCCATTACTAAAACAATATATTCTAGAATGTTCTAAAAATCTTCCTACAATACTTCGCACATTTATATTTTCAGATATATTTTTAATATTAGGTCTTAAGCAGCATACTCCCCTTACTATCAACTCTATTTTAACACCTGCTTTGCTTGCATCGTATAGTTTATTAATTACCTCATCATCGATTAAGGAATTACATTTTAACCATATCTCTCCGTTTTTTCCTTTTTTTTTGTTTTTTATTTCATTTTCTATAAGCTTTATAATATCATTTCTTAAATTATTTGGAGCTACGCTTAAATAATTCCATTTCTTTGGGCTTGCATAACCAGTTGCCATGTTAAAAAACTGTTGTGCATCTTCTGCAAGTAGTTTATTACAAGTAAATAATGATAGATCTGTATAAGTTTTTGCCGTAATAATATGATAATTTCCTGTACCAAAATGAACATATGTATTAAGTCCTCGTCTCTCCCTTCTTACTACTAAAGAAATTTTAGCATGAGTCTTTAAATTTATTGATCCGTAAACAACCTGTACACCATATCTTTTTAAGTATTTTGCTACTTTTATATTGGCCTCTTCATCAAATCTTGCCTTTATTTCTAATAATGCAGTAACTGACTTTCCTTCTTCAGCTGCTTCTACCAAAGCCTCAATAATTGCATTATTTTCCTTAGCAGTTCTATATATAGTCTGTTTAATCACTAAAACTTTTTTATCTTTTGCAGCTTGTCTTAAAAATTTTACTACTACCTCAAAACTCTCGTAAGGATGATGTATTATCATATCTTTATTTCTTATTGCAGCAAAACAATCATCTTTAGCATCTTTAATTCTCTCTGGGAATCTAGGTTCAAATTTTTTCCATTTGTGCTTTTTACTAGACTGATTCGTAATTTGATTTACTGAGCCAAAATCTAGTATATATTCAGAATATATAATATAATTTTTATTTATATCTAAGGACTCAGTAATCATTTTTTTTAAATCCTCTGGAATAGTCTTACTCATTTCTAAAAGAATAACGCTACCATACCTTCTTTGACGCAGTTGATTCTCAAATGTCGTTACTAAATCTTCTGCTTCATCACTAAACTCAATATCACTATCTCTAATTAATCTAAAAGTACCAGAAGATATAAAATTAAAATTAGGAAAGACCTTATTTATACAAAAAATAATTAAATCTTCTATCCTAATAAAAATACCTGTATTTCTAATTTTTATAAATTTTTTCAAGCCTTTTGGAAATGGAATTACTACCTTTATACTATCTTTATTATTTTTTTTTTTTAATTTTAAGACCATACAAAGGCCTAAATTAGGTACAAATGGAAAAGGATGAGCTGGATCAACAGCTACAGGGGTAAGTAATGGAAAAACTTCTTTTATAAAGTAATTTTCTAACCATAATTTATTTGATTTAACTAAATTTTTTGTATTTTCTACAATAATACCAATATCTTTTAACCCAGTATGAATTTTTTTCCAACATTCATTTTGTGCTTTTTTTATTTTTTTTGACCTTAAAATTACTTCATAAAGTATTTCCTCTGGTAATAATCCATCAATAGTCTCTATTAAAACTCCGCTATCTACTTGTCCCTTTAGACCTGCTACTCTCACCATAAAAAATTCATCTAAATTAGACCCTGATATAGAAAGAAAGTTTATTCTTTCTAAAATAGGATTTATTAAATTTTCTGCTTCCTCTAATACTCTTTGATTAAATTCTAGCCATGATAATTCTCTATTTATGTAGATATTTTCTTCTTTTTTCATAATTCAATATAACAAATTTATTAAGGTTTTAAACTCGAAACTAATTAAATTTTTTTAAGTCCAATAATTCTTTTATCAAAGGTATAGTAATTTTTACTTTTCTTTGCAAAGTAACTATATCTATACTTTTCATTAAAGAATTAATAGATTTATAAGACCTTTCAGAATGATTTAAAATAAAGTTTATTATTGTGCTGTTCAATTTTAGCCCTTTATCTTTAGATAGTTTTAATATAATACCCACTAAAACATCATCAGTAGGCATAAGAATGTTTGCCTGAGGAAAAGCTAAGAGTCTAGACTTTAAATCTAATAGATCTATATCAATGTCCTTTAAATTTCTTCTAGATGTAAGAAAAATTTTAAATTTATTTTCTTTTATGAAATTAATAACATGTAAAAAAAAAATAAAATTAGATATTTTTTCTATATTTTCAATAATCAGATTACAAGGCATTAAGCAGTCTTTGTCTTCATTATTAATATTCTCAGAATGCTTTATAATCCAATTACTTTTAAGCTGCAATACACTTGCAAGATGCGATTTTCCTGAAGAGTTTGGTCCGATAATGATTAACCCTGGCTCTTTCCAATCTGGATATTTATCAATCCACTTAATAGCTTCTAAATTAGATTTTCCTACAATAAAATCATGTCTTTCAAATGACTCTCTTAATTCCAAAGGCAGCGATTGCTGTTTATATTTATTTTTTTTATTTATCAAAAAGGTTTTTTTTCAAAATTAAGATTATAATAGAGGTTAAAGGTATAGCAAAAATAATACCTATTATACCAAACAATGCTCCAAATACAAAAATTGATAAAATGACTATAAGGGGATGTAATCCCAACTTTTTACCAATTAATTTTGGCGTTAATAAATTTGATTCTAATAATTGACCAATTAAAAAAATTACAGGTAAATATACTAAATATATTAATTCGAAGTACTGTAAATAAGTTAAAATACTAATAATTAATAAACTAAATAAAATACCTACTATTGGAATAAATGAAAAAAATCCTACAAATAATCCTAAAAATAAGGAATAGTTTAAATTAAGTATATAAAATGAAAAAAAATAAAATAAACTTAGGAAACTACTTACTAGTAGTTGTCCTCTAATATAGGAATTTAATATATCATCAATATCCTTAGCATAATTATAAATTATATTTTTATATTTTTTAGAAGTAATTTTTAAAATTGATTTTAATACTACATTCCAATCTTTCAAAAGATACCATGACACTAGAGGAGTTATTAAAATTAAACTTATTAAACTAAAAAGTGCGAAGGAAGATGTTATTATATTATTTAAAAAGTTTGAAATAGGCTTAGTCATATTAGGACTAATATTACCTACAAATTCATCAAAATTTAAAAAATTCACTTTGTTTCTAATAAAATTCTTTAATAATTTTATCTGTAAATTAAATTCTTTAATTATTTCAGGAAATTCATTAAAAAAGTTGACTATTTGCGATAATAATATTGGTATAATTAATAAACTAAACGTCAGAATAATTAAAAAAAAGAGCAATAAAATAAAAAAAGTACCTAAACTTCTTGTAATATTTTTTTCTTCTAACCAATCAACAAATGGATTTAATAAATAAGCTATTAAAATTCCTAAAAAAAAAGGAGTGAGAATATCAGATAAATGATAAAATAATATCAAGAAAATAAAAAAAGTTAGTGAATATATAATTTTTATTTTATTAATTTTATTCAATTTGATTACTCAATATTTAAAATAAGTAAATTATCACTTTTTTTTTTCACATTATAACTATTTTTGGTTAAGTCATCTAAAAACAAATTCTCAGATATTAAGTTAACATTTATTGTAGCTTTTTTATTAGATAAATTAAGTATAGAAAAACTTATTACTTTATCATTATTAGTTAAGTACTCTTTTATTTTTAACCATTGACCAAATTTATCGTATCTTAATTCGAGAAGCTTATTAGATTGCGCTTCTATTTTAGCTAAATTTTTTTTAACCCACATATCATCATAAAAGTTTGCAAATTCATTAGATAAATTGTAAAGTCCAACATTAATATTTTTCGTTTGGATATAATTTAATTCTGATATAGAAATTTCTTCCTGGCTCAAACCATCATATGCTTTTAAATAATAGTTATATTCATTATTTTCTAAAACTAAATCTATTTTTAATACTAAAGCATCAACTGCCTCATAACTAGTAGCTAGCTTTTTAATTTTATAATATTTTAAGCTATTTGCATCTTCTGCATTTAGTGTAATTAAATCTTCAACTTCTCCAGCAGGAAGTATAAAATTTGTAAGATTTGAATCTAATGGCCTTCTTATCCAAGCTTGAAACCATGGATTAGGATCATCCCATAAAACCATTCTCTTATCAAGGTTAAGTAATGGAATAATTAAAGTTTTTGGACCTTTTTTATTGTAAAATTTTATATTTTTGGAAATAAGAAGCTTTTCTATTTTTTCTTTCTCAAAGTTTATTGAAATCAAAGCACTATATTTCTCTTTTTTAAACTTTTCACTTTCTATGGAATAACCAATAACGTAATCTTTAGGAACTAAATCTGCTACAATTTTTTCTATATCAGCTTTTTTCTCTAAAGTAATCCAATTTAGATATCTTCTAAAAGCAATTTCATAAGAACTTTCTAAAGCTTTTTTTCTATAGTCTTGATTGTTTTTAAAATTTAATTCAATATAAATGTCTTTTACCATATTTAATTCGCTAGCTAAAATAAAAGATGAAAAAAAAACATTGAATAAAATAAAAATTAGTAATTTAATAAGATATGTAATATTAATAATTTTCAAAATTTTAAAACCCTATTTAAAGTATATTATAATAGCATGCGCAAAAAAAAAGACTATAATTTTTCATATCTAAAATCAGGTGTTAATATCAAGCTCGGGAATACAGTAGTTGATCAAATTAAACCTCTCTCAAAGAAAACTCAAAACAAAAATGTTATTGGAGGTATAGGGGGTTTTGGTGCTGTTTATGATATTAATAATGATAATTTTAAAAAGCCTTTACTAGTGTCTGCTACAGATGGTGTAGGAACTAAAATTTTAATAGCTAAAGAATTAAGAAATTATAAAACTATAGGTATAGATTTAGTAGCTATGTCTGTTAATGATATTATTGTACAAGGAGCTAAACCATTGTTCTTTTTGGATTATATAGCTGTAGAAAAAATAAAAAAACAACAAATATTAGATTTAATAAATAGTATAAGCAAAGGATGTATAGAAGCTAACTGTGCATTAATAGGAGGAGAAACAGCAGAATTACCTGGATTATATAGCGATGCTAAATTTGATATTGCTGGCTTTGCTGTAGGTATAGTAGAAAAAAGAAAGTTATTACCTAAAAAAAATATAAAAGCTAACGATTTACTTTTAGGATTTCCTAGTACTGGACTACATTCAAATGGCTATTCGCTAATTAGAAAAGTTTTTAATGAAAAAAAAGTGAGTTATAAAAAAACTTTTTATTCTAATCATACGTTTGGTGATGTTCTATTAAAACCTACTAAAATATATGTAAAAACTATTTTAGAGCTTCTCAAGAATATAGAATTAAAAGCAATTGCTCATATTACGGGTGGTGGAATAGAAGAAAACCTAAATAGAGTCATCCCTAAAAATCTTGGTGCTACAATTGATACGAAATGCCTTAGTTTTTATAAAAAAAATAGTATTTATAACTGGCTGTTAAAAAGCTGTAAAATACAAACCAAGGAAATGCTGAAGACTTTTAATTGTGGTATTGGTATGATAATTGTTATTAATAAAAATGATCTTGCTGCTACTATTTCAAAATGTAAAGTTTTAAGACAACCTGTGAAATTAATAGGTAAAATGACTGATCAAAACTTAATTAAATTTTACTAATTTATAAGTTCTAATTCACTAAAAAAAAATTTTATTTCTTTAACAGCATTTTCTAAACTATCAGATCCATGAACAGCGTTACACTGAATGTTTTTTCCAAACAACTTTCTAATTGTATTCTGCTCTGCCTCTTCTGGGTTAGTGCTGCCCATTATTTCTCTATAATAAGTTACTGCATTTTCAGCTTCTAACACTTGTACAGATATAGGGCCCGAAATCATAAAATCAACAAGTTCTCCAAAGAAAGGTCTATCTTTATGAATATTATAAAACTCTTCTGCTTGCTTCTTAGTTAACATTATTTTTTTCTGAGCTACTATATTAAAGTTTTTTTCTTCAATAAAACTTATTATATTTCCTGAATTTTTAGAAGTCATTGCATCAGGCTTAATAATAGAAAGTGTTCTTTGTTTTTTCATAAAATTTCCTTATTTTAATTCCTTATATACTAATTCATCCAGAAGTCTCACACCAAATCCTGTTCCCCCTTTTGGAATCATTGGCTTATCATATTTTGCCCAAGTAACTCCCGCTATGTCTAAATGCATCCAACTAGTATCTTTAATAAATCTCTTTAAAAATATTGCTCCTGCAGTAGACCCTGCTCCCCTTCCCGAGCCAACATTTTTCATATCCGCAATATCAGAACCTATATCTTTTTCATAACTGTCATCTACAGGCATATTCCATACTTGTTCTCCTACCTGCTCACCTATTTCAGTCACATTCTTTGCAAATTTTTTATCATTCGAAAACATACCTGCTTTATCTTGACCTATACTTACAATTATGGCACCTGTAAGTGTTGCTAAATCGATTATTTTTTTAGGTTTAAATCTTTTTTGAGCATACCAGAGTATATCAGCTAATACTAATCTACCCTCAGCATCAGTATTTATTACCTCAATAGTCTGCCCTGACATAGATTTTACCACATCCCCGGGCCTTTGAGCTTTTCCTGAAGGCATATTTTCTACCAAACCAACAATACCTGATACATTAGCCTTAGTTTTTCTTAAAGCCAATGCTTTCATAAGGCCTAAAACTACTGCTGCTCCGCCCATATCATATTTCATCTCCTCCATGCCTCCAGAAGGCTTAATTGATATACCACCAGTATCAAAAGTTACTCCTTTTCCAACAAAAGTGAAGTCTGTATCTTTTTTATTTTTATTTCCTCTCCATTCCAATGTAACTACAAAAGGTTTATTTTCACTACCCTGCGCCACTCCTAATAATGCTCCCATTTTAAGACTTTTTAATTTTTTTTCATCTAATTGCTCAACCTTTAAACCTATTTTTTTAAGCTTAACTGCCTCCTTAGATAGGAGTAAAGGAGTTAAATTGTTAGCAGGCTCGCTTACTAAATTTCTAGTTAAGAACACTCCTTCTGTAATAGCTGAATATCTTTTCCAATAGTTCTTTATTTTATTAATATTTTTAGAAAATAAATTTACTTTATCTATATAATTCAATCTCATTTTTTTCTTATCTGAAAAATACTTATTAAACCTATAAGTATTTAAACACAAACCATATAGTAACATAGCCTCTTCTTTTCCATCACTTCCTATAAATTCGCAAATTAAATCTACTTCTTTAATTCTTTTTGCATTTAACTGAGTAGCAATGCTGCTTCCTATTTTATTCATATATTTTTCATCTTTTACTTTACTATCATCTATTCCTATTAAAATAATTCTATCTGCATTAGATCCTTTCGGTAATATTAGATCTAAACAATTATTATCTTTATAATTAAAGCCACTAACTTTTATTGCTTTATTCAAATAATTTTTATTATTTTTGTTGATTTCATCTAAATGTGTATGAAGTTTTTTATTTTTTAAACACATATATATTAAAACACCCTTATCTCTCTTAATAGTGGTAGCAAAGTTTATTTTCATTTTTATTAACTCCAAGTAATTCTTTATTAATTAATCATACATTTTTATGTTATAATTTTGTACTAAACAAGAAAAAAGTTATGAAAAATAAAAATTTTTCCTTCATTATTTATATATTATTAAATTTTTTAAAACCTTTTTTGATTATTAGTTTCGTTTTAACTAGCGTAGTTTGGCTTTCTAGGTCTTTAAAATATATAGATTTAATCATAAACAAAGGTTTATCATTACCATCTTATTTTTGGTTTGTAAGCTTAATTGCTCCCAAGATATTAGCGTTATTATTACCCCTAATATCATTTGTAGCAATAATTTATACTTATCAAAAACTAAAAACTAACTCAGAAATTATTGTGATGGAATCATTTGGATTATCCAAGATATTTATAATGCTTCCTTCAATTATATTTGGTTTTATTGTTGCAATTATACTTTTCCTTATAGAAGCTTATATAAGCCCTAATAATTATAAAACTTTTAAGACATTTCAAGCAGATTTAAGAAATAATTTTATGATATCAGTAATACAGGAAGGATCTTTTCATAACCCAATTCAAGGTTTAACAGTTTTTATAGATAAAATAAAAAGAGATGGATCAGTCAAAAATATACTAATCCATGATAACAGAAATGAAAAAATTGAAAGTACTATAATAGCGAAAGAAGGTGTTCTTTCAAACTTTTCTAGTCAACCAAGTATTACAGTATTTAATGGAACAAGATATGTTTATAATAAAAAAGATCAAAATACATCAATATTAAATTTTGATAAATATGAATTTCAAATAAATGTAAACAAAAAAATAGAAACAGTTCGTTTTAAACAAGTTGAAGAGAGAACGTTAAAAGAATTATTATTTCCAAATCCTAGCTTCAGTAATAGATTAAAGAATGAATTATTAGCAGAAGGGCATAGAAGGCTAAGCTCTCCCTTGCTAGCAATTTTCATGTGTATTCTTGCATCTTTTTCAATACTTTTTGGGGAAATGAAAAAAAAGATGTTGCTGAAAAATATAATTATATGTTCCTCTATAGCTGTACTTACTCAAGCAGTATATATTTCTATAATGAGCAATATTATTTTTTCAGTGCCAGCCTTGTTTATTCCATATATATCTTTAATACTAATATCTTTTATACCACCATTTTTATTAATTTATGAAATAAAAATATTGTATTATTTAAATAAGTTTAGACATGAAGCTTAATTCTGAAATATCTAAATACATAACTAAAACTTTCATTTTAAGTAGTTGCATTGTAGTGTTAACTTTCGCATCAATTATTTTTATTGGTGATTTGGTTGAGTATAATAAGCAGCTATCATCATATGATAACAATAATATTAGTTTAATTGTTTTACTTTGTTCATTAAATTTACCTAAAATGCTTCAGGAAGTATTACCTTTTTGTCTTCTCTTTTCAGGAATGCTATGGACAATAAAAATAAATAATAATAAAGAATTATTAATTATAAGATCTTCTGGCTTGCCTGTTAGAAAAATTTGTTATCCTATATTTTTAGTATCAATGATAATAGGCTTTCTATCTGTTACTACATTAAGTCCTTTAATATCAGCTACGCAAAAAAAAATTCAATACATCGATTCAGAAAGATTAGGAAAACCAATTAATTCGTTGTTAGTTACACCCAGTGGATTTTGGGTAAGGCAAGGAAGTAACGAAGGTAAAGATATAATATATGCTAAAACCTTAAATTCGAAAAATATGACTTTTAGTGATGTTACAGTTTTTAAATTTAATAATAATTATGAAATTCAAAAACGTATAAAAGCAAAAAATTCTGAGCTTTTTGAAAGTTTCTGGTTATTAAAAAACACGAGAACGATTTCTAATCTAGGAGAAATAGTGAGTTCTGATTTTATAAAGTTACCAACTTCAATTACTAAATCACAAATTAGAGAAGGATTCTCATCACCAGAGTCATTATCTCTATGGACCTTAATTCCTTTTATAAAAATGTTCGAAAATGCTGGCTTTTCTGCTAAAAAACACCGCTATCATTTATACAAACTATCAACTTTTCCTTTTTTGTTAGCCTCTATGAGTATATTAGGAGTAAGTTTTAATCTAAATATGTTTTCAAGAAAAAAATCAAATTACAATATACTTATCGGGATAATATTTGGATTTACAATATTTTATATAACAAAAATTATAAATGCTTTAGCAATCTCAGGAAAAATGTCTTTATTTTTTGGAACAATATTGCCTGTTCTTTTACCTTTACTTTTAGGAATTTTTTTAATTATACATGCAGATGAAAAATGAAAAAAAAATATTTTTTCCATATTTATATTCTTATAATTTTTGTTATAAAATCAAATTTATTATTTGCTAATAATAATTTCTATTTGAGTGCGGAAAAGATTAGTAAAAATAATAAAAATCAAATCATTACAGCAGAGGGAGAGGTAAATATTATTAGCAGAGATACTAAATTAAAAGCAAATAAAATTACTTACGATATATCTCTCCAAGAAGTTTATGCCATAGGAAATGTAGTAATTAATTATAAAAACGGTAATATTATATATGCAGATGAAGCAAAATTAGAAAGCTCATTAAAAAGCGGGTTTATAAAAAATATAGGTGTACTTCTTTCTAATGACTCCAGAATAGCTGCAAGTTCAGCTAATAATGTTATAAAAAAAAATAAAACAGTCTATAATAATATTGTATTTACCAGTTGCAAAAGTTGTAAAAAAACTGATAAAGAAAATATTCTATGGAAACTAAAAGCAAAAAAAGCTACACATTTAAAAAATAGTAAAATTATATTATACGAGAATGTTTTTTTAGAGATATTTGATATTCCCGTTGTATATGTACCTCTATTTTATCACCCTGATCCAACAGTAGAAAGTAAAACAGGTTTGTTAACTCCCAAAATATCAAATTCTAATACTTTTGGCAGAGTTTACGAACAACCAATCTTTTTTAATTTATCAAGTAAATCTAATTTAGCTATGAATACAAAACTATCAAGTAAAGAAGGTCCTCATATAGCAACTGATTATAAAAAGATTTCTCCTTCTTCTAAGTTAAATTTTAAATCTTCTTTAACAAAAGGAAGTAAAGTTAGATTGAATGAGCCTACTAAAAAAGAAGTACGTGGGCATATTGACTTTCAATACTTTAATAAAGTGAATAGTAATTGGCTTTTTGGTACCAATATTAAGAAATCTAGTGATAAGTCCTATCTAACAAAGTATGGTCTTTCAGAAGGAGAAAGTATACTTAATCAAAATATATTTTTAGAGTCAGGAAATGTTTATAAAAATTTTTCTTTAGATATGTATAAATTTCAGAGCCTTTCTGACGAATATGATTCAGCAAAACTCCCCTTTATTAGACCAGTAATAGTCGCAAATTGGAACAACCTATATGATAAGGACAGAGATAGAAATTATGAGAACAGTGTTACTTTTAATTCAATTTCAAGAAGCAATGGACAAAATGTTGACAGTATGCATTTTCAAACAACCAGTGATAAAAAATATATTTATAATGGTCTTTTAATGAAAAATCTAACTCAATTAAATTTTGACCTTTACTCTAACAAAGGAACAAATAATAATAAAAACACTTACAAGTTTTTTCCTCAGGTAGGCATTGACTTTTCTTATCCTCTATTAAGTCATACCAAAGACTCGGCTCTTTTGTTGAAACCTAGAGTACAATTTTTCTTTAGTCCAGATGATTTTAAAAATGATATAATAAGGAATGAGGATAGTTTAGATGTAGACTTATCTAGCTCAAATATATTTGATATAAATAGATATTCAGGATTAGATAGAATTGAAAGTGGGATCCGAGTAAATTACGGACTATCTTTAAAAAAAAATATAAATAATGGCAATAGTTTTAGCGGTGTACTAGGAAGAGTATATAATAATAATAAACAACAGTTATTCAATGTTGATAGTGGTTTAGAGAAAAAAAACTCAGAAATAGTGGGAGATCTTGCTTTTAAACACAAAATTTATCAATTAAAATATGATTATAGAGTTGGGGAAAATCTTGAACTTAATAGAAATTCAATTGAAGCAGTGACTGGGCTTAATTCCTTTAATATAAATCTCTCCTACATTCAATTAAGAAACTTTGCTAGCAGCAAAAATAATGATACAGAACAAGTTAGTTATGGATTTAGTAAAAAAATTTTTAATAATTGGCAATTTAGAGGAAGTCAATTGAGAGACCTAGCAGGGGCAAATTATTCTACGCCTATAAGAAGTGACTTAGGCATAATTTTCTCTAATGATTGTGCTTTATTGCAGATTGCATATGTTAGAGATAAGTCTTATGATATTGACATACCAACTGTAACTAATCTAAGTTTTACAATAAAATTATTTGGATTTTAATTATGAATTATTTAGTAAAATTTTTTTATATGATTTTCATTTTTCTGCTTTTAAGTCAAAAAGTTTATGCAGTTCGTATAGAAATAATTGCTAAAGTAAATAATCAAATAATTACAAATGTAGATGTTGACAACAGATTTAACTTAGCTATTGCTATTTCTAATATTTATGACAAGCCTGAACTTAGAGAAAAATTAAAAAATCAAATATTAAAGGTATTAATTGATGAACATCTAAAAATACAAGAAGCTCAAAGGTATGGAATACTAATTACCAGTAATGAAGTAAATAACGAAATTAATAGACTAGAAAGAAGTCTTAAATTGAAAACTAATAGTTTAATACAATCTTTCAAGGAAAAGAATATTCCTGAAGTAGTAATATATAATCAAATACGAAGTCAATTACTTTGGAATAAACTAATAAATATTACCATAGCAAATAATATTAAAATAAGTGATAAGCAAAAAGATGAAGCTTTTAAAAACTTTATAAAGAATTCAGGGGAAACTGAGTTCAATCTATCTGAAATTTTTATTTCATATGCAGAAGCAAAAAATCAAGATACTGCCCTGGAAAAAATTAACTCTATTTATTCAAACTTAACCACATCAAATTTTATAACAATTGCTGAACAATTTTCAGATGGTGCAGTTATTTCAAAGGGATGGATAAGAGAGAGCGTATTAAATAAAAATGCCAATGAAGAAATTAAGAATATGTTACCAAATAGTATTAGTAAACCTATTAAAAGTTCTATTGGTTATCATGTATACCTATTAAGTAATAAAAGAAAAACAAAAAAAATAAATGATAATGAATCACTATATAATCTGAGCCAAATATTTTTTAAATTCCAAGATAAAAACAAACAAGATATAACTAAATATAGCAATGCTATAAATGACCTTAGAAGAAAAGTAAAGGGATGTAACATGCTAGAAGAAACTATAGAAAAAATAGAAATAATTAGTGGAGGTAACCTTGGTATATTATCTGAAAATGCATTAGATAAAAAATTTTCTAATGTAATTAAAAATAATTTACCTGTAGGTATTCTTAGTGAAGAAATTATTACAGAGGATGGCGTTCATGCTATTATGCTATGTGAACCTATAATAAAGGTTTCATTTGATAAGATAAAACAAAATATTTTAAATAAGTTGACTGTAAATAAAATTAATAATGCATCTACTTTACTATTAAACAGAATAAGGCAAAGAGCTCTAATAGAAATTAATCCTATTTAATTTTTCATGCTAAATAAAATTAAATTAAAACAAGTTCTAGAAAAAGAAAAAATTATTCCTAAAAAAAAACTAGGTCAAAACTTTATATTTGATTTTAATGTATTAAATAAAATAGTTAAAAATATTTTACCAATTAAAGATCATACCGTAATTGAAATTGGTCCTGGACCAGGTGGTCTAACAAGATCTATATTGGAACAATCTCCTAAAGAAATTATATTGATTGAAAAAGACAAAAGTTTTAAAAATATATTAACATTATTACTAAAGGAATTCCCAAAAATTAAAAGCACTCTATTAATAGCAGATTTTATGGAAGTAGATGTTATTAATTTTATTAAACCTGATACAAAAATATTATCAAACCTGCCTTATTATGTCTCTACTCAGATTCTATTAAAAATTTTACCCTTAGATAAAAATATAAAAGAAGTTATATTTACTTTTCAAAAAGAAGTAGCAGAAAGAATAATATCTAAACCCAATAATAAAAATTATTCTAGGCTTTCAGTAATAGCACAAAGTGTATGCAATATAACCTTGGCCCAAAAACTACCTGCAAAAATATTTTATCCAGAACCAAAAATTGATAGTACAGTTTTGAAATTTGTTAAAAAAAAAAATATAATAATAAAAGACTTTACCAAATTAAAAACAGTTACTAAAAAGGCATTTAATAAAAGAAGAAAAAAAATAAAGAATTCACTTAAAGAAATAAAAAATATATCAATTTACTTACAACAGCTGAATATTAATGAACAATCTCGTCCAGAGAATATATCAGTAGATGCTTACTGCAACTTAGCCAATACGATTAAAGAAATTTAAGATATAACTCTTCTAATAAAATCATTTATACCTATCTGTCTATATCTTTTTAACCTTTCTGCTTCTAATATAGATCTAAGCTTTAATAATGTTTTATTTAAATCATCATTTATAATCACATAGTCATATTCTGCCCAATGAGTTATTTCAGAACTTGCTTCGGCCATTCTTTTTTTAACTTCCTCTTTTGAGTCCTGTCCTCTATTAAGTAATCTTTTTTCTAATTCTTTAGTAGAAGGCGGAAGAATAAATACTGAAACTAAATGTTTAGGTTCTTTTTCTTTTAGTGCTTGTGTGCCTTGCCAGTCTATATCAAATAATATATCTTTGCCTAACTTTATTTTTTTCATAGTTGGGTTTCTAGGTGTACCATACTGGTTATCAAAAACTATAGCATGCTCTAAAAACATATTTTTTTTTATCATATTATTAAATCTTTTTTCACTTACAAAAATATAATCTTTATTATTTTTTTCAGAAACCCTTGGCTTTCTAGTAGTAACTGATATAGATAAATTAATATCTCTATCTCTACTAATTAATTCTCTAGCTAATGTAGTTTTTCCAGCTCCAGATGGAGAAGATACTACCAGCATTATACCTGATCTTTTTATTTTTTTATTTAATAGCATTTGTTTTCAATAATTTTTTTTTCCATAGTTTAATATTTTCTCTATGATCTTTAAGGTTTGAACTAAATTTATGTCCTCCTTCACCATCTGAAACAAAATAATAAAAATTACTACTAGCAGGTTTAATCGCAGCTTGTAAGGATACTAAACCTGGGTTGCATATTGCAGTTAGGGGCAAATTATTTCTGGTATATGTATTCCATGGGTTATCACTTTTTAAATCTTTTTTATAAATTTTTCTTACCTCTTTTTTTTTATTTAAATTTATTGCATAAAGTATAGTTGGATCTGATTGTAATCTCATATTTTTTTTTAATCTATTATGAAAGACACTAGCTACTAAAAATTTCTCACTATTTATTTTGGTCTCTGCATTTATAATAGAAGCTAATTTTATAACTTCTTCTTTAGACTTTAATTGTGTTTTATTATCTTTCATTACCTCATTAACAACTACATTCATTTTTCTTTTCATTATATTTACTAATTTATTTCTTTTTTCATTTCTTAAAAAAAAATAAGTATCAGGAAAAATAGACCCTTCATCGGGCTTTGCTTTAATTTTTCCTGTTAAAAAAATATTAGAATTTAAAAGCTCTAAGGTTTTAGACACAGTAAAGCATTCTGGTATTGTGATTTTTCGATAATAAAATCTACTTTTTTCTAAAATCTTTATTACATCCACTACTGTGAGCTCCCCATAAAAAGAATATTCTCCTGCTTGTATCTTTTTATTTAAGCCAGAAACCTTTACTAATAAATTGAATATTATATTATTTCCAATTATTTTCTCATTTTTAAGCAATACTCCAATTTGTTGTGCAGACAAACCTTTCTCAAAAAAAAGTATCTTTTCATTATTTATTTTAATAGTTTGAAAAAATAAATAATAAAATATAAATAGTAAAGCTAATGATAAAAAAAAAAACTGACTTTTCGCATTATTTTAACTTTCCTACTATTAAGGAAGCATTAGTTCCTCCAAAACCAAAAGAATTTGATAAGGCCATATTTATATTTTTTTCTTTTGCTTCATTTGGTACCAAATCAATTAATAATGGTTCTTTACATGGATTTTCCAAGTTTAATGTTGGAGGAATTATATTATAGAAAGTAGATAAAATACAAAAAATAGCTTCTACCGCTCCCGCTGCACCTAACAAATGCCCTATTGATGACTTAGTAGAACTCATACTTATCGTATTAAGGTTATTTTTAAATAATCTCATTACAGAACCTAATTCAATTTCATCCCCTAATGGAGTAGATGTACCATGTGCATTTATATAATTTATCTCTTCTAAGTTCAATCCGCTATTGTTTACTGCGGACTCCATTGATCTAAAACCTCCATCTCCATCAGAGGCTGGCGCTGTAATATGATATGCATCACCAGATAATCCATAACCTTTAATTTCTGCATAAATTCTTGCCCCTCTTTTTTTTGCATTTTCTAAGCTTTCCAATACTACTACTCCTGCTCCTTCTCCCATAACAAATCCGTCTCTTTTTTGGTCCCAAGGTCTTGAAGCCTTTTCGGGCTCATCATTAAAATTTGTAGATAAAGCCCTAGCCGCTGCAAAACCTGCTATTCCTAATCTACAGACTGCTGCCTCTGATCCACCAGCGACCATAATATCAGCTTCCCCAGACTTAATGAGTCTAGATGCGTCTCCAATTGCATGCGCTCCTGTAGAACAAGCAGTAACTACTGAATGATTTGGACCTTTAAGTCCATGTTTTATAGATATTTGTCCTGATGCTAAATTAATTAAACAAGAAGGAATAAAAAATGGGCTCATTCTTTTAGGGCCTTTATTAACTAAAGTATCATTGGCCTTAGCAATAGACTGCAATCCTCCTATACCAGACCCTATTAAAACACCTGCCCTTTTTGACGTTTCATCATTTAAATCACTTAAACCTGCATCAGCTATAGCCTGGTCTGCTGCAGCAACCGCAAACAATATAAAATCATCAACTTTCCTTTGATCTTTCGGCTCCATATATTTAGTAGGATTAAAACCATAATGTTCATCTACTGTAGGAATTTGGCCTGCAATTTTACAATTTAAGTCATCAGTATCAAAGGAATTAATTTTATTTATACCAGATTTACTATTTGTAAGTAGTTCCCATGTATCCTTAGCATTTGATGCCAATGGTGTCACCATACCAATGCCAGTTACTACCACTCTTTTCATAAGTAATTACCTAAGCATTTTCTTCAATATAATTAATTGCGTCCTTAACTGTAACTATTTTTTCTGCTATATCATCGGGAATTTCACAGCTAAATTCTTCTTCGAACGCCATCACTAGTTCAACTGTATCTAAGCTGTCTGCGCCTAAATCGTCTATAAAAGAAGCAGTTTCTGTTACTTTGTCTTCATCAATTCCAAGATGCTCTACAACTATTTTTTTTACTCTTTCAGATATATCACTCATACTAACGCCTTTCTTATTTAATTATAAAATTAGTATACTATTTTAAAAATATTTCAAATACTTTATGTATAAACTCCAAAATTTAATTTTTTTACATTAACATGCCCCCGTTAACATGAAAAGTTTGACCAGTAATATAACTAGCATTATCACTAGCTAAGAAGTTAGTCAAACTTGATATATCTTCTGGCAGCCCGATTCTTTTTAAAGGGATATTTTTAATTACCTCTTCTTTATTGTGCTCTAAAATATTTTTTGTCATTGCTGTCTCTATAAAGCCAGGAGAAATGCAGTTAATATTTATACCTCTACTAGCTACTTCTAGTGCTAATGATTTAGTCATTCCTTCTAATCCAGCCTTAGATGCAGCATAATTAGCCTGTCCCAAATTACCAGTCGATCCAATTACAGAAGAAATATTTATTATTTTTCCATATCTTTTTTTTATCATTAACTTAAGAATTTCTTTAGTTAAAAAAAAAGTACTGTTTAAATTTAAATTGATAACGTCTAACCATTCTTCTCTTCTCATACGTAATGCAATGTTATCTCTAGTAATTCCTGCATTATTTACTAATACATCAATTTTATTATCAAAATATGATTTAATCTTATCTAAAATCTTCTCAATATTTTCATATTTACTAAAATCACACTCTACAAAATCGGAATTTTTTCCTAACTCCTTTGAAAAAGCTGTTAATTTAGAAGAGTTAGTTCCTGTTAGTAGTATATTATTTTTATAGCTATTAAAACTTTTAACAATTGCTTTTCCAATGCCTCCTGTTGCACCAGTAACTAAAATATTTTTTTTTTCTAATTCAGTATTCATATTTCTACCTTAGCATAATTTTTTATATCCTCTATACTTGATAAAGAAATAGTATTTAATTCATTTCTTATCTCCATTCTTTTAATTAAGCTAGATAAAGTGCTTCCATTTCCCAGTTCGACAAAATATCTTACATTATTATTAAACATATAAATTATACTTTCATACCATTTAACTGTAGAAAAAGTCTGCTTAAGTAAGGAGCTTTTTAAATCTTCAATATTTTTAAATGGTAAAGCATTATAATTACAAACTATCGATGTGTTAGGTTTTTTAAATGCTAATTGACTAAAAACATCTTTCAACTCTTCAGCAGTTTTTTTCATATATGAACAATGAAACGGTGCACTAACCTGTAACTTTATAGCCTTAAAATTATTCTCTTTAGCTAAGTTTATTATCAATTCAATTGCTTTAGCATCACCAGATAAAACAATTTGATTTTTAGAGTTATAATTTGCTATATCGCAAACTAAATTATCAGGAATCATATTTTTTATATCCTTCACTTTTTCATAATCAGCTCCAATAACTGCTACCATTGCTCCTTTACCATCTGGAATGGCCTCTTTCATGCTATTTCCTCTAATCTTCAATAATTTTGCTACTTCAGAAACATCAAGGCATTCTGTAGCTGCCAGAGCAGTATACTCGCCTAAAGAATGGCCTGCACAAAAACTTACTTTGTCTAAACTTAATCCAAATTCTTTTTTTAATACCTCTAAAACTGCCATAGAGTTTGCCATAATTGCTGGTTGTGCGTTTTCTGTCTTTGTTAGTTCGTCTACTGGTCCTTCAAACATTAAATTTGATAATTTCTGAGATATAGTATCATCTATGCTTTCTAATAAATGCTTAACACATGTAAAGTTATCGTATAATTCTTTACACATACCTATTTTTTGTGACCCTTGTCCTGGAAATATAAAACTCTTTAACATATATATACTTTTTATAAATTACCTTAATTACTATAAAATATAAAATAAAACTTGCAAGTAGCTGAAATTTTACTATATTTCAAGTTTTAATATTAAATAAATTTATTATGCAAATATATGAAACTATATATATAGTCAAGCAAGATCTTGATACAAAAGCACTTAAAGATTTAGAAGAAAAATATGAAAATCTGCTAAAATTAAAGAAAGCAACGATTGAATATAAAGAAAATTGGGGATTAAGAACGCTAGCTTACAAAATTCAAAACTACAAAAAAGGTTACTACTTTATGTTAGTTTTTAATAGCGACAAAGAAGCATTAGAAGAATTAGAAAGAAATTTTAGAATAGATGAAAGTGTTATAAGGTTTTTAACAACTAAAATTGATCATATACCCACAGAACCAACTTTTATAATGAAAACAAAAATAGAGAAAGAAAACTCTGAAAATATGGTTAACGAAGTAAGTTTAACCAGTAATGAAAGTTAATCATGAGAAACAATAGAGATAGCAACAGAAATTCAAGAAACAACAATAATAAAAAACAGCTATTTACTAAGAAATTTAAAAGCTGTCCTTTTAGCTCAAAGAATTCTCCAAAAATTGATTATAAAAATGTAAAATTGCTAGAAAAATATATATCAGAAAAAGGAAAGATAATACCTAGTAGAATTAGCTTTGTGTCTAGTTCTAAACAAAGACTACTATCTAGAGCTATTAAAAAAGCTAGAACTTTAGCATTAATTTCTCACGTAAGGAAAGTCAGATAATGGAAGTCATATTATTAGAAAAAATATCAAAACTAGGTAATATAGGAGAGACTGTAAAAGTTAGAGATGGGTATGCAAGAAATTATTTAATACCTAAAAAAGTTGCTATCAGAGCTACAGAAGCTAACAAAAAAGTATTTGAAGAAAAAAAAGATGAATTAGAAAAAGCAAATCTTAAAAAAATAGAAGAGGCAAAAAAAGTCTTAGAATTACTTCCAAAAAGTATTATTTTATTCAGAGAGGCTAGTGAACAGGGTGCTTTATTTGGATCAGTTACCTCAAGAGATATAGTTAAAGAAATTAATGAGCTAAAAAAAATATCTTTAAATGCAAAAGATATCATTTTAAAATCAAATATTAAAAATTTAGGTAACTATAAAGTAGAGGTTATTTTACATGCTGAAGTTACAAGTATAATTGAAGTTAATGTAAAAAATATCGAAGAATCAGAATCACAATAATACATAATATAAAAATACAAAAATCTATTTAAAAAATATATCCACAGCCTCATAACTTATACGTTTGTTTTTAGAGGAAAACTTTTTAGTTTTCCACAGCAAGAAACTTTTATGTATTTAAATAAAAAATAGAGTTTATTTTAATTTCAATTTATTAAATACTTACATATGTCTAAATTAAAAAACTTTAATAATAATCTTAATGTTTTATCTAATGTAAATAATAGAATAGAACACTTGCCCCATGATAATGAAGCAGAGGAAATTCTTTTAGGTGCCTTATTGAGCGATAATAATGCTCTTGAAAATATAGAAAATGGTTTATCTGATCATCATTTTTATATTCCTATGTTAGGAAGAATTTATAAAGCCGTTTATGAGTTATCTAACAAAGATCAAATAGCTAATCCTTTAACTTTGGATCATTATTTTTCAGATGATGAATCCTTTAAGGAAATTGGGGGTAAAAAATATTTAACTGATTTATGTGAAGGTAACCTAGGTTCAAGTGTGATAAAAGACTACTCCAATTTAATAGTTGAATTATTTAATAAAAGACAACTAATTAAACTAGCAGGTAATATTTTTCATAACTCACAAAAACTAGATTATGAGAAAAATTCCATAGAACTCATCGAAGAAATAGAATCAAATTTATATGAACTTACAGAAAATAAAAATTCTGAAAATAATAAGCTAATTCCTTTTACTGATTCAGTTAATCTAGCAATGGTAACCGCAGCAGAAGCTCACAAAAACAAAGGCAAGCTCTCAGGAGTTTCTTCTGGTTTTTTGGCTATTGATGATTTGCTTGGTGGTTTGCATAAATCTGATTTAATTATTTTAGCAGGTAGGCCCTCTATGGGTAAAACAGCCTTAGCAACTAATATAGCCTATAATGCTGCCTCAAATAAAGTAAATAATAAAGCTGTTGCTTTTTTTTCGCTCGAGATGTCAGCTGAACAATTAGCTAATAGAATTTTAGCCGAACAAGCTTCCTTATCCTCAGATCAAATAAGGCGAGGAAAACTTACAAAAGAAAATTTTTCAGTGCTTTCAAAAGTTAGTAAAGAAATATCAAGTAATAAATTATTTATAGATGATACTCCTGCAATCAATGTTTCTACATTAAGAACTAGAGCTCGTAGACTTAAAAGAAAACTGAATAATGAATTAAGTTTAATAGTAGTAGACTATTTACAACTTATGAGAGGGGTAAAAAAGGTCGAGAACAGAGTTCAAGAAATTTCTGAAATAACACAAGGTCTAAAATCAGTTGCAAAAGAATTAAATGTACCTGTCTTAGCTCTGTCTCAACTTTCTAGAGCTGTTGAACAAAGAGAAGACAAACGTCCTCACCTTGCAGATTTGAGAGAATCTGGTACTATTGAACAGGATGCTGACGTTGTTATATTCATTTATAGACAAGAATATTATGAAGAAAGAGCAGAACCAAGATCTACAGGCACAGACAGTTCCGTTGCTTTTCACGAAAAATATTTAAAATGGCAAGAAAATTTAAAAAAATGTAAAAATTTAGCTGATGTTATTGTAGCCAAACAAAGACATGGTCCAATAGGATCTCTTCAACTTCATTTTGAGGCAAAACATACAAAATTTTCAAACCTTACTGATGATAAACAACAACCTGATAGCTATTAATAATAATGAATAGCTTATCTAATAATTCAAATGCTATTTTGATAGTTAATTTGAAAAACCTTATCTATAACTATAAGTTGCTTAAAAAACTTGCTCCTAATTCTATAATAGCCCCTTGTATTAAAGCTAATGCTTATGGATTGGGAGCTTTAGAAATTTGTAAGGTTTTAAAAAATAAAGGATGTAAAGTTTTTTTTGTTGCAACTCCTGATGAAGCAATATCAATAAGAAATAATTTTAAAGATGTAGAAATTTATCTATTGAATGGCGTAAATGAAAAATCAGATTTTTTAAAAATGATTAAAAATAAAATTACTTTGATAATTAATAATAAATATCAACTAAATGTTATTAAAAATAATAAAAAAGCTAGAGAAAAAATATCTTGCGGTATTCATGTTGATACTGGCATGAATAGATTAGGTTTTTCACAAGAACATTTACAATATTGCTATAAATACCTGAAAGAAAACTTGAATATTAAACTGGTAATAAGTCATCTAATATCCTCTGAAAAAAAAACCTCTTCAAATAATACTCAGTTAGAAAAATTTAACAAAATAAAAAAAAATTTTTCCTTCTGTAGTGATACTATTTATAGTTTATCCAACTCTAATGGCATTTTTCTCAACAAAAAATATTATTATGACATGATAAGAGTAGGAGGTCTTCTATATGGGCTTAGTTTAAATAAAAAAAACCTAACTAAAAATGTTATATCTCTTAAAGCTAAAATTATACAAATCCAGGAAATAAAAAAAGGACAGAGTATTGGTTATGGAGCTAATTTTGTAACAAAAAAAAATTCAATCATAGCTACTTTATCTATTGGGTATGCTGACGGACTTCCAAGAAATTATAATGGCTATGCTATTTATAAAAGCAAAAAAGTACCTTTCGTAGGGAATATATCTATGGATTTAAGCTGTATAGATTTAACTGGTATAAAAAATATAGTTAAGTATGATTGGGTTGAGATTTTTGGAAGTAGTTTATCAATTCTGGACTTTTCAAATAGGTGTAATACTATATCGTATGAAATTAGCAGTAATATTGGATCTAGAGTAAAAAAACTTTACTTAAAATAATACTAGAGGAAAAATTGAGCTCAATTAATAATTTAAATTACATAGATTTGATAATAGTAATTTTTACAATAATATCAATGATTTATGGTTATTATAGAGGTTTTATAAAGGAAACTTTATCTATATTATCAATATTTATTTCGGTATATATTTCTACTCTGCTATATCCTAATATTAGTTTTTTTATAAAAGAATATATTAATATGGATATTATTGCTGATAGCGTATCCTTTGTAATACTGTTTACTTTAATTTATTCTTCTATAAATATCATAACTAATTTTATTGTATCAAAATCAAATAAAACTCTGTTAGAAATATTTGATAAAAATTTTGGTATCATTTTTGGTTTTTTTAGGTCAATATTAATATTTGCATTTATAAATATTTTATTATCTTGGACTATTTGGAAAAAAAATGTTCCTATTTCAGTTACTTCATCTAAATCAATGTTAGTAATTGATTATACTTCAAGTAAAATAATCGAATTTTTTCCAGATAGCCTAGTTGCAAAAATTAAAAAAGTTTTTGGTATAGAGATTGCTCTACCAGAACTAAAAAAAAATATTGAAAAATATAATGAACCTATAATTGATAACTCTGTAAATAAAGATAAAAAAGGTTACAGTGATAATGATAACAATTCATTAGATAAACTTTTTAATATAGAGAATAATGAATAGATAATATTATGAATTTTTTTGATGATAGAATTAGAGATAAGTGCGGCATATTTGGAGTATTTGGACATAAAGATGCTGCCGCTTTAACTGCTTTAGGACTCCATGCACTTCAGCATAGAGGACAAGAAAGTGCAGGAATAGTATCTTTTGATGGAAAAAACTTTAATAACCAATTGTACCTTGGATTAGTCGGAGATTATTTTACAAAAGAAAAAGTTATAAATAAATTACCAGGTGAATCTTCTATTGGACACGTAAGATATTCTACTACTGGAAAAACACTATTTAAAAATATACAACCACTTTTTGCCGACTTATTGGGTGGTGGACTAGCTTGTTCTCATAATGGGAATTTAACAAATGGTATCGAGCTAAGAAATAGGTTAGTTAAAGAGGGAGCTATTTTTCAATCTACCTCAGATACTGAAGCGTTTATACATTTAATATCTAAAAGTAAAGAAAAGACTATAGTAAAAAAAATTATTGATGCGCTTTTTGAAATAAAAGGAGCTTATAGTTTTGGACTTTTGACCAATAAAAAACTTATTGGTATCAGAGATCCTTTAGGTATAAGACCTCTTGTTATAGGTTCTTTAGGGTCTGCAAAAATAATTTCGTCTGAAACATGTGCATTAGATATAATAGGAGCAAAATTTGAGAGGGAAGTATCTAATGGAGAAATAGTAGTTATTGATAAAGATGGTATAAAAAGCTACAAACCATTTCTAGGTATTAAAGAAAGACCCTGTATATTTGAATACATATACTTTGCTAGACCAGACAGTGTTCTTGGAGGAAAAAATGTTTATGAATGCAGAAAAGAAATGGGGAAACAGCTTTCTATAGAACATCCTACAAAAGGTGATATAGTAATACCTGTTCCTGATTCTGGAGTACCTGCTGCATTAGGCTTTTCAGAGGAATCAAAAATTCCTTTTGACTTAGGTATAATTAGAAATCACTATGTAGGAAGAACATTTATTGAACCTACACAAAAAATACGTCAGTTAGGCATTAAGTTAAAACACAACCCTAATAGAAAATTAATTAAAAATAAAAAAGTAATTTTAGTAGACGATTCTATAGTAAGAGGAACAACTGCTCTAAAAATAGTTGAAATGGTTAGAGAAGCAGAGGCAGCAGAAGTACACATGAGAATTTCTAGTCCTCCCATTAAATTTCCAGATTACTACGGTATAGACACTCCAAAAAAAGAAGAATTGTTAGCCTCTAACTATAATATTGAAGAAATGACAAAAAAATTAAAACTAGACTCACTTAAATTCTTATCCATAAAAGGGGTGTACAAATCAATGGGATTTACAGACAGAAATAATTCTTCTCCACAATTTACTGATCACTGCTTTACAGGCGATTACCCTACTGAACTTAGAGATAGGGATGAGGGTATTTTATCCTCTCAGCTTTCCTTACTAAGTGAAAACTAAAAAACGTTACTTTTTTTTTTTTAAATAAGGATTTACCGCTGTCTTCAAATTAATTCTAATAGGAACTCCATCTAAATTAAAGCTATCTCTAATTTGATTAACTAAATATCTATTTGTTACTTTTGGTACTTTAGAGTTTTTATTGTGATAAATAGAAAAAGTAGGAGGTCTTATTTTGGTTTGAGACATATATTTAAATTTCAATGATCCAGCATATTTTTGGTTGCCAGAGTTTTTTGAGATATTTTGCAACCATTTATTTAAATCTGAAGTATTTATTTTTTTATTCCATTGGATGTAAACATCTATTATTTTTTCTAATACTTTTTTTTTATATTTATTATCTTTTGATGAAATAAATAAAATATTTATACCCTTTACATCAAAAAAAGTATCATTTATTTTTCTCAAAATTTCTTTTTCTTTTTTTTCCTTATCTATAATTAAATCCCATTTATTAATTATCAATAATATAGCTCTTCCTTCTTTTAAAATATAATTGGCTATAATCAGATCCTGATTTGACAAATACTCTTCCGCATCTATTACTAGTATTACACAATTTGAATATCTTATTTCCTTTCTTGAATAATATGTTGACGCCTTATCTACTTCTAGGTTTATTTTACTTTTTCTACTCATTCCTGCTGTATCTATAATTTCTAAAAAAAAATTTTTATAACTTATTTCTTCTGTTATTGAATCTCTAGTAGTACCTGATATAGGAGCAGTTAATACTCTTTCTTGTCCGTATAATAAATTATATAAAGTTGATTTACCAACGTTTGGTTTGCCTACAATAGAAATTCTTATTAAATTTTTTTTATTTTCTATTTCGTGTTTGCTTTTACTTATTTGATTAACTTTATTTTTTAGTACAGAATAAATTACTTGCAATGAATTTTTGCTTAAGGCAGTTATTTTAATACACTCTTCTACTCCAAAAATATCAAGTTGATGCAAGTAATCCTTAGAAGTTTTTAATTCTGATTTATTTGCTAGTAATATTATTTTTTTTCCACTTCTTCTAATAATATTCCAACAATCGGTATCTTCTGAGGTTAAATTTTTACTACAATCTACTAAAAATAAAATTATTTGAGCCTTTTCTATTTGTTTTTTTATGTGATTATGAACTTTACTTATAAGAATTTTTTTTCTTTTATGATAACCAGCAGTATCTATTAAATTGAAACTAATATCATTTAAAGAACATAATACTTCTTGGTAATCTCTAGTTAATCCAAAGTCCTCTCCGGTTATTGCTTCTTTTTTTCCTAGCATAGTATTAAATAAAGTTGATTTACCTACATTAGGTTTTCCAACTATAACTATATTAGTCAATTGCTTACTCAATTTTTGCAATATCTCCATTCTTAAACATTAAGTATACGTTGCTATTTACTACAAACGGACTTGTAGAGGGTAAATTTGGTAAATTAGTAATTTTTTCTATTTTTCCTTTAAAAGGGTCTATGATTAACATTTTTTTATCTCCACCAATTACTATTAATTTATCATTAATTAAAACTGGTGCTAACCATATATTTTTATTATTTTTTGATAAATCTTGGCTTAATTCTAATACCCATCTTGTACTTCCATTTAAAAGATCTAAGTTAATAATTTCTTCATTATTGTTTATAATAAATATACTATTACCGTTTATAGCTGGAGTTTGATCTGAATATATATTTTTAATCCAAAATTGACTCCCCGTTTTTTTATTTACAGAAATTGTTTGACCTATTGAACTACTAAGAACTAAAATATCATTTTTAATAACAGGATTAGCATCTATGTCTGTAAAAACATTTGTAGTTTCTTTAACTTCAATGTCGATAAAACTATTACTCCAAATAACTTTTCCATTTGTTAAGCTTAAACCAAAAAAATCGCCATTTGAATATGGTACTACTACAATATTTTGATCTACTGCAATTTTAGGACTATTTATTAATGTGGTATTATTAAAAAGACCTTCATGTTCCCATAGAAGCTCTCCGCTATCCAAAGAATGTACTAATAGTCTGTTTTCTACAGTTAAAGAAAATACTTTATCATCAGATATAGTGGGAGCTGATCTAATAGGAATATCGATAGATTTTTTCCATAACACTTCACCATTATTTAGGTTAAGTGCTAATATTTCTCCATAAGGTGAATTTACTATTAATTTATTATTTCCTATTGCCAAACCACCACCTAGGTTGTGATTGTTATCATTTTTTTTTGATATATTTTTTTTCCAAATATTTTTTTTTTTTTCTAAGTTAAAAGCTATTACATTTGCAGCTGCGTCTAAATAATAAATAAAATTATTAAAAATTAATGGTTGACTTAGAATTCTACTAGATTTTTTTTCTCCTGATCCTGATGTAATATATTTAAATTTAACAAAATTACTTTCAGCAATAAAATTAATAGATAAATGAGAAGGACCATTATGACTCTGTTCCCAACTTAAAACTTCTTTTTTTCCTTCAAGCTTAGTTTCTGAAATAATTTTAGAGTTTAATATGGCCTTCGAGTCTTCTTTAAGAAGAGCTACTCTTTTGCCTTTTAATTTTATTTTTTTCTCTTCAAAACCAAAATACTCTCCTGTTCCGCAACTAAAAAGAAAAAATACTATAGATAGATAAATGTAATTATTTATTTTTGTCATAATATAAGTTAATATTTTCTATCATTTCTGAGGCTCTTGACCTAATAGCGTTGCTAGCCTGTTGATTATTTATAATTTTGTTAAAGTTTTTTAAAGATTGTTCAAAGTTATTTTCTTTATAAAAATAATGTCCTCTTAATTCATAAGCTAATAAGGACCACATACCACTTAAATTTAAAAGTTCGTTTATTCTATTATCAAATTTTTCTATATCATATTGCTCCAAATAAATTTGTGCATAATAATAATTTATCAATTTATTAATATACTTTTTTGCTGCAACCTTAGTTTCTATTTCTTTTAATACCTCTAATGCTTCCTCTAAATTATTTTCTTTCTGTTTTATTTTAAAAATAAGCAAATTTGATAATATATTGTAATCTTTATTTTTTAATTTTTTTAATTTTTCTAATTCTATTAAAGCCTTTTTTTGATCTTTATCTATAATAGATAAAACTTCTAAATAATAGTTGGATATTTGAAGTTCTTTTTCTTTAATTCTTTTTTTATAAAAACTTATTGATACAAACAAAATTAATATAATCAAAAATGATCCTATTAATATATACTTATATTTACTAAAAAAATTTTTAAACCTTTCGATATTTACTTCGTTATCTATGTCGGAAAACGGATCACTCAAAACTTCACCTCTTTATCTTTATTTTTTAAATTTAATTATATAGTGTATGATACTACCAAATTATAAAAAAAAATGAAAACTTTTGTAAACAAAATAAATATTAGTTATTCTATTGCCGGGAAAGGTCCACCAGTTTTACTTTTACATGGTTATCCTCAAACTAAACTAATGTGGCGCAAAATAATTCCTTCGTTATCTAAATACTTTACTGTAGTTACTTCAGATTTAAGAGGATATGGAGATAGCGACAAGCCTGTTGCAGATAAAAAACATTTGAATTATTCAAAAAGACAAATGGCAAAAGATCAAGTAATGTTAATGAAAAAACTAGGTTTTAATAATTTTTTTTGTGTAGGACATGATAGAGGAGCAAGAGTTTTTCATAGAGCAGCTTTAGATTATCCTAATGCTATTAAAAAACTTATATTGATTGATATAGTTCCAACTATATATATTTATAATAATCTTAATAAAAGTATAGCTGAAAGCTTTTTTCATTGGTTTTTTCTATCTCAAAAATATCCTATTCCTGAAAAAATAATAAGTGAGAATAAGGGTTTTTATGTAAATTCTATGCTTGGAAGGTTGGGTAGTACAAAAAGTTTTTTAGAAAAAAAAGTAATAAATGAGTATATTAAAAAATTTTCTAAAAAATCAATAGCGTCATCCTGTGAAGATTATAGAGCAGGAGCTACAATAGATATAAAACATCATAATAGTGATAAAAAAAAAATACTTTGCCCTACTCTCATAATATGGGGGGAAAACAGTTTGGTAGGAAAAAATTTTCATCCTTTATCTATTTGGAAAAAATTTGCTAAGAATTTGGAAGGAACAGCCTTAAAGGGGGGTCATTATCTTCCAGAAGAAAATCCTTTGCATATTTCAAATCAAATTCTTAATTTCTTTAAGTAGCTTTTATCCTCTACCTACAAATGGCATCTTATTTGCCATAATTGTTAAATTAAGAATGTTAGTATCTAAGGGAAGATTAAAAATAGTAATAACTGATTTAGCTACATCTTCTACATTCATTGTAGCTTCTTTTAAAACTTTTCCATTAGGTTGCATAACTCCTTTTTTAAATGACTGAGTTATTGCTGTTTCTGCGTTACCTATGTCAATTTGACTGCATAGAATATTATCTCCCCTTCCGTCTAAAGCTATACTTTTTGTTAACCCTGTAATTGCATGTTTAGACGTACAATATGCAGCCGTTCCAGGTCTAGGTGTAAATGCAGAAATTGATCCATTATTAATAATTCTTCCTCCTTTTGGTCTTTGTTTCTTCATTAGTTGGTATGCATATTTAGCACATAGAAACATACCATTTATATTAGTATCAATAACTTTTTTCCAATCCTTAAATTTTATTTTATCTATTGTATTAGCATCTATTCCTATTCCTGCATTGTTAAATAATAAATCCAGTTTTCCATGATTCTTTTGTACAAATAAAAATAGTTTTCTTACATCACTCTCTTCAGATACATCGCATTTAATAACATGACAATCACCATTATTATTTTGTTTTATTGATTGTTGCCTTGTAGTAAGTAATTTTTCTTTTTTTCTTCCAGCTAAATATATATCCACTCCTTCTTTTGCTAGACTAAGTGCAACAGCTTTTCCTATGCCTGAACCGGCCCCTGTTACTATCGCTACTTTATTATTATTAATTTTCTTTTTCATTCTCACCACCAAAAGCAGCATCAATTAACGGTCTAATTACTTCATCTTTGAGATTAATTCCAACTCCACATTTAATTTTAAGATTCTTATATTCTCTTCTATATATCTCCAATCCTAACCTTTTTGCTTTATCAATTAATTTATCTTTTTCACTTTCAGGAGTTAGAGGATCTATCAGCAGTCTCTGTATTTTCAACAAAGAATATGGATTACCATATTTGTAAGCTTCATTGTTTTGTATATCAACTATATTATTTTTGGCATGTATAGGACATCCATCTAAGCAAGCATAGCACTCAATACAAGCCGTTAAATTATGATAAGATTTATTTGCATCTTCATTCAAATCATTTTTATGAGATATATTATTATAACCCTGCATTTGTCTTGTAATTGCATCTCTTTTTACTACTAAATCTTTAATAACTGGTAATGTTGCCATTGCACTAAGAATATCTCCTTCTCTTACTCTCGCTCTGCAGGCTAACTTTGGTCTATTGTTAACATCTATGGTGCAAACTCCACAATTTCTTGCTCTACACCCATATCTGAAAGCAAGGTCATCATATACTTCTTCTTGAGCTTGTAGTAAAACATCAAGGGCCATAGGCCTTTCATCATGCGATCTTTTTTTATATTTATATTCAATTAATGTGAATTCTTTATTTCTTTTTAACTTAATTTTTATATTTAAGTATTTTTCTTTCATATTTAATAAACTTTATATTTGATTTACTTTATCGCCTGGTGCTCCATCTATACTACCTGGCTTTATAACAGTTTTATTAGTGCCTAAAATATTTTTATACTTACTCTCTATGATACTATCACTTATACTTTCAGGTAAACTTCTAAGTATTTTTGCTTTTATAAACCTGAACTTCTCAGAAATTTTATAATTAATAATTCTTTTCATAGGCGTCTTTTTTCTTGAAAGCTTATATGCTTCAAAAGAGTTGTTTATATTTTTTTTAACTAATGTAGAGTAAGGTTTAGAAAATAAACTTGATGTTTTCTTATCTAATCTAACATGTCCTCCAACACTTTTATCTCTTTTAAGAGCCGCAATGGTGACTGCTTTCGCAGTAGTTATCATATTTTTAAGCTCTATAAAATCTATAAATTGCTGGTTCCATATCATTTCATTAGGTACGTTTACATTATCAAGATCTTTTTCTATCTTTTTAAAATAAGAAAGCATTTTCTTTAATTTCTTTTCTGTTCTTGCTGGTCCTATATTTTCCCAGCACTTTTTTTGTAAATTTAACTTGAGTTTATATGCTTTTAATTTTCCTTTTTTATTAAATATATTTTTAAAGTTTAAATAATGTTTATGAAAAATATCATAATTCTTTGGTTTGGTAATTTGTTTTGCATTTTTAGCTGCAGACTTTCCTGCCCTGTAACCAAATACTGCTAATTCGGTAAGTGATGTTGATCCTAACCTATTAGCACCAAAAAGACCTCCCATAGCCTGTCCTGCAGCAAAAAGTCCTTTTATAATTTTTGGTTCATATTGGTTTTGTGCAGAATGGATAACTCTTGTGTGCTCATCAACTCTTATACCTCCCATACTATAATGTGCACTTGGTCGAACTTCCCATGGTATCTCAGCTTTACCTGCTTCTTTTCCAAGTGCCTGTCGAGCGTTATTATAAGCACTTGGCAGTGCACTTTTTAAATATTTCATAAAATACTTTCCAGACTTAGGAGCAGAAATATTTTTTGTCATGTCTAAAAAAGCTCCTCCATTTGGACTTCCTCTTCCATCTTCAACAGCTCTCATTATTGCTTCTGAACATTCTGCTCTAGTTCTTAAATAAACACTATCTAGAATTATTTTATTATTTTTATCTCTCAATACACCTAAAAAGCTTGCTGTAGATGGCTCTCCCGCTAATAATCCCTCATATGACGGAGGTGATGCTAAACAAAATGGCAAAAATTGAATTTGTTCCATATCTATTAAATCTGCACCTGCTTGGATACCTAATGCATAACTATCTCCAGTATTTCCTCTCATTGTATCCGTTTTAGGAAAATAAAGAGAGGATAATCCACCAGAAGCTATTATTACTGACGGTGCTTTTATAAATAATATTTTTCCTCTTGCTGCATCATAAACTAAACCGCCTAGCACATTAATATTATTTTTTTCAACTTCTTGTTTGACAATTTCTAGAAACCAACAGTCCTCATAATAATTTACATTTTTATATTTAATAATTGTATCCCAATTTGTATGACCAAATGCTATTCCGCTGTTTTTATGCCCTACTGATCTAGATTTATTATGCCCACCCATTGCTATTGCTAATGTCTTAGGCTTGTTTTTTTCTTTATTAATAGATGGCCTTAACCCGTTATTTCTTAGCCTGTCATAAGCAGCCTTACTATCATTTGCAAAAGCTGCTGTTATTTTATTATCTGGTAAATCAGCACCAGCTAACTTAACATTTTCTGAAAGCACCTCCTTGGTATCAGATTTATCTCCTGACTCTCTTACAGTAATTACACCTTCACAAATTTTCGTGTCTGATGAACTCATAGGATCTTTTGAAATTACGATTACATTAAGCCCTTCCTCAGCAGCTCCTTGCACTGCTTGGCTTCCTGTGCCACCTGACCCTACTACTAATACATCACATTTTAAATACTCTATCTCATTGCTATCCATAATAGTATTATATTATTTTAATAAATTTAAGAAAGGGAAAAATTTATATTTTAATAAATTTTTTTTATATTAAATATATAATCTAATAATAGCTACCAATTTAAAACTAAAAAATTCTTCTGTAACCACTTTTTATTTCTTTTATAAGATGGATTATACTTTTCTACTAATAACCAAAAATTTTTTGAATGATCAAAATGAATAATATGAGCTAGTTCGTGAATTATAATATAATCTATTATTGAATAAGGTAACATTACTATCTTCCAATTAAAATTTATATGTCCATTAATGCTACAACTACCTAGTCTTTTATTATATATTTTTAAAAATATATATTTGTAATTTACACTCATTTTTTCTGCCCAATAATCAACTCTTTTTTTTATAAATTTATTTAATTCTGTTCGATACCATTCTTCTATTAAAAGCTTAATATTAGTATTTTTACGTTTATATTGAACTATTAAAAATTGATTATCTAATAATACTGTATTATCAAAACCTTTTTCTACTTTTAATTTTATTTTAGATCCAAAGAAAAATAGTATTTCATTGTTTTGGAAATTTAATTCTTCCCTTTGAAAAATCTTCTTATTTTCATCTAGCTTCCTTTTAATCCATACAGCTTTTTTTTCTAAGAATTCTTCAATATCTGAATTAGAATAAAAATTCGGTGCGTTCAAAAATACTTCATTATTTCTTATTATAACGGAAATACTTTTTTTTCTATTAGTTTTTTTTATAAAAACCTTTATTTCATTTGAAAGAGTAAATTGATAAGAACTATTAAAAAAATTAAGAATAAATTTATTCATCTTAAACTAAGCAAACTTAAGGTTTTCGATATATGAAGTATCATAGATACTAAGCATAGATACTTATTTTTTTTTTGAAACTAAATACTTATCTAGTATTAGATATTTTAAACCTGATCTATTAACTGTAGAAAAAGCATCATTTGCACTGTTGACAATGGGCTCTCCATGAATATTGAAAGAGGTTTGAAGGACTCCACATTCATTATATTTATCACAATAATTTTTTAACATATTATATATTTTTTTATTAGAAGTTTTTTTTATTATTTGGGGTCTGCAAGTTTTATCAACAGGATGCATTGCTCCTGCTAATTTAGAATAATATTTTTTCTTAGCAGGTAATGCGAATGTCATAAATTCAGGCTTTATATTTTTTTTGTCTTCTATACATAAATCATATTTTTTGTCTAAAATAGTAGGAGCAAAAGGCATCCAAAAATCTCTCATTTTAATTTGACTATTTATTTTTTCTACTATCTCTCTAGAACCTGCTTTAGCAATTATAGATCTATTACAAAGCGCTCTAGCACCCCATTCTGTTCTTCCATTACAAATGGCTATTGGTTCGCCAGAAGCAAGTAAATTACTTATGACATTATCAAAATCAAAATTTTCTTTAATAGTATAATTATTACTATTTTTTATTTTTTTAATAGTGGTGCTTAGATCTTTTTTTGATAGTTCACTTCCCAAATAAAGATTTTCCATAATACCATTTTCATTATTAAAAATTTTATATTTATTATAATAAAAATATAATGCTGCTCCTATTGAAAGAGATTCATCTGATGCACTAGGCATAACATACATTGACTTAACTTCGCTTAGGTTTTGTATTAGCATGTTAGCCTTTACATTCATAAACACTCCACCTCCACATACAATATCTCTAATTTTAGTTTTTTTAATGGCTTTTTTAATCCATTTAACTAACATATCCTCAGTAAATGATTGTACAGCTCCCGCGATATTATCAAATCTTACTCTTTCAAATTTCTCTTTCAAATAAAAATAAGAGTAATTTGTTGATAAACTTGAATTAAGCTTAAAATCTAGTCCATTATTACTAAATTTAAGCAAGTTATGTAATTTTTTAGACTCAAATTTTGCAACTTCTTGGTCTGCATATGGTGCTAGACCCATAATTTTATATTCATGCTCCCATGGCTTCATACCTAATAACATAGTAATTCTAGAATAAATTTTCCCTAATGAAGCATGTCTATTTGTACTTCCTATTCTATTAATATTATTATTTTTACAAATTGATACTGTTGCACATAACCCATCACCTGCCCCATCACAAGTTAACCCCAATATAGGTTTATTTATTTTAACATTTGGAGCAGTATAATAAGCTGCAGCTAAATGAGCTAAATGGTGTTCTAAAAAGCATATCAAATTATCTTCTACATTAATATGGTTTAAAACGTTCTTTATACGTTGCTTTTTTCTTTGTAAGAATACACTTTTTTCATATTCTTTGCTAATTTTCTTATCTAGTTTTTGTTCATTTTTACCTACTAAATACCAGGATGAAATATCTTTTAAATAAGAAGGATGATGCATAAAGTTTGAGGCTATTACAACTTTATCTAGTTCTTGTGCATCTATATTAGCTATTTTTAAACATTCTTCTATTGCTTTTCTAGGGTAACCTACTTCATTTTTTTTTCTTGTTATTCTTTCTTCTAACACAGAACATATTATTTTTCCATTTAAGCATATTGAAGCTCCACAGTTATGACCATCATGTATACCCAAAATATATTTATTATTATTCATAAATATTTTATCTCATTTATATTTTTAATGTATGGTTAATAGAATTTTCAATAGCTAAATAATGTATTGTAAAGAAATAAGAGAGCGTTATCAATAATTAATTTATTATGAGTGTAATATAATTTAAAGATTTTTTTTACCGCTCCACTGAATATTTTTTTTCTTTAAGTAATCTTCTATATACCAGCTAATAGGACTATAATGTATTCTTTTGTCTAAAAATATTCGAGTATAACGCCACGGACTGTATGCCAACAAATCATCGAAAAAATATTCTAAATACTTTCGTTCAAAAGAGTGCCATCTTTCTTTACCCAACCTAATAAAAAAAATTTTAAGAAAAAACCTTAGCATTTTCATCAAAAGTGTCATTTTTATTTTAGAGTTAATTTCAATATCATTCCAAACATTGCCCCAATTGGATTTCATAATTGCCTCTTTATAATGAGCCTGATTATATTTTAAAGAATATGGTGCTTTTTCCCAATAATTTAAATACTCATTATCCCATAATGGCATTCTCCAACTAAATCCAAAATATTCATAATTTCTCACACCATTAATCACATATTTGACTTGTCTGTTGTAAAATTCTAATGCTTCATATAAACCAAACATTCTTATATTTTTTATTTTATTGCTTGTAATTTTTATAATTTGTACTTTTAAATGTAGTTTGACTATTTTTTTTTGGTCCTCTGTCATTAATAATTTCCAATATTTGTTATGCTTGATTATGTACTCCCTTATTACTTGATTTATGGAAACAGATCTTTCATTAATTTTTTTTTGGAATATGGTTTCCTGTAATAAAATCTCCGCTTTGTCCATTTACAAAAATAGCATCCTTATCAATTAAGTTTTTTTTTACTAGTTCAGAAATCATGAGATATTCTCCAATGAAATGAATTGCATTTAGATTGTCACAGTATTTTTCATATTTTTTATAATCTTTAGAGTTGTAAATTTCTTTTACTTTTTTTTTTGTATACTCAACTTTGATCCATTTGAAGCCCAATTTCATCGCTACTTTTTTAGCAATGTGCATATCAGTATTATTTTTTTTTCCATAGGATACGCAAACCACATTCTTGTATCCAAAATGTTTTAAACCTGAAGCAATAAATCTAGAATCCCATCCTCCAGAAAGAGGTATTACTATTTGCTTTCCGCAAGCACTACTGATCAACTTTTTTATAATTTTTTCATTAATACTTATTAGATTTTTAATAGTAAACTTTTTATTTTTAATTTTAATCCATGGTCTCCATTGATAATACTTTTCTACTAATAAACTATTTTTACTAAACAAGATAAATTCTCCTGGTTCTATAGTATAAGTTTCTTTATAAATAGTATTATTATTAATTATATAACCAGACATTGCCAAAATACTGGTAACTTCATAGTCTAAGTTTTTTTCCTTTAGATCGAGCTTTTCTTCTAATAAACAGCCATTGTCTGCAATAAAAAGTTTTTTGTTATTTATTTTATAAGTTAAAGGATATGAGCAAATTCTATCAACACAAGCTAATATGAAGCTATTAGTCTTTAAATAAATAGCAAAATTTCCATCTAATTTTTTTAGTATTTTTTTAATATTTCCAGTAGTAGCATTTTTTAATAAATTTATTATATCTTCATCAGAGTTTTCAAAAAAATTACCCAATAAGAAAATTTTTCTATCTTTATAATGGTACTTTCTCCAAGTTTTTTTGAGCCTAAGAAATTTTTCTGTTTTATCACTATACATATTTTACTTTTTTTAAATCCACTAATAGGTTTTGAATTTTATTTTTATTTTTTTTATTTAAAAGTTAATTAATATTAAAATTTTAATCAAAAATTATTTAATCATCTTTTTCATTTCTAAAATCATATTCTTCTAAAATGATTCCTCTGTTACCAAAAATTTTTATTATTATATTCATTCCATTAAATAATATTGTTATTAAGCTATTATCCCTACTTTTATTTAAACTAATTAATCTTAAAAACTCCATCTTTTGTATTTATGCTAGTTAAGGTTTGATCTTTTTTATGAATTGCAAGTATATTCATACCTAAAAAAAAAGTTTCATATTCTCTAGTTGCTAAATATTTTTTTAAATAATCTCTATCTGATTTAATATGCTCTATTAAAAGTATTGGTAATAAATTTTCAATTGATTTATTTGCTCCTTTCAAAACTTTTTCTTCCATACCCTCAACATCAACCTTTATAAAATCAATTCTTTTTAAATTTAAAGAATCTATGTTAATCATTTCAATTTTTTTAGTATTTTGATAATCTATCTTTTGTCCTATAAACTCATTATTTGCTTTCTCCACTAATTCAAAACTACCAAAAGAACTAGGTTGATTATAATCTAGTTGGGGAATAGCAATATTTCCATTAGCTGAACCTAAAGCCACATGCTTAGCGGTCACATTAAAACAATTATTTAATGCAATATTACCAGCTAAAGCGTAGTAGATTTTCTCTTGAGCTTCAAAACTATAAACCTCTCCCCAACCGGTCATTTTTTTTGCCCATTCAATTGTATGTACTCCTATATTTGCACCACAATCTAGTGCCACTACACCATCTTTAAAATATTTTCTTCTTTTTTCAATTAAACGAATAGCTAAATTTACTTCTTGTTGATCATATGAAGAATTGGTAAGAATTTGAATGCCAACTCCATAAGCTCCATTTTTTGTATGATTAAAATCATTTCTATTAATTATCATAGTTCCGTGATTAGTTGATCCTAAAATAAAAGAAATTGGTTTTTTTACACTCATAACTCTTACTCTCAATCTATAAGTTAAAGTTTATTTTTTAACTCATTGAAAACTTTTTCGGGAACTGGACATTTCATTTTTGCAAACGCTACATCATTTAAATAAGTAACTGCAAAATTACACTCAGTTCCAATTAATATTTTATTATCTCCTGTGGCATCAACTATAACAGATTTTCCTGACCCAGAGTGTAAATCATTAGCTTTTCTTTTAAATATAGAATATTGTTTATCTCCTTTTTGATTTACAGCACAAAGAAAATTAACAGAAGATAAATCTCTTTCTTTTTCTAATAACCCTTTACAAGTTGCTGTTCCATAATAACCTAAATTATTAGTCCACTGATAAGTGCCTTTTAATAATGCAAATTGATTACCATTAGGTAGTTTATAACCTTCATTTTGAACAATCCCAGTAGAAGTGCTTTCTATAAAAAAATCCGCATATAAATTAGAACTTATTAATACTATTAATATAAAAATAAACTTTTTCACTATTTTATTTGCACTCTATAAAACATACCCCCTCAAATCATTTGCGAGAATAAGTCTATGTTAACTTGGAAGT